>Ga0209700_100039_pt1 | contig 178484 bp, 111 predicted proteins | sample SiratroredBW_FD_187528 | JGI IMG/M metagenome (GOLD analysis project Ga0209700, IMG submission 187528) | Root nodule microbial communities of legume samples collected from California, USA - Siratro red BW (SPAdes) (version 2) | ecosystem: Host-associated > Plants > Roots > Nodule | place: USA... | reverse complement strand
AGCAATTATTTCCATTGACATCCCCCCTCAAATTGATGCTGGTAAATCGGCAAGCATCAATTTGCTAACCAAGAAATTATGGCGCTGACGTGGCAAGGATTTGGTGAAGATGTCAGCGATTTGAACGGATGTGGAGACATGAGGTAAAGTGATAACTCGGCGGTCATAGGCTTCACGGATGGAGTGGCAATCAACCTCTATGTGCTTTGTTCGTTCATGGTAAATAGGATTTGCTGCAATTTGGATGGCACTTGTGTTGTCAGCATGGAGAGGCGTTGGTTGTGCTTGTGAGAAACCAAGCTCTGAAAGAAGACCACGCAACCAAATAACCTCAGAGCATGCTGCAGACATGGAACGATATTCTGCTTCTGTGGATGACTTAGAGACTGAATCTTGTTTCTTGCATTTCCATGAAATTGGAGCATCGCCTAGAAACATACACCACCCAGTAGTAGATTTCCTTGTGTCTGGACATCCAGCCCAATCTGCATCGCTGTAGGCTTGGAGTGTTGGTGAGGAACCAGTAGGGAAGAATAAGCCACGTGTGGAGGTGCCAAGGAGATATCTAAGAATGCGGTGTACTGCTGAAAGATGGAAATGTGTAGGGGATTGCATGAATTTGCTGACCGTGTGAACAGCAAAAGAGATGTCCGGTCTGGTGATGGTGACATAGATAAGACTGCCCACCAGTTGTCGGTAGAAAGTTGGGTCTGCCAGAAGTTGACCCTCATCTCTTCTATATTTCACATTGATTTCCATTGGGGTGTCAACAGTAGTTGCCTTGGTGAGACCAGCTAATTGAATGAGGTCTTGAATATACTTGTGTTGAGTTACAGAGATGCCTTTTTGTTGAGAATGTACTTCTAACCCCAAGAAATAAGTGAGGTGGCCAAGATCTTTCATGTGGAAACATGAATGCAACAGCTCCTTGATTTTAGAAATACCCTCTCGATCAGAACCCGTCACCACAATGTCATCCACATAAACAAGTAGTACTACAATGCCTGTAGAATTCCTTTGTATAAAAAGGGATGGATCATACTGACTTTGTGTGAAAGAGAAACCAAGTAGTGTTGTGCGAAATTTTTCAAACCATACTCTTGGTGCTTGTTTTAAGCCATATAAAGAGCGCTTTAGTTTGCAAACCGTTTGAGGTGGTGTAGGCATACCTACAGGCAGTTTGATGAAAACGTCTTCCTTAAGGTCACCATGGAGGAATGCATTCTTGACATCCATCTGGTGTAGAGGCCAAGATTCAGATGCAGCAATGGCAAGAATGGTTCGCACAGTAGTCATCTTAGCTACGGGTGCAAAGGTCTCTTCATAATCAAGGCCAAATTCTTGCTTATTTCCAAGAACAACCAACCGAGCCTTGTAACGATCTATGGATCCATCGGAACGAAGCTTTATAGTAAACACAAATTTGCTGCCAAGTGGTTTAACAGATGGTGGGCAAGGAACAACATCCCACGTCTGATTTTCTGCTAATGCTAGGAGTTCTGTTTCAATAGCTTGCTGCCAACATTTATGCTCCATGGCCTGTTTATAGGATGAAGGTATAGGAATAGAAGCTAATGTTGCGGTCAAGGAGAAACCATACCTTGCTGGGGTTTTACGAACACGTGAACTGCGTCGTAAAGGAGCGGGGTCTGGATCAAGTACTGGATCAGCAGCCAGAGAGTGATCGAGGGGGGGCCTTGGAGTCATGTTACGTCTTTGGTATACCAAAAGAGGTTTTGGTGGCGTTGTTCCTGCAGAATTGTTTGAAAAAAAAGGCAAAACAGATATGGAGGGTGAAGAGCCAATGTCATGGTTATCGGCAAAGAAATATGTATTTTCTTGAAAGATCACATTCCTAGAGACCCGAATCCGTTGTAGATCAGGATCATAGCACAGAAAACCTTTTTGGTGGGTAGAGTAACCAAGAAAAGCGCATTTAACCGATTGAGCTGTGAGCTTGGTGCGTTCTTGTGGGGGAAGATGGACATAACAAACACAACCAAAGGTGCGAAGATTAGTGTAAGTGGGTGGGTGACCAAATAACCGTAAGAAAGGAGTATCATTGTTTAATGAAGGAGAAGGCAGACGGTTGATAAGATGGACAGCAGTGGAGAGAGCTTCACACCAAAATCGAGGTGGCAAAAAAGAATCCAACATAAGGGTGCGGACAACATCAAGAAGATGACGATTTTTTCTTTCAGCTACCCCATTCTGTTGGGGAGTGGAAGGACATGACCTTTGAGATAAAATCCCATTCGTTTGCAAGAACTCTTGGAATAGATGAGATGTGTATTCCCCCCATTGTCAGACCGAAGAACTTTTATTTTTGAAGAAAATTGGGTCTGAACATAGGCATGAAAAAGTTTGAAAGCAGAAAATGCTTCAGCTTTTGACCTCAAAAAATAGACCCATGTAAAGCGACTGTAGTCATCGATAAAAGTGACAAAGTATTTGTAATGAGCATGAGATATAATAGGTGTCATCCCCCATAAATCACTATGAATCATATCAAAAGCCTGGCTTACATGTGATTTATGAGTTGGAAATGGTAGAATTTTACTTTTACCAAGTTTACAAGAATTGCAATCAAATTGAACAGCAGTAATAGATGGGGACACTTTATTACCAAGAAAACCAGATTTCAGCAAATCATGAAGTACATTTGTGTTTGGATGACCAAGACGCTTATGCCATATTTTGAAATCAACAGTAGCAGAATTACAAGAAATAAAAGGCAGTAAAGAACATGGAGACACGGAGGAATAGAGAGGAAAAAGACGTCCAACTTTAGGCCCCTGCGCGATCATCTTCCCTGAGTGTTGATCCTGTACACAACAACCAGATTTGGTGAATTCAACTCGGCAATTATTGTCAACTAACTGACCAACAGAAATAAGGTTACTAGTGAGACTAGGTGAAACAAATATGTCATTTAAAGATGAAGAAATATCACCAATTGCGGTTATAGGTAAATGGTTTCCATCAGCAGTATGGATTTGGAGATTTCCAGAATATTTGGTGACATTTGTAAGGATTTCAGCAGTGTTGGTCATATGATTTGATGCCCCGGAGTCAAAATACCAAGGAGAAGTGGTAGAAAAAGGTTTACCTGAGATTCCTAATGCCGAGAATGCTGAAATTATCATTTGTTGAACAATTTCAGGGGTCAAAGTTTGAACAGGTGGAGAAGGAATATGTTGCACAGTTGCTGAATCCACCAAACTAGGAGCAGCAGAAGAGCGAGCAGAAGCAGTAAATGCAGTTGCAGATTTCTTGGGTGGTCTGATTGGACATTCTTTAATAATATGGCCTTCTTTTTTGCAGTAATTGCAAAACTTTTTAGGACAATCTGAAGCAAAATGTCCAAACCCTTTGCAGCAGAAACATTGAATATTACGCAGGTCCCGTCCCTTAGTCCTGCTTTGGACAGCGTAGGCAACGGGAAAAGATTTTGATTGCTGTTGTTCCAATGTAGTTTGGGTGAGGAGACGTTGTTCTTCACGAAGGAGTTCATTGAGGCACGCATCCAAGGAGGGTACAGTGGCTCTATTCATAAGATTGGACCGAAGACCTTCAAAATCAGATCTCAACTTCATAAGAAATTGATCTCGTTTAGTAGTTTCATGAACTTGTTGTACTGAAGTAAGACCTTCAGCAGGCAAGTTTTCATAGACTATGTCAGTGTATTCAGCCCAAAGATTCAAGAAATGAGAATAGAAGTCAGAAATGGAGAGACTATCCTGTTGAAAAATGGCGATGTCATGTTCAAGCTGAAACCGGCGAGCAGTATTGTTCTGGCTATATATCTTCTTCAGGTAGTCCCACATCTTTGCTGCAGTGGTAAATGGCCGAAGATTGAGGACAATATTGGGATCAACAGAGCTTATGATCCATGCCATGACTTGAGCATCTTGGACTTCCCACTTGGCATATTCCTCCATCTGCGTGTCTGTGTCAGGTACTGGACTGTGACCATTAACATGACTCCAAAGATTCTTCCCCTTGGCAAAAATCTGGAACTGGAATGCCCAGACTGAGTAGTTCTTTCCGTTATGACGAACCAGTAGGACATCATACTTTTCAGTAGACATGAGGCTAAGGAACAAAGTCTTATCAAGTGAAAAGAAAAGCAGGAGGTACAAGAATATGGCGAGGGCGTGGACAAACTTGAGACAAGAGGCTAGGAAACTAAGACAAGGAGATAGGGCTAGAATAGGATCGAAACCAATACTGATACCATGTCAAATTCTGGTTGGTAAAATTGTGTATATTCTTTCCTCAGAGAATTCTGATATATATAGAATAAATACAGATTGATGTGTTTCCTAAACAATAGCTAAATTGCTATAAATGTGCTAACCTACAGCTGGGTTATCCTAATTAAGGAAATAATTACATAATGACATAATTTCCCTAATTAAGGAAATGATTACATAATTACATAATTTCAGTTGTACAATCCCATAGGTTTTGCAGGCAGATATTCTGTCAGAATATTTGTAGTAAATGGCCAGATATTATGCTAATATCATGCCAGAATATTTTCAGCAATTATTTCCATTGACACTTTGGACGACATCTTCTCTCGAATAAAATGATAGTCAAGTTCTATATGTTTGGTCCTCTCATGGAATACATGGTTAGATGCAATGTGGAGAGTTGCTTGATTATCACAATACATCTTCATTTGTTGAATCTCACAGAATTTTAATTCTTGAAGAAATTGTTTCACCCATACAAATTCTCAAGTGAGAGATGTCATTGTCCTATATTCATCATCTTCAACACTAGATCGAACAACCACATTTTGTTTCTTGCTTGTCCAAGAAATAATATTGCCTCTAATGAAAATACTATATCCTGTACAAACAGCATCACTATACACAAAAATTTGGGCATCCCGTTTATCTTCGTACAACATACCCTGGTCTAGAACCTTTTTGAGGTTTCTTAAGATGAAGATGACAACTTTCCATTGATCAATACAATGATTTTGCATAAGCTGACTAAAACACCCACTAAAGGTTCACCTTAATCTATCATTAATTTTTTACACGGACTCATAGGGCTATCTAATAGTCTACAGTCAGCCATGTATATTTCTTCTAAGATATCCAAAGCATATTTCCTTTGAGAAACTACAATGCCTTCCTTTGATTGAGTCACTTCAATGCCTATAAACTATTTGAGACTTACAAGGTCTTTGGTCCAAAAGTGATTGCATAGTGTTCCTTTAGCTATAAGATTCTAGTACTATCATTCCCTCTAATAATTGTTACCAACTTACACAATTAAGTAAACACATTTTCCAAGGGAGGTATAACAATAAATCCAATGTAACTTATAAATAACGATAAAAATTGAATGATCTGTCGATTTGCCTCACTGTGTTTTATTCCAAAAATTTGAACAATGTGACAGTTTTCCAAACCAAGTGCAAGGAGAATGCTTGAGACCATCAAGAGACCGATGTAACTTAAACCAAGCCAGACTCTCTGAGCAACAAATCCAATAGGTTGCTCCACATACATCTCTTCTAAATCACCATGAAGGAAAACATTTTTTATATCTAATTGATGGAAGGCCAATGATAGTTGTCATGGCAAAGAAGAGACGTATAGTCATTTTGGCTACCAAAGAAAAAGTATCACCATAATCAAGTTCATATATCTCAATATATCCTTTGGCCACCAATCTAGCTTTAAGATGATCAACTTCACCATTTGGCCCAACTTTGATGGCATAAACCAAGGACAACCAACAACCTTCTATTTAGGTGGAAGTAAATTTAGATCCATTGGCTAAAGTAATAACATAAGGAATTTTAGGAAGAGAAATGGAAGAAAATAAAGAAACATTACTAGAAATGTGATCGGAAGCACTTGAGTCACTTATCCATGGACTTTGACATTCTAAGGTTTGAGAAATACAAGCTTTTGACAAACTAGACTGGGTGAAAGAGTGTATTTGGCCGCTGGATTTCAACCTGAGATAATCTTGAAATTCTTCATTAGCAAATTGTGGTTCAACCTTATTAGATTGAAAGATGTTTGTTGTATTGTTGGGAAAACCATGTAAGGAGAAGCATTTATTTTGAATGTGGCCATTTTTCCTTAAAAAAGGAGCATTGAGGACGTTTATATCCACTTTGAGTTAAGGCATCCAGCCATAAGTCAAAATTACAACAACACAGGTCCAGATTAACACTCAAATCAACAAGAGCTCACTGATAACAAACCAATATCCAACCCCAACACTCATAGGAGCAAACCAATAATTACCCACATCTAGCGACTTGAATCTCTTCTGAAAATACAATGAGTACCAGCAGTCAGAAACTACAACAATCTACACTCCACAACCAATGCCAAGTGTAAAAGATGACAAACAATGGTGGAAGAAGAGTATGAGAGAAAGAAGATGAGGCACGAGATAAAAAGGAGAGAGGATTGACCCACTCTAATATCAATTTAAGATTGAAAATATGGTAAAAAGAGCTTAAAAGATTCATTATCTCTTTAGTTGGCCCTTGTTATTTATAGAAGAAAACTACATCAGGAATACCAAGAGGTACAATCAGAAATACCAAGAGGTACAAGAAAAGGCTATATCTAGGTAATTAATGATAATAAGCAAAACAACAGTAGACTACTTAACCTATCTAAACAGGTTCGCAACTGGTAAATGTTTCACCCTTGGATCATGCATGAATTGACTAACTACACTCAAGGCATAAGCTATGCCAAGTCTTGTGTGGGCTAAGTAAATGAGCTTCCCCGCGTCTTTGATATTGGCCCTTATTCACAGTAGAACTACCTTCATCACTCCCAAGTGGTCTTGTAATCAATCTTAACCGTATCTTTGAGAAGATCAAAAATATACTTCCTTTGGAAGATAAAAATACCTTTCTTCGAGTAAGCTACCTCTGTCTCAAGGAAGTACTTTAATTTTCCTAGATCCTTCATCTCAAACTGTGCAGCAAACTTTTCTTTCAAGATTTGTTTTCCATGTTCATCATCTCTTACAACAATCATGTCATCAAAATAGACCAAGAGTAGAGTAAGTTTACCTTATAGGGAATGTTTGATAAACAAGGTATGGTCACCTTTGTCGTTACCCCATGGAGATCATAATCTAAGTGAGTCTACCAAACCAAGCAAGGCTTTCTTCAACCTGCACACTTCATTGTGTAACTATTTTTTCTTCAAGAATTATTTATTGACTCTTCAATATCTTGTGCAATTTGTGCTTGCAAGAATATATTGTCCTGCACCTACATTGGTGCCACTCTTAAAAACACCACTTTTTTCAATTTCTCGCCTTTGTAATAAGTTTTGTCCACCATCTGAAAAAGCCTTACCTTTCTTCAATTCAAGAAGTTATTCTTTGATTTGCTTCATGTCTGACAAACTCTCGTTTACTAAAGGCAGGTTAGTTTGTAATCATTTTTTCATGTTTGTTGACACATTTTTTCAAAGCACTCACTCTAATTTCCACGCAATTCAAATCTGACAAATCAAACTAATTTTAGGAACCGAGAATTGGAAAGAGAATGAAAAGATTTTTATTGAATATGATGAAAAGGACAAGAAATATGAGAGCAATTTCTCCTCCAAGCCCTTTATAAAAGATTTTTCCTTTCACAAAGAGCTAATGCTCAATCTACAAAAGGAATATCCTCCCCCTTTTCCCTTACATCTTTCTATTTAGTTAACTCATTAACCCGCTAACTAACTAATCAATATCTTGTTGAATATAATGGTCTTAGCCCATATTTTCTTGTTTTGTTACTATTTCTACCTATAAATAAACAACCCTATGTGTTGTATTTTGCACAAGAGATATTAATCTTATATTTACTTTTTCTTTATTTGAATAGGGTATCTAGGGTTAGGTTTAAATTTCTTTCCAGTGAACCCATTGTTCATTGGTGTTTTCCCACCGCTGCTCCATCACTTCGTTTCCGCTGCACCGATTGGACCAGCGACCACCATGCCACAAAAATTATGGTGATCAGAACTCCAATACGCAATGTTGTTAAAATCGTGAGTATACTCACTTACTCGTACGATTCATGAAACCTAGATTGTCATTCGTGCCCACTTTTCTCAGTTCTTCACTCGTTCTTCTCTTGTGTCACCGCCACTCAAGTCTTGCCTCCGCTTGTCTCGCCACTCATTGGCTCTTGCACCTCGTCACTCATCATCAGTCCTCACTTGTCCCCGGTCGCCCCAAACTTGCTTGTCATCACTGGTGTGTTGGGTTTGTTGTATTTATTCTTTTGGGTGTTTGTTGTTTTGCTATATTTATTATATAATTATATTTACATTTAAAGGGAAAAAAATGCCATCAAGTAAAAAAGGAAGTGAAAGGACTGATCCAGCATGGAATCATTGTGTTTCTATTTATGGATAAGCAATAAATGTCAAATGTAAATATTGTGAGAAAGTATTAAGGGAACGAATTTATCGATTGAAGCAAGTGCATCATCTAGTAGGGACTTTAAAGGATATTGGAACATGTATAGCAGTTCCTAAAGATGTTAAAAAAATAATGTTTGATATGGTTTCTATGTTGCAGCGAAATTTGACTAAAAAATCAATAGCTAAAGAAGGTTTATGAGATAGTAGTATGGGTGATTTAGACAATGCTAGAAAAAGATTAAGTGAAGAAGAGAGTAAGGGGTCATCAAATATTTTCAAGAAAAGGGGCACTTAAACTACTACCATTTACAAGAAAAGTGAGACGGGGGGATAAATTTTAAGAAATTGCTATTTTGCTATAATAATGTTATTCCATTTAATGTAGCAAAGAATGAAGAGTTCAGAAGGATGCTTGAGGTGGTTACCAAACTGGAAACATCAAGACTGAGTTTGTTAATTTAAATCAAGACTTGAGTTTGTTAATTTAAATGATTAGGAGGACCTAGAATTGATTATATTTGTAACAAACTTGGTAGATATGATTTATATGCACCAACTTGAGAGGAAGTGTTAAATGTAACGAGTTTAACTCATATTCTACCTATAAATAAACAACACTAAGTGTGTACTTTACATAAGGCAGATTAATCCTATATTTATTTTCTTTATTTTAATATATCTTAATTGTATCAAATAACTTTCCCTTTCCCATAGATCAAACAACACATGGCTTTAACCTCATCATGCATATCCTTGATGGCATGGCCCAAATTTAAGTAACAACTGTCTTATCCCCAATGCCTCCAACAAGACTCCTTAGCATAGGTATTTTCTTTTCCTCGAATATCTTTCCATCAAGCCTCTAAAATGGTACATCAACTCCATGACTCACTTCTCAAGCATATTTACAAATTGGTTCTTTGAAAAGTGAGTCTCACATTAAACTCCAACCAATTAGAATCTCTCTCTCACAACATCTAAGAATTATGGGCTAAACAAACATTGCTAACATACGGTAGGCTCAATTTCCCTCATACCCTGGAACTGTAATTGTCACAAGTTTTAGTCTGATAGAATAAATAAGAATAGGAAAACTTTCATTTTGACATAAAACAACACCTGAAAATAACCAAATAGATGGAGATATCTAACTTAAGATACGGGAAAACAAGACTAATGTTAAGTGCGAAGTAAATTACCTGTACCTCTGGTATTATCTTCATAAAGGACTTCCGCCTAGGTTTCGCATGTTCAGGATATTTCTTTGACCTATTTACATGACTAGCATCCCTTCTAACCAGCCAACCACGAATCACTTCAAGAAAAGAAAACAGATAATATGCAAATCAAGTTCAGGCTTCAATAATAATGGTAAACATTGCAGTAACAAGAATCATTCTAACCAGATTGTAATAGTATGATTGAATGGATCTCCTCCAGTTTTCTACAGTAAATTGTTATTGAAGACTTTGCCGTGACACCATATTTCCTTCTTGAATTTTCTCCACGAATAACTGCAATGCAACCAAATTAGCAATTTAGAAACAAACTAGAACCAAGGTTATGAATAATCACCTGTAACAATTCTATGATTTCAGTCATCAGTTTAGGCATCTAAGGTTCTAAATTGAATGGGCATCAATAGGTTGTGAAATTATATTTTGAAAGTACAAGCCAATCTGAACTAACTTTCCTTTTATCATTATAAAAAACATTTACTACACAAATCTCCATAAAATGAAGAAAAATGTGCATATAATCTTATATAGTGTCGCTCCAAATGAAGAAGTATTAAAGGCAGTACATGATTGTAGTGTTGTCACTCCATTCTTAAGTTCACAGAAACAACCACGAGCTTGATGACCACGGAAACATTTTTGAATCACAAGTATTCCCTTCAAAATCTGCTTTCTCATATTCTCCAGTGCATCAATCTACAAAAGCAACCAGAGCACAAGAATAACTATCAGAGAAACCACAATATGAATGAAAGTGAACTCAACCAAATCATCAATGTAATTTAAAATTCTAAGAAAAAGATTGATAAACTTTAAGTGCCATACAGCTCTTTAAAGTGCAATTAAGCAAAAAATATGTTTCCAATGTAAAACTATGGACAGCTAGTTTTACAAACTTAACCAAGATGATGCAGTGGAAGAAAACAAAAAGTAAAAAAGATGACTTCCAAGCAGTGCAAATAAAACTCAACACTTTAGACATACCTGCCCTGCTCGAAGATACAATTTGGTGTAGCCAACATGGTACATTTCAGAAGGGATATTAAATTTTTGCAAAACAGCAACTGAGATGCTCAATGGATCATTGGATACGTTGGCCTCAGAAAGCATAAACGCATACCTAGATACATCAAGGAACAAAAATCAACCTATCATTCAAGTTTATCTAAGAACCATGGGAAGTTTCTCAACTACCTCCTGGAAAACTCTTGATGGGTCATTCGAGTAGGATATCCAGCCCTTGAAAGTCTAACAACTTCTGGAACTCCACAACACCTGAGCTGTTGAAGGACATGGCCTTCATCATAAATGCCAGGAAGCTGCTTATTATTTGGTGCTATGCAGCGAATAAAGTGAGGCATGGTGCTCTCCAACTGATGCATCAACTTGAACAATTGAACCTAAAAGAATGAAACTAAACTATTTAGATTTATTTCCCTCAACTATCTCTCTGTTTTGTTATTCAATAATTCGATTTTCAGGAGATTAGGTTTATATTATCATGTTTAAATCTTCTTTAACAAGCCTCAGTCATTTCTTTTGAAATCTTAATTAAGCTCAAGAAGTGCTACAAAATTACCTTGAACTTTGTCGCAACACTCTGCTTCTGAGACTGGTTAAACATTTTGGAGAACAACTGCAGAAGTTCACAATTACATGATGACAGGAACTGAATGCAGTCAGCAGACATCGCGTCTCTGTTCTTTTCTAAAAAGTCATTTGTATCATACAGAACCTGATCGAGAGCCAGATGTTAGTAATGTGAATCCAAGAAAATGACTTCCATGATACATACTAGTCATAGAAATGATTTACTCATAGATACTTAAGAATACAAGCTTCAGAGTTAAAACAAGAGTCGGATGAATAATCGCATGCTTAGCATCCTAATGACATTTTTACCAAACTGTTTCTAGCAAGTGAAATAATGGACCCAATATTTAGACATGTTATATATTGGAGGAAAACGAACAAAGTCTCCTAAAATAAAGTAGGACTTTGGAAGAAAGCAAAACACCATGTTTAGAAACCAATTATATGATCATATTCAGAGACTGAGGGCTAAGGCCTTATGCAAATAGCATTCTGGACAAAACTATACTTCGGATATACAAGAGCTTAAAACTGTGATTTCTACTTATACTATAGCCTTTATACATGTAATCTTGTGGTAAAGTATGCCAAATCTAAACAAGAAAATCGAAGTACTGATTCAAATATAAAATTAAAAAGTAGATTGTGTCCAAACTAACTCATGTGGCTCCCTAAATACTGAGCAGATACTAACCTCTCCTGCATAGTGACGAACACGGAAAGCTCTGCCTCTTTCCCCTTTGAAGCAAGGATTAGGGTGCAAGTGATGCTTAAGTTTGTTGGCAAATGTTAAATCAGAAGCGTTTTGTAAATTTGACTCCTCATCCAACAAAGAGAGTAGACCTTGAGGTTTCTGCACATTTTGCAACAGATAACATAATGACTACACCAATCATCAGAATCATGTGAACACAGCCAACATTGGGACCTGAACACAACTTTATAAAACAAAAACATTAATAATATGCTTTACAGAAAAACAGTGCCTGGAAGTGGAAACAAATCAAACTACAACCATAACGACTGCTCAGTTTCCGGGGAAAGTGGAATAGCTCAAGCATTTAGAAACTAAATCAAATAATTACCTTCTCAAATAGATCCAAGCACCCTTGATTGTCCTCAAAATCTACTTTAGCCCAATCAATGCCATCCAATTCATAGTCCTGATGAAATAAAAAATGCAATATTGCTGTTATGCATACCAATCTTAATGAAGAACTGTTAGAAGAGAGCTATTCAAGTCTATAAAAGGAGGAAGAATAAAAGTTATTTTTGGATTGGCGGTTAGGTTTTATTGGGTGTTATAATCCATTTTTGTTTGTTTTCAACTGGAAGTGCCCAGTGTGAAAAGAGAGGGCTCCTTTGGGGTACATTTGTGTATTTTTTCTGTTTCTCTTTGTACATCTAATAAAAAAATATATTCTCCTCTTTTCTTTGGAGACCTGGACGTCAGTTGTTTGAGAACTTTCATAAAATAACCCAGGATCGTAACAATAACACACCCTTAGCACATGATAATAAACTTATGCATTAGCAAAAATAGTACGTATTCTCAATTGATTGTTTTTCAACTCCGATTAGACAACAATAGCACTAAACATTTTAACTATTTGAAATGTGTCCTTCATGATTGAACTAAAATATTTACATACCCGAATTACTATGATTGTATTTTAACGGAGCCAACATGTTAAACTATCCCACCAACTACACCGTTCAACTTATGTTTTTATTTGCATTAGTATTGGGCAATAGTTTATGGAAATCTTGTCCAAATCTGTTCTTTCCAATGAATACAGAAGTGTTAAAAATGTAAATGTATTAATGTGGAGAAAAAAAAATCATGGAAGTATATTACACTATTTTGTCCAAATTAAAGGCAATTAACGTCAAATACCAAGCAATGTTAACTCAAGAAATGGTTACCAACCTCCTGCTCTAGTTTAAACAGATGGCGATTATAATGTTGTTGAATCCTTTCATTGGCATAATTTATGTAAAACTGCTCAAAACCATTTTTCTGAAAAAGTGATACAAGAAACTTTTAGAACATAACATTCTTTGAAGCCTAAGTAAGCACATTGATACAAACTACTCACCTGGAAAGTCTGAAACCCATAAAGATCGAGGATGCTTATGGATTTCCAAGTACATTTTTTACCCACTTCAAGTGACTTGTTAACTTGGTCTAAGAGCCAGTTAAACAAGCTTGCATAGATGAATTTTGCAATTGCATCTCTTCTCTCAATTGCCTGAACAAAAATATGAAAAAGATAATCAAGTGTTACAAGAGGAGTCAATCATGATTCTTGACCATACAACCAAAATGGACGAGTAAAACAATCAACCATTCATGTAAGGCCAAGATTAACTCCTTGAATTTCACACACTCCCTCTATGGTCACCCCACCCCGCTACCTCCCCAGACACACAAAGAAAATGGAACAATAAAATGTTCAAATACGTAACACACCTGCCTCAATGTCAAATTTTTGGCAATAGTATCTTCATCAGCTTGGATGTTATGGGTACACAATGCTGTCATTAAATCCTGGGAACTGCAACCCATCAGCTGGGCAGCACTGGTTACAGCTGCAAAAATAATTAGATTATTTTGGAAAATTTGAAATTACTCATTAGTTGTAAGTAAAATACAGATATGCCTTCTATAGTTAATATTTCCTTCAGTAAAACTGAAATGCTACAAATTCCTCACCTCACCGACACAATAAAAAACAAAACATAATGTATGCACTGTATATGATATGGCATTACAAAGAATCCAGATGGGTCCTAGTCTGCTTTGAGTTAGAGCTCAATGACACAAAATTAACATATATAAAACATTGTAAGGTGGAATACAAGACAAGTTACATTCTCTATCAATCTTACCTTCATCCTCAACAACCTCAATGTGATTTTCTCTGTCTACTTGGAATGATATATTTCCCAACCATAGTATTGCAGCAAGTATCTTAAAGATCTGCTCCTGATCCTCTTTACAAATTCGAACTGCATCCAGTGCTTCCTAGGGATATTGCATATGCCACGGGGAAATTAACATGAGATCTTAGGGGATTATTGACAAAGTTAAAGAGTTTATTGTATAAACCAAACTAACTGTCAAGTTATATACCGTCAGCTGATCAAAGTTTTTGGCATCATCAACACTACCAACTGACATGCAATCACTCTGAACTAGATATTTATATTCACTTACTGCTCTAAGATTCAGTTTCTCTGCAGAGAAAAAGATAATGATTTTACATGAGTCAAAATATTTGTAAATTCAATTATGTTTGATGAAGAAAATACACTGCAAAGATAATGTAATTTTTTAAAAGCAGAAATTGATGGCAGTTAATGTGTACTGAAATTAAATGTCTATATTAACATTAGCTTATATAATTCAAAAAGGGAAGAGGAGATACACTGATAACACTGCAAGGATCAAACTCCACATTAACATTTTAAATAGATGGTCTTAAGAGTGGTAATTGAGCAATCAAGTTGTTCCAAAACAGTGATATAGTGATAAAACATAAAGATTTATGACTTATTTTCAACAGTTGCTCTTCTACAGAATAATCTTCCTCACAAAATAAAATCAAATGATGGGTTGTTCTTATGATGTAAGCATGTACACAGTCACAATGATAAACATAACGGTAGTTAAAACCCCAAAAAAAATATCACAAACTAAGAACATTTTTAGCATAAAAAACACCTAAAATCTTAGATTAAATGTTTTTTATCCGAAATACATTATTGGATATTACTTTCGTCCCTCATCATTTTTAAATTATTTTCATCCCAAATAGATTTTTTATTTTGTTTTTAGTCAAAGAAATGGTTTAGACAGCTCTTTAATCAGTAAAATAAAATACTTTAGATGCCACTTTAAAGGCAAAAAATAAAATACAAGATTTATTAGGGACGAAAAAGTTCAGAAAAAGTTAGTGGGCAAAAATTAGTATGGACTAAAAAGAAAATAGATAATTTATTAGTGACCAAAAACATATTTAACCTTAAATTCTTTCGGAAGGAACAAAAGACTGGGCTACTTGACTCTCAACGTTAAGACTGTGATCGTTGTCATTTCAACAAATTGCAAATAACCACACATAGAAAAACAATTGTGCCATACAAGAAATACTTATGTGATATAAAAGTATACAATTATACCAACAAGTTGATACATTTCATAGAAATATACCTTTAAGATCAGATGAAGATCCAGCACAAAGTTGATAAAATATGTGATATGATCTCTCATCGCGGGCCAGTTGAACAACTCTGGACTGCTCAAATAGGCATGGTTATTTCAGAAGTCAGAGAAAACAAACCAAACTATTTCACTCTTAGCTCAAACAAAGCATCACAAATTACCTTTTCCAACAATACTGTTCCAGTTAGCATAATGGTTTTGCACGTGACAAACACAGCCATGAAAATAAACCAACTCAGTAATTGCAAAATAAATGGAGAACATATATAAGCACATTTGCAGTAACATATATAGCTTGAACATGCTTACAGGTTTGAATTTTAGCCCCACATATTTTACCCGTGCAGCCAAAGTGAATTTCAATCAACTTTCCCTGCACCAATTAAAATGTATATCAATCAAACGGCTCAACTTTAAAACATGATCCAAAAGTGCTGCATAGCCTCCAATAATAAAACAATAGCAAGAATAAGTTTCACTATACTGTGGGAAAAAGCATATACTCACAAATCTGCTAGAGTTGTTATTCCTAGATGTTTTCGCATTCCCAAAAGCCTCTAGAATACGATTTATATGAAGAAATGCATTTTCAATAGCACAATTACCACCACCACCAAGAGCAGCTAAGTATTGCAGTGCAATTTTAGCTGTTTCTGTCTTCCCAGATCCACTCTCACCGCTGAAAACAAATTTCTAACAAAGATTATTAACGAGTACACCAGTGCTCATATCTTCTTATTACTATACAATCCAATGCTACAGAGTTCAGGACTGTTATGCACAAAACAGTGCCACTAAATGCACTAAGGAGCTGACCTTATGATAATGGACTGATTTACTTCATCTGTAAGATACAAAAAGAGATAGAAAATCTTTATAAATGTCTCATTCTAGTACAATACAAGGATTGTGAAGGAGAGAGAAAGGAATAATTTTATTAACCTCTCATGATCCTGTTATAAGCTTCATCTGCTATAGCATAAACATGAGGACTATTCATAGTTCTCTGGCTACAAGCTGAGACACAATCATTTCCATACATCTGAAGATCTTTGAAAGGATTCAGTGCAATTAAAATAGGCCCTGCTTTACTCTACACACACAGAAAGCACAAGCAGCAAAACATGAGAATCATAGGAGTAAAAGAAAAGCATAATTCTGAATCCACTTGTAACACCTTCCCATTAGTCCTCATACTTATTAAAAATGGAAAGTGATGGTGAAATGTTTTGTATTTTCAAGACATTAAATACATATACTTTTCATTTAATAAGTAAACCTTACTTTATATATTAGAAGGATTAATAGGAACATATTGTAAGAGGATATCACATTACTCAGAAGAAAAAGCTAGAGCAGGCATACTTACATAAATCATCCCTTGAGAATATCTTAATTTAAGATTGTGAAGAACCGATGGCTCGTTCAAATAACCAAGTTTAATCAGATCATCCACATCCTCCAAAACATCAGGATTTGCAGGTAGAATCTCTGATCTGTCCACTTTCATAACCTGAAGAACAAGTTAATGACACAAACAGCCTATAACCTTCCATATCCAAAGAAACAAAAGGCAGAGAAACTTACAGTTCCATTTGAGAGTGAAACGAATGCTTCCTCTCCTGACGTTGACTGTATCATTCCCAGTTCCCACTGCCCTCTTGGTTGCCTACACCAAACACGAAGCTTCTGGGGAAACAACCAAAAACAGAAAGCAAATTTAACAGAAAAGCACACCATATACCATTAACAATGTCTCAGTCTACACCAATGATATTAAAAGACAGAACAAGAAGTACAATTTCATAACTGAAATATACAATAACTACAGACAAAATCTTTATCTTCCAAGGTTAATTTTAAAAGAAAATTCAATACAAGACAATAAAATATCCTTCTAAAATCAAAAACCAAAAGAGAGAGAAGAAAAAAAACACTAAGAACTAATATCAAAACCATCGGTTTAGCTTATTTTATAGAAACAACCACTTCTTTGTATCAAATTTTTGTCGTTTAAAATTAAACACTTTTTTCTTTCTATATAAATAATGTTGAGCCTTTAATGCTACATCATTTAGAGAAATAATCACTCATTTTTATCAACTTCTCAAATTCTTTCAAAAAATTATCAATTAATTAGTCTACAAATAGCTGTTACTAAACATGCATTCAGAATTAATGCATCATCACACTTCAAAAATTTGAGCCCAAGAATCAATCAATATTCTCCCAATTTAATTTCAAAGTTACCTTTTTGATGAAATAAGATACGCTATCATCACCCTCCAATTCCCAAACCTTCCCTGATGAATCACTGGAAGAAAGTGCCACATATGGAGACTCTACATCCTTCTTCAGCCTCTTGCTCGCAAAACCACACCTTCTCCTCTTCTGCTCCAAATCCCTCTCGTTCACCTCACTCTTTTCATTAGTAGAAACTCCGTTCTCCGGCACGACATGGCGCTCGCTGCCGCTAACCTTAAAATCATTCGGCAGTGACCGCCGTGCCCGAGGAAGCCTTGCACGCGAGGCCGGCCTGGCGGGCAACGCCGGTGGCAAGTCCTTCTTCTTCTCCTCCTCCTCGTCCCTCCGCCGAAGAGAATCCAACATCTCCTCCAGCGAGCTTCTCGCCAAGGAACATGGCGAAGCCGATAAAACCATACTTTCCCCCACCCCACCAACGGAAACCACCGAAATTTATCAACTTTGAACCCAAATTCGCAACCCGATTGAAAATTCACCACCCCCACTTCGACTTTCGCCGCTGCATTGTACAAAGCCGCGAAATTGAAGACACCCTTTTGAGATTCAAACCCCCCAAACACTGCCTTATTGGTGCACCAAATAAAATGATTGAACAAAAGAAGTTATTAAGGTAAAATGATGAGAACTTTAAAGGAGGTTGAAAAATTGGTTCAGTTTCAAATTTGTCGCATAAATCATGGAGGTGAAAGTGAAACACAGGTTTCTGAAGAAGAGTTTTGAACAGAGAGAAGGAAAAGAATAAGAGTTTGATAAGTATTGTGGTCTTTTGCCTTGTGAAATAAAGCCTTTAAGACAGAGAGAGAAAGATGGGAGGGACAAGGGAGAACGAAGAGCAGGAACTTGCTGTTGTTGACGATGTCGTTGTTGTACTATTTTCTTTTTCCTTTCTTTCTGATTTGTGATTGTTGAAGGAAATTTTGAAAAAACAAAAACAAAAACAAAAATGGTTACATTTTTGTGTGATGTTGTGTGTGGTTGGAAAAATAAAATAAAATAAGATAAAATTGAAATTGTGTTGTTTTGTCCTGGTAGTAGGTGATGATAGTTGTGTTGTGTGTCCAGAAATTCAAATCTTTCAGGTGAGAGATGTCAAGTCAGTACTGAAACGTTCAGAAAACTGTTGGGATCTGATAGGGGAAGAAGGGGTTTTATTTCAGCCACCAATAAAAAATGGTTCTTTTATTGATTAATTAAATAAATAAAAATAAAATTATGAATATTATAAAAAGAAAATGGAGGGATTTGTGTTTCAGTAAGTGGGAGTAAATAAAGCTGACAGTTGTACTGGGTAACTAAAATGAGCTGGAGTCCAAATTACAAAACTAGGTCTACCTCTCTCTTTGTGATTAAAGTGCTTTTAGGGTTGTAATTTTTTAATTTTAACTATATAATTTTAGTTTTCAGAATGGCGTTATTTAAGTCTTTCATATATTATAATTTATTCTCTAATTAAATATATGAAGGTGTAAAAGTAGTATTTACTAACACATAGTTTCAAATTTGGTAATGTTATGTAATATGAACTTAAAAAGTTATTTTTAGCTCATTTTGTGTGATTGACTTAAAATGTTTAAACAATTAATAAACGTAGTTATAGTTTTATGTTTTACCTTTGGATTGGGTCTTCAACAAAAAATATAACACATATACACTGATTAAATCAATTATAACTCAGTTACTGTAAACAACAATTATGAACTTGGTTGATCCAGCCATTTAATTAGTTTAACTGACGAAATTAATTATTATCTTAATCCAACTACATATATTTGATCATCAAATTTAAGTTATTGGTTGTTGCATCAAATAGCATTGAGTAAAATAAATACTAACAATAAATATTTCCTTGTTCCTCTCCTACCTAATGATTTCAGGTTTCACTTGGACGGCAAGCCAAGCAATACATACCAGTAGCCAAGGATCTAGAACAAAGAACATAAATAATAAAATTTTATTTTATTTCCAGTTCAAGAAAAAAATACAAGAAGATAATGGAATTCACAGATTTAATAAACATTAATGGCTCAAATAAGACATTTTTTTAATCTTTTTATCATAATGTGTTAGTGAATGCTTTTATATTTTTATCCAAGTTATTAACTTATAATTATAAAAAATGTATTTTGTAATAAGAAAATTAAATATGTATAATGTTTTATCAACCTATGAACTAGCATATTATAAATTTATTTTTTATTTTCAACGTGAAACTTTTTATATTTTATTTTTCTTATAATATACGATTTTATCATCATGTAATATTTATTTTATTTAAAAAATACTAATTACTAGTTATTTATATTTTTCACATTTTGGTTTTATTTCTTAAAATCTAAGTTTTAATTATATTTTATTTTTCTATTTATATAATAAAAATTATCTTCAACTTTCAACCATTTATATAAGTTGACATCATTTTCTTCTTTCTACTTAAAACACTATATATAAAATAAATAAAAGCAAACCATCAAATTTAACTTCAATACCTCATTTAATAAAATATGTTATTATTTATCGTACAATTTTTATGAAAAGAATATTGTGAACTCTTAAAATATACAAACGCTTAAGTCCTTTAATATATTCAACAAATTACTGAATAGTGATGAAAATGCTTAAATCAATTTTTTATTTATATAATGTTTTTACTTTATTTTATTTGTATTACTTAATGTAAAATTTTGATAAATACCTACTTAATTAATAATAACTGTATTCTCAAATCAATTTTAATTTTTCCCACTGTCTATTAAACCCAAGCTCCTTACATTTTAACTTATTTGTTTCAATAAAATATTTATAACCTAAACTATTACTTTAGGCTCCCTTTAATTTATTATCTACAACATCATTCTTCATTTTTCAGCTATGATTTCATCTTTCTATCATAGAAAACTTAAAATTCTTTATTCATTTTTCAACTTTTAAACTTTTCACTCTTTTTTTTTTAAGTAGTTAAATATTTTTTGGTGATATTTAGAGTTTAAACAATTAAAATTAATAACATTTTTCTTTATAGTGATCCATAAAGAGAGGATGAATAAGTGGTCCAATTTCCAAAGAAGGAGCAATATTTTGGTGTGGTGGTGATTGGTCCAAGACCCTACAATAATTGCAAACCATAAAATAGTAGTGATGCTTGCATTATCTAGAGAGGGTAAATTTGTTAATACATTTATATTTGAGACCATAATTGAGAGCTTTACATGGAATACAAAGGATAACCATATGCTCTTGTTGATCTTGAAAATGACATGACCAATTTGTTTAATTTTGTCCACTAATGAAGAGTATTTGATTGAGGGCCACACACACCATCAACTAAAACTTTGAACCTCATTTCATTCTTCATATAAAGTACATTACAGCGTGTACCAAATCATTTCAATCCCTTCTTTTTCCCATTTCTTCAATTTTCCCATTAATAAAGTCAAAGTTCAGTAGTGATGGTGATGGTAGTATAGTGGAGGAGGGAGTTTTGAATAATTCATGCCGTTCTCATTCTTTTGTCCCTTTCTTATTCAGTTTTTCTATCTATTATCAATTATAGACTTAGAAAAAATATTATGTATTGTCATAAGTAGTGAAAATAGGTTTGGTTGGTTATATAGTGCATAAATAAAATTACACTAGTTTGTTAAATCATCTGCCTCAGGTTGAATTGGGTTATTTTGAATTCATTTATTTGGTTTGCGGTTTAGATTATATCTTTTGTTACCTTTAAGGTAGTTTTTCACACTATAATATACTAAGGTTTAATTTTTTATTAAACTTATTATTGTATGTATTAAGTATATATTATAAGGTATAATATTTTGTCCTTTTCAATAAGAAGGATGTGAACCTAATTCAAATCGCATAATTCACAATAATATTTTTAAAATATGTAGTTTTATATAAAAATAAAATTATTGAATGGTAGATACTGAAAAGTGTGAAGTCAAACACTTTTTCTTTTTAAATATATAAGAGGTTATGTTTAAACTATATAATATAAGGAAACACACTTAATCTAATCATCCGTTTAACATTAAATTATGAAGGAGGTGGAATACATATAATTGAATTTTTTTAAACTAGATTTAATTTTTTTGATAATACATATGTGAAATATTTAATTAGAAGAGGTAAAAGCCACACTGGAGAAATGTAATGAAGAAAGTGGAAGAGTGTGCCCTAATGGAAGCGTATGTGTTGTTGGGTTCACGTCCCTTCTAAGGCAAAAGTGATGAGTGAGGAAAGGTACACATTAACATGCTCCATGCATGGCTTTTGAGGAACTGCAAAATCCACTTCTAAAGTAATTATTATTCTCTTCAGACAACCATGTCAGTCATTTTGCTTTTACTGCCACATTCAATGTAACATTCTCAAATTCTTTGATTATTTTTATTTGTTAAAAGTAACTAATCATAAAAAAAAATAAAAAAAATTCTACTGTTTTTATATTGTATATTCTATTATTAATCTCGTATCATATCTTAAAAATATTTTAAATCGATTTTAAAATTAAGTGAAAAAATAATATATTTTTATTAGACTACAATTTTAGTATTATTTAACGTATTAGTTAAAATAAATAGTTAAGCATAAATTATTTAAAAAAAAGATAAAAAAATATTATTATCAAATTATAGAAAGGAAAAAAGTCAAATAAATAAATAACTTATCTTATTAAAAATAGGAACAAGGAAATTATTTGAAAAAAAAAAGGAGAAACGTGAAAGAAACCAATCAAATAAATAAGCAATGTATCTTGTTTAAAGAAAAGTAACTGTAAAGTTTAATCCTCTAAAAAAATAAGGATAATTAATAAATATTTAAAGAATAAAAAGAGAAAAATATTAGAAATCAGACTATACCGTTTAAAAAAAGTTACTTTAATTGACGTCTAAATAATAACCAGAAATTATTAAAAAAAAACTTGTTTTTACAAAAGGAAAAACATGTTTATCAAACAGGACTAATTAAACAAAATCAAATTTCAATCACTAAAAGAACCAAAAATTAATTGAAAATTCTGGACCAACATAACTTACTAGGCTTGAGGAGAGTAATTAAAATTTGGAAAGTAATTGCTAATGTGAATGTGTGATTATTGGATTTATTAGAAGAACTAACACCGTTGATCAATTTTATTTAGAGTCATGGTCTAAAATTCATTTTGTAGTTTTAACTTTGAATTGGGTTGCATTAAACACAACTCTTTCTCAAACACACCTTTTGTGATTCATTCAATCTTTTTTTGAGCAAATATTTATTGCTGTAAGCTTCGGAAAAAAATATTAATACTAGAAAGAAAATCATATACTATGTCTAGAACAGAATGGTATATGTGAAATCTGAAATATGTGAAATCCAAAGCCTAATACTCCTTTCACCAAATAAATAAGTCTAATCAACGAACATGGTTTCAATTAAAACTAAATTTGAATTTATTTATTACTAAATCTATATTATACTTGGGTTTTTTTGATATGAAATTTATTTAGAAGATTTATAGGAATAAATTGTAAGCCAATTTAATATTAAAATATCTCTTTTAATTTAAAATCTTAAAAAATAATTTAATATTATAACATCTTCTTTAATTTAAAATCTTAAAAAAATAATTTTAAATTTTTTTATTATATATTTGTGAGACTTATTCTTACACTTTAATTTTTTATGATTTTTTTTCAAGTATAAAATTCTTTCACTTACTTGTTTAGAAGTGAGCGTTTTCGGTTAAGAATATTTTATTTATAACTTTTATTTATATGCTCGTTTATCACAATAGATTATGTTTATCTAAATTTTTTTTCAAGAATGTAAAAAATCATTATATTTAGAACGTTTTACTTCGTAGAAGGAAGTTACAAGATAAACAATCAACTTTAATACTTATTATTAAATTAAACATTTATTATTAAATTAAAAGTTATAACTAATACAATAAAAATATAATTTCTTTTACTTAAAAACATAAAGATAACTTGTGAAACATAACTTGATGGGGACTTTTAAGCAATAAGTCTATTCTTCTTTCCTTTACCATTCTTAATTTGTTTCCCCACACCAACCATAATCTGATTAACCTTGTATTTAGTGTTCGTTCTTTACACCGCTAACCTTGCCTTGATTATGTGAGTTATTGCTTTCTATCTACTTATCTATCTCACTGTGACCCCATTTAGCATAGCCTATTATTGCATGGCTAAGACAATGAGACTAATATTCCGGACAGTGGTGGTTGGTTGCAGATTTTAATTATTTTACATGTCTATCTAAAAGATCCACTTTTTAATCAATTTCACTTTATCCAATCAAAATGGGTACCTTTTCCCCATTAATTGTTTGGATTGTTGCCCATTGCAATGTCGTTGGTTGATGCTGTTGTTTGACTAATTTGGAGGAATCCGTGGTCCGGTTTTAATAATATTAATTAAAGCTACTCTTAAAGGAAGGTTAGGATCTCCCTTTGTAATTGTCAAATTAATCTGTTTCATAAAAGATTGCCTTGTTTTGTTGTGTGTTTTCTTTCATACAATTAGTTCCGTCTTTAATTCATATGGGTCTTTCAAATTATGGAGCATGGTATTGTGGTACTATAGTAACTCCATGTTAAAGTTAAAACTTGATATCCTCCACTCTTTGATTAAAAGATATATATAATTCTTTAAGATAGCAAGTTTATTAACAAAATTTTCTTTATATATATATTTTTTTTAAATTCAACTAAATTTGTGGCCTAAATATTAAATCCTACAATATCATCTTCTTAAAAAATAACCAAACTGAAAAAGAAAAAAGTTTGAATATTTAGTAGATCATGATCTACTAACTTGAATTAAGAATTTGATCTGTTCAATTTGATTCATAGCTGTAAGAATATAAACTGACAACACGATGATATTTTAATTATTTTCTGGTTTTAGAAAGAGTTTAAAAACATAAAATTACTAATAAAAAAAGAGTGGGTTTAGTTAAGTTGTCCAGTTCTTTTTCTGTCTAGATAATATTGTCAAAATAAATATTTTGAAGAAAAAAAAAATGTAATAGAGTGTTTGATAATAAGAATGAAAAGTCAAAGTTGAGTTATAATTTGTTAGTCATGTAAAGAAAATGTAAAGAAAACCTCTAACAATATTAAGGGAAAAGAGTTAAAACATTTTTTTTTTCAAATTACATGAGTAATATATTTGAGGAATAAAAGATTAAGTTATCCAAAATTTGAGAGACTATACTTAAACCTTTTATTTTAGTCTTAAGGTATTCTCCAATTGGAAGTTAAAGACTAATATATTGAGATATTAAAATTTATTTAGGAGTTTGACTTCTTTTAATAATTTCTTTCATTGTGCATTGACTTGAAGATCAAACTGCTAACTAATAATATATTTAAGGAAGATTATGCCATACCATATTCATATTAATTTGATTTTTGAATTCGAAAATCATTAGTCAAAATGTTTACGATAAACTCTTCAATTATTGGCCATTCTTCACAAATAGATGATAAGTGCTAAAATTAATTTTTCAAAAATCTGTGAAGTGCTTAATTGAATTATGTATCAACTTCAATATCTTTCACCCTCTAATTTTTTTTATTTACACTTTAACTAATACTCTTATGGTATGTGTTTACTTTGAAAGGTGAAAATAAATGGGTTTGGTTGATTTGATGGAAATAGGAAGAAGAAAAATAAAGAGCAAGTGGTTTCATCAGTTTTTTTCCTTATTTATTTCATTAATTTCCTTCCTTTGTAGTTTTTTCTGTTTTTCTTTACCAAAATTTAATTTGTACTTTTTTCCATCTATTATTATTAGTGATAATCTTATTTTAAAGTATATTTTTCAAATTCATAGGCTATAATTTAAATAACTTTATTTAAAAATATTTCAGCTTTTAAACTAAAACTGAAAGAGAAATCTAGTTTAATTTTAAAATAACAATTCAGTTTTTAATTAAATACAGTTTAGTATCAATTTAGTTGGGTTTATTTTTTTTAACACCTATACATATACATTTAATTTCCAAGTAATTGATTATATTCTCTTCAATAACGGAAAAAAAACTAATAATGTGATAAACTAAATGCAACTCACGTTACTACTTTTCGAACGACTTTATCTTATCTATATGAAATATTCAAGTTATTTAAAAACATTATGGCACACTATATAATAATACTACTACTAATTTAAAATAATATCTTTTGCTGGATTTATCAAATAACAGTGCCACCAAACTCTCAAAATCGGTTGATATGTTTGGTCTGTTGTGTATATATGTATTTATTATAACATGAGTATTTGTATCTACATTTTCTTCGTGGCCATGTCAAATAAAAATTGAAAGAAATTATTCATGCATTTTTTTAATTTTAAATATTTAATTCGCTGTAAGAGCTAATAAGATCATTTTGACTGAACTAAAAAAATAATTGAGCATCGCAAAAGGAAGATGAACTAAAGATGTTTTTGAAATTTTGTGTGCTTATCGCTACACCCCAGAGTCATGAACACAAAAAAATCCCTTTTAATTTGACTTAGGCACTCATGCAATGATCTCAGTCAAAATAGGAGAGCCAAGCTTAAGAAGGCAAATGTTCAACATGAAACTCAACAACCAAAGCCTAGCCACAAGTCTGAATTTAATCAACAAGTTATAAGACAAAGCACAAATCCAAGAAGCAACCACAAAAGGACGAGCAGCAAGCAGGTACAATTCAAAGGTAAAATCGAGAAGATTTCACTAAGGAGATTTAGTTTGGAGAATGCAAAGTGATGCCAGGAAAAGTGAAGGGAAGTTCTCACCGAATTGGGAAGGACCATTCAGAATTCAAAGCACAACAGAGTATACAGAGTCGAGTACTTGATAGGCAGAATCATCTCGGATACATGGAATGCTTCACATCTTAAGTATTATTTCAGTTGAATGATGTGATGAATACTCTTTCCTGACTTCGTATTTTTTTCCCTAAGGAGTATTTTTGCGAAGAAGGTTTTAATGAGGCTCCAATAAAATAAGTTTTCCTTAAAGGCGTTGCTTTGTACATATTATCTGTCTTTCGTTTTATGAGTAAGGAAGCTTCGCTCTAATGTGATCCCTCTTGCACTATTGAATTAACAAAACCAACACATCGTCAGTGCATAAAATGAGTAAGGAAGCTTCGCTTCAATGCAATCACTCTCGTACTATCAATTTAACAAAACTAACACCTTGTTAGTGCCTAAAATGAGTAAGGAAGCTTCGCTCCAATGCGATCCCTCTTGTACTATCAACTTAACAAAATTGACACCTTATTGGTGTGTAAAATGAGTAAGGAAGCTTCACTCCAATGTAATCCCTCTCGTACTATCAACTTAACAAAACCAACACCTTATTGGTGTGTAAAACTAGTAAGCAATCTTAGCTCCAAGACGATCCCTCTCGTACTATCAAATCAACAAAATTGACACATTGTCGGTGTTTAAAGTGAGTAAGGAAGCTTCATTCCAATGAGATCCCTCTCGCATTGTCCAATTAGCAAAACCAACGCCTTCTCGATACGAAAATGAGTAAGGAAGCTTCACTCCAACACGATCCCTCTTGTGCTCTCAAATCAACTAAACCAATGCCCTATTCATACACTAACGATAGTGATGCCCTTGAAACGTCCATTTCAACTACTTGTCAACATAGAAACAAACGAAGAGATCTTGCTGAGCCATTACATATGTTTCAAAAAGTCGATACCTCGCTGATATGATATAACCACTCTTAGTCTCAATAAAACCTTTCCAATGCTAAGTTTTATTACTAGTTTTCTACTCATTTAAGTGCCATTTAGGCCGAAGACCACACAAAAGAAAATGATAACATGTAAAATAGTTTCGTAAAACTCTTAGAATAAAAAGCATCATTAGACTTGTGGCTTGGCAAATAAAAATATCACTCCATTAACAAAAAAAGCGGGATCAAATACACATCAATATGAGATTGAAATTTACAAAAGAAAAATTAAAAATAACATACAAAAAATGGTAAAACCTACAATCGACTACTCTTCGTCCCTGGCTGGAAGACATCCCTTGCATCAACATTAGTTGAAGGGATATCTTCTATGGCAACTGAGCGATCATCATAGACATCCTTAACAATATCAAGCTCATTCTCATAAGGCACGCCATATATCAAAACGGGCATGGTGAACGACTTGGTTAAAACCCTCAGAGTGGATGGTTAGAGCATAGTCTTTGAGCTCGTTCAACTCAATCCCGATTTGTTTAATTTCAGAGACAACCTCGTTATGACCCGAAGTGACCTCGCAAAGAATTGCTCCAACTTCTTATTTTCGTCAACTTGAGCCTGCCTTTGCCGTTCTAGTTCTTGGCATCTGGCCTTGAGAGCATCCCTCTCGGCTTCCAACTTCTTCACTTGATCACCTTGGACCAAGTTGGCATCCAAAGCCTTCTTTAGATTTTTGGCAGAAACCACCAATTCTAGTTTTAATTTCACAATTTCAAGGGTCAAGCCCTTGGCTACCTCGGTGCGCAAAATTTTGCGAAAGCCAAAGCACGACTTTGCATCTCCACATAGGAAGTTGTTATCTCGTCAGTAAAAGTTGAATTCATGGCTCCCCCTCTCAACCGATGTGTGGAAAAAACTCACCCCTTGAAAAAAGCTAAGTCAGGGGCGAATAGTTGATCTGCAACACTTGTACCCTCATCGGAGGTCGCATGACGTGATTGCTTGGGCAAGTGATGAGGCGTAGAGTGTTTTTTCCAGCACCCCTTCCTCTTGCTTTTCTTCTCGGTCACCGGGGGCAGGAGTTGGAGCCCTTACCGGTTGGGAAGCCTTGCTTCACCCGAACCCTTCTTAACCCAAAGGGCTTTCTCGAGGCAAATTTGCTTCAATCACTCCCCGAAGTTTGAGCCTTGTTGAGCCATGACGCCTGAAATACAACAAATGATTCAATAAAATCATAAATACCCAATAACTAATGAAGTTACAAAAATATTACCCTTCAGGTCCACCTATCGGTGAGTAGAAAGATAAATCTTAAGAATTTTTGCAAATAGGGAGCTTTCTCGAAAGCTGATCCAGGATGTTAAACATCTTCTTGTTGTCCTTAGTCACGTACAACCCCAGCTAATAGTGATATCGGATAGGATTCTGCGTCCAATAAGGAGGAAACTTATGATTATTACCATCGAAAAAATGGTGTCAGCCAACAGGCTCAATCGACACTTTAAAAAATTCATCTTTAAAATATTTGTAACAAGAGGCGAAAGGAGAAAACAAGATGACCCCGAGTTTACTTATTAATGATGACCACTTAACTGGATCAAAAGGATGACTACTATAGTAATGCAAAAATACATGAGGTGAAGGGTTAAGAAAAAACATTTCCACCAAAAGACGAAAGGCTTGGAGTGACGCCCAAGAGTTGGGGTGAAGCTGAGTGGGAGCCATATTTAGAGTACGAAGAACACCCATAGTGAACTCGTCAAAGGAAATGCGAACATGAGAGTCAGTGCTAGGCGTACATGAAAAAGAAATCAGTATTGTAAACCTCTCGGTCATGACAAACATTGTCAATGGCAATACAATGCTTTAGGGTAAGCTTGCCCTCGGCCGCCATATCAGAGAGGATGTTCACACTAGCCACGTAAGACTCAACCATGGAAAACCACCTATATTTTAAAAACTAACAAGTCACATGGCGACCAAAGGCGTCCCTAACCCTTATTTATAGAATTCCAAGTTTGACGAAGACGATTCGTCTCCCAACCGTTGGATCCAAGGGGCACGAAATCAAACCTGGAAGCACTATCACATCAAACATCTTGTCATTCTGACAATAATGATTCAAACCTGCTCCAGGTCATTCAATCACATCAATGCTACAATACATTTGACCTATATAAATAGGGTCCTCAGCCCAAGAAAAAAAGTTAATTTTTCATACTAGTTTGATAACTATTACTCCGACTCTCGTGTACTTACTTTGGCATTAGAGACTCTTTTGCAAGGACTCCTTCTACCCGTGAGACTGAAAAACGAGTAGTAATGGGAGCGCAACCAGTAATTGTTCAGGGATACCCAACATAGTGCAAGTTAACCGAAGACCCCTATGAGGTTTTATAAGAACGTACAACAATAACGGAAAATGACTATTATTTTTAAGGAAGGAGATTTGGTTCGACTTGATCTATGAAAGAAAGATTTCCTAATCAAAAGAATTCCAAAGTCAATCCTCAAAGAGATGGTTATTCCAAATCCTCAAAAGAATCCATGATAATTCATATAAGTTAGATCTTATAGATGATTATAGTCTTAATCCTCCTGTTTGTGAAATAAAACTTTTTATAGTTGACACTAACGAAGAAGAACAGCCTACATATTTGAGGTCAAATCGTTTTAAAAAATAATGGGATGATGGTATAATAATAAGGAACTGACGACATGAACAGTGGCCAAATCTATTATATATAATAATAATGAAAATAGAATAAACAAAATTCTTTTTAATTAGACTATCTCTTAATAAGCTTCCAATTGAAATTGGACTGCAAAATGAACCACATATGAGTAGGAAATACACATGTGAGTAGGAAATACACATTGAAAGTGCCACATCAGCCAAAAGAAGAAAACATGGATGTATCCTATATTAAAGAGTGTTTTATTACATTTAATTTAAGTTGGATTACCTACTAACTTAGAAATTAAATTTGGTAATAGCATGTAAAAGAAACTTGTCTTGCAAGCTTCATTAGAAGCATGCCTTGCAACCTACATTACTGTAGTAAAGTGTCTCCTAAGCTATATATATTAAATTTAAGTAGCATTTGAATTTGAGTTTTATGTAAGTTAGAGAGTCCAAGTTATCCATATTTATAAATATAGTCTTTTCATGAATCTCACTTTTGAATCTAATAAGAATTCATGTTACTTTAATAAATTTCTTTATTTTTTAAAAGCCCACAAAAGAAAAATATCCTCACTCAAACTTCTTCTACAGAGAACTTTTCTTAGAATTTAGAAATCAGTTTCTCTTAGAAGATTTGTAAAATTGATACTTTTCCTTCAACTTTTGCTGCAGCTAATCTTCTTCCTTTATAAACATAGCTTCTATTTTTCATCTCTAACAAGGAACATCATCAATACAAAGGATTTAAAATTTCAGAGAGATGGAATTTTATAAATAAAAGATAAAATATTTGAAATCTATTTGTAGTCTTTTTCAAAAGAAATTTACATTCTTCATTTAATTTAAACTCTGACCTCTAAAATTAAATATATTAATTCTTACTAAATATACATAAATTTTTTATTTAAATAATTATATACAACAACTTATATATATATATATATATATATATATATATATATATATTTCAATTAATTTTCATCACATATTTGAAAAGAATTAATATTTGAGACAATGAACCCTTTATAAATGAAAAAAAGAAAACAGTTGGGAGTAAATAATTTTCCCAAATTTAAGATTGCTTTTGCAAATAAATAAATTAATAAACATTAAAACTAAAAAAATAAAATATTATTAATTAATTATTAATTGAAAAATGGAAAATTAATTTTCAAAAAAGTAATAATTAGCATATACCATCACCAAATAAAAAAAATTGAACACAATTCCAAATTTTAAATTTTAAATCATATTTTTCATTTTGAATGATAAATTTCTCTTAACTTCAGCACTTACGACTAATTTAGACTGATTCAATATACCAAAAGTATTTAATTTAGTTTAATTTAATTTTTTTTAATTCTAGTCAAATTAACTTGATAAAAAAACAAGTTGGTTTAATTTGAGTCATCAATTTGAAAAGGAAAAACATAACGTTTAAAAGATAAATAATCGATATTTATCAATATTCGTCAGTGAAAAGGAAAAAAAATTAATTTTATGCTTTTTTTAATAATATCTTGACGTAATATATATATATATATATATATATATATATATATATATATATATATATATATATATATATATATATATATATGAACTTTAGGTAAATAATTTCCAAAAAAATAAGAATATTTTTGTAAATATATTAAATAAATTAATTAATTAACAAAATAACAAATTAAACAAAAATAAAATATTCATAATTAATTAATAATTGAAAAATGGAAATGATGATGAAAAATTTAATAATTAAAATTTACTTGACAAATAAAAGATAAATTTAAATTGAACTCATTTTCAAAATTTAATACTTAAATCAAAGTTTTCCTATTTAAAGATAAGTGTATCGTAATTCAATTTTCACTTGTAAAACTAAATACATTTAATTTTCATAAAAATATACCAATATTATGAAATCTTGAGTAAACAACTTCGTCTAAAATTAAGTTTGATTTTGTAAATATATTAAATAAATAAACAAATTAGTGAACGTAAAAAACAATAGAGCCTTGATAATTAATTAATAATGAATAATGAAAAAATGCATTAAAAAATTAATACAATAAATAAAGATAAAATTTTCAATTAAAATTATTGTCAAATTTTAAATTATATTTTTAAGTTTTAAGGATAAATTTATTTTAGTTCTACTATTCACACGTTGAAGCTAAATTCATTAATTTTTGAAAAAAATCTAAAATATTTTATAACACTCGAAAAATAACTGGTAACATTATTCTATAATATGGTATCTACAATTCTCAACCATTCTAAATAAACTATAATCCTAATATAAAACGTTTATGTACATAGTGCACGAAAATAAAATAAACTGGGTCTCTAATTCCTTTTAGATGTAACTCAAAACTTATGCATGTATGTACTCACCTACATACTTCATTGTAGGTCATTGCGTAAGCAACAAAGGGGAAATTTCTACAATTTGATATAAATTCATCTTAATATTGAAATTTATAAATAATTAGTTTATCATTATTTCATTATATGTATATATTTATACATATAGACCTCAAATGGTTTCATATCTCAAGGATTTTCGTTAAGGAATATTTATTTATGTCTTTCAGAAAATTCGTATAAAACAATGTGTATTAGAGATTAACATATTTTTTTTATCTAAGCTCACGCTTCGACTTCATGGGTAAATGATAAGTTTAAAGCATCTAGAATTCGAGACTCATAGCATGTCAGATATGAACTCTCACCACTTGTGAAGCCAAGATTCTCTTTTCTAGATTCTAATACTTAATGCATAAGATCAAACAACAATTTCACATATAATCCCTATAGGAACAACTGGCTCCAGAAAAGAGGAGGGATTGAATGGAGCCTGAACTCAATTCGTTGTAAACAATAACCATTTAAATAAGATCGTCGAAGGTAATAATATATAAGCATAAATGAAGCAGTTTTATATTGTTTCACTCTAATCTCTTGAGCTACGTTCAGTTCTCCCTTGAACAAACCGCTCAAGAGGTTTCACTATTTAGAAAACAGTTACAACTAGTACACAAACCTCTTCAGGTTACAACGAGTATACAAACCTTTCTAGGTTATAACGAGTACGCAAACCTCTCTAGGTTATCATGAGTACACTCAAGATTGAAAGAAACACACTCAAAAGAGAGAGCAATGAAAGCTCACAAGGTTTTACTTCACAATGGTGAAGAATTACACAATGGTTTCACACAACTCAAAAATCTAAATGCTCTCAATAGCATATTGACAGTAGACACTTAGTAGTAGATACTTTAATTCTTCAATGTATTGTACGGTGTATTCCTCTTTTTGCTTCTTGTTCTTCAATTTGAAATTGCTCCTCTATATGTAGCTTTTTAGAAACTAGCAGTTGGGATACTTGAATAGAGCAATCTTGATTTCTAATGTACGAAGCTCAAACTGGAAACATTTCTCTAATTTTTATACTGCATTAAACTTAATTAATTCTATATCAGAAATAATTTAAAATAACATAGAGAAATTATATTTGAGATACTCATCAATAATTTGAATAATTTCCATTATGAACAAATTTGAACGTTAAAACACAATATGATATAAAATCAATTAATCACATTTAAATACTCCATTATAATTTGAATAATTTTCATTATGAAGAAATTTGAACGTTAAAGCACATCATGCTATAAAATCAATTAATCACATTTAAATATTTCATAATAATTTGAATAATTTCCATTATGAACAAATTTGAAGAATAAATTTTTATACATAAATTATACATCTAAAATTTACATACAAATATAATTCCATATATATTAATAATAATAATAATATTATTATTATTATTATTTATATTAATATTGTTATTGTTCTTGCAAGAGATCATCACCAACAACAATGTCCACGTCGTCCTTCGTAAATCCTGGCTTCTGTTGTCTACTCGGTCGTCCTGATTAGTCTGAATGCTTCTTAGTTGATCTGAAATCCTTCATGCACTCACAATCGTAAAAGGGGGTCTTGCATGCACTCCGACACTCAAGTCAGAAAAGGTCAGAGTAATGCAGGATGTAGAATAGAGTAATAGTACCTTGTTTCTTGAGGTTACCTTCCCTTTTATAGTGTTTGGATGGAGCTTCATGTGATTGGGCTGAAAGCCCAACTTACCCATTCAAGTGTGGCTGTCAACAATTGCCATGTGGCTGCCTTATGATTCCACGTGTTTGAGGATCACAATAGAGTAACCTACTAAACCTACTAAGGTTATATTGAATGGTTTTCGGTCAGGCGACGCACATCCAGTAAGAATTCGGTGGGCTAACTCATTTATAGTATGTAATTATGTATTGGTTGGAGTGATCAACTTACCTTGTAGTACATAGGCCCCCTAAGTCCTTGAGGACGCGAAGTGACCGAAAAGGACTTTTTTAATGTAGTGTGTGGGGACTGCCAATCCGTCAGTTTGTACGTGGGATGAATGTAGTTTGCTTTTAGGCGGGAAGAGCGAATATTATATTGGTTTTCATGCTTTCTCGTTTCGTGCATCGTGATGTGACAACTCCATTATTGTGGATAGTTGATCTGACTTCAATCAGACAACTCTGGACAGGCGACAGTTCGACTTCCCGTCCCTATAAATAACCTTCGCGGTGTTCAGTCTAAGCTCACTCTTCGGTTGTCTTTCCAAGATAACTCTTCAACAATGGTTTCCTTTTATGTTGCTTCTTATTCGTCCTCAGAGCTCTCAAGGTCTTTGAGGGATTTGAGGTGCCTTCTTGGCAAGGCGGTGCGGGGAGCGAGGATAGCTCCAGTGATGGTTCTCTAGGGACATGATCGTCCCGCGCATCTAGTTTTCGGCAGGTTGAGTCTAGGGAGGAACCTACTCGGGTGATCCACGGTGTTCCTGAAGGGGAGTCAGTCATCTGATAAGACATCGGGGGGTGCTGCGTTACCGTCTTTTGAGGAGGATTGGCTTGACTCTGAGGTACTCAAGGCAATTTCTATTCATAAGACCTTTTCTTCCATTAAGTCATTTGTAGATAACGTAGATATGCTAGACACCTCCCTTCCTGATAACGTTTTTGTCTTGCGTTGTTGTTCACCCACCGACCGAGTATTTCACTGTCTGGGGCTTCTCCTATAGTTTTTTTCTTTATGTATTCAAAGGTTGTCAGAGATTCCCGCATTTGGCTTCCTCTAGACGAGTTCAGTACGGAGGTAGTGAGGGTGTTGAATGTTGCTCCGATTCAGCTTCATCCTAACAGCTGGGCCTACCTTAGGGGGTTCTAGATGTTGTGCATGGGGTTGGGTTTGAAAGCCACTCCGCCCCTCTTCCTCCATTATTATTGTACTCAACTGAGTAAGAAGGTGGGTTGGCTATCCCTAGTTAGTTAGTCCAAGAACCGCTTGCTCGACCCTTCTCATCCTCCTACAAACACTTTTAGGAGACCTTATTCAAGGTGTTGGTCTAGGAAGACAGTCGTCGGTATGTGTATGACAGAGATGTGCCTAAGTTTCCTTTGTATTGGACGAGAACTCCCACAAAGTACATGTTGTGGCTGAGGTTGACCTTCACCACTGAGGATTTCTTGGTCCTTGGAACCCTAAAGCAATTGCCTCGCCAGATATCCACTCGAACACTCCTCGAGTGCTACTCAGCCGATGACAAGGTTGGCAGTTTGTAGGTAAGTCATTCCCTTTATCCGATTACCTCTCATTTTCTTCATCTGACTTTTCGTTAGTCTTGAAAATATCTTACTGTCAATGGCTCCTCCTGGCAGCAATCCAGTTTTGCGGGGGTTGGTTCAGAAATGCCAACCTGCTAGCAAGGGAAAAAGGCCGAGGACCGAGGAAATCCCGGAAAGGGTAGAGCCCATTACCGTTGTTCCCCCTTCGCCACAGCAACTTCCCAAAAAGAGGAAGGACAGAGAGCACAAGAAAGACAAAGAACACCACTCTTCCTCTCGTTGCTCCTCGACTAGGCTTCGGCCTTCAACCACTTTTAGGGATCGTGCCATGGCCATGAAATTTTTTGAAGTATGACCTGATGGTGTCCAACCGCATCAGCGTCCAACTCGATAACTACGAGGTCGGTCCCTACTCGGCCACGACCTCTGCCTCGGATTTACATATTGCGTTCTTGGAGCTTACCTCCCGCGCTCTACTCGTCGGCCGAATTATGGGCAACGAGTTGATGAAAAGGGAGAGTGAAGACATCGAGAAGCTGAAGGCAGATCTGGAAAGCTCCTCCGCATCGCTCAAAGCTCTATTGTTGGCCAATATTACTTGGCTGACATAAATAAAGACTTGGAAGATGCAGTAGGATAGAGTAATAATACCTTGTTTCTTGAAGTTACTTTCCCTTTTATAGTGTTTGGATTAGCCTTCATGAGACTGGGCTGCAGGCCCAACTTACCATTCAAGTGTGCCTATCAACAATTATCGTGTGGTTGCCTTATTGATGTCACGTCTCTAAGGATCACAATAGAATAACCTACTGAACCTGGAAAGGTTATACCGAATGGTTCTTGGTCAAGCGATGCACATTCAGTAAGAACTCCATCAACTAACTCATTCATAGTATACAATTATATATTGGTTGGAGTGATCGGCTTATCCTATAATACAATTATTATTATTAATCATAAAAATTATAATCGTAATAATAATAATTATTATTATTATAATAATAATAATAACAACAATAACAATAATAATAATAATAATAATAATAATAATAATAATAATAATTATACTTGGATTAATAGATTGTTAATGATACATTTATGAACTTATTTTCAATTTTTATATATTTCAAAATTAAATATTACCAAAATCAAAGGTTACAGAAAGAGACTCTCGAAGAAACAAAAGTATTAATAGTTTTTTTAATTTTTGTAATTATGTTTGAAAAAATAAATTTTATTTGAATTTATATTATTGCACTTGTGTTTTAAATATGCTAATTTGTATTAAATTTAAGTTTTGGGCTCACGTTTTATGCTTTTATTAAAATGAAAAAAAAAATCAATTATTTATTTATTTTTTAAATATTTACGAATACGTAATTGTCACAGCGAGTATCCACAAATTTGTGAAGAGTACATACGATTTCCTACATGTGAGGCGAGTAGCTACATGCACCCACGTGTATTCATTGTCATCCGTAAACATATCATTTGTGTATTGTCTTAGAAAATTCTCTTCCACACTCGCTTTCACATCTTTCATAGAATACTTTTGTGGGTTGGAATAATTTCATCAAAAAATAGTTTTAAGCAAAACAAATAAGAACAAAAATAAGAGTATTTTTTTATATTGATTTTTCTTCTCATTATGATTACGTCTAGTATTCTTTTTCAAATATGTCAAGTTTAACGATAATTTGAACTAACTACAAATATTGTTTATTTATCACTTTGTGGAATTAGGATCTCACTGTTTAAAGTAATAACTTTGAGTATTTTTTCATACAAGCCATTTTAAGTCTAAACCTAGATGCACGCTTAACTACCTTTCAGAATTTTAGAGACAAATTAAGATGAAAACTCGCTAATAATAATATTCTCTCAATTACATTTAAAAAATAGGATTTATACATCACACAACTTCTAAAAGATCAGGATGAGATGTTTTTCACTCATAAATATATGTATTTTTTTTTGTTCTTGAGGAAGTCTTTAGTATTTATAGATATCTTCAAAACCTTACATGTGCGCCTGGGAGTTTTTACAACCTTTTGTCTTAGGTATGTTATGTCCATGCAAACATAGTCTTAATAAAAGCATTATAAATAAGATGATACACTTAACTTTCACTTTGATACTTGACTATTTGTTTTATAAAACAAGATTGTTTTCATGTTGAAAAATAACATTCTTTCCCTTCAGTTTAGGACAATTCTTTAAATGTTTAGTAAGTAGTTTCTTAGTTTGATTTTACGTATCTAAAGAAGTTTATTTAGACCTTATTTTCTTCATAGTCTCTAAATATAAGCAAGAATTGTATCACCCATATAAAATTATCATATTTGTTATAAAACCTTAGAGTGAATATGTACAAATTTAGCGTTACAAAATACAAAATATGTATAAATACAAAACGAGAGTAAATAGATTTTTAATATCTTTCTTATGTTCTTTATGCATATGTGCATGTATATGCTCGTATATATAATAAATCATAGTAGAACACTAAAATAACACACACTAGTACAAGAAACATATTATATGACAGGATATAATGTCGGTTAAAATAAAACTGACGTAATTTTATAAATATTTGAAAAAAATATTACGTCAGTTCATACAAATCCGACATAATATATCATATTTTACGTCGCTTCCACAAATAACCGACGCAAAAAAAAAATTAAAAGATTAAAAATTAAAAATTTGAAAATTTTGAAATGACGGTAGAGATACTACGTCGGTTGGGAGCTCCCAATCGACGTAATATCTCTCTTGCAACGCACAAGTAAATTTTGGGAAACAATGAATAACAATTTGGCCAGATACTACATAAGTTGGGAGTCCTAACCGACGTAGTATCTCTCTTGAGTTAAAATTAGGGATTTATCCCTCGCGCTGCTTTATTTTTACGCTTCATTCTCTTTCACTTAGTCATGTTGCTTTGCCTTCTCCTTCAATGTTGCGCGTGCCATTGTGTCATTTCTTTAATCACTCCTTGCAGTTTCGTTCACTCTTCAAGTTTGGTTTGGAGCACTCCTTAACTTGACATTTTCGATTCGCGTTTTGGGTGTCATTGGTTCACTTTTCGGTTTCACTCTCAATGGTACGTCGCGTATTGTTTTGTTCCATTTTCCTTTGCTTCTTTGTTCTCGTTGTCTTTATGGTTTCATTCACTCCATTTTTGCATTCAGTGGATTCATTTGCGTTCACTGGTTTTGCTTTCACTATCTACAAGAGGTATGCTTTCTTATCTTTAAAATGTTGCTGTATTATTTGTATGTTTGGACTGCTTTCTATATGCTTGTATCACAGATTTTGGGTTTCAAAAATTTGAGGATGAAAAAACTTCAAATGGCCATAACTTCTGATAGAGAACTCGGATTGAGACGCTCCAAAAATGAAAGTTGCTCGAAACGATATAACAAAGCTTTTGGGCAATACCAGAGGGATTTAAACATTTTTTTTTAAATTCCATTGTTTACTATTTTTTATTGTTTTAATATTTTTTACATCTTTTATTTTATTTCACCTATCTATACTTGTCAAAAACTTCTGAAAATTGTTATGGTGTTTCTTTATATGTATTAGAGATTTATCAAAGCATTATGAAAAATTCTGGAACTTTTTTTAAGAAAATAGGGATATTACATCGATTGTGGGCTTCCAACCGACGTAATAGGGTAGATACTACGTCGGTTGGGAGCCCACAACCAACGTAGTATCTCCTACTGAGCACTATTTTACGTTGGTGATTTAATTATCAACTGATGTAATATATGCACATACTACGTTGGTTATAGAACCGACGTAAAAAATTCAAGGCTTTCTATGTCACCTACAACTACGTCGGTTTGGGAACTGATGTAAAATGTCTTCTAGAACTGATGTAGAAAGCGTTTTTTTCTACTAGTGACATACAAGCATAAGGTATTGAAATAAGTCCTTAACATGAGAAAAATCTATATAAAATGAAACATTTTAATTAGAAATTTACAAACAATTTAAGTCTATCAAACACAAATATACAAAAGTTATATAAATTACATGGATCTATTCATCAAAGGATATTCAACAAATGGAGTATCAACTAACGTATTTCGGAAGACTTCTGATTAATCAAAACACAAGACTTAGATTAATAAGCAAACTTAGGAGTAATAGATTAGGGTAAGTTCATTACAACCCAAGACACACATCTACATGTCACGGTATGCAAGAACTCTCCCTTCAACTTCTCATCAATTATATCTTAATTTATGTGACTTAGACTATCACTAAGGGAATATTTGTTATAAAATAAGTGTCTTTACTTGATACATAACCCAAACAATAGTTCACATATCATTCTAGATTTGTGATTCCAAATTCATACAAGTCTTATCATTCTTAACAACCATTTTCATAGAACACATCTCATTTAAACAAACTTACAAATCAATTAAATATATAAATTAATATTCTATTTACATTTATAATTGACATTCACAAAAAATCCAGAGACAAAAAGAAAAGATTATTTTTAGTTTAAGCATAAATATTTTTGCTTGAGTGAAACCTAGACGAGAGGAAGAGTTGAGTTGCAACTTTATTTTCACTTAAGCGAAAATAGAGTCAAAAGCAAAACTTGAGTTGCAACTCTTTTTTTGCTGGAGAGAGAAATCTCTTGCTTTAGGAAAAATAGGATTGAGAGCAAATGTTGAATTTCTGCTCTATTTTTTCTCGAGTCAAAATCCTTCGCTTGAAAGAAAATATCAAAAAATCAATTTCATACAGCAAAATCAATCTTGTTTTCAAAATTATTACTCCAAACTATTTTAACAAATACAACTTTTAAACAAATTCAAAATGATAAATGCAATCATAATTTACTCAATTATGATCATTTACTCATTTCAATTCAAATTTCATTCATTCAAATTCAATATATTCATTTACATCAAACTCATAAACTAATATATGAAAAATTATAAGAAATCAACTTTACTTATCTAAATTATATTTGAAATTAAATTTAAGATGCTTAATAATTTAACATGCATAATGTAGGTATTGTATTAACATCTCAACAAAAATGTTGAGTTCAAAGTACACTAAATCAAACATCTATTAACTCAAACTCCAAATTATGTCTAACTTAAACTCAAAATAACATTCTTATTATAGAACATTTTCATATCTCATCTAAAACTACAATCAAAGATACACCATTCCTATGATTCATATGAAAAATTCCATATTTGAGTACGTGTTTTCGTTTTCAGTTTTATCTTTAAACTTTCTCGAGAGGATTTATGCTAGGAAATCCGAGGGGGAAAAGACTAGGGAGATCAAACAAGAATGAGACAAGAGTAGGACCCACACAAGGGAATGATACCACCTTCAACCTAAAATCATAAGGGATTGAATTTGTGGGATTTCTTTTTTATATGTTGTTCAACTTTCTCATTTCTACTCAATGTGGGACTTAGACTCACACTTGGATACCTAACAATCTCCTTTCAAGTGAGAGTCCATCTTCCACATTGGTACACTCCCCCTCGAGCAGAAACATTTTTAAAACACGAGTACCTCATTCGCAAAAGACCCTCACTTGTACTATCATTTACACACTTAAACGACACACACTTTTCTGAAACCTCCGTCAGGAAGACTTTCGAGACATGGATCAAATTGTACTCGTCTGAGCCGGACACCATCACAAACCTGGCTCTAATACTACTTGCTAGGAAAATCGAAGGGAAAAACATCGGGGAGACAAACACAAATGAGATAAGAGCCTAACCTGCATAAGGGAATGACACCACTTTCAACCCGATCGAATCAGGCAGCGGAAGCAATAAGATTCGCTTTTATCATAACAATATGGAAACGTCTTAAATGCAATTAATCAATCCAAACAAAACCAATATGCAATCGAAAACAAAGGAATAAATAAACATTAATAATTAACATGGGAAAAACCTCTCAATAGAGATAAAAAAAATCCACGGGATGGTAAATACTCCAATAATACCAAAACAAAGGTACAACGAGTCTCACAAAAACCAATCAAATAACATATCAATATAAATCTTCCTAATCCTCGAATGGACACCAATAATAGCCCAAAATATCAACAACTTTAAATTTATAGGAAGAGTTCAAGAATATCGTCACCAGAAAAATTTCCACTGTTCACAAATTTTCTATAAACAAACTAGAGCTCTAATTTCATATCCGATTGTCCAAAACGAAGTATTGTGAGTGATAAGGCTCCAATAAAAAATTTAGATCAATTGGAGAAGATTTCACCGCTAGATTTTTGAAACAATCGAGACTGACGATAATAGAAGAGTTTTCTGCGGACAACAACTCTTCACAAAATTCCTGACGCTTCTACAGATCTCCAATATACAATCCCACCGTCCAAATTGAAGAAATATGAGTGAGAAGTTTTTAGTAAAAACTACAGCTCAACTAGACAAGGTTTGATCATTGGATCTTCAAAATAACCAACACAAATTGTTATAGGAAGTAGCTGCGAATTATGTTTGTCTCTCTCTCTTCTTCAAAGCGGCCTCCACACACACCAATGCTCTCACATTTGCACAACCTTTGGGTTAGCCTTTTACGCTAATTACAATATGGATGCATTATATTAAGTCTGTCACGTGTCACGGACACACAAAATAATAACGGTTTTGGGCCTCACAAGGAGAGAACCAACCCAACAAATCTCCCCCTTCTTCACTAAGTTGAGGCCCTCATCAATCCGACGATAGAGCAACATTTTTCATGCTTTTCCTAGACAATTTATTTGTCATCATAACAACACTGCTATCATCATAATGCACCAAATCACCTATTTCCGATTTCTTTGAAGGTAGGCGACTCTTGAAAGGCACTCTATTTTTCTTCCCAACAAAACAATGAGAACATTTATGCAATTGTGCCTTTTTAACACCAGAAAATACATTCTTTCTAGCTAAACCATACATCCCTTTCTCACTCATATGACATAACCTCTTATGTCACAAATCAGTTCCATCAACAAACTTAGCTCTATTAATAACATCTTTTACAATTTTAGCCTAGGTTATGTAAAGTGTAGAGTGCTTAGTACCTCTACCCACAATTATGGAACCCTTAGTGAGCTTCCAACTATCAAATGAAAATGATTTGTTATAGTTTTCATCACACAACTTACCCACAAAAAGTAAGTTTAATCGGACATCAAGAACATGCTTCATATGCTTCAAAATTAATCTAGAGCCATTGGACATCTCCAAGAAAACCTGTCCAACACCAACACATCTTGCTACACCTTCATGAGCCATTTTCACATTGCCAAAATCACCAGGAGTATAGGAAGTAAACAAATTTCTCCTATATATGATATGAAAAGAAGCACCACTATCAATCACCCAACTAGTTAAACTATCAACAAGATTCACAAACTCAAACTCATGAACTAAAAAGAAGTCAACAGAAGTTGTATTGATCCTATCTTCATCATCACTGTTATCTTTACCCTTGTCATTACTATCCTTCCCACTTTATTTTTCAACTTCCAACAATATTTCTTTGTGTCCCTTTTTATAAAAATAGTGACACTTAACATCTTTGTACCTACCTTTAGAGTTGCTACTACTTTGATCTCTATCTTTTGAAGCACGACGGTTCCTACAACCCCTATACTTAGAAACCAAAATATCTTAATGAGACGATGTACCCTGTGACTTTCTTCTCATTTCTTAATTCAAAACACTACTCTTGGCAAGGTCCATAGAGATGACACCATCAGAAGCAGAATTGGACAATGAAGTTTTGAGAATTTCCCACGAATCTGGTAAGGAGCCAAGAAGCAATAATCCTTGAATTTCTTAATCAAGCTTGATACCTATAGCAGATAACTGATTCACAATTTCCGGGAAGTTGTTCAAGTGATCTATCATTGTTGTCCCATCAATATACTTCAAATCTAACGGTTGCTTTATAAAAAACATCTTGTTATTCCCAATTTTTTTAGCATATAACTGTTCAAGCTTAATCCACATAGCCCGAGCATTTGTCTCCCCAATATTAATATGGTTCAACATATTATCGTTAACCCACATACTAGTATATCCACAAACTTGTCTATGCAAGAGATTCCATTCTTCATCACTTATATTATTAGGTTGCTCATTACTAGAAATAGGTTTATGAAAATTTTTCACATGAAGCAAATCTTCCATCTTCGCTTTCCAAATATTATAATTGGAGCCATTCAGAGTAACCATTCTACTAGTGTTAGTTTCCACTACTCACCAAACCACAAGTCCCAAACCGGGGAGCTTTGATACCAGTTGATGGAAATAGGGAGCAGAACTAATAAGATTCACTTTTACTATAACAATATGAAAACACCCTGAATGCAATCAATCAATCCAAACAAAAACTAATATGTAGTAGAAAGTAGAATAATAAATCAACACCAATAATTAACGTGGAAAAACCTCTAAAAAAAACCCACATGATGGTAAATACTTCAATAATACCAAAATAAAGGTACAATGAGTCTCACAAAAATCAATCAAAGAGCATATCAATATAACTCTTCCTAATCCTCAAATGGTCACCAACAATGACCCAAAATATCAACAAATTTTGATTTAAAGGAAGAGTTCAAGAACCTCATCACCATAAAAATTGCCACCATTCACGAATTTTCTAGAAAAAAACTAGAGCTCCGATTTCAAACCCGACAGTCCAAAACGAAGTAGTGTGACTAATAAGACTCCAATAAAAAATTTAGAGCAATTGAAGAAGATTTCACCGTTAGATTTGTGAAACAACCAAGACTGATGGTAATCAAAATTTTCTGCAAGCAACAACTCTTCATGAAATTCCTGACGCTTCTACAGAACTCTAGTAGACAATCTCACAGTCCAAATTGAAAAAATATGAATAAAAATTTTCAGTAAAAATTGCAGCTCAATCAGACAAGGTTTGGCCATTAGATCTTCAAAATAACCAACTTAGGTTGCTATAAGAAATAGCTACAAATTATGTTTATCATTCTCTTATTCAAAATGACTATTAACACACTTTTCTACACACTAATACTCTCACGTATAGGTAATCCTTAAAGTTATTGTTTTATCCTAATTATAATGTTAATGCTTTATATTGAATTTGTCACCTCAATACTTTTAGTTTTAACATCAAAGACCATAATCAAGACACGTATTGCTTGTATAAAACAAAGACACATATGAAAAGTATATGAAGTTTGACTATAAGTAAAGTTATCATTGATTGTGATCATAGCTACACGATGCTCATATGGGGTGATTGGTGGCATGCACGATTAACAAAATAGAGAAGCGACCACTGTTCATGACGATGCACCCTTGGATGCAAACCTTCACCATATACTATACAAAGTTTGTCTAGAAAAGGACCACCAATGCAACATTATTAATCTGGTAATTAGCTTCAATCACCAAGTCTAGGAAAAATTAGCAACATAGTCGTAATCATACATCCATCTTAAAGTGATAAAGTGATGATCACACACCCCCACGACACCAAATAATTCAATTATGTCCTTAATTAGTTACACACACAATACGTGGATAATTATTAGATCACTTCTGGATTTATTTTCTTATGATATACTTGTTTAGTAGATGAAGAAAGAAAAATAAAAAAGAAAATAAATTAAAAAAAGTTTAATACAGAGATTAATTAAAGAGAAATGAAAAAGTATAATAATTTTTTTTTGAGATTTTTTTTTTCAATTGAGAATATTATCTTATATAATTAATTTATTAATATTATTGCTAGTACTTATTTTATTTGTTATTATTGTTATTTATTTATTTGTATTGTAATAAAAAATTATTTTTTCTAAACACTAAATATAATTGATTATGAGTGTCAATAATTGATTATGGAAGTCAAATATAGAACATTTTTTAAAAATTTTAAGTAATTTATATATATATATATATATATATATATATATATATATATATATATATATATAATTGATTGTGTTATGTTTCAATTAACTACTTTTATGAATATTTTATTTTCTTAACAGAAAATTTAGGTCACATATTTTAAACATTTTCTTTACAGTTCTTTTATAGGAAAAAAATTTATTTATTTTCTCACTTCTACTCGCTTTCTTCCCCTCTCTCTTATTTTCAGTAATTAAAAAAACTATTAATGTTATGTAACTTGTAAATTTTTTCGACAATTGTAATTTAACATAATTTTATATAAATTGAAAGGATATATTACTTATTAAAACAACATTGTTATGTCCTTTTTTTTTGTTGTACTAAAATAATTGGAAAATAAAGAAGAGAATATCTCAGCCCCTGAAATGGAGAGAGAAACATGTGCTGAGATGCCTTCAATGATTGAACATGAAGCTGAGACATGAATTTTCTGACAAGTTTATGAATTCTCTCAGAAGGGATTATTCTTTCCCTTAGCCCTTCTTTTCTTTTCACTCACCACTTTGTTTGTGGGATGTTTGGAAGAATGAGTTCAGGTGCACCCACGTGCTTCGCCACGTGCTCATTCATTGATATTGTTTAACAATTAGTTCATTATTTATTTAGTTTTCCACTTAGTCGAAGAAAAGTAAATATTTGGATTTTTCTAAAAACTCACAGGTTGAAATCGTAAAATTTGAAGCGGTACTCTTAACTATATTTAAAATATAATATGTTAGAGTATATTGAATTATATTAAAAATTATTCACTAAATACATACATTTCTTAAAAGTTATTATTTACACAATCTTTTTTCAACAAATTATTTATTTAGTTTTTAAATAAACTCTTAGCTTAATGATGGAAGTAAGGAAGGGAAGGAAAAAAAAATGAAGAGAAGAGATAGAAAATGAGGGGAAATTAGATTTACTTTGATTAGAAGAAATGGAGAAAATTAAGAGAAAAGAAAGTTTTCTAATATCGTATTATTTAATTATTTATTTTATATATTATTTTATTTAATATTTGAAAAATTAGCATAATTAATTATATGTAAGACGTAATCAATTATCTCACTAAACAGTTATTTTAAATATGAAAATTGTATAAATATTTTTGAATAATTTAGAATAATTTGAGTTTTGTATTTAGCCAAATATAATAGGGTTTGAGTCTTGTATTTTGGTTCTGAGTAGAGTAAGGTTAAAACTAGTGTTTAGAGTATTAACTGGGCTTGAATAAAGCCCAAATGAAATCCTAATGCACTTATAGTTAAGTGGAGCACTGCACATAGAGCAAAGAACCACACAAAACACATTAAACATATGTTAAATAAGTGAAAGAGGTGTGAGATGCATGCATGACAAGTGACACTCTCTTATTAGCTAGACTAGATTTAGGTTTTTGAATTTGAATTTTATTTTTAGATTTTGCTCCATTTTAGGTCAGCCACTCACATTATAAATAAGTGTGCATCCCTATGTAAAGTTTAGCTTTGAATGAAATAGAGTGATGCTGCCAAATTTCAGCCTCTTTTGTTCAACTAGCTCCCTTTAGGTTAGCCCTTCTAGGAAGTCTAGCCTAGGCATACTACTTGAGAGTTGACCTAACCTCTTTCAACCTCAATTCCTTCATATAAGTTACCTTCCACCACTGTGAGGATCAACTTAAATTTTCCTAGCTTCCATAACCATTTAATCCATTCCTTCCATTCAAAATCATCAACGTGCAAGGAGAGGATCCAGTCTCCATCGAATTACATGAGAGCTTAGTAGGTTACATCTAACCCCAACAACAATGAGTTTAACTCCTCATAGTCATGAAGAGACTAAAGACAACAAATAAATAATGGAAGAAAATGATTACACCAAAGAACCCTAAAGCTACCGTCAAAGTCTGACATTCGCTCCTCTTTAGATGAAGATACTTAACCTTAAAGTAGACATTCTTTAAATAGATTTCAGTGATGTTTGATCCTAACTCAACTCTAGTGGAATTGGGCTCGATTTACTACAGAGACACTCGACCCAACAAGACCTCGACTCAACTCTAGTGGCGTCGAACGCAATTTAACATTTGTGCTCTCAACTTTGTATGGTTGGGCTTAGTTTTTTGGCATCAGATCCTGCGTCAACTTCCTCTTCTATATCATCCTTTAAGGATTCCAATCCTATTCTTTTGAATCAAATACTTCTTGGTAAATTTTTTTTGGCAAAATAAGAGGAATTAGTGTAACTTTCTATTCTCGTATTTCAGTAATTAATTATTAACCAAAACCAAATAAAATAAAGAAATAAGTAGGTTCATGCTTAGAAAGAGTTGATTTCATTATAAAACTTAACTTAAAAATATGATAAAAATAAATGTTATCATTAATCCGTTAAATTAGTAAGATAATTGACTATTGTAAAATGTAACAAATTAAAATAGAAATAAAATTCAAAAGCTATAAATTAAGTTATATTTATTTAATGATTAAACTTAAACTTTATTCTAGAGAACTCAGCCTACATTCAAGATAAAAAGAACAAGTATAAAATCAATCAAGGAGACTCTACTCATCACTAGATTCCTCACTACTCTCCACATTCATTCTTTTGAACTTTCTTTTGATAAATTGAATGCTTGAATAAACCTTTTCCAAAGGATACTTTTATTCTCTTTCTTTCTAATAATTGTATACGTAATCTAATTTCTTGAGGAGAGTAAAATCAAAGGGAGATAAATGTTTTTCTTCATTGGGTTGAGAAGGAGCTTCCTCAGTTTGCATTGGTTCCCTTATTGTTCTTCAACTACCTCTCGTTGTTCAATCTTGGATACCCATTATTCGTTTCTTTTCATCAAGCCTATATTTTGAAGGGTCGTTTCACCAATTTTGTTTGAAGGTTGCATAACAATAAAAGTTCCACCTTCAACATCAACTCCAAAATGTTCAAAAACTCTAGAAAGAAAGAATGGAAAGGGAAGGTGATATACAAATAACCTTTTTGCCTTCAACTTATCTTCTAATATTATAGATGACCAATGCAATTGAATTTCACTTTTAAGAGAATGGATTAACATCATATCATCTTCTAAAAGTTGAGCAAGGTTACTCCGCCTAGGAGCCAAAACCTATGTAATCACAAAGGCAATGAGCCTTTCATCCATTTTCATTCCTCCAATTTTGAAATGCCTAAAATTTGTGCCTTGTAAAGCAGTAGGATTCCTCAAACAGTCAAGGTAGATATACATTTTCATTGAAATCTTTTAAGCCAACTAAAATAGACTCACCTTATAGATTGAAACCAACAATATTTAACCAAATATATTCATCAATGAGAATGTCAAATCCCTTCACCTTTGATATTAACACTCCTTCAATAATAGTTAGTCTTGAGTAGAATACCCTTACCAATTCAAGGTAATATTTCCTGTAATTCTAGAAAGATCTTCAACCCTTGATTCCTTAATAGTTCCTAAAAAGTGAAATCCGTTGTACAAAAATAGTCCATAAGAAGATATTTATAAGTAAGCTTCCTGTCACTAATGAATTTCCTATATTCATCTCCTAATTTTTCATCACTAAACTAGTGTTCTGTTGATTTTGTTTGGCAAGGAAAGCATGCATCCTACATGGCAAATGCTAGTTGGAGAGTTTTGTATTTTGAATTTTAAATTCAAATTTTGGCTCAAATTTTAATCAGCCACTCATCCTATAATTTAGAGGTTGATCACTTGTAATTAGAACTTTGAACCAGTGAAAAAAATTATGCCAAAATTTGGTCAGCTTCTTGTTCTAAATTTTCTCTAGGTTAACACCTCTTTGAGAGAGTCTAGCTCTGAACATTGCTAGAAATTGGGCTAACATTTTCCAGCCATTTTGCCTCACAGATCATCACTTCATTCCAACACTTTACTTCATCATTCCATTGCTTCATAAAAGTAGTCATTGCATTCCCTTTTTAGTTGTTTAGTAGCTTTGAACTCTTCATGTTGTCTTCTTTCTTCTTCCGTCATCATATGATAAACTCTTATGTTAAGAAGCATTAAATGCATTACATACAGTATTAAATTCTCTTCTTTTCTTTACACCACCTCTCTGATAGCCAACAATACTTATCTTCCGTGGTACCAGATACTTTTACACTAAATGTTGGTTAAAAGTACACATCATACAAGATAGACAATTGAGCCAAAGTTGAAATCAGTTATGTCATTGAAGTTGGTAGTCATTTCAACTTTAACTCATATCCCAAGCCATTTTTGAACATTGTAGTAGCTTAGCGTAGATCTATTTGGGACAAACTTAACACATTTTCTATTTCTTTAGACTTAAGCTTTGAAATATTCTTCATGCTTGACATCTTGAAGTCTTGATTTGTACTTATAATCTAAATGATCTTCAACTAACTTTTCAGAAGAAGTGAAATTTGGTTCTATCATATGTCTAACAAAGCATATGAATTTGTGATTTTACTATTCTTCAGAGGAAGCATATGCATTTGTGATATGATCTATCAAATGTAGCTACTTCATATATTTCAAGCACTAGGTTTACTCTGATTCCTGTATTCCAACTAGCAGACTTACTATGTTTTTAGCACATAATTAAAATATGTTTATGGGATTATATTTTTGATCTAACACTCATCTTTTTATGTTAAAATGAATCATATCTTTATGTATTTTCCATATGATTAACAAATTGACCAATTTTACACTTGCGAGTACTCACAACTTTTTATTTAAATAATTGATAAGTCAGAAAACTTGTACAAGTCATTTAATAAGTTTTTTATCATAATACATCATTTAAAAAAAATATGCAATCCATATATTATTGTTGACATTTACAAATAAGTGATATTGAGCACTCCTCATTCACATTACTCATAAAAAACTATGGTCACATTTCTTTCAAAGTATAACATTATTGTTAAGACAAAAAGTCACACGCTCCTTTAACTAAATGTTACATAAATATCCATTCCAACACCATTTTACGTCCACACACTCTGATAAAATAACTCACATAAATTAAATCCTACATTTTTCGAGAGCTACTCCTTTCATAAGAATAATTTTCTTCTCCACTTCCATCCAACTCCAATTCTCTCTCCTCATGATTATATACTTATGTGTTGCCAAAGCAAAAGGTCTTGAATACAAAGATACTAATGTCTCTTTTCTCTCTAAAAATTTTGTATTGCTTGTCTTTCCAAGTTTTTTACACTTAAACATCATTCACCTAGTTTAAAAATTTCACATTCATCTAGCAATGTGACGAATTCTTTTTATAAACCACTTCCCATAAGTGTTTGCAATTAATGTTAGAGAGGTTTAAGTGAATTGGAAGTCTCATAAATAATAATAACAACTAAGATAAATAAAGTATATATAGAAAAACGATAAATAAAGTATATAAAAAACATAAAGCATAAATTTGTTGATTTATTGTATCACAAGTTTTTTCTAATAGAAGCTTTATTTTGTGATAGTAAACAAATTCTATTTACAACTCACATATTTCTTATATTTCCTGTTAGAGAACTCACAATCAACACCTCTACAAATAATTATTTCTTAATATTTTCATTGGAAAAAAATATAATATGACTACAAATTTTCTTTTATATATATATATATATATATATATATATATATATATATATATATATAAAAGAAAATTAGTATTTTATGATTCTATCCTCTATAAATTAAAACATGAATTAATAAGTTAAAAAATTATTTTTAAGTAATATGTAACATGAATTTGTGTTATGTTTTACAAAGAAATAGTGAGAAATATAATTATGAATTCTTTTTTTAAAAAAATAAACTAAAAAAAAAATAAAAACAAAAAACTTTAATTAAACTCTTTTCAATAAAAAAACTGAAAACATATTTAAAAATTTAAATTGGTTAGAGTCCAAATAAGGAAATAAGAAAAAAAAAAAAACCAATCAAGTCTCAATACTCCGGACTTGCCTGTTTTTTGGTCCCTTCTTTTCACAGAGTCTATTTTGTATTCACACCACTACTCTTTTTTAAATACCAAATTATTCTCTCACGCTTTTAAATTTTAAACAAAAGAAAAAAATCCTTTATTTTTTCCATCTCCCTGATTCCTCCCACCCGTCAATCTACATCTTCTCTTTATTCTTTAATTTTCTTGTTTTCGTTTGTCTTCATTAACCCTTTTTTTCTCTATCTTTTTATAAATCTTAAAATAATTAGTTTTTATAGTCAACAATAAGAAGAAATATATTTAATGACACAAAAGGTGCCTCCTTTAGCAAAATAAAGACCAGAGAATACAAAAAATGGTTATTTTATATTTATATTAATTTATGAGTAAACCTTCCTATATAAAATAATGACATGACATGCCCCTTCCAAGATTTTACCTGATATAAAATTTTAGATAATGTATATAATACATTATTCTTGAAACTGGTTATGTATAAAAAGTAGTTGCATCACAGAAACTTTCAAAAATTAACTTCTAAGGAGGTAATTTTTCAGCGAAAAAATATAAACAAAGTAAAAAGAGTGAAAATAGAATTTTTTTTTTTATTTTTTGAAATTTAGCGAATAGTTCATGGGCTAGGACAAAAACCCTCACCGACCCAATGGTCGGCCCATTTTACGTTTATGGATTTAGACTAATTCTTCCTGTACTTTCATATTGACTTCCTGCATTTCTATAGTTTTGTATTGACTTCCTGTATCTCTATAATTTTGGAATTCCCATTTTAAGTATGATGAAAAGGCTAAAATATCTTTGCTCTTAAAAAAGAAAGTTAAAGGCAGAGGAGAACATAGAGGTGCTGTTCATGGACACTTCAATCTTTATGGAGGTGGGATTTGAGAGCAATCAAAGGTAAATATAGAAAGATTGCAGCGGAGGAAGACTATTGTGGTGGAGGCTGTAGCTGTTGAGGGGGAGGCTGTAGCTGTTGAGGAGGAAGGATTAGAAGTGTTGTGTTGGTCATCGACGGTAAGTGGTGCGTTTCAATCTTTTTCAATTCGCAGATTGTCCAATCCTTAATGATAATTTTGTTTTTAATGCACTGCAGATTGTATAACCCGTAATTATTTTTGTTGCACTTTATTATTGCAGATTGTAAAAACAGTAACATAAATTTTTTTAAAACTAATTGCGGATTATACAACTCGCAAGTATGAAAATTTTTGATTTTGAACTTGCGGGTTGTAAAAACCCGCAGTTCATTTTTGGTTGCCTTAATTAAGGATATGTTATTTATTTGTAGGGCAGTGTTTATAAAATGCTTTCAACTATAGTTTTGTTGAATTATCTATATTTGCACACCCATCCTTATGGAAAACGAGTTCTGACATTTGTCCAAAGACACAAGAACCACGAACACAATCATATCTCAAAATAGGATGACTCTTCTTCTTGATGGATCGATGCAACTTGTGTCGGTGTTTTTCTGGTCTCGTTATGCGCTTGTTGTTATGGGCTTGTTTCATAAGCTTACGTATGAGAGCCAGACTATTATGAGAATTCGCCAAGGAAACAATCAATGAAGTGAGTTTTGTAGGCATTAATTTTTGGTGCTTCTAACATTCTGAATGACTTTTGTTTTCAGTTATAACTTTGGGTAGTCTTATTGTTAATTTCTATTTCGCCAATGAAATAAAATTTTGGTACATGTTAAAAGAGGAAGAACAACGAAGGTGGAAGAACGCCGAAGGTGGAAGAACGTCAGACTGTAGATAAAGGTGTGACGGGTGAAGGTGGGAGAGATGAATATACTGAATGAAAGAAAGAGGTGAAGGATAAAATTGAATTTTAAAAAATTTTAAAAGAGTAAAATCGTAAAAATACATTTACTATAGAGGTGCAGAAAGTCAGTATGAAAATGCAAGAAGAATCAGTCCAGGATCTAACAATGAAATCCCCTTGATTTCTTGAATAGGAAGTTGAAATCGACGCATTAATACCAAAAGAGCACTGTCTCCACTCTCAACTTCTTCGTTGCACTTTCTTAAAAACCAATATACCACTCATATTAAAAAAATTATATCTTTATATTTTTTTTATATGATTTATAAATTGATCACGAAATTATTCACAACTTTTATTTGAATAATTCATAAATCAGAAAACTAACAGAAATTATTTAATAAGTCTTTTTCTATAACACATCATTTAAGCAAATATATAATCTATATATTATTGTTGACATATATAAAATAATCTATATATTATTGTTGACATATATAAAATAATCTATATATTATTGTTGACATATATAAATAAGTGATATATAATTTCCATTCCCTCTTAATATATATTGAACATTCTTCATTCACATTACTCCCCGTCCAAAGTAAAAAACCTATGGTCACATTTTCTTCAAAATATTACTATTATTGTTCAAACAAAGATCTCTGTTAAAATAATTCACATAAAATAACTTTTACATTTTTCAAGAGCTCCTCTTTTCATAAGAATAATTTTCTTCTTTATTTCCATCCAACTCCAATTCTATCTTCTCATGATTGTATACTTGTCTGTTGCCAAAGCTACTATGTCTTTTTACTTTCTAAAATTTTTTATTGTTTGTCTTTAATAGAAGCTTTATGAATTTATTTTTGCATGATGGTAAAAAAAATTCTATTTACAACTCACTCGCGTCTTCCTTATATCAACTTCTTCACAAATAATTATTTCTTAACATTTTTATTGAAAAAAATATAATATGAGTATAATTTTTCTTTTATATTTTTTTTATCCAATGCGCGCACATGTGTGCACATTATATATATATATATATATATATATATATATATATATATATATATATATATAATAGAAAATTAGTATTTTATCATTCATCCTTTATAAATTAAAACATATATTAATAAGTTAAAAAATTATTTTTAAGTAATATGTAACATGAATTTATGTTATGTTTTACAAAGAAATAGTGAGAAATACATTTATATTATTTTTTTGGAAAAAATTAAACTAAAAAATACTAAAAAACAAAAAATTATAATTAAACTTTTTTCAATAAAAAGACTGAAAACATTTTAAAATTTAAATTTGTTAGAGTCCAAAGAAGAAAACAAGAAACAAGAAAATAAACCAATCAAGTCCCAATAGGCAGAACTTGTCTGTTTTTGGGTCCCTTCTTTTCACACCGTCTATTTTGTCTTCACACCACTACTCTTTTTTAAATACCAATATTATTCTCTCATCCTTTCAAACAAAAGTAAAAAATCTTTTATGTTTTTCATCTCCCTGATTCCTCCCACCCCCTCAATCTCCATGTTCTCTTTATTCTTTAATTTTCTTGTTCTCATTTATCTTCATTAACACATTTTTTCTCTATCTTTTTATAAATCTTATAAAAAATTAGTTTTTATAATACTTTTTTTAGTCAACAATAAGAATAAGAATGAAATATATTTAATGACACAAAATGCGTCTCCTCTTGCAAAATAAAGACAAGAGAATACAAAAAATAGTTATTTTATATTTATATTCATTTATGAGTAAACCTTCCTACATAAAATAATAACATGATATGAATCCCCCTTCCAAGATTTTACCTGATATAAAATTGTACATAATGTATATAATATATTATTTTTAAACTGGTTATGTATACAAAGTAGCTACATTACAGAAACTTCCAAAACTCAACTTCTGAGGGGGTAATTTTTCAGCGAAAAAATATAAACAAAGTAAAAGGAGTGCAAATAGAATATTTTTTTATTTTTTGAAAGTTAGCCAATAGTTCATGGGCAAGGACAAAAAACCTCACCGACCCAATGGCTGGCCCATTTTAGGCTTCTGGATCTAAAAATGAAACCCCTTTGTTTTCTTGAGTAGGAAGTTGAGATCGACGCTTTAATACCAAAAGAGAACCGTTTCCACTCTCGACTTCTTCGTACTTTCTTACAAACCAATACACCACTCTCGTCGCCGCCGTCGACCACCGCAAGCACCGCCGTCATCCTTTAGGGCTAAGATGAGTCGAGGAAGTGGAGGCGGATACGATCGTCACATCACTATTTTCTCTCCCGAGGGACGTCTCTTCCAAGTTGGTACGTAACTCGAATCTTTTCTCTTACTGTAACCTCTCGCAAGAGCGACATTTTAACAAGTCAAATGCGGTTTAGATCTTTCACGCCATGAACCGACCTAATCTCAGCAATTCAGTGCGGAAAAACAATTCTTTTTGTTCCCTAGGTAAAATATTTGCTGTAATTTTGGGGATTTAAGTTTAAATTAGTGGTAGTGGAGTAGTGAGCTAGTTTAGTAAGGTGGAAATCAGAAGTTAAGAAATGTGCATGCGCTGAATTGATTGATTGCTTGCGCACTTATGAATGGAATATTTGATTCTCCTTGCATAATTTGAGTATCTCTGTTTCAATCTTGTGGGTAGTGTTTTTTTTTTTTTCAATTTTTGAAATAATGTAATGTTCCACCCTGTTTTTGCCCTATCAAAAGCTGCCTTAAATCTGTACCTCCCTCTAATTAATGAAATGGTCAGGATTGGCGTGGGTTTATGATTTTTCATTACTCTTGTTTGACTTGTTTGGAAATGTGTTGACTAGTAAGTTAGGCTGTAGTGTTGAGTGGTGGAATTTTGTATGATTCATGAAACAGAGTATGCTTTCAAGGCTGTTAAGGCTGCTGGAATCACCTCAATCGGTGTTCGAGGAAAGGATTCCATTTGTGTTGTTACTCAGAAGAAGGTTCCGGTGAGTACTGAAAGTTGGTTCTTTGATCTTTGTTTTGTTTGTGTGAGTGTTTCTGCTGGATGCTTAAGTTAGGATAACATGCAGGATAAACTTTTGGACCAGACAAGTGTTACACACCTCTTTCCCATCACAAAGTACCTTGGTTTGTTGGCAACTGGCATGACAGGTATACATTTCATTGTATCTCTTCTCCGGGTGTTTTATCTATCGTATTTGTTTGTGAATTTATTTGCATATCTTTTAGTTAAAGTATACGTCTTTTTTTTTTTGTACAAATTAAATTGAGCAGAATTCTACAGACTGTTTCTTCATTGTATTGTAGCTCATTAAAACATAAATTACAAGTTTAAAAATATGATATCAACCCAAGCAGCTGGTTAGTGAGAGGAAAAATAAGAAAGAGATGTGATTATAAGATAATGCTTATAATTTTCATAGATTATGACATCTAGGAAATTATATGTTTGTTTTGGTGCCAAACCTTTGTGTTTCAGATGTACACATTTTGTTTCATGTGTAATATTGATTAATAAATCTATGCAATCTTACCTAAAATATGAGTAATAGTTTATTGACAAATAACCTTAATTTTACTGTCAAAGTTGTGCCTATGGATAACATAAACTATGGCCAGGTTAACATTGAGACAATGATATTAATATAATTTAACAATTTATAATGAGGAAAAGACCTTCGTGTTACTGTCCAAGTTGTGCCTACAGATAACGTAACATATGACTGGATACTCACTAGAGAGAATAATATTGTTGTTTTTCCTGTGAATTAATCTTTGATGTATGAGCACAAGTTTAGATTTCAGCCAGAGTAAATGAACTTTTTTAGTTTTTCAGATCTATTTAGAACTGAAATTTCCTTACATTATACATTCATCTTTTGCTTTATTTTGGAATACCTCTTTCCAGCTGATGCTAGGACACTGGTCCAACAAGCAAGAAATGAAGCAGCTGAGTTTCGCTTTACATATGGATATGAGATGCCTGTAGATGTGTTGGCTAGATGGTAAGCAGTTCAGTTTTTGAAACATTTTTCCACCGTAATATTACAAGCTGCTTATTATTCTTTTTCATATCTGCTTGCAAATTATCATTGTTTAGTGAAGAATTTCATTTGCACTTCATTTAATGTAACTAGAAAAGTAAAACAATAGGCATTAATCCACATTGTTGTAACGTGCTTCTATAATTGGGTTGCAACTGGGAAGTCTATTGCTCCTCCTACCTTGTTGACTAGGTAGATTGCAAGCTTACAATTCAGTAATCAGCATAATGTACTAAAACAGTGAAGAAACTAGTAATGGTTTCCCTTCCAAACTGGTGCTTCTGTTAACAGATCCCGCACTAGGAACTGTTATGGCCATGATTTTAATTCACTCTGGATTTATTTCTTTATTAATATTGTCATCTGAGTCTGAAAGGGATGCTGAATGCTGATGAAGAATGGAAGAGTAAGACCAGATAATTAATTAGTTTTGTAAGGATTGAATTTATTTGGTGATTGGTGAGATTTTCATTGATGTCTTTGGTTTTTCCTGGTTGGTTTGATAAAGAACTTACTGCAAATTTTATGGTAAAGTTATTGTACTTAATTGTCTCATGCATGCCCATCTACCTTGTTTTCTATCTGTGGTTTTATGTCATCTTCACCTAGTTTTTCTAACATAATAAGTAATAAAGTAGTTGTGGCCAAATTTTCATTCAGTCTCTGGAAATGGCACTGATTGTGATTAAACATTTGTGATATAAAAGTATTTGGCAAAGGATAGTATACCATTTTCTCAGACACTTTTAGAGCTTGAGATTTCTATGACTGCATTAATGCACTTATCAAAATTCCTTAAACACAATATTACATCTTTTGCAGCAGTGGCACTGTGTTTGTGTTGTTTTCTGCAGCACTAGCTTTACTTCTAAATAACTTGTGTTTTTGCTTTCAATTTATAGTTGGATGTGGATGTAGCATATTATCTCTGGGTAATCTGTTCTGTTTGTTAGGATTCACTTATGTGATCTCTGAAAGGATTATCAAACAGATTTAAAAAATTTAATATGTCTGCTAGCTCAAACATTTGAATTTTGATGTTAATTTTGTCGTTGTTATGCGTTTCTGTTTTGAAGTAACTAGTAATTAAACATGGGTTCTATGAAGAAATCTGTCTGACATGTTTGATGGATGCAGAATAAATTTAATTGCAGTAGTAGTTTTGTCTATGCACATTCTTGAAGGCTTTTGAGATACCCCCCTCGCCCCTAAGTTAGTAGTCAGGACATATTGTCTATAACTGAAAACACATGTGCTCTTAGGCTGCTGCCTTAGTGAAGTATTCAATTTGATATAGTTTTTGTTATAGGTGTTTTATCAGCTGTTCGTTTACAGCTTTATTTCTTTTGATTACCTATATAAAGAGAATCTTTGTTTTCCTTTGTACATTTTATCAATACAAAAATTACCTTTTCTGTTTCTCTTTGCTCTCTCTCTCTCTCTCTCTCTCTCTCGTTCTCTGTTAACTCTAATATGCCTCAACATTTACTCTTAGATTGAAATAACCTTTTTATAATCATTAATCTGTTAAATTGAATCTGATTGTAGTTTTGACTTTTATCAAAGGTTAGTTTATTTGACTTAGTGTATATTAGGATTTTACAATTTGTCAATATTACTAACGTCTTTTGTGTCTGCCTTTGTTATCTTTTATACTTACAGGATTGCAGACAAATCACAAGTCTATACGCAACATGCTTATATGAGACCACTTGGAGTAGGTAGGTTTTCTTCTTTGCTTTTTCCCTGCTGAACAATTTTTGAACTTGTTTGAAAAATCACATAAATTGTTTTTGTATCATAAAAAATATTTTATAGTTCAGTTACCTATGTTTGTTATTGATGCCATTTCTTCTTTCTATGATTTCAAATCTATTGTGCCATGAAGTTGCTATGGTTTTGGGTATTGATGATGAGTATGGACCACAACTTTACAAATGTGATCCTGCTGGACATTACTTTGGTCACAAGGTACGTTTTCTCACTTTGATTGACGTTAGATATTTTAGTGGCTTGTTGCTATTTAATATGAGAAGATGAAAAACATGTTCATAATAAACTCAATTTCATAAAAGTTATAAGTTTTATCTATTTAAATGTCTCATGCAATGAAAACAATTATCTCACATCATAAAATATTTAAATGATAGACGGGGTTGGGGATGACTATGCCAAGATTAACTGCCTTTACTTCATGAAAGTTGTTTATTCCATTTCTTTTATTACCAGTGTAAGATTGCATTTTTTGAGCTAACTGAGATGATTTATTGATTGAACTAAGGCACAAAATGAAAAGTTATCATTGCAGTATAGCTACAGTTATGTTTGACCCAGAGAAGAAGGGATTATAACGAAGGGAGTATGTAAATTAGTGATTTTTTTAAAATGATTTAGCTGCCTTGAATTCATTGTAAGTTGTTTATGTTATGAACATTATGCAGTAATTATCTTTTATAATGTACTAGTGTTATAAAACATGTAACCATATGTAAAAGATCTTGAGCCTTCAACTGCAGTAAATTACCCCCTCCTTATTTGGTCTAAATTTTACTTTCTACTAGAACTAGTAACATTGAGAAACTTATGCATCTTTGGTGCTTAGTGATTTTGTTATTTAAAAGAAAGCTGTATTGCATTTTTTCTGTCTGTTAGATCTGCTGGCTACAATCCGTTTTATTTTTTCATTGCTTATCCATATATGTAGACTGTGATCCACATTTGGTTTTAAACCTGTAAACTTTTCAAAGAAATGGATGGTGTTTCTGTTTCTTCATTAGTTCATGCATTTGTAATCTGTTTGTATTTGTATACAAAAATTAAGTGTCTAATAATCTATTATGATGTACCCAGGCCACAAGTGCTGGATTGAAGGACCAAGAGGCAATTAATTTCTTGGAAAAGAAGATGAAGAATGACCCTTCATTTACATATGAGGAGACTGTTCAGGTAGTGCTCTGTCAGTTTTTTCCTCCTCACTGTGTTTCAGTTTTTTCCTCCTCACTCTATTTCTGTCTGTTTAGTTTGAGAAATAAACATTCTTTCTACTGGGTTTTTGGTTGGTGTTGAAAATGAAGATGCCATGTGTTTTCAAGGTTATATTTCATCAATGTCAGATTACCTCCCTTTACCGGATAAACAATGAATTTTGTTTTTTTGTTTTTCTTTTGGCAACACAATTATATTCTATAGTTGTGCTATTATATTCTATAACCATTAGACCGCATGAAACTTACTGGACAAAGTGTTGGATTCACTTGTATTTGCTGAAGATTATCTACGTTTTAACAAAAGTTGAAAAGTCTGAAGAATGAGTGAGTGTAGATGTAAATAATCTCAAATTTGGGTTTGCTTAGTATAGGAATGATGGTTGATATATGTTAGAATAAATAGTTTTAAATAGAATTTATTGTGAAGGTGTTGTGTTGTTTGCGATGTACCTAGTTCCTAGATATATCTTTCCATATTCTCTTGTCTTCCCTCTCATACATTATATGATGTATCCAAAGTTATTATAAATATGAGATCCTAAGGGAGGGAAATACACTCTCAAATTCATTCTAATTCTTTTTGTATTTTTCTCAAGTTGGTATCAGAGTGGGTCGACCCCGCTCTATTTGTCTCTTTTCAGAAAAGGAATTGTCTATCAATCATTGGTTGTGTCATCCACGGCCGTTCATTTTCTCCTCCTTGGGTCAGGTATGCCTCGAGGAGCGTGACCCAAACCCTGTGGTTGCTAATCCAAATTCCGATTGATGAGTCGTTTGTCACCATTCTCTACTGTTTGTTGTTGGAGTTTTGTTCTTTGACGCTTAGGTCAATGCACCTCGAGGAGCGCAACCCAATCCTAGCGGTCGATCATCCAGATTCTGATTGACAAAGTGTTATATGTCATCCAACTATTGTGCGGGTGTTTATCGTGCTGCCCTAGGTGCGTGTCTTTTGCGCAACCTTCCAGTGGTCGGAATCTTCCCAGACCACCATTGTTTGACTTGTCGGAGCATTTTGAGCCCATTCCTACCCTCTGTTCTTTGTTTTTGGACCATTTGGTGAGTCTTCTAGTGTTAGACACAATTTCTCTCACTTGAAACCCTAGGTTGCCTACTGCTCTTCTCTGTTGCATTACTGGATTGTGATAGGTACCAAATATAAACGAAAGAAACAGGAATTGAGTAGAAAAGAAATAATGGAAAATTATTATTGATTCAAAATTAGCCAAACGCTTAGAGAAATCAGAGCGCTAAGTAGCTCAATCACTCTTCCCAATAACAATACCCTCCCCACCTCATCTTAGTCCTACTAATACTCTTTTCCTAACTGAATTCCCTAACAGCAAGATCTCTTCCGACCCTTTCCTAATTGAATTTCCTAACAGCAAGATCTCTTTCGACCCTAATGCAGGCAGTTACGCTCATTCCTATTTCTTCTCTCGTAAATGATCAATGTTTGTTTGGGCTGCCTAATGGGCTGTTGATTGGGCTGCTGCCTATCAGATTGTGTCAAGAATTTGCTGAGTCTTTTGTAGTGATTTCTGCTCGTGAAAAAGGAAGTCGTGGCACTAGAGGAGGGCTTTGTGATAGTGAACGTCCTCAATGCACGTATTGTAAAAGTCTGGGTCACACCCAAGAGATCTGTCACCCTTTACGTGACTTTCCTAACAAGGCGGCCAATATTTCCAAATTTGAAGATTTTGGGCTAATGTTCTCTAATGAAGAATATTAGGAATATTTAAGGTTTAAATCTAGTAACCTTGCCAACTTCTCTATCCTTTCCTAAAGCTGATGCTAGCGGATCTAATGTACCTTTCCAGGGAATTGGCGAAGTTTCTCTTTCTCCCACTTTAAACTTAAAATCTGTTTTTTTTTGTTCCTGGATGTCCATTTAGTTAATTTCTTTAAGCCAATTAACTAAAACATTGAATTGTTAACTCTTGTTATACAAGAATTGGTATGGGTCAAATTATTGGTGAAGGAAATGAATCTAGAGGCCTATACTACCTTGGTACTAACTCATCTGTATCTTGTGTTGCATCCTCATCTCCTAAATTGATCCATGAACGCTTAGGTCATCCTCATTTCCCAAAATTAAAAACGATGGTTCGTGAACCTAGTCTCCAAACTTTGGAATGTGAATCATGTCAATTAGGAAAACATGTTAAGAAACTAAACATTCTGAATCTAGATGTGACTCTGCATTTTCTATCATCCATTTTGACATTTGGGGGCCAAGTCGTGTGTCATCTTTCGCTTTTAGATATTTTGTTATTTTCATTGATGAGTTTTCTAGATGCACGTGGATTTATCTATTGAAAGATCATTCTGAACTTTTCTCTAATTTTATGTCTTTCCTTAATGAAACTACAAATCAGTTTCGAAAGGTATCAAAGTCATACGAAGTGATAGCGCCAAAGAATATTTGTCCTCTGATTTATCTAAACTCCCTCGTAGACCTCAATAAAATGGTATAGCGAAAAGAAAAAATAGACATCTAGTTGAAATTTCTCATATCTTATTACTTGGTGCAAATGTTCTTGGTCATTATTGGGGTGATGCTATCCTAACTACATATTCTCTCATTCATAGAATGCCTTCTTTCTTCACTTGAAAATAAAGTTCCCTACTCCGTTCTATTTTCAAAAGAACCTCTCTTTCATATTGCTCCACATGTTTTTGGTTGTGTATGTTTTGTCTATGACATCTCCAGGTTTAGATAAACTCTCAGCTAGAGCCATCAAATGTGTCTTCTTGGGCTATTCTCAACTTCAAAAAGGATATCGATGTTACTCTCCTGAAACTAAGAAGTATTAAATGTCTGCCAATGTCACCTTTTTTGAATCAACTCTCTTCTTCCCTCCTTCTACACTAGATTCTAATTCTCTCCAACATGTCCTTTTGGTGCCCTTAGTTGATTTTTTCGTTTCTTTTGCTCCAAACACCTAGAATACCATGCAGAATCCTTCTGAACTATCATCACCACCTTTTATTACCATCAAATGGCTAGTCTAGTACCCCAAGGTGAGTCTTACCACAACTCTTTTCATGATGACTCGAGTTGGCCCATTTCCATTCTCAAAGGTACTCAATCTACCCATAATCCTCATCCTATTTACAGTTTTCTTAGCTACCACAAGCTGTCTCCTTCCTATTTTTACTTTTGTTCTTCTGTCTCTTCTATTACTAGCTACCATGATTATTGCAATGCAGGTTCTTGAGCATAACAAAACATTAGAGTTAGTGCCTTTTCATTCTAGGAAAAAAATAGTAGGTTGTCGTTGGGTCTATGCCATTAAGGTTGGACTTAACGATGAAGTTAGTTGCCTCTAAGCTCGCTTGGTGGCCATGGGACTGCCATGACATCCATTTTTCATTGGCCCCTTCATGAATTAGATATAAAAAAATGCTTTTCTGCATGACAATCTAGAAGAGAAAGTCTACATGGAGCAACTGAGCTTGCTCAGATGGAGTTTGGTTTGGTTTGCTTTGTAAATTACGCCGCTTTCTCTATGGTCTCAAGCAATCTCTATGGGCTTGGTTTGGAAAGTTCAGCCACATTGTCCAATCCTTTGGGCTGAAATGTAGTGAGACAGAACATTCTATTTTCTATTGTCACACCTTCCCTTTAAAATGTGTGTACTTAATAGTGTATTTTGATAATATAGTTGTTATAGGGAATGATGCTGCTAAGATCTCTCAGTTAAAGGCACACCTATGCAATCATTTTTAGACCAAGGATGTTGGAAATCTCATTTTTTGGGCGTTTAAGTAGTCGAATCAAAGGAAGGAGTTGTAATTTCTCAAAGGAAATATGCTCTTGACATCCTAGAAGAGACAAGTATGATTGATTCTAAATCAGTGGATTGTCCCATGATCCAAATCAGAAATTAATGGCACAGCAGGGAGAAGTTTTCTCTGATTCATAAAGATATAGAAGATTGGTTGGAAAACTTATTATTTCATTATTACTAGGACAAGGACTACTCTAAGATATGTCAAAAAAAGATCCAGGACAAGGACTACTCTATGAAGATAAAGGGAATTCCCAACTAAGGAAATTCCCAAATCTGTGGCTATTATGATTTTGATTAGGCTGGTTCTCCTATGGATAGACGCTCTACGGTGTGATATTGTGTTTCCTTTGGAGAAAATATTATCTCTTGGAAAAGCAAGAAACAAAGTGTTGTTGTCCGATCTTCTACTGAAATTGAGTATAGAGCAATGACGTCCCTTAGTATTTGAACTTATTTGTGTAAAAAAATTTCTCCAAGAACTAGATTTTTATGAGATTTAGCCGATGAACATGTTTTGTGCTAATCGAGTTGTTCTTCACGTTGCTTCCAATCTAGTGTTCCATGAGAGGACTAAACACATAGAAATTGACTATCATTTTTCTGTCTAAGGAAATCTGCAACGAGTTTGTAGGATCAAATGATCAACTTGTAAGGATGTTAACAAAAATCTGAGAGGACCTCAAATTTAATTTATTTGTTCCAAGCTTGGCCGATACAATATGTATGGTCCAGAGTGTTAGAATAAAAAGTTTTAATAGAATTTACTGTATTTGATATATCCAAAGTTATTATAAACATGAGATCCTAAAAGCGGGAAGTACACTCTCAAATTCATTCTAATTCTTTTATGTTTTTCTCAAGTGTATCTTCTGAATGTGTAGACAGTGAACTTATCCATTGGAAGCAGATAATGTTCTAAGAACTAAAGTTTTGGATCCTTATTAAAACTGTATGTTATTACGTTAGTTATGACATTATAAGATTTTTGTCCGTGCCTGTATCTTAAGTAAGTTAGTTTCTCATCTGTATTATATCTCAAACGGTTATTAGTTTTTGTTTGCAAGACTTTTAACAATATTGCAACTGAAGGCATTTGAAATTGAATTTCTTTTAATATCAATTTTGTTAATAGTTATTAAATTTCGTTTCTATGTTCTGAATTCAAGATTTCCCTGCTGTTTTTTTTTTTTTCAGACTGCCATTTCTGCTCTCCAATCAGTTCTCCAGGAGGATTTTAAGGCCACTGAGATTGAGGTAGAACTTTGTTCCCCTTGTTAATTGAAATTTGCAAAATAAGCCATATCTTACTTTAAAGGATTTCATTCATGTTTAATCGCTAGTAAAGGACCAAGACTGATTTTTAATATTAAAGATTTTTAGCCAGTAGCTTGTTCCTTCACGTTAAATGTAAGCCAGATATTTTTTGTCGTAAACAGCATATTGCGTTAACAGGCAACTCGGGTCTGAACATTTTTCTTCTGCTCTCAATATTTCATTAGTTTTACTTGTAGGTGATGAATAGACAAGATCTGTTATCTAACTTCTCATCCTCTCGTGTTGCAATTGATTGTTGATTCTAATGCTTAATATGGACTATTAATAAGTGAAACTGATGTTGGTGTGCAATGGAGGATTGTATTGTAAAATGGGTAAAATGTAGGATTGTATTTTAACTCGTTACAGAAGTGGATACTTTGTTTTGAAATTACATTCAGTGGCATAAATCAGTGTTTACATTTTTTCTCTAAAGTGAAAGACTTGAAGGATTAAAATTCTTGTGGTTATAACCGTTGAACAAACGTTTTCTTCACTGACTTATTGTAAATGGTTGTCTTGCGTTTTCCAGGTTGGGGTGGTGAGGAAGGATAATCCAGCATTCAGAGTTCTAACCACTGAGGAAATTGATGAGCACTTGACTGCAATAAGTGAGCGTGACTGAGTTCTTGATAAGCATGTAATTGTTCAATCTTTCTAATGCTAGATTAATTATGTATTTGTTTTCTGGGATCAGATTCACTGAATTGATTTCCTTGTGATATTTGATTAGTAAGTAACCGAAGAATGTTGTTGAAGATGGTATTTGCTTCGTATTAAAGACGTGATTAAGAAACGAAGTCATGCATAGTGTTAAAATTTGTTGAAGATACACAAGGAATGCTCGCCAAAAAAAAAAATATGAATGATATTATATTATATATTCTCTCATTTGTGTCCGAATGAACATTAATAGATATAAGAGATGTTACAAATTCTTAAGATGTTAATTTGGAAAAAGAGTGAAAAAGGAAAGAATCCAATATCTGGTCTTTGCGTTGTTTCATTTCTTTTTTCACGCTTCCGTCCCTCCCTTCATAAAGGCAATTTAGTTTAATATTTATTAAACAGTTAAAAGGGTAAATAAAAATATTAATTAAGATTTTTCTTTCGTTGCCCTTAAACTTTAAACCAAATAAAGTAAAGTAATGAAAAATAAAACATTTTTATCTTTAAAAGCTGAGTTGTTTGTAACATCGGTTTGATGCTAATTACATTTTATTAATAATGCAAGTATTTCAATTTGACCAATTGTAATAGACATATTACATTGCTACTAACATTAGTAATTTTATTTTATTTTTTGTAATTTTTTTCTGTAATTTTTGGTCCCTTATTTTTTCAGCATACTTTAATCTTTAGTTTTTACTTATTTGTTACTTGATTTAATTTTCAGTTTTAAAATCTTACCGTCTTCAATGTTAGTATGTAAAACAAGTTTATTAGTATTTTTCCATAATTTTACTATGTAATTGAACTAAAAAAATAATTAAGTTACAAACAATTTAGAATTAAATTATCAAAGTTGACCAAAATGAAGTTCAAGAACCAAAATTATGAATAATTAGAAGTTAAGAAAGTAAAATTACAGAAAGAATTTAGATAACAAATTACGATTTTTGTAAATGTATAAATCAAAATAACTATTAAGTATTTTTTAAGTACTATTTTCTTTTTCATTTAAAACCTTTTAATTTCTTACTCCAAAGTAAATCTTTTGTCGATAAATTATTATATGTCAATTAATGATTTAGTTTGGAAAAATTTAATTGAGAAATGTATATTTAAGTTTTAAATATGTATTTGATTTTGATTTAATTTTTGGAAAAACAGTTTAATCAAAACAAAAGAAATTAAAATGTTACATATTTAGTGTTTCACCTTATTAATTTGTAATACATTTAATAGGAATATCATCAAGATAAAACTTAAAACACAATTGGAGAACAACACCAACTAAGTTTTGTCCCCGATGAAAGATTGCTACAAAATCATACTAAAGTGAGTGACTAACATTCACTCATCGATTTGAATATTATAAAGTTAATAATTCATCTGATAGGATATCTGTTTAAAAACTATAGTATATAAAACAAAAATTTAACAAAATTACTTTTATAGATTTTGAACAATTAACCATTACAAATATCACTATTGTAAAAATTCACTTCAATCATTTTTATTATTTTTATGATGAATTTATGTTTACACTTAGTACCATGACTGAACCTGTTATTTTGATGTAAAAGTAGGAAAGAGGAAATTTCTTTTAACACATGAAGAAATACTAATGATTTAGATATGTGGAGAAATGGTATACATGACAAAAATAAATTAAAGCAAATTAGTTATTAGACTTAAGAGTTTATGTAGACGAGTAAACTTGACTCATCAACTTGTAAGTGTCTACTCATATAAAACTTTAACAAAAGAGACAAGCATTCATGATATGAATTTCATAATATTAAAATAAATAAATTCATATAATACACCACCAATAAAATAATAAAAAAAATACACAAATGTTATTAAAGTTTACAGCGCCTCCATTTAATATTCTGATAAAATCATCTCCAAAATCACCATCATCATCTTTTTTATATCTTAAAAGGTGTATTTGTCTGCACTTCTTACACTGCTTTAGAAAACTGAAATTTCAATTTTTTATTTGAGCCCACACTCCAAATTAAGAAAACCAATGCAAGATAAACTCCATTGTCCAAGCGAAACACAACCCCACTGTCCCAGCGAAATGCAACCCCCAACTAAATGCAACCAGAACAGCAACAATGATAGACGATGATGACGCGATGGCAACATGATGCGTTGACGACGCGAGGCACTTGGAGATGATGATGGCGAGACAACGATGCACAACGAGGTGGAGACGACGATGTGAGAACGATGGTGAAGCAAAGATGAGAGCGAAGATGATAAAGCGAAATCGAACGTAACAGCTCCAGTCTAACTATGAAACGAGAACTCTAAATCGCGACACTAAGCGAAACAACTCATGCTTCGTGTCGTTTTGGACTCGTGTCGTTTTGTACTTTTCTTTCTCACCCATGCACTCAATTTTATCGTAAGTTTGTAATGAGTCTACTGAGTTCCTCTTTCAAGTTTGCTAAAAAATGAGTCTATACTTGAACGCATGACTCGTTCGTGACTCATTAGTAAACTCTTAAACTCATACGAGTTTACAAATTAAGCTGTGAGTTTGATAACCATGGTTATCATAATTCAACTTGATATTTTTTTTTTATCTTTTTCATTAATAATGGTGGTTGCTTTTACATTTGTTTGAAAGATAGTGAATTATTATTGAGAATGTAGCTCTTTGTTACGCATATAGTTATTTTATTAATGGTTAACATTTTATGTACTTAAAATAATAATAATAATAATAATAATAATAATAATAATAATAAAATAGATTAATATTTCATAATTAATAAGAAAGGGAAATAAATCATACATGCAAGAATTGTTTGAACTCATCTTAACATCTAAATATTTACGGAGAATATTTAGATTGACCAAAGAGTATAAATAATATATGACGTTTAAATTCAATGTAGGATGTTTTTTATGTATTTGTTCCGTTTCTATCTTATATTGATCTTTATTTTAAATTATTAAAACACTTTTAGTTTCTTTAGTGTTTTATTTTAAAATTTATGCAATTAATTTTTATTACTGTTATTTGTTATTAAAGAGAATATATTTTTGGCATTAAGTTCTTCATAATATCATTTTTTTTTCTACATTTTAATTTTGTTTCTTTTAGAAAAAAATATTTGGGTATGTACGAATGCAACTATAGGTATACTCGGTTATCCAACGGGAATGAGCATGATACAAAAATTCATATTCATGTAGTATAGGGAAAGATAATAGTATGGGAAAAGAGAATGAATATGAGATTTTACTTCGAGAGAGACAAGTACGGTAAAAAATTAAACCCATTTCATCCGTCACCATCCTATGAAATGTTGTTTGTATCTTGAATGATTTATCTTAATATCAACATTGACTATCACTTAAAAGGCAATTTATTCACATAATGTTGTATAATAAAATAAATAAATAAATATGTATTTCTTCATAAAATATAAAAGATATAGAATACTTATAATTTATGTACCTACTCACCTCTAAGATAATTAGATCTGAAGCATATTTTAATTATTATGGATACTAAACTTGAATCTAGTAGTTCAACACTCAACAATCTTGTCGGTTGAGTACTAATCTTGAATTGGAATTCGGTAATCAAGTACTTATTAGTTCTATAGTAAAAATAGTGTAACCAATTATCTTTTTTCTATTATTTAGTTTTATTCTAGAGATCCAAAAGTCTATAAATACACACCAACATCAAAAGGAGTGCTCACTAAATTCTTTTTACTCATTATTAATATTATTACTTACCATTAAGGAATCCATAATCTTAGAAAGGAGATTTCACTTTTTCGGAATCTCATCCAACAAAACTTCACCTCATAGTAAGGGCATTTAGTATTCATCATGAGATTTGGGTAAAATTTTCTCTAAAACCACTTGTTTATGATTCTTGTTAGAAGTCAAACTATGATCTCTTCTTTCTTGAATAGTTAGATGGATCCTTCCACAATTGTAAATAATCTAAAAACATGCATGGAGAGTCACTTAAATAGAGTGATGAAGTAATGTAGAATAAAATCACAACTATGTAGCAACATTATAATATTTAGGTGTAGCTCAACAAAGACCTAGAATTTTTCCAACAAAAAAAGTTGAGCTATAGGTGTTTTGTGACAAGCTAAAAATACTAGTTCAAAACCAACAACCTCGAACTAGTGAGAATCATCAACAAAACTGAGATCCTCGACCATCTAAGCAAGTTGTTGAATCCAAAACGAAGAAACTATTAAAAACAAACATTCGAGTATGTTATGTAATCTTCACAAATGCTTGTCCATAAAAAGTACTTCAAACAACCCAAGAGCAATCTCAATACCTTAGTTGAATACTTTCACAAACAAAAACATCGACAAATACCATCCTTTCTCTCTTGAGGTCATGGCCATCAACTTTTCACCCAAGTAGAAGTGTCCTAACATCAAGAAGTACGATAGATTGTCCAACCCAAATGTATATTTAAAAACCTATACAACTACAAATCTGCCCAGACTAGTCACAGGTCTGCTCAAGTTGCTCGAAGAATGATTTTCACAAGTTCTTGATCAAAGATTGAATGAGTTCTCTCAAAAAATGATTTCGTGCAAAATGATCTTTTAGAAATTCTCTATATGTCTTTTTGTGTTTCAGACTTCTTCTTAACTCAGATATTTATAAAAATAGAATTTAAGAAATTCAATTGATTAAATATTCATGAGTTGATTTATTTCATTTTAAATTATTTTAATTAATTATGTTTAATAAACAACTTATTAAAAACATCAATATTAAAGTTTTTCTTAAATTCCATTCAAAATTCTTTTAATGAATTACTTTCCTTATAGCAATTGCATAAACCAAGACTTACTCTAGCATAAAAGCAACACACACACACGTTAACACTCTAATAGAAATCTTTAAGGATCTTCATTACTTATTGGATTCATCAAATATTCTTCGGTAGTAGCTTTGCCAACAATAATCTCATGAAGTTTTCTGTCATAGTTAAGGAGAGAAATAATGTTTTAGAGTTTCATGGTTTTGTTTTGTTTTTGTTGGTTAAGTGCTTAAGAGTTTTGTGGTTTTGCTTTCATTTTTTGTTTCTCTTTTGGCAAACTTTGGTGTTTCCATATCATTACAATACTTTATTTAAGTTTTTCTGCTGGTGTGCAACTTTGAGACATTGTTGTTATACTTTGTTATTTGACATCTTATTATTTATTTCATCTAATATATAAATTTGATAAATTTGGTATATAAAAGTATGATATAGTCTTTAATATTTTATTCTCGAATGCTTTTAAAATTGAAATATTGTATAGGTTTAATAATATCTGTTGATTTTTTTTGTTATGTTTTCTCTTAAATTTATAGTTTTTATCATCATAAACAAAGGGCAAATTGTTAGAGCTTTAGACAGTCTAGCCACCACTAGACGGCTAATACCTTATTAGATAGTTTTTTTAAGATATTAGATAGTTCAAAACCAACTAGATGATATAATATCCACTAGATGGTCTCATGAAATGAGAGACTAAAATTTTTTATGATAACAAACACCGCAAGACCGATTAAATATAAATAAAGCTCACGTGCATGCAAAGAGTAAAGGTTTAAAAAAAGTTAACATGCAGTTTAATATGATAGACGATCATACAAAGATGAATGCATCAGACAAGACATTGATATATTGGATAAACAATCTCAATTCAATGGGTGAATCAACAGTGTAAAGTCATATCAGACGAACCTAGGACATATGATCATGTTAGACAAATTCACTAGACAATACATACAGATCAAAAAAGCATCAAATGATTTGATGAATGTTCACAATTGATAAAACTTGTATTGAATGTGTATCAAAGTGATCAACCTATTTTGGCAATATATGGATCTATCGTGATAATTAGTTTTCTAAAATTAATGCTTAAGTCCACAATTGAATTTAAATCATTTTCGAAATGAGTTTTGATAATATTCACTTCATACGTACTGAATTAACTAATATAGAAAACTTTCATTCTCTAAATAGAAAACTCAACACATTATGATGTTGGATGAAGTTCAAAAATGTATTATGAAATTACTAGATTTTAGTTAAATGGGGTTTACTTCAGCGTTTAAAATCATACAAATTTAATATGTTTTTGGAAAGAGAATAATGCTGAAAATTTCTGATTGGAAAGTTCTTATAATTCAGAATATCATGTCTCGGATATATTCATACTTTAAACGTGATTGACTTTGAATATCATGTCTCGGATATATTCATACTTTAAACGTGATTGACTTTGATTCACTCACGTGTGCGAAAATAGATTACTATTGACAAAAATATTTCTAGCGGAAATTTGAAAGATGAATGACGTGCAAAGGATACCAAAGCAGATGTTTCCTATTGAGACTTCAATGGAGAACTATGTGTTAACACCCAATTTCGTCCAGGTAAGTAAAATTTATTTTAGAAAAAATGAAAAAATATTTCTAAGAAAATTCAAAACAAGTTATATAATTTTTTTTTTGTCGTTGTCCTTTTATTTTCATTTTCTTAAATAAAAAATATTTTTGATCAATTAAAAAAAATCAAAAAAATTCAACTTTAAATTTATTGTTTGTTTAGATTTATTATTTTTCTCTTATTTTCAAAAAAGTACAAAAAAAATATTTTCATTGATCTTAATATTTTCCTTTTTTTAGAATTTAAAATTTTCATTTTATTTTATTTTTAAAATAAAGTAAAAAAGATAAAAAAAAATTACGAGAATCTCAATTCTCTGTCCCTGAAATCTCCCACCAGCTCCATTGTTACACTATCCTTCACATACCAGACAAAAGCAATGTTGACCCCGTACACTTTAAGGGTCCAAAAGTAAAGCTGTTGTGTCTCTGCAAATAATATCTCGAGAGCACAGTACAAAAAAAAAAGGTTGCACCTCATTATCCCACTGGACATATAGGGAGCTAAGGGCATCATTCTTCAGGCACCTACCCCTGCCTCCTCACTCGGGGCTCCACACAATCATCATGCACCTAACCACCTTCTGCTTATTTTACACTCCCTCACCACTCTTAATCTTTGGGGGAAGCAATATGAGACTCTCCTCACGGTTGCCATTCCCATATTTCTCATCTTTCACTCTTACCCTCACTCTCTACCATGTTTTCTCTCCATCTCATAGCACCATTCCTCTCCATTTTGTCTTCACCAAGAAGCACCCAATACCAAGCCCCCAGAACTCCGAAGACCCCTTCTTCACCTTGCTGCCGAGCAGGATCAACCATCGCCTCACTCTGCCCCTGCCTGCCATGCTCGTGCAACCATGGACAAGCCAACCTTGCCCTTGAGCTATTTGTGCCTAGCAGAATGACACTTATGGAGAACATGTCTCAACATTCAGAATTATTGCATAGATGGAAAGTTTTCAAATATATTGAAAATTCAGTATACGCATTGAAATTACGAGTTATTTATTGAGTTTACATTTATTATAATCGTATAAATTGTCTTATATTGCACAAATTCTTTGGGAAGAACAATAATTTCATTACTTGGTATATTGAAATTGTTGCACTTGCCATTATAGCAAATCTTTTAACACTCAAAACGGAGATATAAAATGTTTTAAATGTCTTGGATCAGGTCACATAGCATCACACTATCCAAACAAAAGAGTCGTGGTTCTGCATGACAATATTGTGAAAAGTGAAAGTGAAGGAAGTGAATCCATGGTTGAACTTGATAATGATAGTAATGATGGAGTTGAATATGCGGCTGAGGGAGAAGCACTTGTTACCAGGCATATTTTGAATTTCCAAGTTAAGGAGGATGACATAAAACAATAAAGGAATAATTAAACATCTCAAACCTTATAAGTTACAGTGGTTGAATGATTGTGGGGAGGCTAGGGTAAATAAACAAGTTCTTGTTTCATTTTCAATTGGTAAATACAGTGATGAAATGTTGTGTGATGTTGTTCCTATGCTTGTTAGATATTTACTCTTAGGAAGACTAGAGGAGTTTAATCGTAGGGCAACTAAGAATGGTTATGCCAATAGATACTCATTTGTGAGCAATAACAGGGTCATCACCCTTGCACCACATACTCCTAAGCAAGTGTATGAAGACCAGTTGAAAATGAAAAGAGAAAGAGGGCAAAAAGAAATTGAGCTAAAAAGTGAGAAAAATGAATTAGAAAAAAATGAATGTGAGGTAAAAGAAAAAATAATAAAAAAGGAGAGGCAGGAATAAAAGAAATTTTTTATTCTAAACAAAGTGGGGGTGAGGGTAGCTTATTTTACCAAACAACCAATACTTGTATTTGTCTACAAGGAGGCTTGCTTGAGCTCTAATTCGTTTGATCCTTTTCTTTCATGTTCTATTTGTTCTTTGTTGTGAGAATTTGAAGATTCATTTTCTGATGAAAGCCCTAGTGGATTACCATCCATTAGAGGAATTGAGCATCAAATAGACTTCATTCCTAGTGCAACTATTCCAAATCAGCCAATCTATAACTAAAGAAGTACAAGGGCAGGTTGAAGAACTTTTGGCAAAAGGACATGAGAGGGAAAGCTTGGGTCCTTGTGTGGTTCCGGTTCTACTTATGCCAAAGAAAGATGAAACGTGGCAAATGTGTTGTGATTGTAGGATTGTAAACAACATTATAGTAAAATATTGCCACTTTATCCCTATATTAGATTATATGCTTGATGAATTGCATGGTTTCACTCTATTTTTGAAAATTGATTTAAAATTTGGATATCATCACATTAGAATGAGGGAAGGTGATGAGTGGAAAATTGCATTCAAAACAAAACATGAACTGTATGAATGGTTGGTCATGCCATTTTTGACTCATTAATTCACAAAGTACTTTTATGCGATTAATGAACCATGACATACATGTATTTTATGGCAAATTTGTTGTTGTATACTTTGATGAAATTCTAATTTACAATAAAAATTGTACGCAAATATAAAAAGAGTGTTCCTTCTGCATAGATAAAATTGTTTTCTTTGGCTATGTTGTAAGTGCTCAAGGCATAGAGGTGGATGAAGAAAGGTAAGCGTCATAAGAGATTGGTCAACACCAACTAGTGTTATTGAGGTAAGATGTCTTCATATCTTAGCAAGATTTTATAGATGTTTTGTGAAAGACTTCAGTACCATTGTTGCACCTTTAACTGAGGTGATTAACAAATATGTTGGCATTATAGGTTAATCCAGAGTCAAGTCAACTTTTAGAAGTTGAGCGAAGTCTATTTAAGTTAGCAATACACATGTAAACAAGATATTAATATTTGAATATGAATTTTATTCTAAAAATTTTAAAAGTGAGAGTTTCTCTCTTGAGTTATTTATTGGACTTGTAAACTTATCAAGGGTTTATTAATCTTGTGGAGTTTCTTTATACCCTAGGGTCTTTGTTGTGTTCTACAACGCAAGAGTTCTGATTGGATCATCCTAAACCAATACTTAAGAATTTTGAAACATTTAAATACTCTTTATTGTGGGTTCTAGAGTTTAATCCTAATTGGGTTTACATCACTCAGAGAAAGGTTTAATGATAGGAAACAATAAAGTTAAGAGAAATAGTGGTCTCAATTTGAAAATTTTAGAATAAGGTTAAGAGAAATAGTGGTCTCAATTTAAAAGTTTTAGAACATAGGTAATTGGATTCACACAAGTTGAAATGAGCATAACTAGAAAACCAATCCAATGAAAGGAGAGAAATGAACATACATTATGAGTGATTTTAGTTGAAAATTTCAATTGTGTCAAATTTTTTATTGCTATTAAACGTAAAAAGCATGGAAAGAATCAAGCCAATTTTTTATAAAATTTATGAAGTTAAGAGCCATGAGGTCAACCTAATTCAATGGATCATGTTTGAACCTTATAAAGTAAAGAACTAATCTCCACCTCTCTACTTAAATAACAACTCAAAAGTGTAATGGATTTGTTTACTTACCACCCTTCTTCGAGAATATATTCTGATTATAAATACTAAAATTGAATCAAATAGTTCATTATTTAACAATCTTATCAGTTAAGTATTATACTTCAATCAAAATTTAGTAATCAAGTATATATCCGTTTACAACACAAAAGTGAACCTGAATATTCTTTTTTACTTAACTTCCTTTACAAAGACATAAAAACATAAATAAACATAATTAAAGAGACTACTTACCTCAATTTTTTTTACTCACTATTATTATTATTATTATAAATTTCTTATTTATTTGAACATATAAATTTTTTTACCATTGAATCTCTATTTCATCATCCATTTTCTAGTCAAATCTTATCAATAATTAATCGAGAACTTGAAAGGGAAATTTTATTCTTTTTACTTTTCGTCCAACAATGTTCCACCTTCTAATAATAACAACATTTTTAACATCTTTTAAATTATTATAAATCCATAAATCCTTTAAAATTTTATGATTTCATGAATCTTTTAAAATTTTAATTATAAAAATCTTTTAAAAAATATTTCATCATTACAATTTTTTTTATAATATAAAGGAATATTTTATGTAGAAGGTGTTTTGTAATTTCATTTTTTTTAACAGCAATGGAATACTCTAAAATTAATTAGCCATAAAAGAAATACGAGACATCGAATAACATACCATTTATGACACATTTGCCTATTTTTTCAATTAAAATATTGTATTATTAATTATATAAATATTGTGTTACTTTCATTGGGCTGGTAATTTTGTGAATGAAAATTGGTTAAATCTATTATAAATTTATGTTAATAAAATAAATTTTATACTTCCTTCTAAATTAATTAATATTTATAAAAAAATACTTTTAATTTTTTATTTTTGAAGAATCTGTAAATAAATAATAAAACATAATAACAATATAAAGAATTTACAAAATATATCAAGAGGAAGAAAATAATAGAAACATACTAACATTTTTTAATTTCTTTATCGAAATAATCATTACATTATTTATTTATTTATTTATTTATTATTATTATTATTATTATTATTATTATTATTATTATTATTATTATTATTATTATTATTATTATTATTATTTCTTCTCTCCTATATCTCTTCCTTTCCAAATATTCACATAAGAATGAATTTAAATTTAAGTCACACTTCAAAAGTTTTTAACCAATTATTCAAATATGAGTATTACTTTTAGAGATTAATCACTCTAAATATGAAAAGTCTTATCACATTAACTAACTAGAAAAAAAATACTGGAAATAAAATTTTAAAATATTTATTATAAAACTCCTAAAAAGTTAATATATATATTAGTTTGTGGTTGAATAATAATGTAGAACATGACATTTTATTTAAAATCTTAATACATAATTTTGGTTGCAAAGAATTATTGTAAACTTTTCAAATTAAGCATTTAAGTGAACACAATAACCGCCACAACTAAACTTGTCGGTTTCTGGATATTTTCAATCTCCTATTCATAGGTTCCGTGTTTCAGACAGTAAGAGTCTCTGCTCTCTAACACTCTTGTTGGATCCCAATAAAATACGAACGCTGACCCATTCAGTGCAAAAGAAATTGACAGTAATTTTGGGCTTCCATTTCCCAAATAATTGTTATCTTGTTCTCAATCCTAAATTTTTTTTGTCTAATTGTATATTCAGATGAGTTTGAATATGAGCTTGTGTGGTAGTTATAGTCTTCAGTTTCCATGTCGCGGAATTGCAAGCTGCAATCTTCACAGGGATGGTAAGTCTGCCAATTTCCTTGCCTCCATATTTATTATTAATGGGTATTTTTTTTTCTTCTTAAAAATCGCAATTAGCTGATTTGTTAATGTTTATGTTTTTGTTCCTTTTTGGAGAAATACAAGGAAGGTCGTATGAATTTCTTAAAAAAGATAATTTGCTGAATTTGCCCCTGTTATTGGATGTAGCTCTGTGTATATAATTGTTAAATACAGTGGAGAAGAGTTTTGCTGTTTATACTGCTCCTATGTGGCATGAGTGGATTATGGTTTGTGAAGTGTTGAGATACTGGTTTTCACACCAGTATCTGTTAGGATTTTTCGAAAAACCTATTTATATAGGTTTTACTCTCTTTTGTAAAGTATTAGTTTATATTGTTCTTCAAATAATGAAAGTTCAAAACTTTCTCTCTTACCTGGTGTGAGCATCGTCTTTCTCTGTGCTGATACTCCATGTTTCTCGCTGGAGCTAGCAGCTCCTCCTCTAGGAGCCCTAATTTTCGATGGTTTGCCATCTTCAAGATGAAGAATACCTTGCCCTATTTAAAAAATGAATTATTGGATGTGTATGGTTGATTTTTTGCTGAAATGATGGTGTGGGGGTATGGAAGGGTACTTCATGTTTTTATCATTGGGAGTTAGAACAATGTAGTTACCAATTATTTCATGAGATGTTGCTACCCTTGTCATGTTTTTGAGTAAAATGTCAAACATTGTATCCTCTCTTTGTTTTTGACATTTTTGTTGTTGTAGGCAGGCATATTGTTCCCATCAATACGCACCAAAAGCCTTTGGATCCTAAAAGTTGTCTTCAGCCCAAATGGAAGATTAATGGCAATAATTTGACGACATGCATTGGAGTCATGACAGGTAGTATTTGAAAATAGGGTTCTTGTGGATTATGAATTATGTTAGCCTCTCAGTGATCCCTTGTTTCTTTTGTCAAATTTGTCACAAGATGATGTGTTATCCGATAATGTCTTTTTCATCTAATTTAGTCATGTTTCTTCTATTGGGAGGCGTGCTTAATTATGCTGCACAGGCCTCTTCTACACACTTGTTAATTATTTTTTCTATTCATGTATTTTGTTTAATTATTTTTTCCCTCTTTTGGGAACAGGGAACTAGGGTCAACATTTTTTGCTGGTTATGTTTGGAACTTGGTTTAGGTGACTTATAAACAATTCTCCTCAAGGATAATTGAAACATTTAGATGTTAAATAAAATGGTGAAGAATCTGTTGCTTCTGTTTGTATTAAATGCAAATTGTAGACCTGTCGCTGCTTGCCTGAGTTACTGACTCAAATTTTTAGTTAAATTCCTGATCCTTTGTCCATGCTCAAACTTTGCTCTATAATGTGCTCTACAACATTGATAATTGGGATCGGTTGATTGTATTGGCGAATGATTTGTGTTTCCATCTTCTTTCAGCGGCACACTTGCTTGCTCCAGTTGCTGCTAAAGCTGTAAGTATGGATACTATGTTAATGATTCATTTCAATGTCTATTCGCATAAATAATTTCTGGAGTTATTAATTATTGCTCCTTTTGATGTTTTTATTTTCTTATTGTGTGCAAAGTAAACTCATTCAATGTACATAATGATCTTGTTAATAATATTGATTATTACAGTTAGAAAATACATGAGTGGTTCTTTTTTCTTCCTTTTATTTGTGTATGGGGTATTAAACTCAAGGTGTTTGTTTTTTATGAGAAAATGATAACTGGGAAAGGTTGTTCAATGAGGTTATTCTGTGAATGTCTCTTTGATGGTTGAAATGACACAAATTGTTTTAAATCCTTATAAACACTAAGGATCCAAGTCATAGTGGCTGCCTATTTTGTGTCATTCTTTGTATACCACTCTGTGAATAGAATTATTTTATCGAGTCAGGAAGTGGCTTCTTCTATTTATGCTTTGGCTGATGGAAGCCTCAGTGACTGGTTTGGAGGCTTTCTATTTTCAGCTGGACAACAGGCTAATGAAGCTGTTCAGGGCCAACTATCATCTCTCAGTTTCACTAGGTCCCCTATAAATTCCTATATTGTTTTCTTTCTATTTTCCCTCCTCAAAATTGGACACACGTGCTAATAGTTTGTTGTTTGTTGTTCATTTATGTTCATAGTTTGGCTGTAATTTATGGGGCAGGCCTTGTAACCAGCCTCTCTCCATGTACACTTAGTGTCTTACCACTGACCCTTGGTTACATTGGTGAGCATGCTGCTGTTGGATTTTTATATTAGTGTCTTTTTTAGTTACCTAAGTTTGTTGTTTGAAAATATTTCAGGTGCATTTGGCTCTGGCAAAAGCAGAGCAGAGGTAATAACTAGTTTATATGACATTATTCTCATCTCTTTTTACGACCATGTTTGAGGATTAGTGTTTTCTGATTACTAATGCTAAATACTAATATAGCAAGGGAGATAATTTTAGGAAATATTCGTAAATTAAATCTAAGTTGTCAATCTTTTAGGTTCCTACTAAGACGCATAGATCTGACATGTAGCAGAATTTTACAACCAGTCTCTTGCAATTAATTTGAAGCAGGCTTTGTATGTAAAATGCCTCGATCTTTGGTCTCTAATTTTTATTGAAACTGTATATACATTGACCTTATTAGTTCAATAGATTCATAATTGAGGAAGTCACTAAGACCCATAGAATTGTATATATGAATTTTTTCTGAAGTGCTTCATTTCCTATACTTGTCTTATTTCCATCAGTTCTGTTTGAGACTTTCTCATACCCACATACGGACAAACTCAGACAGAACTCACTAATAACAATCTCTTCTTCCTGGCAGGTAGTTGGGGATTCCATTGCGTTTTCCTTGGGTCTTGCAACCACATTAGCACTGTTGGGTGTAGGAGCTTCATTTGCAGGAAAGGCTTATGGACAAATTGGCCAAGGATTACCTTTGGCTGCATCTGGTTTGGCGATAATTATGGGTCTGAATCTTCTCGAGGTACTGAAACAGTTTCTTCCCCACGTTCACTGTGTTCTAAAAAGGTTACAAACTTTCAAGTTATGAAAATCAGTGTATATATTTTTTTCTTTGTTATTTTTATTTCATTTTGCCTGCAACAACACCCATAACTCACTCTCAGCCAGCAGGGTTTAGGCCTGTCAAAGTACTCGAAGCTCAGTCTTGTAGTTATTTGATGTTGAGATAATTTCTGCCTCTCTTTAGGTTTTATAACTAAATTATGAATGTAAATGCTCATGCAAGCTTTAAGTTAGTTACCTTAATCTCTGTGCAGTTACATTTAGAGCATTTTCATCAGAGATAGTCTGATATGCACTAATGCTCACGAGGCATTCTTCACAGTTCTAAGCTTTTTACAATAGCGAACAGACGCGCTTAAACAAGCTTTAAAGGCTTATCCATTACGAATTTTTCCTTGAATAAAACACTTCATTTATATTTGGGTTCACTTGGAGAAAATTTTGCAGATCATTGAATTACGGCTGCCCTCATTCTTTGACAGTTTTGATCCACGTGCAGCGGCTGCCAATTTTCCATCCAGTAAGTTTGTGCTCTGTGCATACCTTAGTTATTTCATTATTTAAGTTTGTATCAGAACATTTTATGGTGAGGAATTCTATTCATAGGTGTGCAAGCATATCTGGCTGGGCTTACATTTGCATTAGCTGCCTCACCTTGTAGTACACCTGTTCTGGCAACTCTTCTGGGATATGTTGCTGCATCCAAGGTACATCTTATTAATAACCATTAGGTTTTCATTATTAATAACCAAAAGAATTTTGCTCACTAGTTTCAGTTAATGAATTAAAAAACTCTAGAGAAGGTTCTAATATGTCAAATTACTTCTTTACCTTTGAATCCAATATAGTGCTGTTTGGATTAATTTCCTTGTAAGCACTTTGAGGAAATGAAAAAAGGTTAAAGGAATTGAGATTACAAGTTACCATCAACTTATGAACTGTAATTTTAATAGAAGGTCTCTCTCTCATCTTACTTTTTTAAAAGTTGAAGGCCTTACGTATTAATGTCCATTTGCTTGTCAGTTTACATATTCAATCCTTCTTATGTGGATAAAGAAAATAATGAATTCGTGACAGGATCCTGTGATTGGAGGCAGCTTACTTTTGACATACACAACTGGTTATGTTTCTCCCTTACTCTTGGCTGCTTCTTTTGCTGGAGCATTACAGGTCAGTACGTGTCTTTTTAGGCTATAGAATAACTTAAAATATTGCCCTTTTAAAATGTGTCTCATGGAAAACAATATTTCTGATTCAAATCTCTATTGGCAGAGCTTGCTTTCATTTCGCAAGTTCTCAGCATGGATAAATCCTATAAGGTAATTTTTTAACTTTTCAATAAGCGATTACCAAGCATATAAAGGGTACACTCACGTACCCCTCACAATTTATGTTCTGATAAATTTCTGGTTTCTTGAGACTGGAGAGTATCCACTTCCCTTTCGAATTTCAGACTTTGTACGTTTCTTATGCATGCTACATTTTTCTTGTCACACAGCGGAGCAATGTTGTTAGGTGGTGGTGTGTATACTTTCTTGGATAGGCTGTTCCCAGCCACAATGGTGATGTAGAAAATCTCTTGGCTCTTGATACGCCATCATCTCTTACTTTAACAGTTACATGTATATATCTCATACAAAGTACTCAATTCAATAGAAATTCAAATGAGACTATTGCATATCACTGCCGAATTCTTCCTCCACGTACAGAATATATTTGTTGGTCTAACTATCTTCGACGGAGCAAGATTTTGATAATGATAAATCACAGTGACCAAAGCATGCTCTTCGTTAGGGATGTGGTATTCATGGTTTTAATCTCACAATAGTCGCTTCGAGCATAATCCCCGGTGCCAACTCATTATTAGGCCAAAAGATTTAAAAAGAAATATCACTTAAGTTTAAGCTGAAAATTATAGGATTCCGGTCAACGTTGATATTATTTAGCATTTTGGTCTAAAATAGTTATAACGAATTTGCATGTTAATGAGTGGAGTTTAATTGATAAGAAAATACAACCATCGTTGGACTAAAAAATATAATAAATCTAGAAGAATTCTCATACTTCCGTTGTGTCCTCCATTGAAGTTAGTCATTTAAACACATTTAACTCATCTGATATAGCCTCACTCCTTTTATTTTTACAGACAATGTCTTGAATAAATAATTACACAACTTCAATATTTGAATAAAACGAAACAAAATACTTGCCCAAGTAACTATGACGAGTTATGTTTTGGACATAGTTGATATGAAAGGTTGGACTCTTATACAAAAGACATAGAAGAGAAACAGAATAAAATAATTAATATCACTAAAATTTTATTGTGAATACAACTATGGACAAAATGAAGCAATCACCCGATACAAGAAGAAAACTGAACTAGCTCAGTAGCTGTAGAAATGGTTTACAACCCAACGACACGGGGCAAGGGGATGAGAAAAAGAAAGTGCACTTTTTCTGTAATTTTAACTAATCTTCTATGGTATATGACATAGCCGGCAAGCACTGGTCAATTAGTGCTTTGCGAACATTCCTTGTGTTAAAGAGGAGAAATCATAATCGCTCCCTGTCTTTGAAGTCGTCGATGATACTGGAGATGCCGACTGAGGTTTACTTGCTCCTGCCGTTGTCGACGAACCATTAACTGGAGCAACTTGCCCCAAAGCATAGTAACTGCAACAAGACGCTACTTAGTTAACTAAAAAAATAGAAAAAATCAACAGAAACAATATGGATATATGTTTTCCTATGATGAAACAGAAGCACTGTGTATACTAATAATGAGCCATCACAATCCTAGTAAATTTGTAAAAATATGTTGAAAGAAAAGAATGCCTCATGATCATGCGTTCATTATGAGATAACCGAGTCAAATTCGAATTAGAATATAGGGCAGTAAAACCAGAAATTGATCGATATGAAAATTCTAAAGACAGTTGGCACCGGCACTTGACTTTGAAAGGAAAAGAATACATTTGATCCCTTATTTTTTTTTTTAAGAAAAATCGCATGTGTTCTTTCCATTTAATTGACTTGACGACGATAGTGCTCACAAGTGTGAAGGGAACTGTCACTAATTTTCCTAACAATTTTGCTAAGTGCTTACGGAAAATTTAACGAAAGGACGATATTGACACAATTTTGAAAATGAAGTAACCAAATTAAACATTTTATTAATAAAGGGATCAAATTAAATAAACCATAAGAGTAATTTGCCAAAGGAGAGAACTTTATGAAGAGAAATCAACCTTAATAACTCAAAATAAAAGTAACTCCAAATAGCCTTTTGGCAGAACACAGCCCGTACACTCTACACATGATTTAGGGAATGACGAGTGTTTCTGATTGACATCAATATCAGCCTAAGAGATTGTTAGATACAAGGAAATGAGAGAGACATGGAGAGTCTATTATAAAAGAAAATTTATAAATAAAGAATAAGGTAGTGGGGGTCATGAGTGAGTTTGTTATGAGGGGGAATTGTTATGTTTTGGGGGTTAGTCCGAGGGGTTGGTCTATATATTAAGACCAACCTGGTGTGTATAGGGGTAGGAAATGTTTTAGTTGTGTTGTGACAGGAATTGGGAATTGTAATTCTTTGTGGTGCTGTGAATCAATTTTTGCTCTGATACTAATAAAGAGGCATTCCAGTATTTCTTGGTGTTATTCTTCTTTCGTGTTTCTCTGTTTTGCTGTGTGTGGTGTTCTAACAAATATTCAGAATCATATGAAGAAAAATTGGGTCATATTTCAGGCCAAACTCCTAATAAGTTACCCATGCTGAAATTAAGTAAACTTTTTAGAAACAAACGAACGCTTTACCTAGACGGTGGATACTGATCTGAATTCCCTGCCGAATGTGCTGCAGTCAAGTTCATCTTCTAACACAAAAGGAAGAAGAGATAAATTGCTGAACAGTTTCAAATCACTAATCAATTAACTTGATGCTTCCATGATTTTTTTACCTGCATTATTTTCTGCAACTCTTCCTGACTTCCCATGGGCATTATACCTGGGATTGGGTAGCCAGCAGCTGGCCAACTTTGGACAGGAATATTGGATCCAGGTTGTTGTATGCCAGCCGGGAATTTGGAATCCCCACCAGCAGATTTAGCAGCAGCCGCCATTAGAAGAGACTGTTGCTGTTGTAAGTTGGCCAGGTACTTGGAATCCACACCACCAGATTTAGCAGCAGCAGCCATTAGAAGAGTCTGTTGTTGTGCCAGCATGGCCAACTGCTGTTGATGCATTGCAAATGGAGACACCACGTTGCCCTGCAGATGTCCAGTTTACTGGCTCAGGCAAAATCTTATTTGTATACCAAAACAAAGCAGCACATCTAAGGATAGAGATCAACATCTAAATAGACTTGCTCAGATAATGCTCAAATAACAACAGAATGTTTATACTTTAAAGAAGAACGCTAACCATATATCAAGTTAACGAAGAAACTCAGGCTTAAACAAACATTTTGAAGCACCAGCACATACCTTCTCAAAGAGGCTCATGATATCACTTTTTACATCTTTTTGTGGGGTTTCTGGAGTTAAACTTGGTGTAACTGAAAGTGAGTCTTTAAATAAATCCTCAATTCCAGAAGTGGACTGAGGTGTACTGTCAACTGATTTCGTGGTATCAGTCTTCTCAGCTGACAATGCCTCTGTAGCAGCTGAAACAAGTGACAACATTAAAAACTAAGACAAACAACAGATTAAAAACAAAAGGCTTCAAAAACAATGCCTAAAAGCACTTTTATTAGTGCTTCCATGATGTATTTTTTCAAAAGGATGCCTATGACATACACTGAAAACCTGCCCAGTTGTTATCATCAGCAATAGTTTCAGCTGCACCTGAGCCCTTTTCGTTTGGACCATCCATAGATAACATGTCAAAAAGATCCGTAGAAAAGTCAACTATTTGAGGGGAATTTTGTGTTGTGTCAGTAGTCTGTTTTGAAGTTTCAACTTGTGGTGGTGCAACAGGTTCCGCTTTATCAACATTTTGAGGTTTTGCCACGGGAGTTACCTGTTCAGAAATGGATTATTTTTCACTCATCTAAAAAAGTATAGATAAACCATGAAACCTTCAACTTTAAAGAGAAAGGAAAAAAAAAAAATCCCATTCTATTATAGAAAAGAGAAGGAGAAAAACAAGATCCTTTATCTATGTTAATAGCTTGGTGTCAGTTTATCATACAAGTTATTCGATGTATATACTGATATAAATGATTTTATATATTATAGTTATCAATTAATATTTCTCTCACAATGTTTCCCATGCATCCAACACTAACAATATTTACCTCAATCATAAAATTTCCCTAGAAGGGATCAGCATCTTAGTATTACTGCATGTCAAAACCGTGCTGCTCGTTATGTATTTTATAGGAAGTGTTATATATTATCCTTGCTACAATTGTATTCTTTATTACAGTTACATCTTGCTATTTAGTATAGGATTATGTATTTAGAAACAATCCCATAATTAGCGGGATGTCTCCTTAGAATTAGCTCTGTATATTTCCTAAAAAAACCAGTAGGCTCATGTATTTATAGCTCTCTATTGAATATATTATTCTTCTAAATTTGAGATGGTATCAGAGCTTCTAATCTTTGGGAGTCTCTGACCGTCTCTATCAACCCTAAAACACAGCCTTCATTGTTGCACCACCTTGATTTTAAAGGTGAAAAACAAATCAATCAAGTCCCTATGGATGGAATTGGATCACTATTGAGTTATAAAAGCAGAATGTTCAGAAAACTCAACAATCCAGAAAGAGTATATTGAACAATATAGAGTTTATGATTTTTTGGTAGGCCTGAATCCTAAATATGATCAGGTTGAAGTCCAAATTTTGGGAAAAGAAATGGTTTTAAGGATTAATGAAGTAGTAGCCATTATCCAGAGTGAAGAAAGTAGGAGAGGAATGATGTTGGAGACCCCAACTACTGAAAACTTAGCAATGATAATTGAAGGAGGAACAAGAATGATTGCTAACCAAAGGAAAAACGAGGTTACCAATATGGAGAAAAAACATGAGGAGGTTTGGTGCACCTACTACAACAAGCCATACCACACAAGAGAGATGTGTTGGAAATTACATGGAAAACCCTCAAGTCAAGAATGGGGCAAAAAGGAGGCAAAACCAAGAATGGGAGCATAAAGAAGCCCCTAAAAGGGGAGAAGGTCAAGGGTGAGCACCCGTTAATAGACAAGGTAAAGAACCTATCCTTGTCCAACTGAATCATGAAGAGATAGAAAGAGTAAGATTCTTCCTTAGTAGATTGGAGAAGCCCACATGTGCATGCTCTCTGACATAATCTGATAAATTTCCATTCTTTTTGTGTTAATGCTTTAGACCTTTTATTCACTATTAGATACTAGACTCTAGAGCCAATGACCATATGACCCCACTACCCAAATACTTCTCCACATATTCTCCATGTCCTAGCAACAAGAAAATTTCCCCAGCATATGAAAATCTTGTAACAACAACACGACAAGGAGAAATCCAAATTAAGCCCATCCATAACCTTATGAAGTATCCTTCATGTCCCTAAATTGTCCACTAATCTGATTTCTATACAAAAGATCTTTCATGCAATGTTTTTCATAACAACTCTCGTATTATTTTACAAGACAAAACTTTGGGAGGACGATTGGATATGCTAGAGAATAGAATGGCCTTTACTACATGGAGGACCCTAATCAACCTATCAATAACCACTTCCTCATATTCGAATCCACCATGACCAGTAAAGAGAAAGCTCAACAATACCATTGTCAACTAGGACATTCTTCATGTCAAGTTGCCTTGTTTAAGAATTTAAAGATGGAGAGTCTTCACTCTATGGTGTGAGTTTTCTAAACACGAACATGCCAATTTTCTCACTAGCAATAAAAGGAGTCTTGTCCCTTTTTATCTTGTTCATACTGATGTATGGGGTCCTACTAATGTCTCTAATATCTTAGGTGTTAAATGGTTTATAACTTGGGTTTTCCTATTGAAACAAAAATCCAAGGTTAGTTCTATTTTATTCAGTTTGTCACAATGATCAAGAATTAATTTGGAGTCAATATTAAGAGAATTAGGTCTGATAATGCCAAGGACTACTTTAATCTTTGGTTCTACTCTTTTTGCCAAAATGAGGGGGTAATCTATGAGTCTTCATGTGTTAACACACCTCAACAGAATGGGATTGTTGAAAGGGAAAATGGACACTTATTAGAGCTCTACTTTTTCAATATCATGTTCCTCAAAAATTTTGGAAGGAAACCCTTCTTAGTGCCACTTATCTCATCAAAAGGTTACCTTCTAAAATCTTAGGGTCAAAGAGTTACATGGAAGTTCTATCATCATTCTACCAAACTTAGACCCTACAAATAAACTCCAAACTAGAATATTTGGGTCTATATCCTTTGTACATGTTCATAGTAATGGAAAGGGAAAATTAAATCCTAGGACTGTTAAATGTGTACTTTTAGGATACTCAACCATGTAAAAGGAATATAAATGCTATCACCCACCATTCAAAAAGGTTTTTGTGTCAAGAGATGTCACCTTCAATGAACAAAAGAGCTACTTCAAGCAACCTCATCTTCAAGGGGGAATATAAGAGAGGAAGATGAGCCTCTCAAGCTTCCAATTATGACATTCGGACCTACACCTAAAACTCCTCCAAATATGACATTTGAAACTGCACCTGAACCTCCTAGACCTATAGAAACTGAACCTCCTCAACCTAATGAGGGTGGAAAATTTGGGAAAAACGTGGTTTATTCAAGGAGAGAAAAGGTCATTCCAAAATTATTCCATGTCTAAGAATCCAACCAACAACCACTACATGATGTAACTATTTACAATCCTATAAATTCTGATAATTCTAATGAGTTTATCTATAAAAATTTAGAAGCACAAATGCATCCAACATCCACTTAACCTCTATAAAAATTTTCCTATTCTTTATTCTCCTCTACACAAAACAGGTCAGAGGCATTTGCTTTGTTTGCTAGGATGAACACGATTAGAGTAACATTATCATCAACAACAAATCATGATTTGGAACTGCAGTAGCTCGAGGTGAAGGATTCCTACATGGAGACCTTGATGAAGAATATACATGGAATTGCCCTTAGAATGACAGGTTGCCAGAAAAATTGTTTGCAAGTTAAGAAAGGCTTTGTAAGCCTGAAACAATCCACTAGAGCATGGATTCACCAAGGTTATGACAAGTCTGGGTTACAAAGAACGTCAAGGGTATCACACTTTATTCATCAAACATTCAGTTTCAGGGAGAGTAAGAATATTGTTGATGTATGTAGATGATATTGTAATAATTGGGGATGACAAAAAGGAGCAACAAATGTTAAGTCAATGCCTCGCCACAAAATTTGAGATTAAGACATTAGGAAGACTCAATTATTTTTTTGGTGATTGAAGTAGATCATTCCGAAAGAGGAATCTACATATCTCAACAAAAATATATTATTCACTTGCTTAAAGAGACATGTAAGATAGCCCACAAACCAGCTAATACTCCAATTGTTCCAAACATAAAGTTGGGAAATGTAAAGGAGGATATTGCAATGGACGAGGAAATGTATCAAAAACTCCTTGATAGTTTTATTTACTTATCTTACACTAGGCCAGACATTGCTTTTGGTGTGAGTCTAATAAGTCAATATATGCACCAACCAAACGAAGCACATTTATAAGTTGTTCTTAGAATTGTTCAGTATTTAAAAGGGACTCCAGGAAGAAGGATTTTATTTAAATGAAACTAAAGTGTATGTCTTGAAGCATATACGGATACAGATTATGTAGGGTAAGTTGGGGATACAAGATCAAGTACTTGATACTACACCTTCCTTGGTGGAAACCTAGTGCCTAGAGGGGTAGAAAATAGAATGTAGTAGCTAGATTGAGTGCTAAAGCATAACTTTGAGCAATGGTCCAAGGAATATGTGAACTTCTATGGTATAAGATTATATTGGAATACCTGAAGATAAAGTGCAATGAACCTATAAGGTTGTATTGTGATAATAAATCTATGATTATTATAGCCCACAACCTGGTGCAACATGATAGATCACTAAACATACTAAAGTGGACAAACACTTTATCAAGGAAAAGCTAGACAGTGACTTGATTTGCACTCATGTGTCCACTAAAAATCAACTTGCAGACATTCTCATCAAAGGGCTAAACTACATTAACTTCGAAAGAATTATATCCAAACTGAGAATGGAGAACACACACTCACCAGCCTGAGGGGGAGTGTCAAAACCGTGTTGCTCATTATGTATTTTAGGAAGTTTTATATTTTATCCTTGCTATAATTTTATTCTTTATTATAGTTGTATCTTGCTATTAATACTAGGATTATGTATTTAGAAACAATCCCATAATTACCGAGATTTATTTCCTTAGAATTAGTTCTCTATGTTTCCTAAAATAACCAGCAAACTCATGTATTTAGGTCCAATCTCTCATTATTGATCTATAAAAAATATATTACTCTTTCTAAATTTGAGACCGCAAAACTTGGACCGAGATCCAATATGAAGCACGTGAAGAAAGAAAAACTGCTTGTATTTCCTTGTAAATAATATAATTTATACATATTATAACACATATGTAGTGATAAGTTGGCATTTCTGGCTTATATGAGACACAACCACTAGTAACATACATGGCAACATTAAGCCTATTTTCCGCTATCATGAACACAAAGTTTCAACATTAAGCATTTCAGGTTTGTCTTGTCACACTGTATCATGAATTCTTTAACACTCAATATGAGAAAATTGACAACCAACACAACTGCCACAGCCACAGCGATACTTGAAAACTTGATTATCATTAAGAAAACTGCATTTCAATTTTGGCAATTAAGTCCAATGAAGTTTGAAAAATGCCATGATGGCTTCTTTCATTCATTTTGTTATCATAATCAGTGGAGCATTACCGAACCACCAACCCGATCACTGTTCTTTCAATAGAGTCTTACATATCCAGAACTATGCATTCAAGATGCACACAACAGCACCTATTTGAGCCTCTTTTTTTTTCCTTAAAAATAAGAGGGAGAAATCCTAAATTTAAACTTCACATAATTTCTTATAGCTCCAAAGTTGATGGAAGGAGCTTCATGCATCCCTTCATTTATTAGTTTTGTTGCTAAAAATAATTGTAGCTCATGAGTCAAAACACTCATAGCAGAACAGACACTACAACCACAATGCTATATATAATTCACCACGTGAATGAGAAATATTGTTAAAAATCTGATATGATGCCACTATAAGGCTATAACATGGAATTTTTCAACCCCTCTACAATAGGCAATTTGTGACGTCATAGGGCCACTGTGGTGGCCTATAACACAGAATTTTGGCCTTCTGCCATATTCTGCCATCCACCATTGATAACCTTGCAGGAAGAGAGAGAGAGAGAATGCTTACCAGCTCAGGCCCTCTGGGAGGAGCAGGAACACAAATTCTTGTAGCAGGAATAGCATTTGAAGGTTGGATTTTCTTCCTATCATCAGAAGTATTCTCAGAAACAGCTGCATGACTATGGCCAACCCTTTCCACAGGCCTTTGCCAGTGTGAAGGACTTTTCTCTTCTCGGAAACTAGAAGGTGATTTTGGTCTCTCATTCCTTGCAACCCATCTCTTCTCTTCATACCTTTAATTATATGCAATGATCGAAAGCAAAGAATCATCTTCACCACAGGTACATAATAAGCATACACTTCTAACTATACAAAGATTGAAAAGGAAAAAAATTTAGTCTGGTGAAAGTGTTCTTCAACTGACATACTTTGCACGAATGAAATTTTCAATTCCAACTCTATCATAATTTGGGGGTAATTCTGCTTCCCAGTAACTGTTTGCCTTCTCATTTCCCATCGCTATATAGGGCGAAAAATAAATTAAAATATAATGAGAAAACTATATTACTAATGCATACATACTAACAGAACTCAGAATAACCACAAGATCATGACAATTTAGATTCCTTACATTGAATGAATGCAACCTGCTCTGGAAGCCAGGTGTCTAAAGTTGCCGAGCGAACCTGCAGACAAGCTACCATGTAAGCATATAAATACATAAGCATTTCACTACCAAGTTGAAATTTAGAACCAGCCTTTAGTTAACATAAATATTTAGAGACTCATTGTAACAACCAAGATGCAAGTTACCAGCTAAAGAAGGCATATATCCTTTTACAATACCAAGAAACATAACATTACCTTTGATATGTGTACCCCAAGACTTCTATGTATTCCAGAACACTGCATGCATATAAAGATGCCAAGATTGACACTAGCCCATCTTGGGCCTCTGCAAATCAAATTTTTATAGAAATTTGTGAAGAAACAAAAAGAAAACAAAAATCCCAGAAAATTTCTACACAATGAAAATCCAATTTTCAAGGACAGATTAGCAGCTCTATTTTCTACTGACATCAGAATGTGAGATAAAGATTGGATCATTTATATCCAGCCAGATACATACTTAGCTTTGCAGTCAGCACATTCCTTATTCTCTGGTAGTTTAAGAAGTCCTTCCAATATCTGCATAGTTAATTTAAAGTAAATATGAAATATACAACCAAAGGATAAAGAGAAAAAGGTGAAAATAAAGTTTCAATGAATGAAACAATCCAAAGTTCATATTTTAAAAAATAAGGATTTCAAATATATATAACAAAAGTATATATGTAAATTGATGGACATCCTAATGAAGAAAATTATCCCACCGTCCAAAATAAAAATCGAAGTATTGGCCTTTTCAGATCATACATACATACAGACATGTACATATACATACATACATATATATAATAGATAAATAATTATTTATTTATTTTTTCTCTTAAATCAAATAAAACCCCACAAAGCTTTTTCCTTATGACCGCAACCAACTCAATGAATCAACTTCTCCTCAATTATAAGGTAACAAACACCCAAATACTTGTGATCGATCATCAAGGAAAATCAATAAAGCCAGAAACACCAAGCAAAGTTTGATCATTTCTCCAGATCAAGGACAGAGATCTTGAGCAACCACAGATTTCCAACCAATAATGCTTCCAATGGCACCAAAATATTTTACAGATAAACATCTTCAAAATGAAAACAGAAAATTAAGCAGGAATTACATGAGGATTAGAGAGATGGATTCATTAACTTAATCTCGAAAAGGATTAACATAATAACACACAGATCAAAATATGCTATAACCATCACTCCATCATCACCATTCATCGATCCATTTCTACATAACTTTTTTTTATATTTCAAATTTAATCCCGAAAACAACTAAACATATAACACGCATATCAATTTCAGCTATACTCGATTAATCCATCACCACCAACCATCGACCCATTTCCGTACAACACATCCAAATTTCTTTTCCTTTCATTTCAAAATCACGTAACAGATAATTACGTCATACGATAAGCAATCACACAACCTCGGGACTCCGGAGTTTGATTTCTCGATGAGTGAATCGGACAGATGGAATCGAATCCAGCAATTCAGAATTCTCATTATCATCATTCCATCGTTGAATCCGAGTTTACGAAATTCGGAAATGGCGCATTAACGTATTGATAATACTCAAAGGAAAATCGTGGAGAATTGGAGAGAAAATAGGGGAAAACCTTCTTGTGTTTGGCGTTGAGCTCTTTGGAGACGTTGGCCTTCTCGTTCATGATGCGAATGAAAAGGTTGGGCGTTGGCGAGAGAGAGAAAGGCGAGGAAGATCGAAGGGCAAATTGGTCTTTTAATGCGCTTTCTCTCTCCTCTCTCTAGGTTGTGATCTCTGTTAGGAAGAATGTCACCAAAGAAGAACGAAGAAGAAGATCAATGAAGGAGAAATACATATCGCAGTTACTTTGACTTTTATTATCACCGATTTTGCTATATTTTCTCCCTTCGCTCTTATTTTGGCTTTTCGCGGATACCTCTTTTTGCACGTCAATTTAGAGTTTTATATCAACTTTTAAAAGTAAGCAAATTCAAATACGAGGAAGATGCTTCCTCTAATATGTTTTTTAAGAATAAATTATAATACTTTATATATTATATGTGTTCGATTTTATGAAACACTATCGAAAATATGAGAAAAGCTAAAACAACACATAATCAATATGAAATTAACTCCTAATTAGATTTGATGTTAAGTTTTAGTCAAGTATGGTAAATCATTTGTATTAACTCCTAATTAGATTTGATGTTAAATTTTAGTTAAGTATGGTAAATCATTTGTATGATTGTCTCAATACGAGATTATGGACATCGTTGCAACTCTTTCATACACATTCATGTCAAAGTTCTACTAATTCTATAAATATTGGAGATGATTTCTGTATTATACGGTCGATCGAGATACATCTCGATCGGGACTTTGTTATATACTAATCATCTTCAAATAATCACTTTGCCAGTTTTACATAAACACGTAATGCATGTGTGACATGTGGCAACACCATCAGTAAGGGGCATTATCAAAGGTAAGTATGATAAATAACAACTGAATACTTCATAACCAACTTCTGTTATAGAATCATAATATAATACAATAGAATGAGCCCAAACTCTTTAAAGTCTACTGTAGTGCATATAAATACAGGCTTAGTCACCACACAAAAGGTACTTCTAAACTCTGACCTAAATCATTTGCACTCTCCATCCAATATTAACTTGAGCGTCGGAGTGTCTGCAGGACCCCCCTCACGGGACGGCAGAATTTGGAGCATTTAGAGCAACAAGGAAGGAGCGACTGAGGAGCAACCATAGAAGACATTGTTGTTGCTAGAGCCAACCAGTCTCTTGCGAGAACAATTTCAATAACATTTCTAAAACACATAAGACAACATCAATAATGGAAGAAGAGACCTACTCGACATAAGAACACTTTATATTAATTTAAAGATTTATTTTGTTTTTAAAAACATATATTTAAATTTATATTTTAAATTTTAGATCAATTTTGGTCTTGAAAAAATAAGAGATGTACTTTAAGATTAGGATGTCCTTTACTGTAAGATTTGTTGTCTACCGAAATTTTTGTGTAAAATGATGCAACACATTAATCATAGTGATTCTTTAAAACGGATGGTGGAGATGGAATCTACAACCATGAACACACAAGATTCACTCACACACTAAACAAGAACCTACACTCCAGTATTGTTCATCATCCTTTTGTAGAATGATACAACACATTTATCAGAGTGACACCTTAGAACAGACACTGCAAAAGAAATTCATGACAACCAACACATAGGATTCACTCGCACACTAAATGATGATATGTGCCCCATTACTAACCATTGTCAACTTTTTTCAGAATGGCACAATATATTGATCAAAGTATTACCTCATATCAGACACTGAAGAAGAAAAACATGACAATAAATGCTAGGAGTCACTCGCACATTGAACGACAACTTGTGCTCCATTACCATCAATTAGACTTGAAGACTTGAAGATGTTTAAACCTCAAGTGAAGTTTTTTAGTAATAACAAGTTTGAAGATGAAGATGAGTTTAGAGTGTGATGGAAAACTCTTTACCAAGGAACCAACCACTAGATCCATAGTTAGGAGAATACACATAAACTAGGACTCCCTACAAGAAATTTCCAAGTTACCTACTAATTATTACATACAGATAAAAATTCATAAGTAAATTTAACATTACTTATTTACTTAGTGACAAATTCGTAGGTAATATTAATAATTAATATTATTATTAAAACAACTCAAGCCTGACACCAAAACCTGAGCCTGGCTTGAGCATACCCAAGAGCAATTCACTAGAAATGCATCCACACCAGAGACCTGCAAGTTATGCCTAGAAGTGTAAATCAATCACATAATCCAATTGCACACATAATCCAATTGCACCTGGTGCCATTGAACCTGAGTTCGGCACGGACGTCGATTTTCACATTCTATTTAATAGTTGCTCTGCATGAAGGTTACACATATGGAGTCGTCAAGGAGCGAAATTGGCAATTGTAGGCAACTTTAAGGTTTTCTTGGAGTAATTTCTTATTTCCTTTAATCATATGCAATGTTTAGTCTTCTCATCATTATGAGGAGCTAAATCTATAGTTGTTAAGGTTAAATTTAATCTTTTCGAACTCTCTTGTAATCATTCTGGTTTTAATATTTATGTCTTTTCTTTCAATATTAGCATTTTCACTTTGTATTTAATGTCTGTTGTGTTGATTCATAACTTTATTAATTTTTAAGGTATTGAAAAATATCTTTTGTAATTATGAATTGAATTAAAATACCTAATGAAAACTTGTGTCTAATAATAGAACATGTTTCATTGGTTGTCATGAAACCCTTACGATGATTGCAAGATTTATTTACGTAATTGACCAAGGAATTTACACTTAATAGATAATCTTAGACTCATTCACCTAGGGAATTAGGGTTTGGGTATAATTCTGGGTCGACATTGGTTATTGTTTGGAAAGAAAGTTAACGTTTTCATTTTCATGCATGGGAGTGAGGATTGATGAAGTTTAACTAGCAATTTCGTATTGATCATCTTTACTCTTTTTTCTGCATTTCAATTGTTGGTAAAATACTAAACAATATTTTCTTTGTTCAATTTTCTATACAAACACTACAAGAAAAAAACTATTTAGAGACCAATTTTTAACTACCAGATAAAATGATTGTTGATTTTGACCAAATAATCACCAAATTAAGTTTTGGTTGTAAATAACTATAAAATAAAAGTAATGATTGAATTTAGTGACCAATTAACTCAAGATAATTGATATCTAATATTAGCTACCAAGGTTTTAGTCATTTATATCATTAGATTCTAAATTGGTATATAATTAAGATAGAGACTAATTTTAAATATAATGGTATAAGTGTCTAAAACCTTGGTAATTAATGTTAGATACCAATTATCTTGACTTAATTGGTTACTAAATTCAATCATTACTTTTATTTTATAGTTATTTAACAACCAAAACCTAATTTGGTAATTATTTTTGTCACAATTAGCACCATTTTATTTGGTAACTAAAAATTGGTTTTTAAATAGATTTTTTCTTAAATATGAAATTTTTTTAGTCTAATTTTATTATAATTATGATTATTGTCTTATGTTGCATAAATCCCTTTAGATAGAACAATTTGTTTATTACTTGCTTCACTTGTGACTGGTGCACTTGCCATCATAGCGAGAAAAATGCTAACAAGTTTTTGCCCACGTTGTTAGGGATTTATGTTCCAGTATATAATAATTGTACATTTATAATTCTTTTAAACTCATTTTTATTTTCTGTTTCCTTTCTTTTTATTCTTTCAAATTTTACTTTGTAGTTAATAATTTATTTGAACTAACTTGTTTTTCTAGTTTTTCTTTATTAATGTTTTTGTGCAAGGTAAAATCTTTTCTTTTGGAAGTAGAGATGGTTGAAGCAAACCAAAATGAAAATCAGGATTAGAATCAGAGGAGGACTATAGGGGACTCAATTGTATATGCGAGTCATAGAGACTTCACAAACATTGTGATGCCAATGATAGATTAGTGGTATTAAGTATGCTCTTTTACAATTGATTAGCTCTCATCAAATTTCTGGCATATATTATGAAGTCCCACACACTCATTTGTACACTTTTTATGAGTTGTGTGGTTCACTTGGTGTTACATGAGCAAATAAAGAGGCAACTATTTTTGAGATTGTTTCCATTCTCGTTGATTGGGAAGACTAAGGCATGGCTTCAATCACAACCTAACCAAAGCTTGACCAATTGGAAGGATATGGATATCAAGTTTTTAGCTTGTTTTTTTTTCCGCCATTTAAGAACACTTAGGCAAAGGCGGCCATAGCCACGTTTGTGCAAGGTGTTGATGACTTATAAAAAGAATATTGTATAACAAATTTAAATAAGAAAATTTTCTTGGGTTTAATTTTATTATAATTGTAATTATTAGCTTGTGTTGCATAAATCGCTTGGGAGAAAACAATTTATTTATTACTTGCTACACTTGCAATTGGTTCACTTGTCATCATAGCGAGAAAAATGCTAACAGTAGACTTGTTGTTAACCTTTGGGATGAGCACGACATATTGAACATTGATAATTCAATACATTTTAATGGGGAAGGACACGTCCTACAACGTACTTATCGATTGCCGAAACCTTAATAAGCTCGATGTTGTTTCTAGTCTACACATAGCTATAAAGTTTCATGCTAAGAATGACACGATTATTATGGTGAAGGTTGACCCAAAATCACTTTGGGAATGTTATGCTCAAAGTCTCAAAGTAACACCTCCTACTTTACATAATTAAGGCTCTTTTCGGTGATAGTACCACCTAGACCAACTTTACTTTGAAGTTACCCAAAGAATGTGATATTATCTAACAATGTCAAAACATTGAAGAGACACCTCTCGCTTCCTTTGAGAAGGAGATAAATCTTGATCCCAATCACAAGTTTGAAGAGAATCGTCCCACTTTTAATGACCCTATGGTCCATGTTCAACTCGGTTCTCAACATAATCAATTCACAAGCTTTGTTCATTTATTTCTAAGCAAAAATAATGTACTCTTTATTCTTAGTTTAGATTTTATCCCTAAATAGGGTTTTGTTGATTTAAGGAATGTTCTTGTCATAAGTCATTTAAGTAAACATGACATATATTTCATCCATCTAAATATTTGGTCGAGTACATCCTACTCAATTACATATCAATGATTTTCAGCCAAATATAACCTATACAGTTACAATTTAATGATTTTGGTTGAGTACATCTTACTCAGTTACATATAAATGATTTTCAGTCAAATATAACCTATTTGGTTACAATTTGATGATTTTGGTTGAGTACATCCTACTCAGTTATATATCAATGATTTTTAGTCGAATACAACCTATTTGGTTACAATTTAAAGATTTCGGTCGAGTACATCCTACTCGGTTACATATAAATGATTTTGGCCAAATACAACCTATTCAGTTACAATTCAATGATTTTGTCCAAGTACGTCCTACTCGATTACATATCAATGATTTTAGTCGAATACCACATATTTGGTTACAATTTAATGATTCTAGTTGAGTTTAACTTATTTAGTTACAATTATAATGATTTCATCTGAATTCCACCTATTCGATTACAATTTCGGTTGAGTTTAACGTATTCGGTTACAATTTAATGATTACAACTTAAGTCAAATCATTTTGTTATAGTTATAACAGTCAAGTTCAAATTACTTAGTTCAATTGCTAAATTACAATTAGGTTAAAGTTATTCATCATTACTTCAAAGCTCCTCATTAATGCTTATGGGGATTTGTATCTCTTTCAGAGAAATAATAAATAGGTTAAGCTTGGCTACATGAGCATGATTAAAGGTAACAAATTTGACCTATAACAATTTATCGAACAATGGTTTCAGATTTTAAGCTCAACCTAAGAAGGTCACATAAAAAGCTCCAAACTACTAAGTTCAAATTTAAGCTTATTCATTCTTTATATTGGATTTCGAGCTTAAGAAACTTGTGTAATACCTAGTACCTAAATATATGGAGAAATAATACTCAATATTAAAAGATGGGCACAATATCAAATATAATCTATCAAATATAATCTTACCTCCTTACAACATTTGCGTAACCACCTACAGAGAGGTCGAATAATATGAACCAGTTCAAAATCAATTTTTGTTATAAGGTTAAACAACCCAGGTATGGTAATCACTTGGATCATGTTCAAATACCTATAAATACAGTCTCATTCTTCAAGGGGTAAGCATTAAATGTTATATCTACTTACTAAATACTTATTAAATATTTCTCTAAGCTTATATTAACTTGAGCGTCGGAAAATTTTATGTAAGTTAATCTCTAGTTAATGTGTCATCAGCAAAGCTTGAACACTACCTCAAAACGTTTTCAACTCAGTCAACTTGGAATCAACTTCAAAACGTCTCAAAAGATTCCAGTTCGATTTCCAGTAAAAATAATATACAAAATTATTAAAATAATTGTTATAATAACAATAAGAAATATCAATAAGAAAATGGTGCTATTTGTCATCATACACATACTTATCTAAATATTTTTTAAAATAATTATTTTTCTATGAATACTTAATTTCTTGAAATAATTTATGGATATTTTAATTATTATATTTATTATTCAAACATGTATATTTTAAATTATATTAAAAGACTTCTAACTATTTTTTTTTAATTTTGTTTTTCTTTCCCTTTTTCTTCTATGAAATTATTCAAACCAAAATTTAGAAAAAGATTATTTAAAATTTAAAAAAAAATTATTTTTATAAACAATAGTTATTTTTATATTTTTATAAATAATTACTGCTTAAATATATGTTTTCTAATAATTATTTCTTTGAATAATTAGTTTTCTAAATTATTTTTTTAAATAGTCATTATTTTTTAAATAAATATTTTTATAAATTATCATTTTTAAAATATTTTTTTTTTCAAACTAATTATTTTGTTTTAAATTTATGAGTTTCATTTTCTTCTCTTTTTGAAAAGACAAAAGGAAAAAAAAAATAATGTTAGCTTAGAATTCGTTTTTTTTGGAAATTGAAATCTGATGGTTTTCAAATAAATTCAGCGACATCCATATTCAGAAGTGGAATTCTAAAGTGCTTTAATGAATCATGCTATCCTGTATTATTTGCTATAATGTGCTAGTGGAGGTTAAAAAAAAAGTGTCATTTTGGATTTTTTTTAACAATTTTTCTTTTGCTCTCCTGTTGATCCTAGAGAGTTTTACTCCACTTTCCTGTATGTTTAATAAAAAGTACAAAATCATTCATTTTAATTTTCTTTGCTTTACTCATATTTAATCACCAATAATAATTTACAGTGGAGCTAAGTCTCAAGTGGGGTGGAGCTAATGATTGAAATTTGATAGAATTTTCCTTGGACAATGGAATCACTGTTAGATTTGGTCAAACCATTGTCATTATTTCATTTGAAAATAATCAAGAGCATGAGTAATAGTCCTAACTTTAAAATTTTAATCAGTAAAAAAAATTGCTGTGGACTAATTTAAAAATACAAAAATTACATTACATTTTACATCTCTCCTAAAAGTGGACTGAATTAGTCATTTGGCCTATTGATTTTCCAAAATCAATAGGAAGTGGTGAGATGAAATAACCTTTTTCAACATATTTGGTTAGGTTAAAAAAAAAGAAAAAAAAAGGACAAAATATGTCGACCATTATCCTTCACATAACAAATGATGCACAAGACAACGGTCCAAAAACATCCAAATGAAAAAACAGGAAAGTATTGGCGGAGGCTACTTTTAAAATTATTTGAAAACTTCTCTTACATCTTTCATACTGAATAATATTTACATTCTTTTAATTTTTATATAGATAGTCACCTTAAACAACAATCACTTTTTCTTTAATTACTTTTTAAAATATACTCACACCCTTTATTTTTGATAAAATAATACCCCTCTTCTATTATATTTTTAATAAAACTATAATTATTTTATGTTTTTTTAAATAACATTTACTTTCCTTATTTTGATTAAAAATAACATATGAAAAATTAAAGTTTTTATATAAATATATTGCATTCACCTCTTCTCATATATATATATATATATATATATATATATATATATATATATATATATATATATATATATTAAAAAACGATATTCATACTTTTCCAACTTTAAAATAAACATTTCAATCCCTTGTATTTAATAAAATAACATTTGAACCCCTTGTTTTTATCTAAAGTTGCACTTCTATATTTTTTTTATAACATATTTATAATGTACAAAAATTATATTTAATTACACATTTTATAACTATTTATTTATTTTTTATATTAAAAAATATTTTCTCAAAATACAGATTTTAATAATTTTATCAAATAATTTATAATTGAGTGGCAATCTAATTATTCGGATATGGTTAATATAAAAATAATGAAATCATTTCATTTCATAAAAAAACATTTAATTCTTATATTTTAACACTTTAATTTTTAATTTTTTTATTTTTTTATTTGCTTTTACCAATATGTTTTCTTTAAATAAAATAAAGAAGATGAGTATAATTTTATTAAAAATATAAGGAAAACAAATATTATTTTATTAAAATATAAAAAGTAAATACTTTTAAAAAAAGTAAAGGAGTATAATTATTATTTTATTAAACATTTAACGAAAATAAATATTTATTTTTAAAATAAAAAGACACTAATGTCATTTAATATAATAACAAAAAGTAACTATATTTCTTTTTATTAAATTTGAAACTAATTATTTTATGTTTATTTTATAAAATTAAATAAATAAACACATTCACTTTACTTGCCAAATTTTATTACAATTCAATAAATTGTGAAATATATAAAGAGAAAGAGTGATTGTAAATTTGAAAGTATTTTTTTAGTTACGTTTGCTTATATAATGTGACTTGCTATTTTAAGATGCTCAAAACTGGGAATGAGTTGCATAAGATAATTCTTAAACAACGTAAAAATATCTTTTACGGCAGTAAAATGTTGGAATAAATTGCATGATACACGGAAAACGGATTATAGTAAAATTTTACATATGCAAGTTGTTTGAAGGAGGGTAAATGCCACACTTCTTTTTTATAAATCAATTTACATGTGTTCTCACAAAATGGAGATAACTTTGGTACAATTATGAGTTATCTGCTGATTAATTTTTATTTGAAGAAGATCTCCTATCACAATTGCTTCTTCCTTTTTGGTCTTTAGAAACTAGGAGATGGGATTGAAAATAAGACGTGAGAGTTGGTGTCTCATCCTCCAAATATTAACATCATTCGACCTATGTAGATTTTTGCTCATAAAAATATCTCATGGTTCATTTGAGAGGTATAAAGCCCGTATTGTAGGTGATGGTAAAACTCAACAGGTTGGCGTGGATTGTGATGAGACGTTTAGTCCGGTAGTCAAACCAGTGACTATTCGCACGGTTCTCAGTTTGGCTCTTTCTAAGGCTTGGTCAATTCATCAACTTGACATAAAAAATGTGTTCTTACATGTTGAACTCAAGGAGATGGTTTACATGTATCAACCTTTAGGGTACAGGGATCTTGATAAACCTGATCATGTGTGTTTGCTGAAAAAATCTCTTTATGGGCTGAAATAGACTCCGAGGGCTTGGTATAAGAGATTTGCTGACTATGTCCACATTCTTGGATTTTCTCATAGTACTTCAGATCGTTCTTTGTTCATTTATCGCAGCAGTACTTATATGGGTTATATTTTTATTGTATGTCGATTATATCATTTTGATTGCTTTCTCCAATGAGAATTGTCTTTCTATCATCTCTTCTTAGCTCGAAATTTGCTATGAAGGACTCGGGCCCGTTGAGTTATTTCTTGGGCATTTTAGTCACTTGTCATACATGTGGTTTATTTTTATCTCAAAAGAAATATGTTGCCGAGATCATTGATCGCGTCGGCATGTCATCGTGTAAGTCATCTCCTACTTTAGTTGATACAAAACCAAAGCTTGGTGTTACTACGAGCAAACCGGTTGAGGATCCATCTCTATATAGGAGACTTGTAGGGGCACTTCAATATCTTACATTCACGAGACCTGATATTACTTATCATGTATAACATGTATCCTTATTCATGCATGACCCGCGAGAGGAGCACATACATGCTCTTAAACGCATTTTGCGCTACGTACAGGGTACTATGGATTTTGGTCTTCACCTTTGTCCAACTTCCACATCCACTCTTATTTCATATACTAATGCTTATTGTGTTTTTTTGGGTGATAACTTGATCTCTTGGTCCACTAAACATCAAACTACTTTATCCCGTTCAAGTGCAAAGGCATAATACCGAGGGGTTATTAATGTGGTTTCTGAGTTCTGTTGATTGGGAAACTTGTTATTGGTATTCAGAAGGCTACATTGGTGTATTACGATAATGTTAGTGCCATATATCTTGCTGGTAATTCTGTTCAACATCAATGCACTAGACATATTGAGATGGATATATATTTTGTACGGGAAAAGGTGGCTCGTGGCCAGGTTCAAGTGTTACATGTCCCATCACATTATCAGATTGCAGATACATTTACCAAAGGTCTTCCATTTGTGTTATTTGAGGATTTTTGGGACAATTTAAGCATTCGACGACCTCTCGCTTTGACTGCAGGGTGTGTTAGCATATATATGATACATATATGTGCAAGATTGTGCATATCATTATCATTAAATGTATATTTCCGTTAGCCTAATTATAGTCTAATTAGGTTCTCAGATTATAGTCTGATTAGTTTGCTTGATTATAGCCTAATTATACTCTTGTATTTGTTATATATAAATCGATTATTATAATAAAATGAGGCAAGGGATTATTCTTTTTAGGTACCTTATATGTAAAAATACTTCAATGTTTAAATTATAGAATATCTAGTTCTAATAATAAATGTGTATTTTATTTATAGTGTCTCAAATTTATACTATTTTTTAATTGGACATTTCATTTGTGGGTCTTCTATAGGTCTAAGTTTCTACTGGTCCAATTCTGAAATACAGTCTAACTATTATTAATGTTGTAACTTCAATTAATGATTTAGTTTGTGTAAGTAGAGAGTTATTCATTGTTTTAGTAAGGTGTTTTATGATTGGTTGGAAGCGAGGCGTCTTACTATGTGATCAATGTACTATTGGTTGCAGAGATGAGTGGGTGTAACTTGAGCACATTATGGTTATTGAAAGGTTGAGTATTAGAGTGGTCAAGATATTCGAGTTGTGTTGTATACTGGCCATCCAAGTGTATAAAGATTCGTGAAGAGTGTTAAAAGAGAGAAAAATTCACCTCTTTATTGTCATGATGTCGTTGGACCCAGATCCATAGCAGTCTAGGCTCTTGAGACTCGAGCAAGCAAACAATCACAAAGAGTCTTGAAAAAGAAAATTTCATTTCTTTATAGACATTGTTAGGCTAGAGTCATCCCAAGCCAAGATTCTTATAACACTCTTGGTACCCTAAGCTCGAGTGTATGAAAGGTCATGAAGAGTCTTAAAAGAAAGAAAAATTCAATTCTTTACCTTTTTATGTTTCTGGGTCGGGATCGGTAGCACCCCTAGCCCCCCAAACTCAAGCAAGCAAAGAGTGAAGAAGATTCTTGAAAAAGAAAATTTTATTTCTTTACCAACATGTTGCCGAGTCGATGTCATCCCGAGTCGAGATCCATAACACTCCTAACTCTTAGGCTCGAGCCAGCAAAACATTGTGAATGGTTGCGAAGAGATGTATCTTTCTTGGACAGTATGCACGATTGTTTGAGTTTGTTATTGCTAAATCGAGCGTTTTAATGGGATGCAACTCTTTCTACTTAAAAGTGTAACAACCTAAGTGTCATAATCTAATTGTGACTTGATTCACCTGACCTTTGCCATAGGACAATTGATGTTACCTACAACAGTTGTAACATTCCACTTATGGGCCCTTACAGATGTCAACTAGTATAGATGTAAACATGAAAAATCATGTGTTTTGGGTCACTAGATCTTGGATAATCTAATGATTGGAGATTCATGACTCTTGGCTATCCCCGTTAATTTTTTTCCTATAAATAAGAGGTGGGTTCAATGTTGGGACCACTTGCTTCTCCATTTTTGTATGAGGTTGAGTATTTAAGTAGTTCGAGATGCTGACGAGTTTTGTTTGTGTCTAAGAGGTAACAATGTCTTCTTCCTCTACCATTTATATTTCCAATTATAAGGAGTTTTTAGAGCCCGTCAAGGTTTGCTGCTAGTTTCTTGCATAAACTATCAAAGATGTTAGCACTAAGAGCTGTTATAGGATTTGATGAAATCTACACAAGAATGGAGTCTATAGTGGATCATAACTAGCAACGTGGATTGCACGAAGATTCATAAAACTTATTAGAGCTGTGGTCCTAGACTTAGATTGTATATGTGTGAGAGTTTGGTTTTGGTTAAAATCATGAGTTACATGATTCATAATTCAAAGTAAGCTCCAAAATTGATTTTGCATAAATAGATTAAAAGGGTTTTAAATAAGGACAAATCAGATTTTGAAAAACTATTTCAAAAAGGAATTCAGTAAACTGTTTTCAGAATCTGAACTTGATGAATTTTCTTTTAAGTCTGAATAGATTCATTTCCAATTGGGATTTATGGACTTAGACCTTGCATTAATAATGGATGAGAAGCCCACAACTATTACTGAGACTAGTTCAGAAGAGGATAAATCTCTTTATCATGCATGAGACAAGTTCAACCGGTTGAGTCTAAGCTTGATGAAGATAACCTTGGCTGAAAATGTGAAGCTATATATGCCTAAGACTGAAGATGCTAAGGAATTCATGAAGAAAATTAAGGAATATTCTCAATTAGACATTACTGATAAGTCTATTGTGAGTGACTTGATGAATGAGTTCTTGACCAAGAAATTTGATTGGTCACAACCCATTCATGATCATGTGACTGGAATGGCAGATATAGCAACAAAGCTGAAATCAATGGGTATGGATGTGAGTAAGTCTTTTATGGTACAATTCATTATGAACTCACTTCCTACTGAGTTTGGCCAGTTCTAGGTGAATTATAACACCATTAAGGAAAAATGGAACTTTCAGGAAATTAAGGCCATGTTGGTTCAGGAGAAAGGGAGGTTAAAGAAAATGAAAGATCATTCTCTCCATCTCACTTTTCATAGCAGTAAAAAGAATAAGAAGGATAGAACTTCACTAAAGGTTCATGAAGGCAAAATCCATAAGGAGAAGACATGTTTCTTCTACAAGAAGGTTGGACATTTCAAGAAAGATTGTCTGAAAAGAAAGAAATGGTTCGAAAAGAAAGGTACTTATTATGTTTCAATAGGTTTTGAATCAAACCTTATTGAAGAGCCTAATAATACATGGTGGTTAGATTCTGGTGCAACTACTCATGCATCACATCTTTTACAGGGATTTCTTTCGATCCAACCCGTAAGAAAAACTGAAAAGTTTTTGTATATGCGAAACAAAATGAAAGCACGAATAGAAGGAATTGGAACGTATAGATTGATCTTGGATAGTGGTTGTTGTCTGAATCTAGAAAAGTGTCTATGTTTCTGTATGTGTTAGGAATTTAATTTCTGTTGCAAAGTTGGACAAATTAGGATTTAACTTTAGGATTGATAATGGTTCCTTTTCATTGTATAAGAATTTCTACTATTATGGTTCTGGTACTTTAATTGATTACTTATACCGTTTCAATCTTGATGTTAAATTTGTTGAATCTATGTTTCATGTTGAACATAATAATCACATAGTATGTAAGGAAAATTCTGCTTTCTTATGGCATTAAAGGTTAGGTTACGTATCCAAAGAAAGGATGTTGAGGCTAATGAAAAGTAAAATTTTCCCTCAATTGGATTTTAGTGACTGGGATGTGTGTCTGGATTGCATTAAAGCCAAGCAAACATAACACAGTTCAAATAATCCAGCCACAAGAAGCAGTCAACTTCTTGAATTGATACACACTGACATATGTGGTCCATTTGATGCTCCATCTTTTGGTGGTGAAAATTATTTTATCACTTTTATTGATGACTTCTCACGATATTGTTATCTATACTTACTTCATGAAAATTCTCAATCAGTGGATGTACTTGAGACATTTATAAATGAAGTGGAAAGACAGTTAGATAGAAAAGTAAAAGTTGTAAGGTCTGATATGGAAAATTTAATGAAAGTGGACAATGTAAAGGTCCATTTGAAAAGTTATTTGAAAGTCGGGGCATATATGCACAATATATAATGTCTGGTACACTACAACAAAATGGTGTAGCTGAAAGGCAGAATCATACTCTTATGGAAATGGTCAGGAGCATGATAAATTATAGCAATATATGTACCTTTATCATTGTGGACGTATGCATTAAAGCCCCCTGTATATCTGCTTAATCGGGTTCCTAGTAAGGCAATTCCTAAGACTTCTTATGAACTATGGACAAAAAGGAAACCTAGTTCGAGGCATCTTCACATTTTGGGGTGTCCGGCAGAAGTAAGGGTATATAATCCACATGAAAAGAAGCTTGATGCAAGAACCATTAGTGGTTTTTTCATTGGCTATCCTGATAAATCAAAAGGGTACATATTTTTTTTGTCATAATCATAGTGCAAGAATAGTTGAATCTGGTAATGCTAAGTTCGTTGAAAATGGTCAGATCAGTGGGAGTGAGGAATCACGAAAGGTGGACATTCAAGGAAAACATGCAGAAGTACCTACATCTGATGTTTCTTTCTCAAGTTGTTATTCCTTTTGTTGTATCATGGTCACACAACATTCCAATGCAACAAATCAATATTCCAAACCCACAAAATGAACATATGGATAATGAACTAACCAATGATGCACAAGTCATTAATGAGCAAACAATAAATGAACCACAAGTAATACCCGTAAAAAGGTCTGAAAGGTAAAGAAGACCAACTATTACAAATGACTATGTGGTTTATGCACTTGAGCATGAATGCGACTTAAGCATTGGTGAAGATCCAGTCTATTTAGACAAGTCATGGAAAGTAACAATTATGAAAACTAGTTTGATGCTATGAAAGAAGAGTTGAAATCAATGGATCAAAATAAAGTTTGGGATCTAGTTGAGTTTCCTAAAGGTGAAAAACAAGTCGGTTGTAAATAGGTCTTTAAGATAAAACGAGACTTGAAAGACAACATTGAAAGGTATAAGGCTAGACTTGTCGCCAAAAGTTACACTCAAAAGGATGGCATTGACTATAAAGATACTTTTTTCTCCAGTTTCAAAGAAGGACTCTTTAAGAATTTTAATGGCTTTGGTGACTCATTATGACTTAGAGCTTCACCAAATGGATGTAAAGACCGCCTTTCTGAATGGTGACTTATAAGAAGAGGTTTATATGGACCAACCTGAAGGTTTTGAGACCACAAAAAAATAAAAATTTATGAGTAAGTTAAAGAAGTCAATATGTGGACTCAAACAAGCTTCTAGACAGTGATATCTCAAGTTTAATGATATTATTTTGTCATATGGTTTTGTAGAGAATATTGTTGATCGGTGTATCTATATGAAGGTCAGTGGGAGCAAGTTTATCATATAGGTTCTATATGTTGATGACATTCTCCTTACTACTAATGACATTGTTTTGTTACATGATGTAAAGAAATGGAATATATTCCTTATGCTTCAATGATTAGTAGCCTGATGTATATTCAGACTTACACTCGACCAGATATAAGTTTTGTAGTTGGAATGTTAAGTCGCTAACAAAGTAATCCCGAAATGGATCACTGGAAAGTTACAAAGAAAATCCTTAGGTATTTACAAGGCACTAAGGCTCACATGCTCATTTATAGAAGGATAAATAACCTTGAAGTAGTAGGTTACTCAGATTCATATTATACTGGATGTATAGACTCAAGAAAATCAACATTTGGTTATATCTTTATGTTGGCTAAAGGAGCAATCTCATAGAAAAGTGCAAAAGAGTCTATCATCGCTACTTCTACCAGGGAGGCTGAATTTGTGGCATGTTTTGAAGCCACAGTTCATGCATTATGGTTGCGAAACTTTATCTTAGGGCTTAATGTTGTGGATAGTATTGCTAGACCGTTGAGAATTTATTGTGATAATTTTGCAGCTATTTTCTTTTCTAAAAATGATAAGTATTCCAAAGGTGCGAAACATATGAACTTAAAGTACTTGTTAGTTAAGGATGAAGTGTAGAAACAAAAAGTGTTAATGGAGCATATTGGTACTAATCAAATGATAGCGGATCCACTAACTAAAGGGTTGTCACCTAAAATATTTTCTGGTCATGTGAGAGACATGGAATAATTGGTAAGTCCTTGTTAGCATCATTAGTGTGATGTGTATAAATAATTTTCTTGTATTGTTTAACACTTGTGAATTCAATTAAAGTTATATTTCTTCTTATTTATGTTTCTTATCCACATTATGTTATGTACATGCATTGTTTTGGTGTGATAACATATAATATGTATTTAATTCAAAGATTAAAATATTCTTTGATTGAATTTTTAAGAATTGAATTGATTTGTGATACATGGAAGAAGTATGTCGCTTATTGACATGAATCGCTATGTTTCGATTGATTTAATTCTAATTAAGGATGATGACTTGATTATTTCAATGAAAAATGTACTCTTATGGTTGTTGAATCTTTAAGTCATAACATGGACCAAATGGAAGATTATAAGAATATTTGAAATAAATATTATTATAATTATGGTCCATATAATTTATAGGGTTGGCTCTAATAAAAGAAGAGTCAACGTGATGATTGTTACTCTTATAAGGTTAATATAGTTCGTGGAGATTTTATTTTATTATAATATAAAATAAATTCCCTCTCTCTCCCTTTAAAATATAAAAATGAAAGATACACTTTAAAAACATATGTTGCCCATTTTTATTACAGTAACTCTTTTCTCACCATAAAAAAAAGTCAAAGAAAAAGAAGAAAGGGAAGAAAAAAAATCTAAATATCAGCAGAAATCATGAAATAACATAGATTTGGATATGTGGTCTTCATCCAATATGAATGAAAATAATAAATATGGTTGTATCATATTTATATTATTTTATGATGCACTTTTCAACTATTCTCCTTTTATACCTCTAAATTTTTGCTGGCCCAACTCATAAATCAATGGTCTAGTTCTGGTTAATGTTGTAACTTCATTAATAATTTGGTTTTCCTTTAAGTAGCTAGTTATTAATTATTTTAGTTAGGTGTTTATGATTAGTTAGAAAATAAAATGTGATCGAAATATTTTTAGTAGCAACAGTAAGTATACCTTTAAAGTACTCTAGTGAGCAAGATTTCCAAAGTTATATTATACAACATACATACTATAATATAATAGTTATGTATAATTTTTCAATCATATTTAATTTTTTCTTCAGATACTCATACTTAATAAAATTTCACTTTATATAATATAATATAATACTTATTTAACAGATATTTTTATGAGTATACCTTTGAATATATTATGGTATTTAAAAGGCCGGATACTCAGGTGGCTGAGATTTCCCAAGTTATATTGTACAACATACATACTAGTTATATAAATTTTTCAATCATATTTAATGTGTTTGCTTTAAATACTCATATTTAATAGAATTCCATTTTAATATAATACAAAATAATAATCATATAGCATGATAATATTATATATAACTTTTATTCTAAATACAAGTAAACTTTTTTTTTATTCAATTAGTTCAATCTCAAAAAAGAAAGATTACAAAGTGTACGCGCAGTTACATAATAATTTGGTTAAATTTACACTAGAGGTAGGATTTGAATAACTTTTTCACTTTAAGATTTATCTTTTTATATATAATATATTATGCCAATTACATTACATGCAATTTTTTTAATAGATGTACACATGGGAAGTTCATGATTCTAATTCTTATGAGATTATGATATGATGTTTTGGAAGGTTAGTTCAATATATACCATACAAAGGTAACTCTGGTGGGGATACTTTGAAAAGCTTTGGTGTGAAGGCAAAGCAAACAATGGTGACCAAACCTTATTTTATGAGTAAGATGCATAGTGCTGAATGATGAAATGCAAAATGCCAAAGAAATGATGGGAAATAAATATCAGCCAACAGATTACAAAATGGCATACCAAAATCATAGAAGCCATGTGACTTCCATAAATGGTTGGACCTACTTTGCCCATTTTGTACCCTTTGTTCTCATATGGATAATGTCCTTAAAAAAAGATAACAATATATTATATTCATTTTTGTTAGCTAATTGATCTCAATCATTTAAGTATTTGTTGATTGTTTACCCTCTGTGATAGGGAAATCAATTGCTTAATCATCCACCACTCTAATCATTTAACTAAATTATTTAATCAACCAAACAAAAGATGTTGAAATCCTTTTAGCTTTATGTTTTTAATTTATTTAAATCATCACATAAAGTCAAAGTAAGAAACAATTAGTTAATATCCCAATTCAAAATCTAATTATTTTAACATTATTTAAATTTAATTTTTGGTGAAATAAAATAATTAGATTATATTGAAATAAAATAACATTATTTTAACATTATTAATTAGATTTTATTTATCTTCCTACTGATATAAATTAATTAAAGACAAAAACTTGGTAAACTATATTGAAATTTAACAATCATTTCATAAACTTTGGTACTAAATAGATTTCTTGCCCTAAAACTTATTCTAATAAAATAATTTTGAGAATAAAATATTTTACACATTGATTAATTTATTAAATGTTCTTTCGTTACAGATTAAATTTATAAAATCAAATTGATATAAATTAAATTTATAAACTCTAGTTCAAACATATTTGGATGAAAATTAAATTAGGTTAAAATAGGGACAAGTAACTGAGATGCTCCAACGGAGAGTATCACCAGAGTTCGTCATCCTCACGCTATTATTTTTATGAACTTTAACTATTATAAACTAAGAAAAAATATTTTAAAAAATAAAATATATTTACATTTATACTTTCATCTTCAATGAATATAATATAATGTATTTTTTTTTTACATTATCAACTAATTATGAGCCATCAACAAATTATAAATTATGTTTAATATGATTTTTAAATTACAGAGATATGAAACTTATGATATAGATGGTAATATTAAATACACAAATATTGAATATTTTTATTTTATAATTATTGATTAAAAATTCAACAATTATAATTATAGTTATAATTTTAAAAGTTATTTAATGTATATTATATCTGATTTTTATTATAATTTTAACCCTTTGGTTTTTAACTATACCTCTCAGGAGCCAATTTTATAGTTTATTTGTCAGATTTTATAGTTTATTTGGCAGACTTTCGCAAACAGAAAGTGTTTCGTTCCCAAACGGTGCGGCTGAAGGGACCATTGTTCTTCCTTTTTCTCCTTGTAAGTTCTTCTCTACTCTTATGCTAGGGTTCCAATTTCTCGTTACTTCTACATGTAATCTTGTCTTTCTACCTTCCCTCTTAATTGTTAATACTTTGAAAGTAGAAAGTAGATGAGAAAAAGAAAATTAAGAGGCCATTCTTCCAACTTTGAGAAAGGAAATAAATAAATTGAGAATTTAATTTTGATTTCACTCAGTGTGTATTTTATGTTGATCCATTGTTATACTACATTGGAGAATTTTGTACTGTAATAATATTTTATGGAACTATGGAACTCTATTTGAAAATTGCTTATCTCTGGTTGAGATGGTGGAAACTTGTTCTCTCTGTCTTTTGATATTTTGTGGGTCTTATGATTCCTGGTGGCGTTGATTTCGTTTAAAATGATTACAAGAAGGGTGCTGTTGTAAATCAAATAAAATTTCTTAATACTTGTGCTGATTAATGCAAAGGAAGACACTTCAAAATAACAACTTTGGATGCATATGTAAGTTGAAAAATTAACAATAACTGAACACTGTCAACTGTACTTTACATTTTTTTTTTTTAATTCTTCTTTTAAACTTCAAAATCATTTTAAATTGGATTGTTAGAGTGATTCGAAATGTTCTCAATTACTCATACTCATGTTTAAATCATTGATCATCTCTTGATTTATTATTACTCATGTATAATGGTTGTGGTATATATTTTGATATTTTGAATTTGTCGTACTTCCATGTGTCTTATAGTGTATCAATTGTTTTCAACCTTTGTAGCTCAATAGTCTAAAAATGTTCAGTGGTTATATTTGGCTACTATAAATGCTCAAATTGTTTTCATCTTGTCGATCGTAATTTGTAAAAGACTAGAGGCTTATGTCAAGCCTCTAGAGAGACTTGTTGATAGTATGAGGCTAATTAGTATCATTAAGTTGCAATGAAAACTGAAGCATTTTATTAAAACATATTTGGTTGGTTGGTGTGCGTAACAGTGACTGGTTGGAGTATTAGATTTATCACCAGTGTGGAGTTTATCATGTTGTATGCTACTATATTGTAATTGATGAGGTTATATTTGCCCCTTTTGGAGTCTTTCTCCTCTCTGATTTTTTGGTGTAGTTGTGGTGTCTGAGCTTTTCTCTTTTGATGTTTGCTCAGCTGAGTTAAAAAGTGGATTCCTTTGATCATTTGAAGGGCAGCAATACCCTTGATCAAATGATGGAGAGTGGACCTACTAATCAGCCTAATCCACAAAAACAAATGTGGTGTGAGAAAAAACAGGCTGCTGTTCATGAGGAAATCAAGAGAATGAACCGACTTCCTGCTAATAGTGCATATGGCACACATCGTCTTAAGGTTCTTAATAAAATTCTGCAACTCATGTCAGTTCAGGTAGTCCATTCTTTGTTCATCAGGCTTTAAGTTGTCTAGTCATATACTTAGTATTACTCTTTAGTTTAAGCATGCATTTGAATTTTGGTCATAACAAGTGACTAATCCTATTATTCTTTTATGCTGTTATTATTGTAGAGAACTGTATCACAGGAGCAGGAGTTGGAGTTGCTTTTTGCGGGTCTTTCTTTGTAAGATTTATCATTAATCACGGTAAGTTCTTGGGGAATCAATAGTAGGTTTATAACTATTTTGCAATGTTCTTTGTGCTTGTGCGTATGAAATCTAAATGCATGCGATTTTCACTTTGGAAAAATGATATTTTGACAACCATTTATTCCTTACACAACCATTTGACCACTATTTTTAATAAAATAGTAAATTATGATATTTAATTCAATTATAAAGTAAATTATTTTATGAAAATAGTTGTAGGATAGTGATATAAAAATATATGGTTGTGAACCTAGCATATCTCTTTGGCATTATATATCTTCCTGACAGTCATAATTGCAGTTTCTTTTTTTTTTGTGTTTTTGTTTTTAAATTACATTAATGTAATTTGGGTGCTTTTATGATCTTAAAACCAGCTGATCTTGTGTCTTTTATTCTCATTCAGCCCCTCACAATCGTGGATCTGCATCTTGAAGGCCAACAGATAAAGAACAAGACTTGTTTCCCATTGCATGTATGTATTTGCAGTTGGCCATAGGATATGGTCTGAGTCACTTAAGGCTTTACTGTTAACTTGTATGTCTTTAAGCAACAATCTACTTTTGTTTAGCTCCTGTGTTGATATAATAGTAGTATACATCATGTTGCATGTAAAAACCTTGCTGCCTCAGTCCCCTTTTTTGCTTTGTGCTTCGTTCATGCTATGGATGATGATCTTTTCATAATCTGGTCTTGGATCATCTGACTCCGTTCTTGATAAATTCTGTAATGGCTCTGGAAATGACCTGAAAAAAAAATAAAAATACTGAGCTAAGGTGCACAGTATATTATCAATGTTATTTGAATTATTTGAGTTATTATAACAAAATTATGGGGTGATGCTGGATTATCCTGTTGTGTTGTTTGATGAAGACACACAATAGTGTTTGGGTACCGGCAAAGCTTATGTTTTGGTTTATTTTATAGGACTATGGTTCTTGATAAATTCTGTAATGGCTCTGGAAATGTCCTGAAATAAAAATGAAATAAAAATAAAATAAAATAAAATAAAATAAAACTTAGCTAAAGAGCACAGTATATTGTCAATGTTTTTTTGAATTGTTTCGGTTTTTTATATAGGACTATTGGTGATTAAACAATGACAAGCTCATTTGTTTTATAGAATATTTTCTTTACCTTTGAAAGTAATAAACTCTTTTATAGTGTAAATTGCAAATACAATTATCACTTTGATTGTGTTTTCATTTGTTGATGAACTGTTATTTGAAACATGCCAGAGACTATTTCAACTGCCGAATTGAAAAGACCTGCATTTCTAATCATTTATTTGTTTTCAAGGGGTTTAAGCCAAAAGAACTACGATAATAAGGAGAAAAGAAAAAGAAAATGTTATAACTTGGAGAAAAGAATGCCAAATTTATCCTTTATACAGTATCCTATTTCCACTATTAACTGTAGCCTTGTAGGAAATAATGACGTAATGGTGGTTGCAACAAAATTGAAACGTATTGACGTGTTAGAAATAATAGTGGTTAGAACAAAGACTAGTAGTTACACCAGAAAAAAAAAACTATAAAATAAATATTCTTTTTATAAATTACCAATAATGCTAGAAATAGTTTTAAATATTTTAAGAGTATGTTTAACAAATATTTTTAATTGTTTTTTAACTGAAAAGACTGTATATGAGAATGTTACTTTCTCATCATATATCAAGACAATACAAATAGTATATGATTTACTACTTTCTCTTAAACCAACAATACCTCAATATTTTTTATAATTTTATAACAACACCTCATATTTTTAGAAGATAATATATTAATTTTTTAAACCCCCAATATAAATAAAAAGAATAGGTTTATGTTACATTCAAGTGTCAGTATATTTAATTTAGTTTTATTGTATTTAGGTTTATTTAATTAATATTTATTTTAATAAATTATAATCGAGAAAAAAAAATAACTTTCAAACAAAAAAACTATGTACTACTAACCTTAATTTATGATTAAATGACCAATAAAATTATTGCATACTATAACAACTAAATTCTGAACAATCTTAATATATAGTTATATAATACTAATTAAATTTCTTAATAAACATAAATTATTTTTATTTCGCGTAGTTGAGAGCAAGAGAATATAAATTTGACTTTTTGCCTACAAATATCTGATGTTATAAATTATACTTAAATGAAATAAAAGTGAAAGCTCCTCCATTACACCACATAACCACATACACATTTGTAAATCCAAAAGAACATTATCGGAATCGAAAGCTACCGCCCGGACGACATGGCTGCCACCGTGATGGATATGGCTCGCCGCCAAACGCTTAGCCAAATACTGGTGGATCTCGTCAAGTTCGCCGTGGGTTCTGCCATTGATGGCTCTCGCAAAATCATCCCAGGTCATTTCTTCTGCCTATTAAAACTTTTCTTTTCATTTCACTCTTATCACTAACTGTTTGTCTAACTCTTCATATAGAATCACATAAAATCGATAGTTGCACTTATTCTTGCAATTGGAATCCATTCTTCAGTGTTTGATTTGGGATAAATTTTAGGAAAATAAATACATTAAAGAATAATCACTTTTTTAATCAAAAGCATTTCATACTCAACTATAAAAGGAAAAATTTGATGAGGTTCTGTAGAGGAGTTAAATTATTTCTGTAACTATTCTGGGTTTTTGATCAATTGAGTGTCAACCACAAATTACTAATTTTTTGAAATTGATTTTGTTTTATACTTGTATTTTAAGTTTATATGCTCTTGCTTGTACCACTATGCTTACTTCATGTTGTATTCGTGTTTTCAAAAACTGCATCTCAAAAATTTGGAGAACGGAAAATGAGGCATTAGTTTTGTTATTATTTTTAGCTAAAGAAAGAATGTTGAATCAAACACTCATTCTGTATACAGAATTGAAGTGAATGTATACGTGAAAAGCGAGTAATTGAAATTTTCTGTGGAGCACCTTCAGAGTTTGGAGTACCTTGTTCTATGTTTATGCATTTGTCAGTTAGTCTGGTATTACTTGTCATCCATGTCCTTGATTCTATGTCACAACATAGCCATAGACTTGTGACCTTATTAAACACCATTTAGTTTTCGAAGTGAGGAGAGTGAAAAAGGATGGAGTAATGGTTGATATTGACTCAAACTTTGGAGGTCTTTTATTTGTACTTAATCTTATCACAATTTAATCATTATTAATAGATATAAGAGTATTTTATCCTCTAAAATGTACTTATCATCTTGTAAGAATCATATCCTTGCTAACCAACTGTCATCTTGGGAGAGTTAAATCCAAATCATTTGTGATTTGGCACATCTTCTCCTTTGGTTTTAGAGATAACTGATTGCCTTAAACATGCAGTGAAGTGTTTGGTTTTTTTGGTCAGGGGTATGAAAATCCTTCTTTTGGAAGAGACAAAACTCACATGGGTGATTTCTACACTTGAAAGAATTAGTCTTTAACTATCAGCTTGGGGATATACTTGTTGAAAACTAGGAAAACTTCACTCCTTAGGCCTTTACTAAGAATTAGGACGAGTTTACTACATTCAGTGAGCTCTTGAATTTACTGTGATCCTTTTTAATTTTTTTTTACTGAAGAAAGTATTTAATGTATTTTTGGTTCTCAAAATTGCATCTTTTAATTTCATGTTCTTCGTTTAAGACCTGAAGGTTGAGAGAATTCTTGCATGTTTTACTTGTACTTGAGATATCCCTGCTACATACACTATCAATTCAATTAATAGTTAAGTTTTTCTTTAATGACATGGTATGTTCTAAGTATGTGTTTTCTGAGTTCCCTTTAACACCTTACCTGCAGAGTATATGTATTACAAATATTTTATTTACACATCAAAATGCTTACATTTTCTTACACTTATTTAGGAAATGTGTTTCTCTTGTCTCCTTGTTTAAAAAAGTGGTACAAAAAAATTGTTAAATTAAAAATTTAGTTCCTTCACTTCGTTTTCAGTCTAGTCATTGCATGAAAGAAATGTTCCTAACTGACGTACATGTTTTATGTGCAAATATCTGTACTTGTACAGGTAGGAAGCAGGTTGATAAGATGGTGCCCGAAGGATTGATAAACATACCCTTGCCAACCCCTGTAAATACCAAGAAGCATCCTGATTTAAAGGTTGCAAATGACCTACATTTTGTGACAAAAATGGAAGAAGTGAAGGAAGACATGAATAGCATAAAGCAGCAGCAGTACAAAACATCAACCAAACGTGTTGATCAGTCACAGCCTCCAAACAAATCGGATGATGGCTTGAAGGAAATCAATGTCGTGCAGGGCAATGGAAGGAGAGTATTCATCCGATCTCGCCTATAGAATAGAATTTACGTTACGTATACAACAGATTCTACATATCATTAAGATAGTTCAACATAATATGTGCTTTGTTTTTCTTATCTCCCCTCTCACCATGTTAGATGGAAAGGGGATAATAACTATCTGGCTTGAGGTTTAACTGTTTGAGTCTGGGTACTGTTACTCATTGTATATCGTATCAGTCACCACTTGAGGTATAACAAATTTCCTAGGTCTTATAACATGTCCTTCCCCATAGTATTAATATCATCATATAACAATGTCCTGTATGTAATGTGTCCTATAACATCTGTTTTTCAATGAATTTTCTACAATTTACAAACCCCACTTGTTTTTGTTTATTTCATTGTATTAACAGAAAAGTTAAGGGACATAGTTATGTTTTTAAAACTGGGCGAATTGGTTAGATTAGGAAATGTGAACTATGTATGTGTTATGAACATTACACTATTGGTTTGGCTAACTATTGCCATATTAAGGTAACAACTAAGGAATCTTTTACTTAATTAAATATATAACCAGCTGAACTAATAAAATCAAAAGTTGAGGGTTTTGCAAGTTTAAATTGAATGAATATGTAAAAACATTGGTTTTCTGTGTGCCATATTATCTGACTTCTGCAAGAAACAAGGTTATCAAACTTAGAGATCAGGATAAACTAAGGTAACATAAAAGAGCTCATTACGGGCTCTTTGGCAGGTTGCATGAGGTGAGGATTGTGATTTTAAAAAAGGACATTACCGGTTATTTTTTTTTTTATATATATAATTTGAAAAGGGAAAACGAATACAGTTAAAATCAAGCACTCTGCAACTTTTACCCTTTGGTAACTTCGAACCTCCAACAACCTCGCACCTTCAGTATAAAGAATGAAGAGTGAAGACATTCCCAAAATTGAATATAGAACTCGTCAAGGCATTATGAGTTTGTATGTGGTGATTTCCTTTCAATCCCCTAAGAAATTGTATCACTTCAGATTCTGTTTCTTCCTCTCTAAAACAGTGGAGGGCACTATATGAGTACTTTGGATTACATGCACATATGGTATAATGTCTATAACTTCCCAATTCATCCCAAATTATAAGTAACCTAGTAAAGTAATCAGACTAGGATTTGTCACCTTCTCTAATTCAAACCATTTCTTGTAGTAATTCTCCTCAGAAATATTGTTATTTTAAATCTTCTAGATTTTTTTTATATCATACACCCATAGTATGTTCTGTCTAATTAGTGCAGAAACACAATCAACCAACCATAAAACCACCAAGTTATTACAGTTCTTCCAAACTGTATAAAGGATGTGATTTGACAACAAAGTCATGTTTGTTCTTTGCACTCAATGCAATCTACATAGATTAACTCCTTGAAATCTAGTTGGACGAATCAAGTATCGAAGTAATCAAACCCGTTGTTGGATTTTCTCCCAGATGAAGATAATAAGGATCAGGAACGTTGAGAGATTGATCCTCTTTTTGTTGTTCTTTTATTCAAATTGCATAATCTAGAAAAGTTTCTAGATTAGACAATATGAAAATCATTTTTAGCTTACATATTACACAATCTAGATTTTTTCTTCAAAAGGGTTTATATTACCCAATTTGAAATGGTTTTCATCATCTTAGTTGTCTTCAACAGTACGCCATCGAGAAGAAAACTGCCACCAACATTGAGCTCCTTGCTAGTGACATCGTGTCTCTTTTGCCGTCATGACTTCCAGCAAAGGAGCGCTACCTCAGCCACCACTTCTCGATTTCTCGACAGAGGAGGTCAGATGACTTTCAAATTGCATAATTTAAAAGTCATTTTTTGGCTGTTAGTGTGCAGTTTAGAAGCCTAAAACGATTTTCTAATTGTAATTCAAAAACTTTTTTAAGAAAAAAAAAAAAAAAGTTTCAGAATATGTTATTCGAAAGTCTATGGATTGTGCAATCTAAAAGCTTTTATGAATTGTACTATCTGAAAAACACTTTTGACTTTCGGATAATACCATTCAAAAAGGATAAAATAGGAATTTTAATGTTTGTGGGAGGTGGACAAGAAATGCATGGAGGTGCTAGAAGAAATGTCCTAGTTTCCAATGGAATAAGGAGACCCAAGAAGCTTTTGAAACTCTCAAAAAGCAACTATGGCATAATTACACATCTGTATTGTACTTGATTTTACAAAAAAACCTTTGTAGCAGAGACTAATGCATATAATGAAGCATTGGGAGAGACTAATGCATATAATGAAGCATTGGGAGTTGTATTACTAGAAGAGGTTAGACCACTAGGTTTTCTCACTCAAACACAATTAGACAAGTCTCAAATTTCTAAATGATCAACTGCTATGGAGAGAAGACTAGCTCAAATGGACATCTTAGTTGTTGGCTTTTGACTTTGAAATAAAATATAAACCCAGTTTGTATAGATGGTGCAGTAAATGCTCTATCCAGGCAAATGACATGTTAACATCTCCATTGTTCAATTTTAGGATTTAGAGGAGAGTTGATGAAATTCAACTGACCCAAAATTGAGTGTCATTGTTTAGGATCTCTTAGCAAATTCTAATGAAAACCTAGGGTTGATAGCTTCCTTGTTTTTCCTTTGATTTGTTTGAGCGTTTGAAATTGATGAATGGTGGAATTGGAGTGTTGAAAGTAGTGGATAATTTTGGTGAAGTGTTTACGGTGAAGAGGTGATCTAGGTAGAAAAGGAATTTAAGAGAACTCTCAAGTCAATGCCTAACCTAGATTCCCATAAGAGGTAACATAGAGGTAATTATAAAACAAATGAGATTGAAAATTTGGCAACATTTTATTAATTCTTCCAAGCTAAAAATTACAAAATATTACAAGCCTAAGAAGCCTGTGGCGGAAGCTTCAAAACCCCACCCTAACCTTAACATGCCAAGGAAGATTCAAACCCTAACCGTAGCATCCCAATGAAGCTTTCCAAACCCTACCTTATTGTCGTCGAAGTAACAATATTTCACAGGACGAATTCTTCCTCCACCCCCATACCCTCTTCCTGCACTTCCATACTTATTGTTAAAAAGACAACTATGCCCTTAATTAAAAAATACAAAGACAAAAATACCCTCCATCCTCTTCACACCTATATCTGATTTATATCTCATCTGTTTCGTTCCTTTCTCCCAAATCTTCAATTAAACCTCCAAAAAAGCCGTAGGTAACTAATATTTTATGTTTATTAGCAATTAGTAAGTGGTATTGTTGATTAAAGTAGTTGATTTGGTGTTTTGGGGACTGTATGACGAACGGGGAGTTTTTCCGATCTGGCAGCATGATAACCGGATGAGCTTTATCCGGTTCTCATTTTGTTTTGGAAATGACAACCGAATGACACCCCCATTCGATTCACATTTGGAAAAAAATGTAAACCGGATGAGCATGCTATCCGGTTGTCATTTGTGATATAATCATCTAATAAAATTTTGATGATAACAATAATTCAAAATGCATGTTTGTATTTGATGATCTATGTTTGTTACAATAATATAATCATCGATCTTTAAGTATGATGAGTATGTATAGATAAACTGTAGACCTATATAAGTGTTTATTTACTATTATTTTATTATATTAACTTTGTTTAAAATTTAAAGAAGAGAAAAGTTAAAAATAAATAAATATAAAAATAGTAAATGTTGTAAATATGTTTTGAAATCTGCTTTCAATTTTATTTTGAGATCAAGTCATTCTCTACACCTTTGTCTGTTGTTTTATCAAGTTTTCCTTATAATAAAATTAATTTGGTTTAGTGTATTTTATTTATGTATATATATATATATATATATATATATATATATATATTATATGTATATGTAGAAACTTTGTAAAATTAAGATTGGTTTGTTATTTGTTAAATACATAAACAATTCAAAACGATTTTGCTACACACAATTTTGATTCAATTTGTTTCTAAATCTGAAAAACAAATTAAAGCGTCGTTCACAAAAATATCAAAATCAGATTTTATAGCATGTTGTGCTTTAACGTTCAAAATGGAAATTATTCAAAATATTATTGAATGTTTAAATGTGATTATTTGTTTCAAATCAAAGATAAATTGTGTTGTTTAAATTGTTTCTATATGCAGATAATGTTAGTTTTAATGTAGAATCAAGAATAGAAGTTGTTCTTTCAACAACTAGTTTCAACATTAGATGGTTAAGATTTCCCTTTCAAGCATCAAACAACTAGTTTCTACAAAGTTACATATAGAGGAACAATTTCAATTTGAAGAAAAAAGAAGTAAAAAGAGAAATACATTGTGTAATACATTGAAGAATTTACTAAACATTTCAGTGTCTATTGTCAATATGCTATTGAGAGCATATAAAACTTTGGACTGTGAGAAAATTGTGTAGTTCTTCATCTTTTGAAGTAAACCCTTGTGAGCTTTTATTGTTTTCTCCTTCTTTCAATCTTGAGTGGTTTTGATCTTAGGGAAAGATTGAGACTCATATAACCTGGAGAGGTTTGTGTACTCATTGTAACCTGGAGAGGTTTGTGTACTCGATGTAACCTGGAGAGGTTTGTGTACTTGGTGTAAATATTTACGATATAGTGGAACCTCTTGAATGGTTTATTCAAGGGAGAACTGGACGTAGCCCAAGAGATTAGGGAGAACTAGTATAAAATTTCTTCATCTGTGCTTATATATTCTTGCCTTGGACGATCTTGCTTGGTGGTTTTGTTTGCAGTGAATTGAATTCAAGTTCCATTCAACCCCCTTCTAGAGCCAGTTGTTCCTATAATACACATATCTTTTGATCGTAAGTTTTTAATAACTAAATTAACTACAAATAATATGTCATACCAAATAGTCATGCCTAACGGAAATTTAAAATTTTCAAGTTCATAAGTTGTGAAATAGCCAACTTCCCTTTTTATTTTAGGATCATCACTAATTTTTGAAAACACTTTAGGCTGAGTTTAAGAAGGGGGGTAATTGAACTATTAAAATTTTTGTCAAATATGATTCAAATATGATGTAGAAAGAATGATAGTTTTCAAGAAATTCCTTTAGCCAATGGTTTGTAAGTGAAATAACAAATAACAACCAGCAGGTTATAATCAACTATAGCAATACAAATAACAACCAATTTGAATGAATTTGGTAAAACTAAGATGTTCCTCTAATCAATTTGAAACAAACAGGTTCAAAGTGAAATTGCAGAACTCTTTCCCGTTTTTCTAAGAAAACATGAATAGTGCAAAGCTTTCAAAAACAGTGAGATCAACCCAAGACCACCTTCTTGATCAAATATCCTCTTTGAAAGCAAATCTTGATTTTCTTCTTGAAAAATGCACAACAGTTTTTAAATTCTGTTAAAATCTCTCTCTGTATTAAGTGTAAATTCAATGTATATTCAAAATTGTACAAAACACGTGTATTTAACATTGTTCCAGTTCATTTTAAAACGGATTTAAAATCAGTTACTTGTTAACCTGTTAGCTAGTACAAATCAATCGATTTAAAATTCGTTAAATTGATTTATTTTTACCAAAGTCAGAATTTACAAATTATGTTTTTCAAAAACAGTTCCAATTAACTTTGTTAAGATTTCTTGAGTGTCTCCATTGATATTTGAACCTCTACACTTAATCTCATCAACTTCCACACACACACTCTAAACTAAAACAAAGCCTTCATTTCTTCTTTGCCTTTACTTTGACTGATTTTGCTTTTTGCTTGACTTAATCAAATACCAAATGTATGAGATATCTAATAGTTTCAACTAATCTAAATAAAGCATCTCTTAGTTGTGGAGTTTGAAATCTTAAAGCTTTCAAACTTTCAACACGAGTTTCCTAATGTGTCTAACACTAATTTAAAAGCTAAGCTATGTATATGATCTCGTAAAATTTTCCACCTTTTATAGAAGAAGAATATAAAGTATATATACATTGTAACACTCCAAATAAAGATGTACCTTTACGACAAGAGTTAGCCATATCACATAGTACTAAGTTTAGACTCTGATAATCATATGGAGTATAAAATGCTCTATTATTAATATCAAGAAATAATTTTTGCACACCTTGATGTTTTCCTTTCATATTAGACCCATTCTTTGTCCTCTAAGGTCATTAATATAAAGTCCAACAACTTTTACTTAATCTATAATAGCATCAAAAAGACATTTTGCACTTGTATAATCTACTTTTAAAAATTTTAAAAAAATCATTAACTTATATTGAAGTTAATGAAATAGCTTGACACCATAATACAAAAGACATTTGCTCTGATGACTTACATCTGGAGTACAGTCAAGTATGATTGAATAATATTTTGCATCCATAATTTTTTTTCTTAATTTGTTTTGATTTCATATGTTAACATATTTATGAACTTATTTTGTATATTATGGCTGATAAGCCCTGCCGAACGTGTCCCAAATTAAACTAGGAAGCTAAATTTATAATATAGCTACCCTAAGTCATTATTCCCAAAGACTACTCAGTCATTTTCTTAAAAGAATTTAGGGGTTTTTGTAAAACAAGTTTAGGCCGAGTTCAAGAGGGGGGGAGGTGAAAAATTTTTCACAAAAATACATTTTTATAAATTGGAGAATGAAAGTTCTTTATTAAAAACTACTGAAAGATGATATTCAGAAGTGCAAAGCAAAAGATCTATAACTTTCAGAACAAAATCAATCAATTGACTATTTAACAGAACTGGAAATAGCACCAAGCAGTTGACTGAAAGCATAGAAGTAATCAACTGAATACAATACACTCAGTTAAACAATAAGCAACAACTGCACTTAACAGAAATGTGAATGTTAGTCAAATCAGTAAAATCGCTAGAATCAAAGCGAAAGCAGTTTATTATTTTTAGAAAATATTTTAGAATAACACAGTAACAATCAGTTGAACAATATTCACAGTAAACTCAAATCAATCGAACAATAATGCAATTCAGATTAATAGGTAGAACAAGAAATAATAATTGTTATAAGAAAAACTTGTTTCAAGAAACTTAACCAATTAAACAGTAATTACAGTACTGGAAAACACTCAAGCAAGATCAAAAACAAGTTCAGTCAATTATACAGATGAACTAACAAATCCAGAGAACACAAAACATCACTAGTATAATTGAAAGACTAAGAACATAAACGATAAGTGTTCAAGAAGAGAGAAAGAAAGATTAAAAACACAAGATTTTATACTGGTTCACCCTTCCTCAACGACTACGTCCAGTCCTTTGCCAATAGCAAAGAGTTCCATTAAAAAAGATCACCAAGATTAGTTTTACACAATACACAACACTTGCAACCTGCAAGCAACCATTGCTCCTAGCATCAAACAACCTACTGCACCCTACAACAATTGTTCAACCAATGCAAAACCCACTGCATTAAACCAGTTACAATTACAAACTCTATGTAATATGTAACATCACACTCACAGTATAAGAAAGATCAATCAAAGAGACAATCGATTGAATGTGACAGTTATTTCTGTCACTACTGGAATCTTTGACTGGGTCAACTAACGGTCAATTCAATCGATTGAATGGTTTGTTCAATTAATTGAACTCTGACAGCTAAGCTGTTTTAAAACTGCTTTGGATATTTAAAGGAATGGGCACGATCATTTTCAGATATCTAAGATTTTCGAAAAGCATTCATTGAGATTTTCTAAATAAGATAGACCGCCCCTTTTTGTGCGATCATCCTTCACAAAGCTTTTCAAAACAAGAAACCACAAAGAACATGAATCTTTAAGCATCCTTGAGTGAGGTTCTTGCGACTTTGGTTTTGGACCAAAGCTAAGTCTTCTACACTTGATCTTTAGTCTTTGTAATCTTTTCTGTGTAGAAGTACTGTGTGATCTATTGTTGATCTTGCTGTTTTGTAATCTGTTTGCTATTTTCAATTACTGGGTCTGTAATTGAGCTGGTGTAGTGGGTTTCTGCACTGGTCTCACATCTGATGAGGGGTTCAGTAGAGTGTGAGTGCTGCGGGGAGCAGTGTTTGCTTGCGGACTGCAAGTGTTTTGGTGCAGTGGGTTTCTGCACTGGTTTCACACTAGTTGAGGGGTTCAGTGAGGTGTGGGTTTACTGCTGGGAGTAGTAAGTACTGCGGGGAGCAGTTTGTAACTTGCTGGGAGCAAGGGTTGTAAACTGATCTTGTGATCTTTTTAGTGAAAATCTTTGCTAGTTTGCAAAGGACTGGACGTAGCCCTTGAGGAAGGGTGAACCAGGATAAATCTTTGTGTTCTTGATTTCCTCTTCCCTCTTCTTGATCATTTTATTATCTGCTTGCATTCGCCTAATCAATTGATCACTGAATCTTGATATTAACTAAGAATTTATGGGTATATGTTTGCGTTCTGAATCTGTTTAAATATATCTGAATCAACTGTGCTTCTAGGTTATTTCTAATCTACTGGATTGTGGTTAATCATCTTGATTCTAGATTAACACATCTCTATACTGAAAACTGTTTTCTGGGTTTTTCTTTAATAATTTCCGTTGTGCATAATTGATTGTTTACTGGGCAGTTCAGAGTTACACGAGTTGATTGATTGAATTAAGAATTTCCATTCTCTATTTCAAGAACAATTCATATTTGCGAAAAGATTTTGAAAGTTCAATTCACACCCTCCCTCTTGAACTCGGTCTGAACCTTATTTTACATCTCACACACACACAACCTAAGTCTAGGATCAAAACTTCAACAAGCTTTATGAGGCTTCAAGCATTCCACATAGCTGGCTATGATCCAATGTAGACTCCATTATTGTGTAGACATCAAATCATATAGCAGCTCTTGGTGCTGTGAATCTCCCCCAATTTGATGAAAGCAAACAAGTGTGTGTTGAGTTGCATTTCTTCAACCTGAATAAACTGAACTCTAGAACAATTGATTAGTAATCTGTAATCTCAACAGGATCAGAGCAAAAGTAAAATGAACTGATTAAAGTGAAATAGTTAATTGTTTTTACTTAGGTTTTCAAACTAGTTCAAATTAGACTTTTATGAAAGCATGTAATTGCTCCCCAATACTCCATTATCCCTTCAAAATATGTAAAGAAAATTAAATAGCATTAGAAATAAGCCTAGTATTAACAACATAATACATAACTTCATTAGATATTAAGTATTCGGGTTACATATATGAATTATGGGCAACCGGATTACAACATAGGATAGATTACACTGAACAGATTACAACATCATTCAAGCAGCTAGAGAATCATGAACAGGATACACCAGTAGGTAACAACAACAACATCAACAAATAGGCAAAAATAAAAGAAAAACATAATAAAGACAAGCACACCAAACACCAAACCATAAACACCAACACCAGAACAACACAACACCAAAACCTTATCCCCTTTGCATTCATCAAATGGGAAGAAGAAACTAGAATTGATATGTATGAAAAAGCTCATTCTTTTGGATCATAGAACATCTGGTCTCACAGTATTGGTGATGACTCCTCTCTTCTTCGTGCATGGTGTGAAGTTGATTCATCATTTTCTCTTCAAATCCAGCAAAATAATTTTCACAACCAGTGGGTGGAACATCATGCATAGGAGCATCATTACCCTCTTCGGTTGTAGCAGCAGCATCACTAGTACCAACACCTCCAGCTTCTTCAACTGGTTGATGATCAAGACTATAATAATCAGCTTTGCAGATCCAATGATCATCATTAACCTTTGTCAGACCTATCTTGCTTAGTGTTGCTGCACTTATCTCGTTTTGCGTTTTCACCAGTTCCAGCAATTCTCCTTCGGTATCGATCCCAAAATACTCAATAAAATGAGATATGAGAACAACATAAGGAATCATGTATTCAACCTTCCTCCTTATCTTGATAATATGTTCTTTGATCACACTAACCCAATTTACTTGAATTTTTCCCATCAAGTAGTACATGAGCATGAGATATTCTTCAGTTAGTACTGTATGATTGAATCCTCTGGGTGTCAACTGCCAGATGATAATGAAGGCAAGGATATGTGGAGTTATGGCTAGTCCACAAACTAAGTAGCTTCTAGATTCAGTGTTTGTGTTCCTTAAGCATGACTTAAAGAACCGCGCCTTGTTGAATCTTTCCAGGCCAATAGCATGACTCCTCCCAACTGGAATTCCATCATTCTGCAGTCCAACAACTTCTAGCCACACTTCATCATTGATACATATATCCATTCCTTTGACTTGGGAGTATATTGTATCTTCGTCGTACCACTTATTGGTAAGGAACACCTTAACCAAATCAGGATACACGTTTCCTGAAAGCCTCACAAATTTCTCCAGATTCTGAAACTTTAGAATCACTCTGACTTCATCTAGCTTTTCCTCTTTCAACCATAGCATCCTAAGGAACTTAGGAGCAATGACTGCTTTTCTACTATAATCTTTATGAAATTCTTATATACTTTCGTAGTTTCTCACAAACCATCTCTCAAGATAATTTGTTTCACTCGTATCAGATGGTTCAACATTTTTCACACATGCTCTCTTGGTGCATTTCTTTGGGATGCCATTTCAAAAGGTTATGGAGGTAAATATAAGAAAAGGTTGATGTTCTACGCTCACTGAATATTATGAATACAATGAAGTTGAGTGTGTGTTTAAGTGGCTGATAATAGAGCTATATATAAAACAAGCTATTATGTTTAAGACAAATTTGAATTTTCAAACAGATTCAATGCAATTAACTCATGCATGCAGTGCATTGAAAGACAACACAAAAAAAATCTTTTTAATTTTGATTCTATAAGCAATAAATTGTAACAGAGTTTACTTAGCTTCAGAATCATGTGCAACCTTTGACCTTTTTACCATCAATCAACATATAACATGTGGCACTGAGTGGATTTATCACTCATCACATACGCTATGCGTGAGATGCTAACTAAGCTTAGTCAATGCTTTTCATTTGACTAGGAATTTGCAGTGGAATCTTTGCCTTCCCCATATAGCAGTCTTCCTTGGAACAGTTTATTATCCAAAGGTTCTTAAGTCTCCTTCTTTAGCATTCACTCGTCCCAACCTATTGATCAGGATCAAATATATCATATCAATTGCAGTGGGTTCAGAAAAAATTCAGTAAATTGTCTTTATTAATTGATCATACACATATTGCATAAAATATAACTAAGAATCAAATATTTATTGGCTGATTTATTTATTTAATATTTTTCAAATCAATAATTCCTAATTCATTTATGAGAAAATTAAATGTCTATTTATTAAGAGGTTTTGTAAACAAATAAGCTAATTGATTCTCAGAATTACGCAATCATCATTATTCACATGATCTCTTATGAAGTGATGGCGTATTTCAATGTGTTTAGTTTTGAAATGTTGTATACGATTCTTTGTTAAATTTATTACACTTGTATTGTCACAAAATAAGGGAATTTGAGAAAGACTTAGACCAAAATCACTTAGCTGTTGTTTGATCCATAAACTTTGAGCGCAACAGCTTCCAACTGCAATGTAGATAGTGCTATACAAGCTTGCTTCTTACTGTGTCATGATATCAAACTAGATCCAAGAAGATGACATGTTTCACTTTTACTCTTTCTATCAATTTTGCACCCTGCAAAATCCAAGTCAGAATAACCAATTTAGTTCAGAGATACCTCACTAGGATACCATAGTCCAACATCAATTGTTCCTTTGAGATATTTCAATATCCTATTGGTTGCCATGTAGTGTGATTCCTTAGGCTTTGCTTGATATCTTGCGCACAGACATACACTGAACATGATATCTAGCCTATACTTGTAGTGAGATATAATAGTGATTCTATGAGCTCTCTATATTTATTTTGATCAACATTGACTCCTTTCTCATTAGTTTCCAAATAACATCCAGTAGCAATAGGTGTAGCTGCCTCTTTGCAATTTTCCATATCAAATTTCTTCAGCAGCTCTCGGCAATATTTGGATTGACTAAAGAATGTACCATGCTGGAATTGCTTAATTTGCAAGCCAAGAAAATAATAGAGTTCTCCCATCATGGACATCTCAAATTCACCCTGCATAACTTTAACAAACTACTCACATAAAATTTCATTAGTTGAACCAAATATAATGTCATCAACATAAACTTGAACAAGTATAATATCATTGCATGCTTTCTTAATGAATAAAGTGTTATTTGTTTTTCCTCTTTCATATCCTTGAGAAAGAATAAAATTACTTAACCACTCATGCCATTGTCAAGGTACTAGTGTTATTTGTTTTTCTTCTTTCATATCCTTGAGAAAGAATAAAATTACTTAACCACTCATGTCATTGTCAAGGTACTTGCTTCAAACCATATAAAACTTTCTTGAGTTTGAAGACATGATCTGGATATTTGTAATCTTCAAACAGATCCATGTGAAGCAACTCAAGAGGTCTGGATGTTGAAACCACATTTAACTCTTTGAAAGAACTTTTAATTTGTTTACCCTTTTGGCATGTTTCACACAATCTGTCCCTTTCAAACTTGAGCTTAGGCAAGCCAACTACTAGCTCTTTTGATGTAAGCCTATTGAGATGATGCATGTGAATATGAGCTAATCTCCTATGTCATAACCAAGATTCATCATTCCTAGTAAGCAAGCAGTTCATACTAGATGTAATGATGAAACATTTAGCATGTATACATTGTTTACCCGTTTACCTATTAGCAATGTCTCACTAGACTTTGAATCTGCTATGAGGCAAAGTTCTAGTTCAAATGTGATCTTGTACTCTTTGTCACACAATTGACTTATGCTGAGTAAAATGTGCTTCAATCCATCTACTAGGAGTACATCTTTGATGATCACATCATCATCTCCTCCAATGTCACCAACTCCTAGAATTCTTCCTCGGTTATTGTCTCCATAGGTGACAAATCCAGCAGGTTTCCATTTCAGATTAATTAACTGAGAAACATCTCCAGTCATGTGTTTGGAGCATCCACTGTCCAAGTATCACAGTTGCTTCTTGGATGCCAAACAGACATGCAAAACAGATTAAGTTTGAGGCATTGGTACCCTGTTAAATTTGGGTCCACAAGTGTTAGTGATGCTTTTAGGCACCCACCTAACTAGCCCCTTAGGCACATCAAATAACATTACAGTTTCTAACCGAGTGACCTTTTTTCATGCAATAGAAGCAAGTCATGAAGGGTGAAAATTGTTGCTCATTTGATTTGAAGAAACTACTGAGTTTCTTTTGTTTTCCTTGAAAACCAGTTTGATATCCAATGCCTGTCTTTTCAAAAACACAATTTTGAGAACCTAAAATGGCATCGAGGTTTGTTGTTCCCATAGAAAGTTTGGAAGCAGTATATCAAATAGTTAACTTTCTTTTGAAGAACATCACAATTTTCACAATTAATTGACTTGTTGGAATCAAATTCACTGGAAGCTTTTTAAATCATTTCGAGATGATCAAAATCTATTTTCAATTTCAGAAGCTCATTTTCCAGCTCTTTGATTCTGCCTTCCAGCCAGTTATTCAGTCATTTCAATCTATTGTTGGACAAGGCCAATCTGTTGGCTTCTTCATGGATTTCAAAGAAAGCCTGAAAAAATGAACTGTAATTTGTACTATTAAAGGAAGTGCTGAAATTTATACTACTTGGCTCTGAATTTTCTCCAGCCATGAAACACAGATTAGCTTCAACATCTTCATGTGAAGAGCTATTGTAATAAGTAGCATTATCTTCCCAAGGTATATAAGCTTTTTTGCCTTTTCCAGATTTGTTGCTCTTCTTCTCTTGTGCCTTTTCTTTGTTCACTAGACTTGGACGATCCACTTTCATGTGTCCCTGCTTACCACAACCAAAACATGTAAATTAAGTGGAATTAGAACCAGGTTTCTTGTTATACCTCTTACTCTGTTGATTCTTCATCTTGCTCTTCTTGATGAACTTCTGAAATCTCCTTGTCAATAAATTGAGATTTTCAGTATCACTGCACTCATCTGAACTTTCCTCACTGGACTCAATATCTGCAACCTTTGTCTTGAGTGCAAGACTTCTAGATTTCTTTTCAACAGTCTCCATCTCTTTTAGCCTTGTCATCTCAAGCTCATGTTCCCTCAACTTACCAAACAGTGTTGTTATGGTGAGGGTGGTCAAATCTTTTGTCTCAGATATTGTTGTCACCTTGGGTTGCCAACTCCTATCTAGGCACTTGAGGATCTTGATGTTCAACTCTTATTTGTCAAACTATCTTCTAAGTCCAATCAAATGATTGACAATATGTGTAAACCGCTTTTGAACATTTGCAATCGTTGCCCCTTGCTGCATCCTAAACAACTCATACTCCTGGATAAGTGCATGTTTTCTAGCTCCTTTTACATTATTTGTTCCTTCATGTGTGACCTCCAATATGTCCCACATTTCTTTTGCAGAGCTACACTAAGATACCTTGAAGAATTCATCAAGATTTAAGGCAGATGTGATTATATTTTTTACAACACAGTCATACTGAATTCTCTTATTCTCAGCCTCAGACTATTCATCATAAGATTTCACAACAGACACACCTTTCACAACATTCATAGGAATATAAGGACCATTTACTATGTCATTCCAAAAACCATGATCAATGAATTCCATAAAGATTTTCATCTTCACTTTCCAAAATTGGTCGTTCACCCAGAAAACAGAGGTGCCATGTGTATAGAGGCTCCCCCAGCAAAAGGTAGTTTGCTCTTCACCATGGATAGTAAAACAAGTTTAGGCCGAGTTCAAAAACGGGGGTGAATTGAAATTTCAAAAATTTTCGCAAAAATACCTTTTTACAAATTGGAGAATGAAAGTTCTTTATTAAAAACTACTGAAAAATGATATTCAAAAGTGCAAAGCAAAAGATCTATAAATTCCAGAATAAAACAAATTAATTGACTATTTAACAGAACTGGAAACAACACCAAGCAATTGACTGAAAGCATAGAAGTAATCAACTAAATACAATACACTCAGTCAAATAGTAAACAGTAAATGCACTTAACAGAAATGTGATCAAATTAGTAAAATCACCAGAATCAAAGGCGGAAGCAGTTTATTGTTTTTAGAAAATATTTCAGAATAACACAACAACAATCAGATGAACAATATTTATAGTAAACTCAGATCAATCGAACAATAATGCAATTCAGATTAATAGACAGACCAAGAAACAATAATTGTTCAAAGAAAAACTTGTTTCAAGAAATTTAACCAATTAAATACTAATTACAATACTGGAAAACACTCAAGCAAGATCAAGAACAGGTTCAGTCAATTATATAGATGAACTAACAAATCAAGAGAACACAAAATCAGATGAAGAACAATTAATTGAAAGATCAAGAACAGAAACAATAAGTGTTCAAGAAGAGAGAAAGAGAAATCAAGAACACAATTTTATACTGGTTCACCCTTCCTCAAGGGCTACGTTTAGTCCTTTGCCAACTATCAAAGAGTTCCACTAAAAAGGATCACCAAGATCAGTTTTACATAATACACAACACTTGCAACCCACAAGCAACCACTGCTCCTAGGCAAACAACCTACTGCACCCTACAACAGCTGTTCAACCAATACAAAACCCACTGCACTAAACCAGTTACAATTACAAACCCTATGTAATATGTAACACCACACTCACAGTACAAGAAAAATCAATCAAAGAGACAATTACAACAGTGAATCTACTCAACATATTACAATTTGTATTAAGAACATTGTAGAAACACTTAGCTTTGGATTAATATCACAGTTTCACGAATTCACATCCAAAGCAATGCTCCGAGATTAGTGTTTTCGATGAAAATTAATTGCTAAAAGATCTCAAGGTGCGCGTGTTTTTCTCTCTTGAAAATTTCACAAGTATTTACTCAAAATGACTTCGATTTTTTTGAAATCACATGCTTGACCCTTATATAAGAAGATTGGTCATCAATTCTGTCAAAACTTCAATCGATTGTATCAATCGTTTAATCGATTGAATTTTTTCTATGACTTAAAACAAAATTCATCAAGTTTAGATCCTGAAAACAGTTTACTGAAATCCATTCTGAAATAGTATTTCAAAATCTGAATTAACCTTATTTAAAACCTTTTATTAATTTGATCAAGCAAAATTAATTTTGGAGCTTACTTTGAATAATGAAACATGCTACATATGATTTTAACCAAGATCAAACTCTCTTTCACAAACACAACCTAAGTCTAGGACCAAAACTCCAACAAGCTCTATGAGGCTTCAACTATTCTTGTGTAGATTTCATCAAATCATATAGCCGCTCTTGGTGCTAACAATTTTAATGAAATAATTAAATTTAATAAAATAAAAATAGAATTTTAAACCGATTAGATATAATAACATAAAAGTAGAATTTTAAATAGTTTAGATATAATAAAATAAAAGCATAATTTTAAACAGATTAGATATAATAAAGTAAAAACATGATTTTAAACAGATTAGATAAATACAATTAATGAAAACAACTCGATCTCTCTTCGGCTATCCCAAATTCCTCATTGGCTCCTAAAGAAAATTCGAATTACATGTGTGGGTTTAATAGACTGAGATCTCTGCATCTATTTAACATTCCGAACACCCCACAATCATGGAGCATCTCGCTGAATACACAATATGCTGAATAACTGCAATCGCCAACTGTGAACAACAATATTATTCCGACTTGAACATCGGTTCAGAAATTTCACAACACAATCCAATTGGTATTGATTCAATTACTAAATTAATCTAATTATTAAATCTAATAATCAAATTAAAATAACAATTGAGCATGTAATTATAGAAAGAATTATCTACTGACTACTGCCATGTATCTCAACTCTACCAAGAGAATTATATTTAAAAAAAATTAACCTAAAACATGAAATGACTAAATTGCCCTCCATAACTAAATTGCCCTCCATAAAAAAATCTGCTCAAAATATCCAGGTGTCGCCTTGCTGTCCAGCCTTTGTGTACCAACTTCAAGTCCAATTTTAACCACTCTCGAGTTTGAATTTTCTCTCGGCCCTTGAATAACATTTGTAAATATTTATGTTATTTGCAAAACAAAACAATAATAAAGTAAATCTGAGTTCTGTGGCAAAAGTTATGGACAAAATACTAAAAACACTCAAATCTGTTAAAATTTTGAGAATGGTGTCAAAATAATAACAAACTTTTAACTGAAACCTAATTGGCCCAATTACAAGAAAACAGTGTAAAACCCTAATAACTACCAACTGATTTATCTTTATTGTTATCATTATGCAATCTAAAAATTGTAAAAATAAATAAATATCAATGGTCGAGGTAATGATTATGAATTTCATCATTTTTAATTTGAAGAATATATTCTTGCATCATTGGATCAAATTCTGCAATCATTTCTATCAAACTTAAAAAAATTTCATTACTTTCTCAATAAATCTTTTCATTTTCTCCATTGAGGGCTAAGTTACTTTTATCATGGATTTTAATAACAATAATAATTTTTAACATTACATTTCTCTGATGTTCTCTGTCTCTATTTATTTGTTCTTGAGCATGCTTCTCTATTGTTTTATGTTTTGACAATCTCATTTACAATTCAATCCATGCATTCATGTTAGTAATGTGCATATCAATTATTTTATGGCTCTTTAACTTAGCACTAAGATTTCTTCAATCTCTACTACCTTTATTAGCAAGTTTACTTGTACAACAAACATTGTTAACAATTTACAACAAAAACAAAAATAATTTATCTAAATCTCTAGATTAAATTAGCCATCTTCTTCCATATATCTCTCCATTAGGCATATTTTTGAATGTAATTTGATGTAAAAAAAAAGTGCTTAGAGTATTTATCCTTTGAAAAATCTATATCAATTACTATAATAGGGTCTTTTTTCTACTAATAAGTCACTACATTCCTATCAATATTCTCCTCTTGAATAGGGTCATATATATTTTATAATTTTAATAGTAGAATCATTTAGTCATGTAATTTAGTTTTCGTTGTCATGAGTTTGAAAATCATAATTATTATATTCATTGACTACTTCTGTATTGTTGTTTTTACTTATATTTATATTGTTATCTTGTTCAATCAAAGAGTACTCACATGTATTTTCTAATTTATTTTTTATTTATTTTTTATAAATTTATCCATAGCTCCATTTTGTGTTATAATTAAAACCTCAACTCTTCTTTTCTATTTTCATGTTTTGAATACCTGATTCATATTTTTTAGTTGATATATTTGTGTATTTTTTATATAAAAATAAAAACTATAATATGTATAACACTGAATATAGGTATATAAAATGAGACTAAGTTACAAAAATAAAACCTAATTATCATGAAAATGAACTTGTTTGTAGTATCTTGTCTTGAAATGATCTCTTTACTAATTGTTTAGTCAAAAGCCTTGTCCTTTTGCTACAAATAAAGTGAAAAGAAAGATCATGTATAAACCTTGGAGCCATTAGGCAATATTTATTTTAGTATCTTACACAATTAGGCAGTAGTTGTGGGCTTGGGTACTGAGATGCAACAAAATCATATTCCTATATACACTCTAGACATTTCACCATTGAGATAGGGTTGGTAAGAGTCCTACATTGATTCATTGACTGAAGAAAAATCAAATAAGTATGTTTTGTCTTACATCTGTTATGTCCTTTGGTAAGTTTTTAAATTTAATTTATAAATTCTAAATTTCTAATACTCTTTCTTTATTTGTACTAACTATTTTGAAATTAATTAAACAATAAATAAAAAATAGAATACTTTTGAGATCAATTCATCAATCTTACAATTGAGGATTAGGATAGAATCCTTGAATTGAAGAAGCTTAATAATATATACTTATATAGTCACTGGAAAACATGTTAATTTGTTATTTTAATAAACTAAGAGACTATTACTTTGTTAGGTTTCAAACTTTTAAATTAATAATCATTTAATAAAAATGATAAATGATAATTTGATAAAAGGATATGTAACAAACAATAAAGCATTGACAAGAGAGGAACTGATTGAATAACAGGATAACCAGTTTTAAATTTTGATATTTACCTGATATAGATGCACTCAAAAGGAGGAAAAGTCGACACAAAGTCAAATTCCTCAATTTACCAATTTACCACTCCAAGCCTCTAAATAGAGACCCTCACATCAATGCCCAATATTAGTATACAATGAAAAAACAAATTTGAAATTAAATAATGGATTAATGATAATCAAACACTCAAATTGAAGTAATAATATAGAAAGTGAAGAGTCAGATAAAGGAAGTTGATAGAGAAAAATTTCACTATGATGGAATAATAGAAAGAGATAGAAAATTAGAAAGCTTTAACATTTAGGATTCCTTGAATGTTCAATATCTTTTAAAAAAGTAAAAATATTATTAATTTATTATTTGAGGAGAAAGTTCCAAAACTATTATTTATTAAATAATGTTTATAGTACTGATATAAATTTAATAGTCAGTTAAGATATTTTTAAATTTTTAATTTAAAATTATTTTTAGGTGTAATTATAAAATTAAATACTTTTAATTTTATAATAATATATTAGTGTTAAATTTCTTTTGAGGCCTAAAGCCACTACTTTACCAGCTTTGGCTTAGCCAACCCTACATATAATGTGAAATTTTTGAAAGTTGTTAATTTGTCTTTAAATGAATTTTAAGTTACTTATTTTTCAATGATGATGATCAAGAAGGGGATGAAGTGTCTTAAATAAATTATATTTTCTTTTCACTTTTTCAATTTTAGATAGATGAATTAGATATTTTTCATTATATTCAACTAACCTTGTTCATAAATGATTTTGAATGCATAAATCTTGATTGTCAATTTATATAATTCATAATGATGTAATATATAGGTTCATGTCTCCTCTCTTATATTTTGGAGATTACATGTGCTGAGGTGTATGTATCCACTATCCGCTGAGGTGTATGTATCTACTATCCCCATCAGTATCCATGATACATATTTGTAATAGTAAAATAGCTTGTAACTTAAGGTTTGTGTGAAAGCAAACAAAATAGAAGAAGTGAAGATTAAATATGTATTTAAAACTTTATATATTTTCATAATTCAACTCATGAAGGCTCGTAAGAAGTAGATTTTAGCTTCACAGACATATTATCAAAAGATTTTCGTGAATCTTGTTTTTGAAAGACTCTCCTTTTTTTAGGAGCAAATAAATAACATGCAATACATAAAAGATACAGGCAGAGAAGAAATAACTCTGAAATTTTTATATTGGTTCGTTTGTTATAAAATACCACATCCATTTCTTGATCAATACAATCAAGTCTGGCTAAAGTAGACTACCAATGCAAAATAAATAAATAAAACTGAATATTATTTGAAATCCAACTACTTCAGATAAACAATCTGAGTATTCTTTAGACATACAACCACTAAAACTTGTATTCTTTGAAAAGCAGTCAATCTTGACTAAGTAACGTTGGTTTATAAAGAAGTGCAACTTAGGGTTTATTGAACTTTACCAGTTTTTTTAGTAAAAGACAAACTAAAATAACAAGGTATGCAACGAATTAACACAAACACAATTAAAGCAGAAATGTGTGAAATAGAATTTCTGTATCATTAGAAGTAGCATCGATGTATCTGCATCTTATTCAAAAGACTTTGGCATTTCTGACATTTGTTTACTTATTGTCTCACGGACAAGTGAGGATCAACACTGATATAGAAAGTAAATACATTGAAGTTCTTAATACTTAGTAATCCTTGTCATCGAATCACTTTGACTTTTTATCCGAAGCTGCACTACTTTTGTTATAAGCCTTGTATGGTGCAGCTGTGTATGCATATTGCTGAATTATAGAGAAGAAAACCATTTCAATACAAACCAAAATGTTTTGGTAGCCTTCTTCAATGCGTTCCACGGTTAACCAGGAGTAACGGGATCGGATTATTCCCAATGCTGCCAGGAGATTAAGCACAATTCCCTGAATAATGGAATGAAGTTAGCAGTGAATCTAATATACATCTGCTTTAAACCAACACAATCCTGTGTATCTAACAAAAAGATGCCTTATTTCCAGGACTGTACGTGTGTAGAGTTCAGAATCCTGGATAAGTTAAAACGTTTTTCTAAGCCTAAATTGCAAGTCCTCAATTTACATAGGGTGTGTTTGGAAGAACTTATTTACTGTTTATTTGGATTTATTTATAACAACTTGTGTTTGGAAAAAAGAACTTGTGAAAACAGCTTATGCTAAGTGGTATGAGCTGTTTTCAGCTTAATTCAAATAAACTCTTTAGGATAGTCATGAAAATGACCTACAACTTGTATGAAAACAATTGAACTTTATTCCTCTTTGATTAGAAAAAAATACTTCTAAGTGCTTCTACTAATAAGCACTTTAATTTATTTACCCAAACTAAGAGTTGTGTGAAGCGACTGAAGACTAGCAGTGATGATAAATTTGAAATTCCAAGCCACAATAAAGCATTTCATCTTAAAAAGAGGAACTTTAATAGCAGAATCTAAATTCTACAGAAGCAAAATATTATATAATTGTTTATCCATCATGGTTCAAAGGATCAAACCAAAGTATAGGAACGTACCTGCCAAAAGCAGAAAAAGACAATCCCTTTTATGCACAAAAACTTGGCAAGAGGCTTATGAGGTTCCAACTCTTTAGAAAACACATGGTAGAAAACAACAAGAGAATACAGTGCAAGTGACACTGAAATGTTTAGGATGATTGTGTTTGCCCAGCTCACCCAACTGGGATAAGCATCAAAGTACTGCAGAGTTATCATCAAGATTGAGCACACCGGGCGTATCACAACAAATTGCCAAGTCCAGTTTTTGAGAAGCTTCAGTGTCCGATGGTCCAAACGAGTAGTGTGAGGCTGCAGATTGTGGCCATGATGAGTTAAAGTTCACATTTATAAGTAAAAATGTTCAGGGAAGTAAGCATTTTATGAATAAATGCTGCTGATGATTCTAAGCATCTTATGAAGAACATGCAACTTTATGCACAAAATCCCCCAGGACTACGTAACTAGATCCCTCCTTCACTTGGCAGCAACAAGAAATGACTAGGGTTTTTCATTTTTTCAAATTAAGGTCTTAGTATGGAGAACATGTATACTAACCTGCAGGTTTATATACCCTATCAGTTAGATTTTGTTTTTTATGAAAAAAAAAAGAAGAAAACTGGCAGCTATTTAACTTTTAATATACTACAAATTATGTTTTTACTAAAACAAATTTATTGTTGTTCTGGTAAATCCTTATGTCACTTTACAGTCATCTTATATGTATACAAAACCAGGTTGTTGCCACTGAAAGGGAAACATCAAATACGGAGTAAGTGGTCTCGGAGTTAGTTGTGACTTTAAGAATGCAATATCTCAAAGTAACAGAGGAGAAATAATATAAACAATAAAGCTGATATGATAGAAATATAATATTGACTTGATTCATCTATTACTTCTGGCTGGCTCTGCTACTCTTGTTGTAATATCATTAAAAAGGTGTGACTGAAAGTTAGGAGTGGATCCATGAGCAGGATCTGCGATCTCACTCCACTGAAAAAGACATTCAAACCCATCAAAAAGCGCATAACATAATCGTGCTTCCTATATGATATAGCATTTCTCGTAGCTAACAGGTTGTTGGGCATACACACTGAGGAATTGATCTATAATACTCCAACTTTTCCCACATTGATTTCAACTCAGTAAAATATTCTGTGACTGTCAACGTACCATGCTTGAAATTGTATAACTCTTGCTGAAGTTCTGCTGTATGTTATAGATTCCACGTTGACTAAAAATATAACCAAATTATAATATCTAAATGGACATAAAACTCATCTTACAAACAGTTTTGTATAGTTGAGCTAGACCTAAATCTACTTTCTAATAATATCTTTTTGTATCAATACAAACTCGTTATTTATCACAATGGAAGTACAAATAACACCAGTAATAGATAATACTAACGAATAAAGCACCCTTTTTTCAATGTACATGGCCCACAAGGCCATGCATCTACTACTCCAAAAACTTCATTTGTGTGATGCATGATTTCTGCAAACATAATTATGGGGAACACATGCATATAAGATTGCAAAAAAGTGGATGAGTATCAACCACCTGAAAAAGTGTCATTGGAAATGAATGGTGAATCTCTCTTCCCTTGATCTCATCCGGCACTATGTTCTTACTCAAGGAAATGTTCAAATAACTGTACATCAAGCTCAAAAACTTAGCAATCACCTGTTGGCAACATATTAAGTTGTGAACTACTGAATTATAATACATTAAATTACTTAAATGAAATAAATTTAAATATATGTAGCATGAAAGTACTAGTAAGGGCTGCCCATAAGACCATAATAAAAATTATCGGTAGAAATCTTACCAGAGCCTCATAACACTCTTTAATGGAGTCCAAGAATGTGAAAAATGCTTCACTTCCAAAGAAATTTTTCAAACCAACATAGGAGTCAACAGCATACAATGGGGCCATAAGGATTATAATTACTATGGCTTTTTGCTCCTTCGGTTTTTTCCAGTTCAAAACGTGTGCTGCGAGTAGCTTTATAGCAAAGATCACTGTTATCGCAACGCACAAAGTTGATCCATAGAACAAGACCTGTGCAGGATGCATTTGACTGTCTCTGATGTTGAGCTTTAAAGGACTTTATTGAACCTGCAGAAGGATGACTAAGGTGGTCAAGGGAACTCATCTGAATATAATACTATAGTGAAAGGTAGCTTATAGGACTCTAATGCAATGCATAACCAGTTTTAATAAAGGTTTATTGATGGTTAACACTTAATGTGAACAAAATCATCACTTACCATAATGATTTGACAATGAACAAGGATATTAATTCTGCAAGGTTGGAGTAAGCTTTTCACGATGGTGGGTCAATTGATCATTTGTTACTTCTAAAAACATTGACTATTCATTTTCCACTTATCCAAAAAAAAGAGTGAAGATTACTTAACAAGATTTAGCATTTCTTCAACCTGATTCTAGTTCTAGTTAATTTAATTTTCTTCTATTTTAAAATTAATCGATGTGATATGCACACCTTTAGTCAATTTGGACAAGTACTCTTGTTGACTTATAAAATATGAATACAACGCCAATGAACAAAGGATCTATAATAGGAGCTTCATTCAAATTTGAGAAGGCTGGAGGTGGATCAATTGATTTGATTTCTACATACACATGTTCGTATGAGATGGGAAGAAACAAAGACAAATGTTTCGTTGTCCATTATACCAGGATTTCTTGTAATCACCAAGTTACAATAGTTCTTAAGACTTACATATTTTAAAGTGCATCCCTTTTTCTATATATTAATAAATTTTTACCCCTTCTATATTTTGTCAACAACAGTATAAAGGATATCAAATCACTTTCTGATACCTGATTACACACCATCTAATTAAAAAAAAATGATCTTGCTTTCTGTTGGATCCATCATGATTGGCCTTGCTCTTATTATATTCCCCCATCCATCTCTGATTAAACGCCCACCAAATAGTATTTATACCGCTCTGGTTCTTTTCATGACCAGGCTTTACTTTGTCTATATCAAATGAATCACATGACAAAAAAGGAAGAATTCTCGCATACAACTCAAAATCACAAGATAGAGGTAAAAATCTAAGTTGTGATCCAGAGCGATCAGGCACTGCAATGTTGGACTGCCCCAACTGAACTACACCTTACATGAGACATGGCAAACTAGCTTCGTCTTTTAGACTCAATGGTTAGGGGTTGTGGACTGTCCTGATTGATCCTTGCCTACCTCCTCTTGAACTCATGGCTTTCTCTCAGTCACCTAAACTACCGGCAGATGTTTTTCTCACCGAAAGAAAGGTACCCCCATGCCTACACACAAAAATCACGAGACTAATTCTCCAAGGAAGTAGAGCATCACTCAAGGAACAACTTCTCCCTATTGGGCTCTATTTGCATAGCTAGGAACTGAACCCATATCATATGTCTGAAGGGCCCAGGCTTAATCACTCATTTAGTACCACATTTACTACACAAACAGCCTCATTAATCCCCGTTATTCTGTTCTGTAATGGAATCAATTACCTAAACCACTCCATCAATAATCACGCTCCTAAACCCCTCCAATAACCAATTTCCTAAACCCCCATTTATTGCCAAGAACCCTAAATCCCTTTTAAATAAACACATCTTCTAGATCACAGAACTCACCCTTGACCCTAAGAGACCCGAAGTGTATTTCCCTGACATCTCGACAAAAGCATAAGAGAAAAAAAAAAAAACTGACTTCGATTGGCTAGTGTGCTTGACTATAACACCACAAGCACTAAATCTTAAATGTCCTTCTGTTCTGCACCCTAAACCAAAAGTGAAGCCTGAATCTAGATTTATAGAGATTCCGAATGAATAGATGCACTCAACAAAAAACATGAATACTTTATATATCTCAAAGAAGTAAAAACATTCAATAGAAGTGAATAATAAGCCATATGATATACCAAAACAGAAATATAATCACACAAATCATGGAACAAGTTCGGAAATGCAAGTACCAATGGCGATGTTACCAAGGTTCTAAGCTTTGATTTGCCTTCTTCTTTGGTGATTTGTGTAATTGAAACTGTATTTTGAGAGTAATAAACACTACAATCAATTATCTGCCTTACCTTAGTTGGGAGTGTTTAATAGATTAGACTGGTGATGGAGAACACTAGGTGGCTATCATGCACTATGGTCAAAGTCCTGGTCAGCAACTTTCTGGAATTGGTGAAAAGTACAACAATAATATTTTAATGCACACAATAAACTTTTATCATATTTTTTAAGATATAAGTTGTATTATATATAAGATTTGTCGACATTTTGATTCAAGGTTTGAATCTGAAAAAAAAATAGTACTTTACATAATTCGTCACCATGCAGACATTGCACGTTTCTTCCAGAGATAACACCTGCTTTATTTTAGACCAGAAACGGCGTTTTCTATATTAAAAAGTAAGAAAAGAAAAATAAAAATGATAAATATTAAATAATAAATAGAAAATTAGAATTTATTATATTTTCAAATTAGATTCTGCATACTGACAAATGTTTGTTCTGTGACAGTTACAGTATATTATTATTATTATTATTATTATTATTATGTTATTTATATTTTTTAATTATAATAGTGTTATTTTAAAAATAATTTTAAAGTATTTGATTTATTTTAAGATGTAATTAGTTGTTTTTGAGACGATATATTTTTAATTAACTTTTCTAATTTAGGTTTATGCTGATTATGTAATTAAATTGAATTTTTGTCATGTAATTTAAAAGAGCAAAACAAAATTGAAATAAATTATGATAAATTTAAAAATAAGTAGAAAATATTATTCAATAGACATAGCTGAAATTTTGAACTACATCGTATACTCAAATTATTTGAAGGGAATTTGTCTTACAAATTTGTATAGTTTGTGGTGTAGATTTTTGTTGTGATTTTTAGTAGGTACGTGGCACTCATATTTGTTTCCTTTCAATGTTTGTCATCATGTCTATAATTGTCTTTATCATTATCTTTCTCTTCATCAATTGGATGATCATGCATAAGTTAATATGGTTGATAATGCAAAGATAAAAAGTAAAAAAAAGAATTATTAAATTGTGATTTAATAAAATTTAAAAGATTATCTAAAAGATGGTGTTTAAACAATCAAAATATAGCATTTTTGACTAATGTGTCAGGTCAGATGCTACAAGCTAATTCTAGTGAAGTTTGTAATATTTTTTACTCATTATCATATTTTGTGATAGCGATGTCTTATAAATTATATCTTATGCAAGTTTGACCTAAATTGATTTGTTGAAAATATAGACTTAGATAATTTTTCATAAATATCTTTCAACAGGTTTTGTCTGTCTAATAAGATACAGTAGGTGTATCGTCAACATCTCATACTAAGTATTTTGCTTATTTTATCCTTAATTATTTTAGTTTAACCAGTCACATCAGACGCAAATTTTGTATTTTTACTAAGATTTTAGCATATAAGCGTGTTTGTTGTACCAAGCGAGTAGATCATGGTTCTTGCGTCTGAACAATCAATATAGATGCAAAGCAAATTCTTAGTTTCAAACACACTTTGATAAAAACATTTAGATTTGAATTTTCACAATAACTTTCCTTCTTGAGTTAATGTAGATGATAATAAAATAAGAAATAAAGGAGATAAGGAAGAGAGAAAATACTCATAACAATTTATACCGGTTCATTTATTACTTGGAAAGAAAATACACAGAAACGTTGAAATGTAAATGCGGCTTAGAGAGAGACAAAGTTGAGAGTGTGGAAATTGAATGAGCATGGAGTGATTTGGCAATGAGTGAAACATAATGAGGTGTGTTACACATAGGTTGAAGTGTGTGAGTTGAGAGTTGTGTATGTGGTGCTGGCAACTGAGAGCAAATTGAAAACACACCCATGGATGATTAGGTTTGTTTTTTTTTTTAAATTAAAAATTGGAACTCGCCAAGCTCAATCTCTATTGAGCCGGGCTCGGCCACACTTGAGAGCCCTGTAGCACATTGTATCGGGCTCAACTTAGTATGTGTCGGGCTTGCTTAAATTCAAGAATAATTCTTTTGAATTGTATCGGGCTTAAGAAATTAGGGCTAGGGTTGAGTCATTTTTCAATTTTTTTTCTCTATATTTCCCAACTCATTTCAAAGCCTTTTGCATTCACATCAAAAGTACTAACACAAATAAATAAAACAACTCGTTAAAACACAAGCTAACTAAACTAAAAACAAATTGTTCAAGATGAAATGAATTTAAATTGTTGGGTTGCCTGCCAAATAGTGTGTGTTTGATGTCCAGAGTCTGACAAATAATTCAGTCAAGGTGAGAAAACCCTTGGATACAGCATCTCTCGAGTGGCCGTCTTTGTCCTCTTGTGATATGGACTCTCTATCTTCACAGTTCCATCATCCTTAATCTTTTTTACCACCCACAAATTTGACCATTTTGCTCTCTATCTCTTGAAGAGATTTTTTATTTTTGAAGTGCCAAATATGATTGGTTGGTCTTGTCTAAGCTCAACTTTCATCAATCCTTCATCAGTATGCCTCTTTACTTATGCAATCTAGCTTCAATGTGCTTCTTCTTGGAGGATTATTGTTGTGGGTGTGATTTGAGATGGTTGTAGTGGAAGAATAGTCGTTTGGACATATAAGATGGATTTGGAAGTGAATTTTGTGTAAGGTTAGGCCAACACACTTAAGAGGAAGCAAGAGTTTAGTCTAGAAAGGAGACTACTCTTTGGAGAGTTCTTGAACAAGTTGAAGAGGCGAAAATTGGTCAGCATTTCATTACTTATTCAAAACTAAATTTTAATTACAAGGGTCACCTATTTATAGACTAAAGGGTGACTTTATTGCAAGTTTCTCAAAATTCAATAGGAGCTTGACAAGTGGTAAACCATGAATGGAGAGGATCCTCTCCACTGGAAGAGTGTTATGTGTCCAAGGTGACTTGCAGCCCAAGCTTGATATCCCCTCCAATGAGATGAGGACAAGTGGCAAAAGAAGCTTGGAAGACAAGCTTATATGTGACGCTTACTTGTCTTACATGTGGTATCTTATAACACCTTTTTGGAGTTTTTGCAAGCCTCAAAAAATGGATGTCCTATGTAATTTTGATACAAGGCCTAAAGGTCCAAAATCCTATTTTACTAGGCCCAAAATACAAGGCTCAAAACATATTATACTTGGCCCAAAATAAATTCTATACTACTTTATAAAAAAATTTACAAGTAGAGGTTTTGTAGTCTTGAAGCTCCAAAATCTCTAGAGTGATCTTCTCTAATTTTGAACTTGGCCCAAAAGTTTGTTTGGAAACCCAAACAAGCCCAATTAGGCCCAAATTCCTGATAAGTTCCTCATCAAAACTCTACCTTAGTGACCTCTTTATTCTTCTTTGTAGTCTTGGAGACGGGTTTGTATCATTGACTCTCTCCTTTTTGAAAAGTGATGCTAAGTTGTAATTTTATCAAGTCCCGCAGGCTCTTGTTGTGATAACATAAAACATCCGAGATCTTTCTTTGACATGCTTGAGGTACTCTCCTGTTTCTTTACCACAAAAAAGGCTTCTTTTGCAATATCTATTCTCAAACAATCCTTTCTATGGTTGAGGATGATGAACCTTAAAAAACATCAAATGGCACCTCATCCTCTTGTGCTCTCACTCTCATCTTCCTATCATCCACACCAATTATTACCTTAGCAGCCTTCATAAATGGTTTGCCAAGGATTAAGGGAACCTTTGTGTCTTCTTCCATATCCATGACAATTAAGTTCACTGGAAAAGTGAATTCTCCCACCTTTACCAAAACATCTTCCACCATCTCATGAGCATATTTGATGGATCAATTAATAAGCTGCAATGTCATCTCAATAGGTCTAGCCTCCAGGTTTCTAATTGTAACATCCCATATTTTTCATATAATAGACACATAATTTTTATAATAGACATATGTATAAATATCCATACATTCATCATAGTATTTCAAAATACTTCTCCACATAAGATTTAATAGAAATATCTTCATATAGTCACAAGATAAAATAAAATAAAGTTTCCTCATCAGCTGACTGAGGAGTCACACCCCTTGTCAAATCATCTACTTACGTGTAACATACGATCATCATAGATTTAAAAACAAAACAAAAACTACACAAAAAGAAGGGTAAGCTAGATTTAAAAACATCATAGATTTAAAAATATATAATCATAAATTAAATTTTTATCCTAACCAATCTACAACACATCAAGCTTTCATAATTTATCTCAAACGTCACATTATCATTATCCTATTTCTACATTAACTCATATCATACATACATGGACTCATGTACTAAGACACATGACTCTACCTCCGAAAGTTATATTGAAAGGATTCAGAGGTATGCACCTGTCATACTACCCCCAACGTGAGTCCACACAGTCACAACATAAATGGTCCATCAAGCTCTCATCAAACCTCATATGACAGGATTAATCCATATGAATTGGTACAATTGGTTCTTTTTCACATCGTAACGTAGTCATATGAACCTCCTTTGACTCTCACCACATGGTAATCTTTATCTATATGATTCTAATCTACCAATAGAGTTAGTATACCTTCTTTTAGACAAATTCATAAACAATACACATCATAATCAATCTCAACACGAGTATCTCCTTTCCAAAAAATATTGCCTCGATCACACACCACATCATTTGCAAACATTGATACTACATCATACCATATATAAACATTCATTCCATTTAATTCAAATTCATCCAATTCATACTTAATAAAACAAATAATTATAATATTTCTTAAAAACATTCAAACTAGATTCCCTTACCTGTCTAGAGTAGAAACACTCAAAGGAATTATGAAAACCTAAAATCACGGGCAACCTAACCTGCACCAAGAGCTTTTGATCAATGATCAGACTACACTACTTGGATAATGGACCATAGGAACTCATTGTGATGCCTCAAAGCACACAGGAAAAATACCTATACCAAGAACGTAATTTACCTAAAACTAATTGTGAGGAAGATGAGTAGAAAATGAACTTACTCTGTTCAAGAATTTGATCGGGCAGTCTTGCTCTACTCAATGCTAGGAATCTAGAGTGACCTTTGATCATTAGTCTGATAAGAAAGGAATACGAATTTGAGAGAAGGCAGATAAAAGGGGAAGAACCACTTCTTAGAGAGGGAGAGAGAGAGAGTTTATGGTTTTTATAAAAAGTGAAACTCAATAACTGATTTTTCTCTTTATTTAAACTTTAGGTTCTAGTACGTTTTTATTGTAAAGTTATTTTATAGGGTATTACATTCTCCCCAATAACAAAAATTTTCATCCTAAAAAGTTAACATAATAGGAAAGGAATAAAGACAAGTTTTTCGAAGGGTTTCCTCCATCTTCCAAGTTGAACCACTAAACTTGACATTTTACACAATAAATCCTATAAGAGAGCAAACAATAATACAACAACTCTATAACTTAGATCTAATATCCTTAAAAAGTAAACATCTCAAATTCACTTAGAAGTTGTGTATATCAATACTACCAAAACACATACTATAAAGAAAGACTTTACACACATTCCAATTTATGTCTAACATCCAATTTCATACAAAATCTAATTAATCAATCAAAACATAACTTTTAAACTCTATACATGAAACGTTAAGATAGAAATTGATCTTGATTAAGTTATGAGAGTGCACCCTCACTACTTTATCAAGATTTTTTTTTCTTTCTTAATAATTTCATCCTCATTCATCACAATCAACATAGCTCAAGTACAATTAGAATTTCCAAGATCATGCTCAAACATTCATCTAGAAATATTTTGGTTTTTCTCCAAACTAAATTTCAAAAATCTAAACACAGAAGAAACACAATAAACCCACTACTCTCAAGTCATCTTAAGGATGAACTGTTCTGATACCAAGTGTAACATCTCATATTTTTCATATAAAAGTAACTATATTACACATAAATTCTATAATAGAGATATGTATAAATATCCATATTTCAAAATATAATTTTCCACATAAGATTTTATAGAAATATTTTCATCTAGTCAAAAGATAAAATAAAATAAAATAGAAAAAATAAAGTTTCTCCATCAGCTCACTGAGGAGTCATACCACTTGTCAAATCCTCTGCTCATGTGTAACACACGATCATTGCAAATTTAAAAACAAAATAAACACCACACAAAAAGAAAAGTAAGATAGAGGGTTTTAAAAATATATAATAAAAAATTATATTTCTAACCTAGCCAATCTACAATACATCAAGCTTTCATAATTTATCTTATACATTACATTACCATTATCATATTTTTATAGTAACTCATATCATACATACACAGACTCATGTACTAAGACACATGACTCTACTTCTAGAAGACTCATGCATTGAATAGGATTCAGAGGTCTGCACCTGCCATACTACCTCCCAATATGAGTCCACACAGTCACAACACAAAGGGTCCATCAAGCTCTCATCAATCCTTATATGACAAGGTTAATCCATATGAATTGGTACAATCGGTCATTTTCACACCGTAATGTAGTCATTTGAACCTCCTTTGACTCTCACCACATTGTAATCTTCATCTATATGATTCCAATCTATCAGTAGAGTCAGGATACCTCCCTCTAGACAAATCCACAAATAATGCACATCCTAATCAGTCTCATCACGGGTATCTCCTTTCCTTAAGATACTATGTCTCGATCACACACCACATCATTTGCAAACATTGATACTACATTATACCATACATAAAATTCATTCCATTTAATTCAAATTCATCCAATGCATACTTAATAAAACAAATAATTACAATATCTATTAAAAACATTCAAACTATCTTCCTTTACCTGTTTAGAGTAGAGACACTCAAAGGAGTTCAAAAAATCTAAAATCACAAGCAGCCTAACCTGCACCAAAAGCTTTTGAGCAATGACCAAACTACACTACTAGGACAATGGACCAATAGGACTCATTCTTATGCCTCAGAGGACATAGGAAAAATGCCCCTTCCAATAATGGAATTGACTTAAAACTATCTCTGAGGAATATGAGCAGAAAATGAATTTACTATGTTCAAGAATCTGATCTGACACTCTTGCTCTACTCGACGCCAAGAATTTAAGGGTGGCCTCTGATCGTTAGTCTGATAAGAATGGAAGGCAAAATTTTACAGATAAGACAAAGAAAAGGGGAAGAATCGATTCTTAGAGACTGAGAGAGTTGGTGGTTTCTATAAAAATGAAACTGAATAACTGATTTTTCTATTTATTTTTCTCTAAAAAAATATTTAGTTGTCATCTTATTTGTCTCTAAAGCTAAATTTTTTGGTTCTTGTTAGTTTTTATTCTAAAATTATTTTCTAGGGTATTACACCAATCCTCTTCATCATATTTATAAGGGCATTAAATTAATACTAGCTCGTAAATTTCATCGAGTTTTTCTCACAAGTAACTCACTTATGGTTACGGGGATAGTAAAACTACCAGGATTCTTGGCTTTCAAGGAAAAGATTTTGGGATAATAGCAATGCAACCTACCCCCAACTCTATAGTCTCTTCCTCTGTAGACCTCCTCTTCTTAGTCAATAGTTCTTTCATAAATTTTGCATATGTTGGTATTTTCTCTTAGGCTTCTACAAAAGGGATGTTAATATGTAGTTGTTTCAAAATTTTCTTAAACTTAAGGAACTGCCTTTCTATGTCCTTCCTTAAAGGTGCAAGAGGATAAGAAAGCTTCTTCACTGGTGGGGTTCTCAACTCCTCTTCTTACCTGAAAAGTGTTCGTCTTCCTAACACTAAACCCTAGTTTTCAAATTAAGCATTTTAATCTTGTATGTTTGTGCCTGTTTTACAACCCTCATTATTTTTATCCTAAAACCTATAATATATGGATTCTCAAACTCTCTTTGATTTCAAAAATTGACCTCAATCATCTCATTATGATGATTCAATAAATTCAACCCCTTACAACAACATTGTATCTCCACCCTCACCATCAAACACTATTCGCATGTCTACTGTGAAAGAGATGATATTTGATGTGGTTCATGAATAGAATGAGATTATTATTCAAGAGTTGCGTGAGATGAACAAGAAATTGAATCAAAAGATTGTTATGGTGAATTGCAGAGTTATTGAACTTGAGTTTTCCCTTAACGCTTATCAGAAATTAAAAGCATAATCTGGTGTATGACCTTCTATTTAATTCTCTATCCCACACAACCATGATGATTTTGCCAATGAACCCTTTTCAATGATCACAAAAGGGGAAGAGAAACAATTTTGAGAGAAGAAATTAAAAGTTTTTGGGAAAAAATTGAGTTTGAGTAATTTTCTATTTGGTGCTTTTTGCAAATTTTTGCAGTTTCATTTTTGTAGTTTTTTTCTCCCTCTCTTTTTCGGTTTTGTTCTTATGCCATAAACATTTTAATATTTCAATAAATTTATATTTATGTTGTTTATTTACAATTGATAACTCTAATCCTTGTGCAATGCTTATAATTATCATTGACATTTGGTTTAAACTTGTTCTTTTTTCATTATAAAAAAGAGGGAGATTGTTAGACCATTAGACGATCTATCACTCAATAGACAATATAGTCATGCTAGATGATCAAAAGCTTCTTTAGATAATCTCATGGTCTAGTATGGTTTTGATGAAAACAAACACTTCAAGTAATTATTTTGAACTTAATGAATAAGTTTTGTGCAAAGAAATCACATAGTTTTCAGCATTAGACGGTCGACACAAGATTAGACTGTCAACGCAAGGTTAGACGGTCAACCCTGAACTTGATGATCAATGAGGAATGAGATTGTCAAAGGCATTAGATGATCTAGGTGAAATTAGAAGGTCAAAGGGTCATTTGACAGACAAATCTCTCTCTGTTAAAGGCATTAGACAATCTAATATTCTCTTTCGCGTTAAGCGGTCTAACCATTGTGATTAAACTAGATAAAGACTTCCCAAGCTCATTTTTGTTTTTTCTTGTTCGTTTAACTTCGCCTAACCATTAATTGATTAATTTTGAATCAAAATCAAAGATTAACAAAAACTAAAGTGATAACACGTAAGAATAATGTCCACCAAAACAAAATTTGAATTAATTAGAGAAGTAACATACAAAATCTAATATTGTTTTGGTTGAAGTCAACGTGATCTAGAACTTGATAAAGACATGCCAACAAATAGTTATGAGTATATAATTCGATACTTGCATCTACTAGTTCGAAATGTTTTCGTAAAAACCTTAACGAACATGTAGAAACATAATATAAACATATATAAATATATGTGAAAACAAACATTATACAAGAGAAGGGAGAGTTGAAATTTTATATTGAAAAGTTTTGCATTTTTCACAATATTATAGTTTAATGATATTTTAGACTCAGTTGCCAAAATATTTTCATAAATCTCATTTAAAATATTTTAGACTCAGTTGCCAAAATATTTTCATAAATCTCATTTAAAATATTTTAGACTCAGTTGCCAAAATATTTTCATAAATCTCATTTAAAAAAAATCTCCTTTTGTTAAAAGGAGTTTAATTACATGCAAGTGAAAAGAATTCATGCAAAGAAAGATTTACTATAGATATTTTTTTTAGTAGTTCGTTTGTTAATATATATTACGTCTAGTTCTTGATTGACAAGACTATCTTTATAATACAATCAAGTATTGTTTGGACATCAATAGTTCTTTGTTAAACAAATAAGTATTACTTGGATCTCAACCACTTCTCATTAAATAAATAAATATTATTTAGACTCAGCAACTTCTAGCTAAATAACCTATATTTTATAACAATTACTTCTACTTAAACAAATAAATTACAAAAATAGTGATCTAAAAGATCATGTATTCAAGAAGAATAACATTCTAAGATGAATACAAATAAAATTTAATCTTCTAGATTAACTAATGAACACAAATAATGTTCAAAGATTTTAAGAAACTTAAAAGATTGTTTTAAAGATCATATGAGTAGTATTAGTTTCATTGTCATCGTCACCCTTTCTTCTAGTTCTAGTTATTATGTATTTACAATCTAAAAAATCAATAAGATAAAATTTGAAAACCAAACAAATGAACAAAACAAATTTACCATGCCTCTTTATATTTATATTTCTTATAATATACGTGTTGAATTATCAGTTAAGTTATACTTATTTATGAAGATATTCTTTTAGCCGTTTTGTTACCATGTATATGTAATTATCAAACTATATAAGTTTATTTCTTCTAATAATGTATATTTAAAGATTCATATACCACTATTTCTTTTATAAAAGACTCATCTTAAACATTATCATAAATTTTTGACACTTAAATTGGGTGACACTCCAAAACCCACCAATTATCTGCCATTACATACAAAAAATATTATTGAAAAAAATAACAAAAAACATGGAATACCACACCAAATAGAATACCACATCAAATCCATGAAAAAAAAATAACGAACTCCTTACAAAATAAATAAATGGATTTAAAACCTATTATAAAAAAAAATCATGCTTAATACAATGAGATAAAATATAATACAACTATTAATTATACAAATTTTTTTAATAAAACATGTATCACTATCAAACTTTAACATTCCATATAGGTTGACACCACAATTTAAAAAAAAATATTTATAAATGATATATTTGATATTTCTAATTATTATTTTTATTATATTTAAGATACACCTTACTATATCTTTAATACTCTTTCTCAAGGAAAAATAAAAGTATTATCAAAACTGATCAAATGCAAACCGTCTTGTCATAAATTAGAATGTGGATCATATTTTAAACCAAATAAACTAACTGAAAAATTAAGAAAAGCAAAGTAATTGGATTACATAATTTTTCACTCCAAATCAATCGAATTCAATTCAATTCATAGACATTTATTTTGTATCATTAGCGAGTAAATACATTAGAAGAAATAAAAATAAATTAAATTGTAACAGACTAATCTCTCAAAAGAAAGAGTTAATTTAAAAGGAATGGAACTTCAAATACCTCTATTTCGGGACACTATTTATAAAAGACTAATCTCTCAAAAGAAATACCTATTTATAAAAGACTTATTTTACGTATTATTAAGAATTTTGACATCTAAATAGGAGACACTCCAAAACTCACCAATTATCTTTCATTATATAAAATATATTATTAAAAAAATAAAATAATAACAAAAAGAATGAAATACCACACCAAACCATCACAAAAGAAATAAATGGATTTAAAATCTATTATTATAAAGAAAATCAATTAATACAATGAAATAAAATATAATACCACTATTAATTATACAAATTTATTTAATAAAGCATGTATCACTATCAAACTTTAACATTCCATAGAGGTTGACACCACAATTTGAAAAAAATATTTATAAATGAAATATTTGATATTTCTAATTATTAGTTTTATTATATTTAAGATATACCTTACTATATCTTTAATACTCTTTTCAAGGAAAAATAAAAGTATTATCAAAACTGATCAAATGCAAACCGTCTTGTCAAAAATTAGAATGTGGATCATATTTTAAACCAAATAAACTAACTGAAAAATTAAGAAAAGCAAAGTAATTGGATTAGATAATTTTTCACTCCAAATCAATCGAATTCAATTCAATTCATAGACACTCTTAATTTGTATCATTAGCGAGTAAATATATTAGAAGGAAGAAAAATAAATTAAATTGTAACACTAATCTCTCAAAAGAAAGAGTTAATTTAAAAGGAATGGAACTTCAAATACCTATTTCGGGGCAAAATTTAAATCGCATAATATGAAAAAATGAAGGTTGAATTACTAAAGATTACACGTAGAAATATGAGAAATTACTACTATTGTGTTGAACTTCTACAGCTCTTCACAAGATTTTAATGATCAGACAAGTAGAAACTACAAAGTATCAAAATCTGATCCCCACAAGCTTTCTTCAAACAGAAGGAAGATACAGTGTGATAAACTAGTTAAACACTAGCTAGAAATTCTACCAGTGAGGTTATATATAAATTTTAATTGGTGTTCCTGAAGTGTGTGATTGTATTTGTACTATGCCATCCTCTGAATGTTGCATACTGAAATTTTGTATAAACTTGCTGAAAATTGCATTCTATCATAGAGATCTCAAAACTTCTCCTAGGACTAGTCCCCATTGAGTCCAATGGGTGCCACCCTGCATTTAGAAAATCAAATTAAAACCTTAAATGAGAATGTAAGAGCAAATCATAGGTAGTATTGAATGATACAAATGACAATACCTGGCAAAATACAGCAAAAGGCTCCCTAAGAGGTCCATCACATGAAAGCTCACTTGTACTACCATCAATGAAGGTTCCATCAGCAAATATCACCTGAGGTTGATAGAAGAGTTATTACTGATGACTAGGAGAGCAAAGTAAAACATCATAAAAGGTTCAAAACTGACAAAAGAGAAGATCTTTGGGCGTAGATTGTGAAGATAAATAAGAGCAGACCTCTGATGCATATCCAGCAGTGGTGCCTGCAACTGGTTTGGTATATGAACCTACTGGAGAGCTTCTCTGAACAGCCTCACAGAATGCAAGGAGACGTTCACGGCTTCCTAGCTGGACGGCCTATTGGCATTGAAGATGAACTTTTTTTTTCATCTGAATAGTTATGATATTTATTCAAGATAGTCAATATGTACTTATAGAAGAACAAAATGAAAAGTTAAAATGAATCTACCTTCTCCGTAATGTTATCAACTTACATACACAATGCTTTTAGAAGTTCTTTCATTAACTTTTCGAAAAGTTAAGGTGTATAAGTTGATTTTAACTTACCAGAGACTGGACTCATTTACATTCTCATTTTTTCTATCCTATAAGTACTTATTGAAAAGTTTGTCCAAATAGGACCTAACTAGTTGTCTAATTCACCGAGACAGCTTTTCTACCAGCAACACATTTTTGCTAGTAATTCAGACAACATTTTATTTAAAAAGAAAATAGAAGATTCAGTAAGAAAACCTGAACCGTATCGGAACGGGGGACACGAGGGAGTGGCTGCACTTTATACCCTTGAGATGCCAAAACTTCAGCAATCAGGAGGGAACCCTTACACAGGTTAAAGAATTGTCTCACTACAAGACATGCACAAGAAAAGCACAATTTACTCATTAAAATGAAGAATTCAGTACCTTGATTGCTTCCCCAACCATTTGAGGTGAAAGAAATAATCCCTGGAAAAAGGCTCGCATGATATCACCAGGAGTTGAGCCACAATCCACGCCAAGTCCGGGAGCAGAAAGACGAGCTGCAGCTGCTTCAACCCATTTTTGCTTCCCAGCAACATATCCACCACATGGTGCAATCGTTCCACCTGGATTCTTGATCAAACTGCCTGCAATCAAATCTGCACCCTGCTACCAATGTACAGTATAAATATGTAATACTACAGATACTGACAACCAACACAAGACAATCACATACCACCATGGGAGGTTCAATGCTTTCAACAAATTCACCATAGCAATTGTCCACCATGACTGAGCAGCTGGGATTTTGCACCTGTACATTTCAGAGAGCAAAATGCCATAAATATCAAAGTTACGGCCTTACATAAGAATAGCACAAACGAATAAATTGCTAAGGTACCGTTAGTATGAGACCCAACCTTGATTATTTTTATTGCTCTTCCTATGTCATTGACACTCAAACTCCGGCGCCATGAATAACCACATGACCGTTGTATGAGTGCACATTTTGTTTTTGGTTTGACAGCACTTGTCAGTAAATTCCAATCAAGTCCACCATCCTCAGCAAGCTGGAGGAAAAAATCCAAGAAGAGTCTCAGAAAGCAGACTAGTGAATTACAGCCAGAAAAAGTATTACTAAGTAGTGTCATACCGGAACTTCTCGGTACTTCACCCCAAAATCTTGGAGAGAACCCAGTCCACCAGAGTCCCTTTTCCCAATTACTTCCTCTAGTGTGTCATAGGGAGCTCCAGCAACCGCCAAAAGCTGCCAGCTATGTTAGTCTAAACCTTATTCCAGTTAAAAATACAAGTATTCAACAGAAAAATATTCTACAACTATATAAGGTAACTTCTAGCAAATAATGAAAAGCAGAGAATGTGAAAAACAATGTTACCTCATCTCCAGGCCTCAGGAGGGCAAATAAAGCACATGTGATAGCATGAGTACCTGAGAAGAACTGTTGACAGATGAGAATATTATAAAGCATATATTGTCAACTTTTGCAAAAACTAAGTTTTAGAGAACAAGGTTCCCATCTAGTGCCATCTAAAATGGATAGATACCTGCAATTTTATCTGCGTTTCTAGAATTTGAACTCATGATATCCAAAACATATAAGGCAATAGCCTTATTGTTATGCCAAGGCTCATCTTCAGTAAGAACTAATAAGTAGTGTAAAAAGGAACAAAATGGAAAACTAAGAACCTGTGAACGAACAATAGCTGATTCAGCCCCAACAATTTCTGCAAAAACTTGGTCAAGAGCCCCACGACCCCCAGCTTCATCATGACCATAACCAGTGCAACCACCAAAGTGCTGATAGCAAATGAACAATATGCATATTAGCTACCATGTTGAATCCCCAAACACAGACAATAACTAATTCTTCAGAAATTATAATGAAAAAGTTTGATAGCCTGATTGTATTAACTACCAAGGCTCACAGGTAGAATAGTAAGTTACATCCAACAAAGACGACAGTGACGAACCATGGTACCACACATGTGAACTCCTAACAAACAAATTTAAGACAGAGTGCTGAAAAACAGAAATAAACTAATGAGATGATGACTTTGCAGATAAAGCTTTCACTTTAACAGAACTTTTTTTTAACCGTTTTAGGGGAAGGAGAGCCTTTCATTTCCTGGTTTGCTACATATCAGTTACAGTGTACAAGACTGCAATTTTTCTGCATCTTCGGGGATTACTGTTCAATAATTTTGACTGAACTGAAAGGTCTAATGCAATCATTCCAATCTCTAGCAACAACACTAAAAACAGTTAACAGAAAGTTTTATTAGCCTCAAACCCATGATGGCCATCGTATCAAATAATTATTAATCCAAGAATATTATAGCATACTTGTAAACAGGTTAACTAAATCAAAGGGCAAGCTTACATGAGATCCAACTCGAGCGTTTTGAAAAGCTCTAAGGACACGGTTGGTATTGCACGCAACCAAATTATCCACAGCCCTAAACTCTAAATGTAAGGCATCTACTGCTGTCACAACCTGCAGACAAGAAGAGGAAACCATTTACCATTATTATTCTTTACCAATCCACAAGCATTTTCAGCATGTGAATCAGACACCACTTCAAAATCAGAATTTTTACTCCAAAAAATAAATTAAATCTTAGTAACACTTTGGGCTCATAGAAAACCAGAAGATAATCTCTAAAATTCAGGGGAAAGAACAGAATACATATTTTGAAGAATGAAAAGGTATTCAAATCATATGCCACGTGCCCTTTCCATTTAAAAGAAACAAGAATACAACTTCAAAGGTGCATTTCAACTGATCCAAGCTGTTTTGGTATTCAACAGAAACATTCTCCTACACACTGACAAGTGAAAATCTCAATCCTCTAGAACCGGCTTTTATTCAGTTCCTTCACATCTTCAACACATAAAGTAAACCCCAAAACCAAATTCTGAACTGAAATAAGAAAAAAAAAGAAAAGAAACAGGTATTCAACCAAAACAGACCCTAATTTTATTTTCTACTTCCTACAAATTCCAAACATTTTCTTAAGCACTACAATACAAAAGGCCAACAACACAATTCCTATATCTCAAACTAGCAGGAAAAAAACTTTATAATCTTTTTAATCACCCAAAAGAAAAAAAAGTTTTTTTTTCCTGTTTTTATAATTCCTAATGCTTCCCAGGCAACCCAATGATGCAGAATGGTTCTGGGTTTCAAAAAGGTCTAACATTTTTAACAATTCTGAATGCTTAGAAGTAACAAAATGGTAGAGGGAGAAAATAGGGATGGTTTTGGCAGCACATACCTCTGGCACAAAAGGGTTGGCAATGGCACGATGAGCGTTGATAACATTGAGAGGAATGGAGAGAGGAGAGGTAGCCATTGCAGTGGAAGCTCGAATAGGATAAGCAGAGATAGACTGCTTACGGGCACATTATTCCTTGGAATTACTCACATCTAACATTTTCTTTCGACTTCATAAGTCACACTTTACAAAATAAAGTATTATTGCTGTGCAATACTCACTTCTTTAATGATATCTGTTATATTTAATATTTATATTAATTTTTTAATTTAATAATTTGATTTAAATACAATATTTGGATTATCCTTTCTTATTGTTAATATAATTTGAATGAAAATAGTACAAAAGAAGTAATATTATAAATTTGAGTTAAAAAGAAAAAAGAAAATAATTATAATGTGTCTAGTTAATAGAATAGAAATGATATCGGGTGAAGAGAGTTAAGGTACTTTCTTAATATCTCAAATCGGATCCAATTGTCAATCCCGTAAACAATATGCATTTTTACTATAAATTAAATCTTAAAAGATTAAGCTATATGGGACATACGAGCATTCTCATTTAACAAGACAAAAGGTTAAGCTATTCAAGAAGATAAACATTGTTAATCGACAGGGACATTGTGAAAAGAAAGAATATATTTAAAGTTGCATGAAACACAATCAAGTTCAGACTTAGAAAGGATATGTATAGAAGTTAAAATCATTCAATAGTTATAAGCAACCTCTCAACATATATCTTCTTCATATATAAAGCCCTTAATCGAGAAAAAAGTCAAAAGAATAGAGGTAACAATATACAAAAATGTTGTTGAAATTCCTTATGCCTCTACAACAAAGCTTCAGAAATAGATCCCAATTTTGAGAACAACACTAAATCTACCATATCCTTGGATTTGAAGAAGTTTTTAAAAGAACACTCAGAGTGCTCATCCAGCTACCTAGGAAAAAGAGTCTATCTATTGGATATGTCTAAAAATGCAACCCCTTCATAAATAACAAAGAAAATGATTAGAACTAGTAGAGAGAGCTTAAGCCTTGTACTCGTCAAAAGACCATGTTCTCCCTACTAGTCAGACTCAATGATTAGCTTCTTACCTTAGCTAGTAATAATTATTTATCAAACAATATTTTTTAAGCCAAGTGTGGCTAGATAAAAAATACTCATTGAGGAAAAAGTGGCTTGGGAAAGAATACTCATTAACGGGGTCAATTAGGAGTGGTTGCAATATGAAAGAATACTCATGAAGCCATAAGTGGTTTGGGAAAGAATACTCCTTGAGAGGGTTATCTAGGAGTGGTTGTGATATGAAAGAATACTTGTTGAGTTAGAAGTGGTTTGAAAAAGAATAACCTTGACAAGGTCAGCCAAGAGTAACTTGAGTCAAAGAATACTCAATTAAGTCAAGAGTGACTTATGTTAACAACACTCAAGGAAATGGCCAGGAATGACCAAGAAGAATATTCAATTAAGTCAAGAGTGGCTTATGTTAAGAATACTTAAGGAAATAGCCAGGAATGATCAAAAGTCCAAAGAATACTCGAAATATACTTCACAACAATAATTTGTCTAGTGGACCTTAATTTGTTGATTGGGTACTGGATGTAGTTTGTTACGAAAGATGGACCAATATAAATTGTTATGTATATTTTTTTCTTCCCTAATCTTTCTACATTACATGTTATTATTGATTATATTAACTAAAGAAAGAGAGTTATGGTTTAGGGTTAAATTATCTTTTACTCAATTATGACACATTAGATTTTAACTTGCATCAGTCACGATCTATCAAACCAAGAATTACAATCTGATCGTTTATTGAAATCAATAAGAAAATACTATAGACAAATGATTCAGTGAAGTTAGTTAGTTGCGTCTGAAACGATGCATCAAATGAAAGGGTTTATCAACACCCAATTTCATCTGGGTGAAAAACGATAAATAAATAAAATACTAATAAAAATAAAAAATATATTTTACTAATCACACCTTATGTTTTTAATGTTTGCACCCCCATTTCTTTTTGTTTCAAATTGGGCCATTTGACCCAATATCATATGCGGCCCAATTGCATCGATCATGCGGTCCATTTCACTCACAAAAAAAAAGGAGAAATAAATAAAACAAATTAAAAATAAAGAGAGAGAGAGAGAGAATGGATGACGTGGCAAATGCATTATTCATCATCTTCTTCCTTTTGCACTTCGTTTTGTTTATTTTTTAGTACCGTTTTAACTCGTCTTCATATATGGGCAACCAGGATATGAATCGGTGAAGGATGAATGATTGGAGGTTAATTGTTTCCACTTGAATGGGCATTTTCCGTTGAGAGTCATTATGGCTCTCAACAGAAATGTTTCGTTTAACACACAAACTGAAGCGTCATTCTTGTCCTATAAAAAGGCAAAGTGTTCCTTCATTCAGGGGTTGGGGGATTCATTTTTGGAATTGAAGAAATTCGAGTTCAGAAAGTGGAGAGAGTTCTGTAAGAGAAGCATAAAAGAACGAAGTGTTGAAGGTTAAAGCACTAGTTGAAGAGTTTCATAAACGCATATTAAACTTCGGATTAATGATTTTCAACAGGTAAATGATCCTTTATACTTTCAAAACTTGATGAATGTTTTTGTAACTGCAATGTTCATTATCTTCCTTGTTTAGCTTATTGCATGCATTTCTCTATTCATGATTCTTTTTGTTCATTGATATATCTAGTTTAAAGGCTTATTGATTATAATTCTCTGTCGTTTGTATGTGTCTTCTTATATTATTAGTAAATTATTTTACTATGACTGATTTTTTAAAAGCCATGGCGCTTGCGTCGATGATGAGGCAACAAGCATTTTAAACATTCGTCGAAAGAAGAAACCAAACCTCCATTGTTGAAGCCTCCAACCCCAACGCATTAACCTACGTTCAATTCTAATCTCTGAAACCTTAGAAACTTGATCTCTGCACCGAGGACTTTCAAATGTTTTCTGTCGTTTATGTGTTTGTTTTGTTTCCTTTCATTTAAAGCATATTCGTTTAATGTTTTCTTGCACCAAGATTATGTGTCTCACAAGTTCAATTCTATGTATGTTTAATTTTAGGATGTTATTGTTGCACCGAAATTATTTCGGTGTAACATGTTTCGTTTGGTTTCCGTGTATTTTTCACCTTGTTTCGTCCATTCATTCTTTATCATCATAGTGCCAAACATTGTTTCAATTTCCACTTTTTTTTGTTGTTGCATTTTGTCAAGCACCTTAGATACATCGATTCGTCTTGGTGTAACTAAGTGCGGTGTACCTGTAGTGAGTGTTTAGTGCATTGCTTGATTTTCACTTTACCCATTTTCGTTCAAACACATTCAAGCAAGCATTTAACCTAGCCCAAGTGGTTTTGTGAATCAAAATCACGTACAATAATGTTATGTTCACAAAACCAAACTTTGAAAACCTTCTTACCTTCATTCAAAGAACCAACCTTCAAAAGCATTCTTTAACCTTCACTCGCTTCACTCAAACTTCACTTTACCTAAAACTCACGTACAAACTTTTCCTCATACATCAAACACCTTGACTTATTTGATCGTGAACAAAGCCACGCACGCTAGCGCGTTCACAATCCTTACCCAATTGGTTCTGTGAATCTTAAACATGCCCGCTGATCCCTATGTTCACATAATCAAGCCTTGAAACCAACCATCAAAGAACTAAACCACAAAACCATTCACACTTGAACCTATCTTGTACCAATGGCATGCATAACCCAATTTTTTGTTTAGACTACCCATTTTGTGAACATGAGTCAGGCATGCTGGCATTGTTGTTCATAAAAGATCAAAGAAAACTTCACGCCTTCTTTGAATCTTCGTCTACATATCTAACCTTGCAACCTTCATGCATAAAACCAATTTTGTTTGCGTAGCCATGCATAAAGGTTACCTAAGTAATTTTAACCTTTTACAGAAATTAGCCTTACACTCAAAACCTTCGCTTGTAAATTTCCCATGAATGCTTTCGTGTAACTCACATACCTTGTATACAACAAATTTTCCTCTGTAAGGCATAAGTCACGTATGCTGACACTCATGCTCACAGAAAAAACCCTGCTCATCCTTCTGCACAAAAATCTCACCTTTCCCGAAAAGCTCACGTGGTTAGCTATGTAACCCAGGTTTTTTTCTTCTTTCCTCTTTACTAAAACTATACCTGAAACCTCTAAACCTTACCTAGAAACACTCACTAATTCCCATGACTCTTAAAACATCCCAAAAACTTTGAAACAAAACACAGATCCCCAATCATCATGAACCCTAAAGTTTATACGTAAATAATGGTTTTTTTCATTGAACATATTTTTGAAAAGGAAAACTTTGCTTTGACAACCACAACTGACATACAACTAGATGTCAACCGCTGAGGTGGCACAATTGCATACATAGAGAAGGGCAAAACGGGGTTTTTGCTTCTAAAGGACATTTATGGTATTTGGCTATGGAAGGACATATTTAGGATTTGAGTAAGTAAAGTTACAAAAATTTCAAAACTGAGAGGAAAGGGTGGGCACGAGCGGGTTAGGGAATTTAAGGGTTCAAGGGAACGCGAGGGGTTGAGTGACAGAGTGCTTTTGTGCCAACAATCGACCGACGGTCAGAGATATTGGCAGGTGGTTGCAGTTTGTCACGGGTTTACGATTTTCAGTGGGTTCGTGCATGCAAGGGGTTGAGCAAGAGTGATTTTGTGCCATTAATTGACCGAAGGTCGGAGAGATTGGAAGGTGGTTGTTGTTTGTGGAGTCCAGTGTTGTACAAAGGTTGAAGGTGTTTTTAGCTAACCCAACCTTTTTTACGACTTTTTGGGTTTGGGACGGTGAAAGACTGAATAAAGACAGGTATACACTGGTTTTGGTATGATTTCTGATTTGCATTAGGAGATTTTAGACTGGTATTTTTTTCTGGGGGTTTATTAGCGTCCTTAAGTCGACAATGAGGGCGGTTTAGTGATTACGATTGGTTCTACGATGAATGTGATTTCGTTTTTGGTTAATGGTTAATGGTGTTGTTTTTGAGTTGAGGGTATGAGATTGTGTAATCGATTTAGAGTTGTGTTTAATTTGTCATTGATTGAATAATTGTTTTTGTTAGGGTTAACAATAGAATAATTAAGGCAAACATAAGTGTAGTTTAATTTTGCACTGAGTTCCTGGTTGTGGTTGGTGGTAAGAACCTTCAACTGAGTTAAACAATTATATAAAGAGGCTTAAAGTGTTTGTATGTGTAGTGGTGAAGGGTTGTTGCAGGACCAGTGGTGGTTGTTGTTTGATGTAATTGTTAGGTGGTCGTTGTTCAAGTCCATGTTTAGGCAGTGTTAAACAATTATATCTCGGTTAATTAATTATTGGGTTTTGTTTCATTGTATTTGTTATTTTTTAGGAAAAGAATGACAAGTGGTGAAAGTGTTTCAGATTCAGGGGAGTTATGTGTGCGACATTTCTATTATACGAAGTACTTGGGAGCTGTGAATACTATGTTAACAATGCAACAGGACAATTGTATTCAAGAAACTCCATTTGGTTGGTTTACACTATTGACTCATAAAGTCAAAATAAGTAGGAGAGTGTTGAAAGAGTTATGTGCAAGATGGGTTGAGAAAAGAGGTGGATTTTTTATTAGGTCTGAGTTTGTGCCTTTCTCTTTGTTAGATGTTTGTGTTGGTTTAGATCTACGCGTTTCTGGGGTAGATGTAGAATTGGAAAATGAAAATGTTGATAGTTATTGTAGAAGTATATTTACTTGTGGAATAGCTAAGGTAAAGATGGTTTTTGATGAACTTGTTAAATGTCATACTAATGGTAAGGTTGACAAATTTTGTTAGGTTTATCTGAATTTTTGTTTCCCAATAGAATGAGAAATGTGTATTCAAGGTTGTTTAACATTGTAGATAATTTAGGTGAGCTTCATAGGTTTAAGTGGGGCACATGTGTGTATACATATCTGTTCAAAAGCTTATGTCGAGCTTCAAGGTGTATTCACAGCGAATAGAATTCAATTATTCGTGTGGCGAACTGTGTATACTTGTTGCAGGTAAATTGTAAAGTGCTTTATGATGTTAATCTTCAATTGTATTATGTGGTAAAGTTTAATTTATGATTTGTAATTTGACTGTAGATATGGACTTTAAACCATGTAATTGTGACAAAGCAAATTTCTCAAAGAATTAGAATTGTATTCCCCATAATCCTACATTGGAAGGATGTGAAGGTTGGTGACAAGGAGGTTGAAACAGCCTTCAAAAACAACGTGGTGAGTGAAGTTTGTTGGATTTGAATTACTAATATGCAATGTTAATTATCATTACTTTTCTTGTATTGTTAAACGGTTTTGCAGGTAATTTGTAAGTTGTTGTTGTCGAAGGAAGAGTGTCGACAGCATGTGGCCAAAGAAGCCTTTAAAATTGACATTCTTGAAGTGAATGAAAGCAAAACGGACGATATAGCGGGAATTGAAGTTTGTTAAAGTTGTGTGCACTTAGTCGTCTTTTTTGTAAAATGATATGTTTGTAATGTATCAGTTAATATATTCGTGTAAATGAATTATGTGACAAACAATGAGATTTACTGTGTTTGGTAGTATTTTGTGTGAAATCTCATAATTGGTCCGAATGTGCTGTTGAGTTAATCACTTAATAAGACATGGTTAAACACATTTTCTGGAAGTAAGGTTTGTACAAATTTATTTCTTCGTACTTTCTCTTAATTCTTCTAAGGTAATTTGCATGAAGTTTGTTGGTTTGGATTAAAGTTAGTCGACCATATGTACCAACAAATATTGACAAAAATATAGGAACTGAACCGTCAGGAGCCTCACATGTTTTGTGTCAAATTTGGTAAAGGGTCAGAAAGTTTTGTAGAGTTAATCCCATAATAACACAGGGTTAAACACATAGTCTGACAAATTCTCTAAACCAAATTTGTTAACGCGAGTGGGGATGGTTTGAGCGAAACTGTGTCAGGGGAGATTTATAAGCCTCTGGAGTCAAATAGCTTAAGCGGAGATATAAATGTCCGAGCGAAAATAACACATGTTTTTGTCAAGTTTGGTAAATGGTCAAAAAAATTTGTTGAGTTAATCACATAATAACACAGGGTTAAACACATACTGAACAAATTTGCTAGTGGGGATGGTTTGAGCGAAGCTGTGTTAGGGGAGATTTATAAGCCTCTGGAGTCAAATAGCTTAAGCGGAGATATAAATGTCCGAGCGAAAATAACACATGTTTTGTGTCAAATTTGGTAAATGGTCAGAAAGTTTTGTTGAGTTAATTACATAATAACACAGGGTTAATCACATACTGAACCAAATTCGCTAACGTGAGTGGGGATGGTTTGAGCAAAACTGCATCAGAGAAGATTTATAAGCCTCTAGAGCCAAATAGCTTAAGCGGAGATATAAATGTCTGAGCAAAAATAACACATGTTTTGTGTCAAATTTGGTAAATGGTCAGAAAGTTTTGTTGAGTTAATTACATAATAACACAGGGACACATACTGAACCAAATTCGCTAACGCGAGTAAGGATGGTTTGAACGAAACTGCGTCAGGGGAGATTTATAAGCCTTTGGAGTCAAATAGCTTAAGTGGAGATATAAATGTCCGAGTGAAAATAACATGTTTTATGTCAAATTTGGTAAATGGTCAGAAAGTTTTGTAGAGTTAATCACATAATAACACAGGGTTAAACACATATTGAACCAATTTCACTAACGCGAGTGGGGATGGTATGAGCGAAACTACGTCAAGGGAGATTTGAGCACCAACCACCTACCAATGTCATGTGCCGAGGGAAAGTCGTGTTGTGCCATTACCAGCACCGAACATACAAAGTGTTTAACCCCGTCTACTTAAGTGTTTAACTAATCACAACTTTCTAACCACCCATCACAGGAAGTACCCCCTGACCTGCATACCTGAAATTATTATATGTTTTACACCTTGGCATTGAATACAAGTGTTCCTTGCTTCATGATCGACACAAGTCCTATGCCATCACAACCATTCCAGATAAAATTGTTTAACTCTGTTTATTTATGTGCACACACTAGCAAAAATTGACTCAAAAAAATATTCTACGCAGTAGATATGATCATTTATCACACCTATTAGGTCAACTGTAAACAACAAAATATGAACACCACAATTTAGTAATAATTTTTGCCACAATTTTTAATTTAATTGAAAATATGATATCAATAATTGCTAACAATATTCATACAAAATGTTCAAATTTGAATATTGTACTCCAACTTCAAATTACAATGTACAAATATAACTTTATAAAGGTGTATACAAATATCTTCATAAATCTACTACAGTCAGATCTTCTTGTATCCGACCTTCTTACAATGCACAAATAATTTATTTGCATTAGTTTCCTTCATATCAATATTAGATCTTCTTGCAGCCATAGCTAGCTTCAAAGCAACATGTTCATTAAATGAGTTCAGTTAAAAAAATTAGTATGTTGCATAATTTCAATCTACAAAACCAATGGTAAACATTCACGCATTCTGCAAAACAAAATTATTATGTGCCTCTTTAACCTCCATACCTAAAATCCTTACATGTTTTAAACTTTTGGATTCAACACAACTGTCACTTGTTTCACCACTAACCACCTACGAATGCCCTAACCCAAGGGATTGTCACCCTGCACCATGACCAGTTTTGCAACTACACAGCGCTTAACCCTCTCTACTAAGTGTTTAACTAAGCAAAACTTTATATCCATCCATCATAGGCATCAATTATGTGCCCGCCTCACCTTCCTATCTCAAATCCTTAAATGTTTTCAACTATTGGATTCAACACAAGTGTGCCTTCATTTACCACGAACCACCTAACAATGCCATAAGCCAAGGGACAGTTCTGTTGCGCCATGACTAGTTTTACACATTCAGTATTTAACTCTGTCTACTTAAGTGTTAAACCAAGCATAACTTTCTGACTACCCATCACAAACACTAATCTATACCAAAATCAGACCTACATTAGAAACAGACCCACAAATTATCAACTCACACCACACCAACACAAATAAAACACTAAAAACAAACAACTGCTCATACACAAAAAATGAACCTACACACGAAATGCGACGGCGACAGTTCCTTTGACTTTGGGTGTTGAAGAACGAAGACAACGTTCTTACTCTGTGAATGAAAACCCAAGGGGTTGTGGTTTCTCTTGTACGAAAGTGACAGCGACAGCGAAAGCTACACTTCTTCCCTCACACAAATCGACCCACGATCCTCAACAACGGAGATGACGTTCATTGAAGAACGGCGGCTACACTGCTCGCGATGAAGAACGAACAGGGTTTGTGATTGCAAACAACAGACAGGGACAATAGATATGAGATTGAAAGTCACTGTTTCTCGAGCTCTCGATTGCAATGTCTGGGCGGTGCGATTCTGATACAACCCCAACCATCTAAACCCTAATAGCTTCAATCGACCCTCAGTGCCATGCCAGAGCATTTTTTCCACGTCAATAATGTTGGTTGCATCAGCGTCACGTATAGTTGTAAATTGGGTGTGTGCCACGTGTGGTTGTCAAAGTATAATTACTCTTTTGAAAACTTTCTTAGTTGTCTCTGCCTTCTTTTGATTTTACTCATTTGATTAAAGGTACTGTGTTAGGACAAGCACTGTGGGGTGCTAATACCTTCCCCACACATAACCGACTCTTGAGCTCATCTTTGGTTCATAGACCATTTCTTTCTTTTTTGATTTTCCATAATAAATTATAGTGGCGACTCCATCTCTTTATTTTTGTCACAACCATGGTCACGACAAGGTGATAAAAAATTATTTTTAAAAATATTTATATAGAGATTGAAGTCGCCACCATAGTTCATTACTGGAAAACTATAGAAAAACAAAAAATAAGAATAGTCTACGAACCAAATTCAAGATTCAGAAGTCAGTTACACGCGGGGAGGTATTAGCATCCCACAACGCCCGTTATAAGATGGTACCTTTAATCAAATAAGAAAAGTAAGTGTGGTTCTAAAGATGTTATTTTTCCCAAAAATAATAATAATAATAATAATAATAATAATACAAATAAACACAAATAAAATAAAAAAATAAAAAGAATAAAATAAACAAATATTAATACACAAAGATGCAAAATAAAATAAATAAAAATAATTAAAAATACCAATAAAATAAAATAAATAAAAATACAAATAAAAAATAAATAAAGTTGCAAAAATAAAAATAAGCAAAAAATAAACAAACAAAATATATTTTTATTTTTTGGGCCCGACAAAGATTTATTTTGCTCTGACGTATTTTCTTAAAGGAAAATCAGGGACTACGTAGTTCTAATTTAAAAATGTCTTATAGTGTTTAATATTTTTTAATTTTTTGAGATTTTATTTTATTTTATTTTTATTATTTCTTTAGAAATATTTTATATTCTTTATATTTTTTAATATGAACCTCGGGTGTAAATAAGAAACCATGGAAATAGGTCCCCATAGACCAAGACCCAATGTCATGTGCCTCATTTTTTTTGAACCCTAATTGCCTCAACATTCACCGCATTCATTGTAAATCAAATTAGGATTATTGAAGATATGCAAATGTGACCAATGGTGGCGCCGGCAGGGAACAGTGTCGCGGTTGCAGGTGGAGCTCACCGGCGAGGAAGACGGTGCAGCATGCGGCATGCAGCACGTAGGGGGAAGATCCTGCCATCTCCAGCGGCGGTGTGGCATGGTGGGTGAAAAGGGCCATCATGCGATGAAGATGGTTCCGCCATTTATAGTGGTGGCGTGGCATGGTGGCTTAGGAGAAGGCCATTGAGTGATGACGGTGGGGCCTAAGGCGCGAATGTGGCCGCGCTCAATGGGAAGGTGAAGTGACGGCATCACCGAAGGTGAGGCACGGTGAAATGTTAGGTTGATGATGCAGCTGCCACCACCGATGGTGGTTAAGGGAGTGGTGTCGCGGTGATCACCGGCGGCGAGACGCAAGGCCGTTTGTGGTTGGGTATTCTTCCTGTATTTTTAACTTTTGGTAATGGATGTTTGGTTTTATTGATTCTCGTTTGGTTCTCTGTTTTGATATTAGTTAGGTTATAGAGGCGCTGCGGTGGTCACTGGTAGCGTGGGCACTACTGTTGTGTTCAGCAACAGGGTGACCTTGGTTCTCTGTGCTTCTATTTAGTTCTATGTTGTTCTTTGTGGTTCTCTATTTGGGTTCTGATAGGTGTTCTATGGTTCCAGGATGGGTTCTGTCCGATTTCTAATAGGTTGTGATGTGTTCTGCTGTAGTTTTGAAGGATTTTGATGTGATTTCGAATGATTTTGATAGGGTTTAGGGTTCTTGTTTGATTTATTTCTTAATTTTATTTGAGAGGATTCTGATAGGGTTTAGAGTACCTATTTGGCTGATATTTTTTGTTTGGAATGATTTTTATAGCTTTTAAGGTTTTTTTTTTGTTTGGAATGATTTTGATAGCTTTTAAGGTTCATTATGAGACTCGAGCAACAATATCTCAAAAGGTATAAGAATTGTGCTTTAAGCAGCAACTCCTTTATATATAATATATTATTCACATTCAATTTGTATTTATTATACAGGGTATAAAAACACTAACATTTGATATTAAATTTTTCACAGATTAAACATGGAAAGAAATAACACGTATATATACATTAAACAAACACATTGCAATTAGACAGGAGCAAAGTGATCAAGACATACCAGTTATAGTTCCCAAAAATGTTTCCTTTTAATTTGTTTTAAGCTTTTTCCCCAATATGTGAGAATTGGACTCTAATTCTTGAATAAACTAGATTCTCTCTTGAATTTTTCTACCTCTGTGAATTGTACCTATAGACCCTCTCCCTGTGTATGTGTATGTGTGTAAATGTGTGTTTTACAAAATTTTCTCAACTCTTCAAGTTACTTTGCTAATGATTTTCAGTAAATGTCATCTTAATTTAAAGAAACTGATAAGTCAATCATTAAACAAAATAATCACCATCAAGACCTTTTAACAATCCATAAGCTCATGTGTTAAGCTCTTTTTTAAAAAAAAAATCAATTATCATATTTTTAATTTATTTTCATGCCTTAAAAATGAGTAACTGAAAAGGTAGACCTAAAAGCATGAAGAAGACATGAAGAAGTTAGAAAATCATAAAAAAATAAAAACAATAAAAACAATAAAAACCAGAATAGTCTGAATTAATGAAAATAAAATGAGTAATTAATTAACTCATATGTAGAGACGTATGTTGCACATAGGAGAGAGAAAATAGAGGTTGTAATTAATAAAGAGGGGTACCAATAATCATTTTATTCTTTTCTTTCTGACACCCCTAATAGGTTGGGCCTCAACCAGACTAATCAGACCTAATGACTTTTTTTATTTTTTTTATCTTTTATTGGATCGGGCTTCATTCAACTTTTTTTTTTATCTTCTGGAGTTTTTTTTTTTAAAAATGGACTAAAATTTCATTTTTCTGTCTTTCTTTTTTCTTCTTTTTCATAAAAATAGAATGAGTCTAAGACACTTTCTCCTTTATTTATTTATTTATTATATATATATATATATATTATTTTATTTTTTATACTATTTTCCATATTTAAAATGAAATAAAAGATTATTTTTAACAAATAGAATTAAACCCTAACTTTTTTTTTCATTTAAAAAAATAATTTTATTTGCCCGGACGAAATTGGGTGTTGACACTTTTCACTTTCATCCCATTTTTTCCACATTATTTTTTTAGATTGCCGTCCATCGTCGTTGACAAGGTCAAGAAAAGGTTAGAGTCTGATCCTTTGATAGATTCATCATAGTTTGAGTACATTCTGTTGCAACACGAGTCTCAACAGGATGGCGAAAAAAACTTTGAAAAAAAAAATAAAGGATTTGTCATCATAGTTTTTTAAGGAAAACTACATAAAAACCTTTAAAAGAAATGGTTTATGAAATCGAATTTGAAGTCTGAGAGTTAGTTATGTGTAGGAAAGGTGTTAGCATACTACAATGTTTGTCCTTAAACTGTTGAAAATAGTGTAGGCTGAAGTTCAAGAGCGGGACGAATTGAACTACGAATTCTTTTTCAAAAACTTTTGTAGGAGAGTGCAAATCTTGATTAACCAATATATTATGAAATCAATTTAGCACAATACAAGCAAAACAATAAATTAAAAATGAAGCCAACTTGTTGAAATTATTATCTTAGTAATTTTTTATAATCTGTCCAGTAAAACAATCGATTAAAATGTCAAAACAATCTGTTAAAATTTCTTAGCAGTCAAGAAACAGAAAAATAACAGATTGATCAGAAAAACAATTCTTGGTCAAACTCACAAGTATTCGGACAAGAAAAACAATCGATTGAAATCGCAGATTAATTGATTGAAATTTTTCTAGTAGTAGTTTTTCAAAAATCTAATAGTGAAAACAACTAATTGATTTGCACCATCAATATGTTTATATTCAAGAAAAATAAAATGAACCTTATAAATTTCCAATAAAGAAAATCAACAAATTAAAATTACAATCAATTGATTGAAATTTCTAGAAATCACTGTCAATAGTTTCACAACAACAAAGGTGAAAATTGTAAGTTGGTTTTATATTTCAATTGATTGAAAATTTTAATTTGAAATTTAATCTGATTCAAATATGTCAAAATCAATTGCCTACAAGATTGTTAATCAAAAACTTGAGTTAAAAGTCACTTTTTATTAACAGCCCAAAAAATCAATGGAATGATTTTACATTCAATTGATTGTTTTTATTAGCAGAATCAATATTCAGTGCAGAACCAGTTTGCGATTTTCAAGGAGTTCAAGAACAGTAAGAGATCCCACAATTTTTATACTGGTTCACTCTTTTTCAAGAGCTACATCTAGTTTCTTTGTCACACTAGCAAATATTCCAATAATCAATCAAAGATTACAACGAAACACAAGTTCAAGACCCAATCTTGCAGCCTACAAGATTGCTCAAGACACTTTATGCAACACCCCACTTCACAACTACAAAAACCATTGTAGAACCCACCTAGAACCCTATCTAGATGAAATATCCACACCAATTACACCTAGAAACCCTATCTAGATGAATTACAATACACACATTAGAGGAAAATGAATTACAACTTAATGATCAAATCAAAATATAACCTACAACCTATTAAGAAAGGGAAGAACCACTTCGCTGATCACAAAGGTTGTTGTAATGATGCTTCAATCACTATAAGGCATACAATATTAGCTCCAAGATTGAGAATCAACGTTGTTCATTTGAAATCTTTGAAAAACCTCTCCACCAAGAAGCTTTCTTGCTCACCCCATGCTCTCTTAGTTGAAAAACTCAAGTATTTTCAAAATCTGAAATCTGGAAAAGCTTGCATGAAAGTTGCAGAACATGTTCTTTTATAACAACTCTGCATTTAAGTAAAATCATTCGGTTGCTTTTCAATTCAATCGATTAATTTTACTAAAGTACAATTCAATCGATTGATTTTGAAAAACAATCAAATGTTTTTCATGCAATAGTAAAAATTTTCATTAAAATTCATTTAAAAAAAATTACCATTGATTCATTGGAGTTCTTACATGTTTTTATCATGATGAAAGTAAGCAAACAACACACTAATTCAAAGACTCAATGTTAGCACCAGGAGTTGCTGTATTGATTTGATGAAGCCAAAACCAACTACAACTAAAGCTGCTGAGTTAATTTGGAGCAACCAACCATGTTAATCAAGTCAAGACCAAATGTTGTCAAGTGAAGATGCATGGAGTTTGCATGGACATTGGTGCTTTTGGGTCTAGGCTTTAGGTGGTGTTGGTGTGTCTTGATTGAGGTTAAAATCTGTGATGATGAATGTGCTGATCATTGATAAGTTCCACTGTGAAAATTGATTTTAGCAAGTTTTTAAAAATCATTAAAAACAGATTTCAGATTTTGATAAACCGTTTTAACTGTATTTTAAAATCTAGTCGACTGAGTGTCAAATCAATCGACTAAAGTTTGACAGCTGTCACTACAGCTGTTTATAAATAGCTGGTGCATTTTCAAAAGAGAAAAACACAGAGATTTTTCATACATACTATACTGATTTGATTTGAGAGAAAACGCTACCACACTTTTGAGATCAAAATCATTTGAAATTTTCAAAGAATTCATCAAGAATTGATTTTCTGCATTCTGCTAGAGCTTCGGAAACTGACTACACATTTCTACATCATTGATTTGACCTCAGACTAAGCACTCTATACCTGTTTTTTCTTACATTTCTGATTTGTTGTATAGAGTTGTTGTTTTTAGTTGATTTCTGTGTAAATCTTTCAACTGTATTCAAACTGCTACTGAGTTCTTGAATTACTGGGGTGTAATTCTTGATACAATGAGATTGTACTGGTGGTTTGCCTACTCCAGGAGGCAATGTGAGGCGTTTCTTGGTTATACAGTCGATTTTGTATAACTATGACTTGTTGTAGGTTTCAGCAAGGGTGTTCTTGAAACATAATGGGTTTCTGTGTGGTTTCTTGTTCTGTTGAGGGTTCAGCAGTGGTCTACTGTGGGGAGTAGTTAGACGTTTCTGGGTTATACAGTGGATTTTGTATAACTGTGACTTGCTGTGAGTTTCAGTAAAGGAGTTCTTGAAACACACAGTGGACTCTGTGTGGTTTCTTGGTCTGCTGTAGGTTCAGCAGTGGTTGCTGCAAGTGCAGTGTATTCTTGTTGTGGGCAAGTGCTGTAAACTTGATCAGTTGATCATTTTTAGTGAAATCCTTACTGTGTGTGAGGGACTAGACGTAGCTCGTTTGGTGGGTGAACCAGTATAAAAATCTTTGTGTTCTTGAATCTTCTTTCACTTTCTTGATCACTGATTTAATTGATTGGTTCACTGTATAAACTGTTTTCAAAATCTATAACTGAACTCTATTTGATTTAAGACTTAAACATTTTTTAATAATTGTTTCTTTCATAAAAAGAATTTTATTTTTGATTGGTTGATAATAATTCGAACTGTTAACTGAATCGAATTTGACCAGTTCATTCTGTGCAGTTAACTTCTGTCTGTTTCAGTGTAGTAAACTAAATCTCTTCCGCAATTACATTTGAATTCTGATAAATCTGTTTGGTTTGTTGCATTGTACTGTGACTTGATTGAGTTCTGTTTACTGATTTATTCTACTGCACTGCTCAGTAAAATCAATAAAGATCCAGTATATCAAAATGACTTTCATTTTTTGAAAAGATAAAATAGTTTTGAAAAAGATTCTGAAATCCAATTCACCCCCCCTCTTGTATTTCAGCCAACACAGTTTCTTACACTAAAAAACAAACCCAAACCAATATTCAAACTCGGATTGATTCATCAAATCTTCAAGCTTGGATTCTTGACAACATAGACGACACCTAATGTGCAACATGAATGTGGTTTCTAAAAACATTTATTTTCCCCAAAAAAATAAAACAAAAAATGCATGTAAGAAAACAAATAAATTGTTTTTCAAATTTTTTATTTGGGTCTGACAAGAATTGACCTTACTCCTATATGTTTTTGTTTACAATGGAAAATCAGGGTTTAGTTGTGTTGATATTTTTAATTTTGAAATTTTAATATGTTTTAAGTTTTATATTTTTTATAATTCATGATGTTTAAAGTATAAGATAGTGTGAGCAACTATGTTTAATACACCCACAAATCATATTGTAAACAAAGATAGTGTAAACTATAAATCAATATTGTTTATCATTTGCGTGAATTTTATTTATGGGAAAATACTCAACAATTACTTTTCTTTTTTATTTAAATGAAGTGTATTATTTTATTAAATATCAGGTGACGCGTGCGGTTATACATATGTATAAAAGAAGGTGAAAATTGGAACGTCGAAAAAATTGTTTAATTATCATATTAAAATGCAATTAATTAATTTGGTTTTATATAAAAACTCAAATGATGGGAATGATGGGAAAAATTGATTGCAGCCAAGTCATCTCCTTGAATGTATTGGTTTTGGAAGGTTTGATGGAAAGAAATGGAGTTGTAGAAGTAGTGAAATGATGAGGTTACACTCACAAAACAATGAAGGTGATTTAGACGGAAAAGAAGTTCCAAGAGAGGTGAGACCAACTCTCACAAGTGCCTAAGATTAACTTAAAAATTGAGCTAACCTTGATGGAGCACAAGAAAAAATTAGGCTTAATTTTGACAAAAAATTTTTGTTCATTCCATGTTGAATTTTACATGATCAAGCACATATATTTATAGTGCTCAAGGTTATCCAATTTGCAGCCATAATTTTCAGAATTCAAAATCCAAATTCAACATAGATATAAAGGAGCCAATGCAAGTGTAACAAGTGGCAAGTAATATGCATTTTGGGGAATAAAAGGTGTATCAGATGACACTTGGTTGCATTGTGCTTGACACAATTAACATGTGCTAAATGTGCAAGAAAGTGGTGTGCCCTCCTCCCTTTTAGATGGTCCAAGTTGCCTAGTGTGTTTATTGGGCTTAAAGAAGGCTAAATTGATGCACTAGGTAATTCAAGACATTACTCTCAATCTTACCTTACACATGGCCTAAATACAAGGCCCAAAATAATTATATGGAAGTCCAATACATGGCACAAAGATAAGATCCTACTCTATTCTTTATAATGGATGGCACAAAGATAAGATCCTACTCTATTCTTTATAATGGAAGACTGACCCATGATGATAGGTGTAACACCCAAAGATTTGTAGTATTTTCAGATAGAATAATTGCAATGTTATATATATATATATATATATATATATATATATATATATATATATATATAATATATATATATATAAA
>Ga0209700_100038_pt1 | contig 183825 bp, 109 predicted proteins | sample SiratroredBW_FD_187528 | JGI IMG/M metagenome (GOLD analysis project Ga0209700, IMG submission 187528) | Root nodule microbial communities of legume samples collected from California, USA - Siratro red BW (SPAdes) (version 2) | ecosystem: Host-associated > Plants > Roots > Nodule | place: USA... | reverse complement strand
AAAAAAAAAAAAATATATATATATATATATATATATATATATATATATATATATATTAATGTTAGCTTTTGAATTAAGTAGATTTATTTAAAAAAGAACTACTTATTTTGCAAAACCTTTTATTTTATATTATTTTATTACTAAATGAAAAACTAATTAAAGGAAATATCATTCCAGTGAAAAACATTGATAATAAAACATGTTACTCGACGTTGAATTGGTGTATATGAAATACTCATTTTATTTTATTTAATTTATTTTTGACTGTTAAAAAAAACTATTATAACTGTTATAATTCTAAAAACTGTACCAAATAATTAACTTCAATAAGCAGACATTGGTCGATTAGTACTTTGTTAACTCTAAAAAAATGTTTAGCAATTTTGTGTGTGTAAGTCATATATAATACGATTCAAATGATATTTGGACAATCACTAAACGGTAACTCCTTTTTAATAATAAAATGTTAAACTACAAAAACAATATTAAAATTTTAAAACAAAATAATAATATATGAATGAAAAAATATTGCCAAATGATTACTCAACTTTAAAGACAAGAGTACATGTTAAAATTGTTAGAACATAAACCTATATCTTGTTTTGACTTGTTTGCACTTATTGGTAGCACTCTGATTTTTTTGAACTAAATTTTAACACCAAAGAACTTGGTGCTTGAAGGTCCTGAGGGAGAAGCATGCACCATGATAGTGAGGACTCCACATTGGATAGTTCCCCATTATTGGATTTGGGGATTGCCATTTTCCATATTCTACTCAACAAGATTTTCTCAGTTCCTTCACCAAAGACCTAATCAAGGTTTACTCAAAGCCCTTCTGTGCCTCCTCCTATCTCCCTTGGTAAATTACCGTTCTTTAACGTATGTTTTTTTCTTGTAGATAGTGTAGAGAATTTTACTCAAATTATTATTATTTTTTAACAGAGGAGTGGAGTTTCCAAGTTTATTGAATCCTACCTGCTGTGGAAACTGCCATTGCAGAAGTATGGACTAAGACCAGAGCACCCCTTTGAGGAGGACTATGGATCTTGTCAAATGGCTATTGTGCCCGAAAATTTCTTCTCTGAAGCTGATAAGGGAAAAATTGTCTTCAAAAGAGCATCAAATTGGTCCTTCTGGAGTAGGGGAATTGAAATTGAAGACCACTCTAAACTAGAGGCTGATGTTGTGCTTCTTGCTACAGGCTTCGATGGAAAGAAAAAGCTCAAAACAATCTTACCACACCCTTTCCGCAACTTGTTAGATTACCCATCTGGGCTTATTCCCTTATATAGGTAAAGGACTATCTTGATTTTGAATGATTGCACTTAGGGTTTTGTCTTTAAACTCTTTTTTTTTTTCATAAATATGTTTTAGAAAAAGAAAATTTATATAGTGAGAGTTTTGTCTCATCTCGTAAATTTGTTACAGAATTTTAGATAATTATTGAGACCTAATTGGTAAGTCATTTATTGTATTGCAGGGGAACCATCCATCCATTGATTCCAAACATGGCCTTTGTGGGTTATATTGAGAGTGTTTCAAATCTTGCCACTTCAGAGATACGTTCCATGTGGCTATCTGCACTAGTAGATAACAAATTTGAGCTCCCTCCTGTTGAGAAGATGCTTTCACACACACTTGAGGAGATGGATGTCATGAAAAGGTCAACCAGATTTTACAAAAGGCATTGCATTTCAACTTATAGCATCAACCATAGTGATGAAATGTGTGAAGATATTGGCTGGAGTTCCTGGAGGAAGAAGAACTGGATCACAGAGGCTTTCAGCCCTTATAGCAGTGAGGACTATAGAAAAGAAGACTAAGAATATAATAATATAATAACCACCCTATTTGTGGCTGCATTAATAATAAGATCGAATGAATGTATGTAAAAGAAAAACAAAAGCATGTATGTCCTTTTGACACGTTAAGATATATTTAATGTGTTTACCGTTTTAAAGTTGGAAGAATTAAGCTACTGAATGTTAATAAACATGTGTCAGTGTCAAGATAAATGCTACACAAATGATTCTAACTTATGTATCACATAAGCTGAAATCGAAGCTAATTAATGTATGTCACACTGATACTAAGTGGTAGATAGTGTTTTTCATAAAAGGACCGAAAATCTTTAAGATTAGTATATCTCATGACATACACATGAAATAATTGTCAAAGATTTCAAAAATTTACATAACAGTGAACTAGTTTAACTTTCCTTAATTTTCTTGTATGTGCACAACAAATGGTGGAAAAATAATTAGTCTTGAGGGAATAGTAAAAATGTCTTCATGATGTGTTGAAAATGGGTTGTTCAACCAATCAAAGAAATCTTGTATGCAAAGTAGCTGGTATATAAGGTGAAAGGGTAATATTTTATATATTTCTTTGAGAATATGACATCGAGTTTTGAGTTAAGAGTAGTTGGATTTGATCTAACTGATTGGTGATTGGTAATTAAGCTTATGATGGATTCAGTAGTAAAAAGTGACCATTAAATCAGAATAGAGACTTGTGAAGATTGCTTATAGAGATTCCTATATTGTTTGACTGTGTTAGATCCTCCATTATTTTGATATGCAGCTTCTATCATATGGTTTTAGTAAATTATTTAGTCTTTATCAAGATCGATGTGATTTTTCAGCTTTGTAATGAAAAGAAATCTTTCACATCGCATACCCGTGGATTCTCACTGTCGATATTTTCAATGTGAGAGAGTGTGTTAGGTCAATTAAAAATAAGACTAATTTACAATATATAAAAGCTATAAACTTCATCTTTCCATAATTCGATAAGAATAAATTAAGTTTGAACTTACTAAGTATCATGTGCTGGTAGACATTCTGAAGTAGTTCCTTATAACAATTTTATAGGATTAGATCATAATGTAAATCTTAAAATGTTGATATTAACTGGTCTTTAGAGTTAAAAAAAGAAAAGGCAATTAGTGAGAGGATAAAGGTCACGCACTGGAAATGTGCAAGATTTCTATCGTGTATCACCTTTTTCCTATAGGTTGTTCATAGAGTTTACGGATGATTCCACAGTTCCACTGTTACCGGTTTTCAGATCATGTGTTTGCACTTGCGTAAACGGTGTTCGCCTTAGACTGAAATTGCATGTAAACTTTCCTCTGTTATTGGATTTTTTACTGTACTGTATTTTTGTATCAAATATGCTATAATTACATGTTGCTTCATTCCTACTACGGCCTAAACATTTCTTAATTTCCCTTTTGAATAATCTAATTGGTAAATACAAAAGAATAAGCAAAAGTTGTTCAGATTTCATTTCCTATATCAGAAGTACTCCTTGTGAAACTCGAAGCGTGTAGTTGTCCTGTGGCTCAGTTCAAGTGATAGCTTCTTTAGCTCCTTTGCCAATACCGGCATCCCGCAATAGAACACCCCTGCAAGTTTTATACATTTGTTTGTTAAAATTTACTAATATTGACAAGTAACAAATATGGATCAAGCTTTATAAGTTAATACATCAAACAAAAGTGTACCAAAAAACCTCACTGCTTAGCCTGCCTGCATGTGCTCCTCATGCAGAGGGATGGTTTGCAACTGAGCCGTTTCTGTTTTAAATCTCAGTTACTAATACTAATGTTCTTTTAGGATTAGCTACCTGATTAACTATTTAATCATATTGAACAACGGTTAATTAATAATTATTAATTGACTTAATTAACTGATATGAGTAGACCTGATAATAAAGAATTTGTGAATAAAGTAATGGTATATTAACAATTTTATTTAAATATATAACCAGATGAAAAATTTATTTAATTTATCAATCATTATTTGTATTATTAAATTATAGTTGTTAAATAATTGTTATAGTGGTAAAAATATTATTTGTTTTTAATATGAACATCAGGTCATATGTTTTAATCTTCTTATCATTGTTGATAAAAAAAAAAATTGACTTAATTAACTGGAATACTTCTTTAACTTTCCCAATAGCAGGTTTTTTAAAAAGGAACGGTTAACTTTCCTTACATTTTAACTACTTTGGCTTTCATTTTTAACTAAATTCCCGGATTACTTTTATTAGTATAACTTCTATCTTACGAAAATTAAATTGTTAAGACTTGTATTATTAGTAAGATACTTTAAACTAACTCATAATTTTATTAGTGTAAATAATAAATTATTGAAAAATTGTGCACTAGCTATCCATTTCTTCATATTTGTATTGAACAAGTGGATCTATAGTTTCATGTAAATGATCAGCATATACTTTAGTACTTTAGTATTGTTCATATTTTCAACCGGTTACTACACCTTTATCTTAATTTTTATCAGTAACCTATACTTCTAAGCATATTTGTAGTGTTGTGTGGATAGTAAGAGAGGACCTAGGGCCTGACCTTATGTGAAGCATAGCATAGGCAATTAAGCAGGAAAAAAAAGAAGGAAAATTCAATATCCTCTCTTTGAAAATGGTTCTGCACTTTGTGGCTAGTAATTTACCTACTGTAGAAAACGGATGTTTAGAGGCAATCTTGTTGAAAACCTCTTTCCAATTAGGCCTAGCAAAGTGTGTCCTTACCTGCAATTGAAAAACAACAAAAGGAAAATGGTCACTTGATAATGTTTAGGTGTGTAATCACAATAAGCACAAACAATAAACCTTGTTCTTTTTGTGTTCAGAACTCCAGGTACTGAAGATCTTACCCGAGTGCCTGATAGGATGTCAACACCATGTTTGGCATGGTTCAGTGCTTGGATCATGGTGATTAAGGTTGATCTCGCATCCCCCTCTTCATAGACACTTGTAAGATAGTTGTGGAGCTCAATTTGCCCCTGAATCAGATTAAAAAATAAAAACAAAAGAACGAGGAAAGTTAGTATACCAGAAAACTATTTATAAGTAGAGTCGAGACTTATTTATGAACAACAGATATATAATTAGTTTTACTTTGTGGTCCATTTCTGCCACTTCGTCCATTACTCCTTTAAACCATTCAAAAGATCCAGGCTCCCTAGTAACCCAGTAGAAATAAGCATTGGTAGTCCTTCGTGATCTCTTATTTCCTCCTGGTGTTAAGTTTGACGATGTAAAACTATTGGAGCTCTCATCTGATCTGGTTGTTTGACTTGTTTCTGTGTTTGATGGTTCCTGCACCTCACCTTATAAAAATTGATAACCGAAGATGGAAGTGGAATAATTATATTTTCTGAAATAGAGCCAGAGTTTGCACTTTACCCCGAGTTCATCCATTGTTTTGGTGTTATTGAGAAGATCTTTGAGAATGCTAATGAAAGGAGTTGCTCCAATTCCTAATCCTATGAGGAGTAGTACATCAAAGCTCTGGTAGTCTTGTGCTGGAGCTCCATAAGGGCCATCAACAAGCAGCCTCGGTTGCCTGTGAAACAAATATCTACTTCGTATAACAATTTATGATATTGAAATTTAGACGGAATAAGTTGACCAGGAACTAAATCCACCACGTTCTAAAAAAATAGGAAGACCAAAACGACTATTTTCAAAATAGTTACTAGAACAACTTTTGATCAAAACTTCAAAGACATTTGATCATTCTATTTATGAAAAAAAAAAATCTGGCCTTTACTTACCCTCTTTGATCGAGTTGCATCAGTTCACCAAACGTCGCACCACGTTTAACTGAAGGCGATTTGTCATCTTCTTTTGTTAGGAGAAGCTTAAGTTCTTGGGTCCAGTCTCCCACTGTCCGGATGTGAACACTAAGGTACTCATCTCCTGGAGCTGAGGTGATGGAAAACGGGTGCCTAAAATGTATTTCAAGACGATATTTAAATTGAATTTCCTCATGTACTCATGTCTATAACTTTTACAATAGACCCGAGAACTAGAACAATACCACTCAAAGGGAGAGATTTTTGGACATTGTAAAAATATGTACTGTCCGCTTTTGTACTTGAATCCATTAGGCTTAGACATGATTAAGCTGAAGACATTTCCTGGTAGCCCCGAAACCTGCTAGATCAATATTAGCAAATTTGTAACGAAAAAAAAAAAAAATTTCTCATGTTATGTTATATCTTTATAGATTCTTACGGTAAGCTAAGTGGGAGATGGAAAAGGAGATAGAGTTTCAATTATTTGGATGATTACCTTCAGAATTTTCACCGTGTAATGTGCTGATCTTCGAGTGCGTAGAGTACGCTCTGCTATGTACAGCAACAGAGGAACAGAGATATACATCCACGTCTGGAATAAAAAGGAAAGAAAATTACTTTCAACTTATCCCTATGCTTCTTGTTCATAGCAGTTGAAATTCTTACCGTTTTCTGGTACCAGCGATGGGTCAAATACAAGAATGTTCCATGGACGAGTAGCAGAACGTAGACGAGAGCAAAAAGGTGGTGTGAGTACCAAAATGCGTTGAAGCCAGTCAATCTGTTAAAGGGCGAAGGAAGCCTCAATGCGTTTCTCCGGAAGTGGTGAGTTGCTAGAGTGAAAGAGATGAGCATGAGAATAACCATTGAAATTCCAGTTACGCCTTCTACACCGGTCAGAAGTGATTTGTAAGTGGGTCTTCTGTTATTGAAATCTGAAGATATAAGTGAAAATTTTTCCGGAGATGAGTTTACGAGAAGCGGGAAATCACACGCCAGGTGATTGCCGGCATGAACGGCGACTGCAACAGCTATGGCGAATGCAATCATCTGTAGAAAAGGACGGCGACAAAATCAAATTGTCAAGCAATTTGTATCAGCTTCATTTCAATGTTTGTCACTTTTGGAGAGCAAGTGAACTCGTGTCAATTAAGAACCTAAAAACAGAGCCTATACGACTAGCATTATAATTATATTAATATTTTAATTATGTTTTTAACTTAAAAATAATAATATATATTATTATATTATTAAAATAAGTTATGAAGTAGATTTATTTTTATCATATATTTTGCTAATATTTAGAATTAATATGAATATTTTTTTAATACTATATAATTTATTTACTTTAAGAGCTGTTTGAGAAAAAGAATAATGCTTTAAACCGAAAGAAAAAGGTTATTAAAAATAATTATAAACCATTAATTTCTTTTTAAATTCTACTTAGTACAATTTTGTTATCATGTATTATCTTTCATTAATTTTTTGAACAACTTTATTTAGTTAAGATCTTGTTAACCCGTGTCACATTGATTAAAGAATTAAACAATATTATAAATCATAAAAAATGTATTAAAAAATTATGAGAAAATGTATTTTACATATCATAATAAAAGTTTCTTTGCAATTCTTATAATAAGAACAATAATAGTAATAATAATAATAATTATTATTATTATTATTAACATTTTCCATAGTTATTAAATTTAAAACGTATAATAAAAATAAACATGTTCTAAACAAGCTGACTTCTGTCTTACCTTGTGAAAATTAATGTTGTCATCGAAGGGCACAAATTTCCTGGCTCCGGTGGAACGAAGCCATGTGAGAGTGTTTCGACAAACTGGTAAGAGGATGAGAGCCATGTTGAACTTCAGTGTCTCGGCAGCACCCTTGGCTACTGGTATGCAGTAGCTCATAACTTGGAAAGTTGATCTGTTTCTATACTGGTAAAATTTCCAGCCAAAGAGGCTACCAATGGTTACTAACCATAATAACAAAATCCAACCCCTTCTCCAATACTCTAATGCAAGGCATTGGAGGGTCCTGCGCAATCGTTGTATATCATTTCTAGGCCTTGTGTCGCTCATATTTTGACTCCAGTTTACACTTGCGCTGCTCAGTTGTCTGCTGTAGTTCATGTACCTATCTTTCTCCAGTAACAACATTTCTAGCTGCCACAGCTGAATAACGACAATAATTTTAGTGATCAAGAAAAAGTCTCAAAAATTGTAACACAAAAGTTCAATAATCTCCTAAGTTATATGGCTGTAACAGTATATTGCTCTGTTAACTTTCTTCTTTTTTAAAAATGTAATTAACTGTTTTAAAGTTTCAAATTACTCCGTCCAATCTTATTTTAAGAACCAAGTTTGGTAAAAGAATCGATTTAAAATATCTCTTATGTTAATTATTTTTTACAAAAAAACAAATTTAATTATAAGAATTTTTAGAACTAATAAATAATTAGTGGAATGTATTAATATTTTAAATCATTTGACAGGCTGATTTTTGTGTTGTATGAAAAAAATATTGAGAACATAGTCTAACTTTTAAGTAAAATAAAAATATTGAATATATTAATAATAAAAGAGATTAAAAGAACTTAATTAAAATTCATAAAAAAAACTCCTTATTAATGTTAAAAATGATTTTAAAAATATATAAATTTAATATTAATATTATGTTAACAAATGTTTTTAATTTCAATGATAAGTTAAGCAGATCTAAGACAGAGGGTATTTATGTCTTCTTCCGCACTCTTACCTCAATATAACCCAGATTTTCTGGATCTAATTCTTCCATTATTAACGAAGCGTATCCTTCAGCTTGCTCCTTTAGCTTTGATAACTTGTTTGCGGAAGCACTGAGCATTATGAGCTGTTAAATAAGATTAAAAGCAAAGCGTATGAACAAGACATAATATTCACGTCAGCAATAAGTAATGTAATTTCAAAAACCGTCTCACAATCCAATATATATCTTTCGCTATTTTTTTCTCTTTTTCTTGATTCTTGAATATATCGTAATGCATCTTAAAATTTGATTCAATTAGTGGGTAGAATGTGGGGGAGCAATGCAAGCTTCCCCCCATTAAATTAATATATTTCAGTTTACTCTATCTACTTTCCTTTACTAATTAATTCATGAAGTTATTTTAACAGGATAATAAATTTTGTTTATTTATATGACATATTTTTTTTACCAATTTTTTTATAAAATCTTCTAAAAAATAAAATTAACTTTTTCATTGATTAAAATTAATTTATACATAAACTGAAATTATTTTATATATAAATGAATTTATAAAAACTCTTTTATACAATTTAAAAAAATAATAATTTTAACTTATACATGCATTAATTTTAATTTATAAAAAATCAATTTTATATTTTTATCCAAACATAAAAGATGACCTAAAGTAATTTTCAAATTACATATGAAATAAAATTCTAGAAGATCCATTTTATTTTGTCTATATTTTTTTAATATTTTTATTGAAGAGTTTATCAAAACATATTGATGAGTAGATATAATTTTCAAGGTACATATGGAATTAAAATTCTAGATATGGGTCAATTTAGCTATACAAACGTCAGATCAAACTCTGTATTTAAATGAGCTTGACGGTTAACCTATGGTTCCTTATTATCGTTAGCATTTTTCGTACAGTTTTTCTCTTAAATCTATTGCTTAAAGCTTATAAAGCTTAACCTTAAGGTCACAGGTATATAGGACAGTTTCTCTTTTTAACAAGGAATAAAATAATAATGATAATAAGTAATTCACACCTAATTAAAAATTCAAGCGAATTTTGGAAAATTCTTATTTTTTATGTCCAATTTTATTTTATTTATCTCCCATTCAATTTTTCAATATCATTTTAAATATCTCTCATGTGAGCATATTTGTCTATAAAATAATAAATTCTCTATAAAAGAGACAATTATTCTAAGAAGTTGTTGCTAAACTTAACATTAGGGGTGTCATAGGTTAGACACTATTATGAGATTTAAGAAATTAGTGTTGATTAAAGATTAATTTTACAAATGATGGTGAAACTTCATAAAATAACAAGAGTTTAGTGGATATATGTGTTTCTTGAACATCTTAAATCTAACCTCTTGTACTTCCTCTCTAGTAATTCTTCCGTCCTCGTTACTGTCTGCCCTGAAATAAACAACTTTTTAATTTATTTAACATTTAAAGAACAATGCCAAAGGTGATTAAAAAACAATTATATTGTAGTTGCCATATTTAAATACATGATTATTTATTCGAACTGAAGGGTCTGTCTGTCACTTTCTATTAAATGAAATTATCTATATACATTTTATATGAAGATTAATATATCCTAATTTAATTTCAAGTGAAGACCAAATTCACTCAAAATAATTTACTATTTTCTATTAAATTCAAAAGTAAAAAAGTCATTAGTGAGTAGGAATAACAAAAAAGAAGATTATGTTAGAATCACAAATTGTACAAAAATCTACAAAATAGAAATAAAAATTCTACATACAAGATGTTTGAAGATTGAGTGAAATGAAAGCTAATAGGTTGGTGTAAAAATAATAGTACATATAGATAAGATATCATTATTTTGTTTGTATCTTCTACAGAAGCATAGACTAAGGGGCTCTCCAGTTTAAACTAGAGAAGCTTAAGAGATACACGTTTGGACCAGCATTTTCTTTCAACATGTGTCGCCTAACTCTACTATTCCAGCTATCAAATTGTGTAACTCCAACAGGTCCATGATACCAAATTAAAAGTAATAATAAAAATACATACATACATATATATATACAATAGAATAAATTGAAAAACTATCGCATAAAAAAATGTATAAGTTAAGAAATTATCTACTAGTTAATAGTTAAATTAAGAATTAAAGTTAGTTTATATTATGAAGTAGTTTTGTTTGTGAGAAGGACGAAAATTTTGGGCATGTGAAGGGAGACAAACAATGTTTGTTAATGATTCGAAAGAGAAAATATGAGTATAAGAAAAGATGATGAAAAACTTACATGTCAAAGAAAATCTGGAGGCGAGCATCAAAACTCTGGTCTGAAATTTGCAACCAGAAGTCGTGCAACTCTTCTCTGTTTATGGTACTAACTCTCCTTTCCTTCCTCCGAGTCAATGCGTCGAATATACACACTGCAAATTCCTTCGAATCTTCCATCCCTTTCATCATTCAATTTCCCACAAATTTATAATTATTTTACTAAAACTATGCCTTGGGCTCAGTATTTGAATTATAGCATCCTATGTTATTTCACGAACTAAAAATGTGATTAAGGTTATTTCTTAATGAATTTGATTTGAATTATAAATCCTTCCTTACCAATGCATTCACCGAAGTCTTCTCGAGCGAGTAAGCCATCCTTGGCCAACAAGCTGAACCGTTCTTGCACCTTTCCCCACAACTCCTCGCTGGCTTCGCCGGACTTGCTGATGAATCTCAGACCTTTCAGAGCTCTCTGCGCGCTCGACCTCGTCCGTTCAAGCTTCGCTCTCATCTTCCGCGCATTTCGCGCCGTCGTCACCGGATCTTCAGCGGCGGCAACACTCTCCACCGACGCCGACGACAACGACCGCAGCCACGGGAACTTCCTACGAATCCTCGACGTAATAGAGAGGCTCCGCGCCACGCCGCCGCCGCCGCCGGCGGCGTCACCTCCGCTGCTCGACGACGGAGAAGCATTGGGAGCGGAATACGCGGCCGCCGGCGTCACATTGCAGAGCACCACGGCGTCGTTCTCGAGCTCCAGCGTGATCTCCACGAGCTCCTTGTGGTGGTTGCTCCGGAGATCGTTGAGGAACACCGGCATCATTGCGCCGAAGGCGCGTCCTCCGGCCGCCGGCGACAAGGTGCCGTAGCTCTCCGACAATTGGAACTCGCCGCTGCTGCATCTCCCAAACGACGACGTCCTCATCAAAAAATGTAGCCTCGCTTGCAATACGCTTTCTTCGTTTAATTCTTGAAGCGAGTTCCTTCTCTCTTTGTCTGTAGAAAGAGAAAGTAAAAGGCTTGAGTAGAGGTTTCTGGTTCACACGTTTGGGCGTGAAAGTTTGTATTAAAACAAAAGAAACGCAATGGTTGGAAAACAAGACAAACACCTCTCAACGAATTTGCGCACACGATTTCAACGCCAATCTGGTCTTCCCGCACCTAAGAGAGTAGTTGAGAAATGGGATCTTCAATTTCTGTACTCTTTTTTACTTAAAAAAAAAAAAAAAAAAAAAAAAAAAAACAACAATTGCTCACACCTCTCCCACATTTCTTTATATATATAAGAACCGTATCTCTGTTCCATTTATGCATAAATCTCAATATATAACTTGCCTTATACTTTTAATCACAAGTATAGAATAATGCAGAATGTATGTATATGTCTTGGTCAATAGTTTCTTTAAAGTCTTATTAGCTACTTGTTCTCGCATGTTTGGCAGACTATATTGTTTCATCCATGTCCAATTCTTAAAAACCGGAAATAACAGCCACAATAGCGTGAAGACATCAAAAGACTGTATTTTAATACTTGTTTTGTATTAATATCATAAAGGGGTGTTATGATTTTGTATTTTTCTTATAAAGGGTTCATTTAATAGATGAAAAGGAAGAATAAAAAAACATGGTAGAATGGAGTGGTTAAAATTTTGGTAGCCAAAGTGAAGGGTGGTTCATGAAAGATGGATAGAGAACAGGTCAAGGTGTAAGGTAAGTTAAGGCGACCTAGAATTGGATTACCAAAGTGAAATTAACGTAAGCAATGGTCATTGAGAAGGGATATGCTTGTGTCATGTCAATTAAAATATTCTTCTTTTACAAACACTAATCACACTTTCTACTGATAGAGGTTGAACTATATTCTTTCAAGTTGTTGGAGCCTATTAAGTTTTTAAATAATTTACATATATATCACTTGCTTACATATGTACAAATTCTTCAATTCTAAATGTTTGGATATCTATGCTTTCATGGTGCTTCAATTGACTTTTTTCCCTTAAAATAATTATTAAATCAATTTTTAAACTAGGATAAACATGTCATGTAGAATATATAATTGTGGTCAATATAAGAAACTTTGTGAATTATTCTCTTAAATTGGACATTGGTGCAATACCAGTTGTAAACATATCTAAGCTACCTTGTGCTTATATTGTCAAACTAACTATATAATAAGGTGTTCATTTATTTTTTCCATTAGATGTTCGTTAGAATGCTTGTAGCAATACATTAAATTACAATATTTTTTAAGTGCTGGCTAATTTCTCACTTTATTCTTTTTGAAAATTAAATATTTTATATCATTTTAACTTTCGGCTTTCCCAATTAATAGTTAGTAATAATTCCATGATAACCAAGAAAACATTAACTTTAGAAAACTTTCTCTCTTAGTTAACTATATATTTTCTTAAAATCAGTTCATATATACTGAATTAAATTGACTATATATTTTTAATTGTATCTAATTTAAAAATAACCATATATCATATATATGAAATACTTATTATCGATGACATAATTGAACCCTCAAGATATAATATTAAGAATGTTTTCTTAAACAAAAATTTGAGACTTTTAACAATATTTTGAATGTGTTTTTATTCAGAAAGTAAGTGAAGATAAAAATAATTATACACACCATATTATATTACATATATACCATGTCAATTTTTTATAATTAAAATATTATCTGTATAAAAAAAACAAGTAATAACTAGTGAGAGTAGGTTATCACAGTTGATGTTTAATTAATTAGTTAAATAAATAAAAAAATCCAATCTCGTTGTGTTGTTAGTGTCTCCCACGTCGCAAATAAATTTTTATTGATTAAATTATACAAACTGAATCTTCCATCAGACCTCAATAATTCTTACCCATAGAAGCTTCCTTTTTATTTTTTTCTTTTGGTCTTCAATTAATGCGATTATGATTACTGTTGCTTGTGGAATAAACAAAATCTTATGTACTTTTGGTTGCTTTAATTAATTGTGAGATCGTAACACACCAAAGGTTCATGGGAAATGGATTCTGTGCAGTGCAGTAGTACTTTAGCCAAAAAGAAGGAAAATAGTACGAAATGAGAGTACTACAACAACCCTAAATTGGATTTTGAGATACATAGCTAGAAGAAAGAGGTATGCACATGCATGCAGTGAATTCTTGAACAGTCTAGAATGGTTATACTTACATTGGATGTTCAAAAATCGGGTCTGGGGTTGAAGCAACAAAGATTTATTATTCAAAATTTAATAGTTTAACATAGTTAAAACTGTTTTGATAAAATAATAAAGTATTATTAAATAAATATATCGTCAATTTATAACATAGTTTTAATATTTAAAATAAATAGAAGAATCTAAATCAAATATATAATAGTATTTTAATAAAATACTATTTTGCCTACTATGACAAAAACAAGTTTATATACATACTAAAACGAACAAAATATAAATTAGTATAATATGAAATTTTACGTAGATCATATGTATCCAGAATTAGGATATAAAAGTAGAAGTTAATATAAATTATTAAATTATATGTTTTATGAAATAATAAACGGTCGAATAATTTAATTTGTATACTCATAAATTTTCACAAATGCAGTGATAGAATAAAGGATGAAATATCTCTAAAAGGAATAAAATGTGAAATAACTCACTTCTATTTAATAAATTTATTACGTTAGAAATACTCTTTCAGTAATTTTTTTCACAAAATTAATGTTTTATCCATGTTTCCATACAAATATTCTTAATTACTTTTAGTGTAAAATTAATGTTTTCAAGTTAAACAGAAAAAACAAATTGAATTCAAATATTTTTGAAGTTCAAGTTTGTGAGTTAAAGTGTCTATTAAAACGTACAAGTTGATCCTATTAAAATGTACAAGTTAATCAATTTATAAGTGAAAAATATTAATAAACATTTTTATATCAGCTTCACGTTTCCTAGATTGAAGGTTATTGGTGAATATCTCTGCTGTGATTTTCCTTTCAAATTGGCCAATAGTACTAGGGTGTATGATTTATTTTCATAATAGTTGGATTAATATAATATAGAGTAAGTGATGAACATTAAATATTATAAGAAAATTAATGTTTAGTGTCTTATTTTTGACTTACAGTTATAACACTAATTAGTAAATAGTATTTGCACTCTAAAATTATAAATACTTTTTTAGTGTAAGCTTTTGAAGGTTCATTCTATATAACACTAAATTAACATACAATAATTAACTCACCATTAATTTTTAAATTAATTTTTAATTGAAGTAATTAGTATCCATGAAGTTGACCCTAATACATTTTATCTTAAATTTTATAGGGAATGAAAGAGAAGTGTGAATATAAATGAAGAAAATGAGTATACATGAAAGAGATAAATGTAAATTAAGAATGAAAGTATTGATGAAGGTGGAGGTGGATGAAGAAGATAAATATAAGAAAATTTATAAACAAAAATAAAAAATGAAAATTGTGAGTATAAAGATTTTTCATCTGTAAAATTAAACATTTGAATTAAAATAATTTACAGATTCTATTTATTTTCACAAACATATATTCATTACATATAAATTATCATCGACTCTCTTATAATACTAACTTAAATAAATATTATATTAATATCGATCAAATCGATACTAAAATAAATAAAATTAATATTTATCTAATCGATAATAACTTAAATAAATATAAATACTAAAATAAATTAGTGTCAATTAGAAAAATAATAACATTTATCTTATTTTAATATTTATTTCAATTAGCTTCAATTAAGTTCAAACTAACACAAAAATCTTTATTCTATTATAAATAAATAATAAAAAAATTGTCAATTATGTTTATATGTAATTTAAAGTTCTGTTGGAATAATAATTAAATATAATAATATAAACATATGTACTTATTATAATTTAACATTGTGTTTATGCTTTTAATAATTTATATGTTTATCAACAGTTATTTTGGGCTTTAACTATGCAATCAGATAAATCAACATTAATTTAAAATGATAATAAACTATTTATTCCTAATCATATTTATGAAGTAATGTGAACTTTAAAATTGTAATTGTTTATATTTGTTTGATATTTGGTTAAATGCAGGTTAAACATAATTATTAAAACATATTTGGTTGAATTTATTAAAACATATATATACAGGTTAAACATAATTATGTTTTAATAATTATTAGTTGAAAGTGCAGGTTAAATTTGTTTGATATTTGATTGAATCTTGGCTTCTTGCAACCAATAAACCAATTTAATAAGTTGACTTTGTACAGATTGATCATTTTCAACTGTACTTTTTAGTAAAGTGTTAACATCATTCACGATGTATTTTCAGATAGAATTGGTAGCTACTATTTACACTGAAGAATAGGTCATGAAAAAAAAAATTAATTGTTCATCTGATTACGTTTCAACCACTAACCCTTTTCCATGCTTTTACATGATAAACCATGTTCGTCACATCACATATATATTAAATTTTTACCTCCAGTTAGGGAAAGTAAACTTCTTCTCCAACTCAACTAAAACATAATTTTTATGTTTTTGAATTGTTTGAGTTTGATAAAGGCAAAAAGATTATAATTGTATAATCGTTTGGAAGTTTGTCTATTGTTCCTGCTGCTTGAATGGTCCTCTTTTCTTGACTATTGATACTTTTTTCATGCTAAGCAAGGTGACGTATCGTTTAAGATTTATCAATTGTGTTGAAATCAAATCTTAATTTCATTAATACTTGGACCAATATATAAAATATAAAATATAAGTTAAAAGTTCTACATTAAAAAATTAAGTAGGTTGTGTGTTGAAGATAGTAACATGTTATTTAATATGACTTAGTGGTGAATCATCTCAATGTATTTTAGTAAAAAAACATTCAACTCAAAAAGTTATTTTAATTTTTAAAATAAACAACTCTGAATACAAAAGTTTATAAAAAAAATCTCTATTTAAAAGAATTATGGAAAATAATTACAAAACATAATAAAGATCTATTACTGATTATTACAAAAGTTTTTTCCTAGCCTCAACATTCTTTTTATTGTTTTATTATGTCTTGTAACGTTTGGGTCGAAGTGTATTCTTGATCCAAAATAAAATAATGGAAGTACGAAAAACAATCTATTTATAAACATAAAAATTTAATTTAACGGATTCCTACGAGAAAAGATTTAATTAAGGAGTTTAACTTAATTGTTAAAAATTATTTATAAACTCTGTCATTTTTCATAATCATATTTTTTATAATCATTTATTTGTTAAGATTTGATATTGAATGATTAATAATAACTAAGTTATGTTTAAATTCAATACCAAAATATTTCATAAAAAAAAATATAAATATAAAAGAAAAAAAAACAACTTATCACAGAACGATCAAAAAAATCTCTGCTATTAGAATAAATTAGTGTCCAGGTAAATTTTACTACTCCAAGAAGGTAAATTTTACTACTTCAAGAAGGTAAATTTTTTTACTCCCACCGAAAACCTCTGGAGAAACCTTTAAAAGAAGAGAGAGAGTGTGAGAGTGACTCCAGAAACCGATAAAAAGTCTCAGCAGCGTCTCATTCATGATTTCATTGTCATTGTGTGTATTAATTATATAAACCTTTTGACAGATAATTAGAAGCTTACTTCTCCTCGTTTTTATTTACTGCATGAAACATATTAACTAGGAAAGAGGGTACACTACAAAATAGGCATACCTGTACTTTCACCTGGTACTAAACTTGTACTGAGACATAAAAATTAAGGATGGTTGTTTCTTGAGGTTCACTTCGACATTTAGGTGAAACCTATAAATCAGTGGGTAAATGACAAATTGTTTGTTGAAGTGGACAACTTATATATATATGCTCACTCATTGGGTACAATCGTCGTGGGAAACATAATGCTATGTGATAACTACACAAAATCTAACATGCTACAGAATCCACTCTCGTAAGTCTATGAACCCATCAAATCATTTTTTTAACCTAATAATAACTTCGTAATCAAGCAAATTAAATTACAAGCCCATGCAAGTGGTTACCTTTACTCGTTCACACGGCCTATGAACCAAACCAGATGGATTAAGAGAAAAGCCAGAAACCTAAGCCACTTAAAATTTGTGGAAAATTTTGGTCATTTATGTCATCTCATCACAAGGAAATAACTGGTTCTGTTTTGTTGCTTTGACATGAATAAATGCCCCGTTTCATCTTTTTATTCGACCCTTTCGATTAAGAATTCAATCAATAAATAAAAAGTTGCGGTTAGGGTTGAGAAATCAATAAGAAAATTACAAAAATGTATATTAATGACGTTGAACTAGCATTTTTTTAATATTTTGTTTCTTGTATGTCACCATTTGCACCCAAAACCATTTTTTAGCGTGTATATGATTGTTCTATTGGATATAGTAGTTGACTGTTCTAGATAAACATCGCTGTCAAATATTGCATGCATAATCAATGATTTGATTTGAGTGTAGTTCTTGTACAATATAGAGAAAAAAAATTACGAGTACAACTTGTTACGAGCATTATTAAAAATACATTTTTTTTCTCGTACTTTTATTGCATGGACGATGTTCTTGTTTCATGGTTCGTTTTACATGTTAGGAGTGTTGTCAAAATGAAGTCTTCTCAGAAATAAAATCGTGGAATAGTTGTTAAACACCAACCCCATTCTAGATTTGTAGTAGCATAGAGTGAACAGCAAACTTCAAAACGTAACACAAGCTATCACGGCTTGCTTGCTTGAATTTACTTGATAGTTGAATCTTGACTTTAAATGCAGTTGCAACTTAACAAGCATGCATGAGCAGTGTTGATTGTAAGATAATTTATTCAATTATAAAAAATGTATGCAACACCCAAAACATTTAAAGGATAAATTATTGTTTTAAATGTGCATAAATTTTCCAAAATTGTTGGACTTAAGCATGGTAATAATTAAACTCATTATATGGTAGCAGTCTTCATTGTTCAAGATTAACCTGATTAGCTCAAACTTTCAAATTAAATCCATAACAAAAAAATTTACACAATCAGACAATGGAATCGAATATATGTTCTTCCCCACGAAATCAACTCTAATATCCCCTTAAAATAATAATAATAAGTACTAAAGTTCAAAAACACATTTTAATTTAACAAATCTTAAAATGAATGCATAACAATTAATGATTTCTAATACGTAAAATAATTTGCCCACTCTATACAAATTCTTCATTTGTCGATGGGATCAATGAATCTTCATATACCAACAACTACAATATATATAATAGATAGTTTTCTATTATTCAAAATATTTGAAACAACAAACGAGTTCATTCTTAGAAAATTTAAAGTTTGTTATTACCTAATTCTAAAAATCCAAAATATCCCATTGACTATGATTCATAATATATAATATAGTACTTTCTTATTCTTTATTGTACTAAAATATTTGTATTAAGTTAATTCTTTCAAAACTAATAAAAATTACTCTACCAATTTAATGACACCAAGAAATAACTATTGGAAAAATTCAATAAAGGTTATGTGATGATGACATGGGTTTAATGTTTAAGAAATTTCATGTGTTTAAAGCACTATAAGAGTAATTGATAAATTAGAATACTTTTTTTATGAATGAAAAACCTATACTTATTTTTTAATTAAATCATACCTATCTATTATGATTTTTAATTCTGCGCTTAAATTTTTTTGCAATAAAAAAAACGAACAATAATGTTGTCTTTTCAACAAATAACCATCAGTTGTCCGTAAGAACTAAATTAGGCATATTGATTTGTTATAATATGTGTAACATATATAGCCTATGAAATAAAAGGGGCAATTCTAAAGGGGAAATGTTGAATAAATTCATTTGCATTAACATTGAGGCTCCGTTTCTTTCCACCACCGACGGAAAGACAAGGACGGAAACAAGCCTAAAATTGGAAAAACGATAAAAAAAAAAAAAAAAAAAAAAAAAAAAACAAAAAAATAAAAAAACAAAAAAAAAAAAAAAAAAAAAAAGCGTGAAAAACTATATAATTTTTACTTTTAAACTTTCTCCCATCTCATGCCAAGATTTGAGGGAGAGTTATTTTTTATAATTAAATAAACAACGACAAAAATATTTATTATTTTAATATAAAATAATAAATAATTAAAATATATAATAATTACATTTATAATAAAATAAAAATATTAATACAATTTATAAAAAAGAGCTAATTATATATTATAATTAATTATATATAAAATATTTTTATAAATTTTAAAAAATATATCAATTGTATTAAATAAATAAATTATATTTTTAAATTTTAAATATAATTTAATAATTTTATATATTAAGAAATATTAAACTACTTATTATACCTATTGCATCATTCACAAGTTTTCACAAATATTTCACTCAAATTTTATTATCTTTTTCTTAATCCAAACAATAAAAATTTTCACACACTTTTATCTCAGATCATCTTAAATCCAGTCTCTCAAATTCACTATTTAATCTAAACAAACCCTAAATGATTCGAAAGACTTGAGGTGTGATAATGTGAAACTGGAAAATTCAAAATTGATAATTAATTTGCCAAAAGATAAATTAACTATAAAATTATTTATCTATAAATTGACTCTCATTTTATCAATCCTTAAAATTTGTCCATAATTATAAATGAATTTGATCCATCGATAAAATAATTTGACAATAATAATAATAATATTAATAGTGATATAATAATAATAATTATTATAACAATAATAATAAAAATAATTATGATAATAATAAGAATAAAAATTATTATAAAAATAATAATAATAACCAGAATAAGAAGAAAAATTATAATAATAATAATTATTATTATTATTATACTAATAATAATAAAAATAAAATAACCATAATATGAAAGTTTCTTTATTTAATATAGTAGATATAAATACAACGTGTATTTTGAAATATGAGTTTGAGTCTGCCATAATTTATCCATCTGGTTGAACCAATTGAATTACACATTTTAAATTGTTTTTACACAAAATGTATGATAAGATTTGAGAAAAGCAAGAGTAAAGTTTGATATTAAACTGAAAATTAAAATGTGGAAGGAGGGAAGTTGTATAGAAAAACCACTGGTTTCGTTGATGCGTGGAAACAGAAAAATAGTCTCCGAGCGCGACGCTTCAGCAGTGATGCAAACCAACTAAAAACACAACAACAACTTCATGTTTATGCCGATAATTCAGCGTATAAAGTTGGAACGTAAACCTTCTCATTGGAACATTATTTGTTGGGAGAATTAATGCTTGATTCAGACAGAAGCAGAAAGGAAAAACATTATCGTAACTCATCTTATTTATTTCGTTCCTTCTCTCTTTGGAGAGCTCGCTACTTTCGCTTCCACTTCCGAAGCCCCATGGCTTTTTTTCATCTTGCTCATAGCTAATGCCCTCTTCTTTTCAGGTGCCAATCTCTTCATCAAATCTCCATCACCCTTCTCTTTCTTTCTGCCTCATTCATCTTCCCTTTTCTTTTCTTCATGTTATATTATCAGTGTGAATCCAATGCTCAACATTCTGTTTCTTAATCAACGTTGTCATCTCCGTTCTATGTGATTATTCATTTATTGAATGCTCTTTAGATTTTTCTTTTTCTTTTTTTTTTCTTTCTTCTTTTGGCTTGGAATTGGTTAGTTTGATTCCTGTGAGAAGTTTAATACATATATATAATGATCATGGAAATTTCTTATAATGTGAGCTTTATTTTCTGTTGATAAACTAATTAAAAAGTATAATTTGCACAAACATAAATTGGTGATTTTCTTTCATTTAGCTACAGAGATGTGAGGGAACACGAGGTGCATGGGAAAAGAAGCCATATTTTTTATTATGTTTAAAAAATGTTCTTTATGCTATTTATACATAATTATTTTACAATCTTTTCAAAGCCCTGCTTCATGATAAATCATTTATCCTATTTTCACCTTTTTTTTTTACAAATATCTTAGGAAAATAAAACAACCGTAACTCACACTGTTTAATAGATATATTTCACACCTTATTTTTCGTTTACACCTACTTAACAACTCTTAATACTATTATTTTAATAAATTTTGACATTGTTTAACTACAACTTTATTATTACAATTCTTAATACAATTTTGATCCATTGGTCCAAGAGGTTATCTCGACCCGCTATAAAAAAAGTTGAACAAATTTAAATAAAAAATAAATTAAATACATATGTTTAAATTTAGTGTATATGATTGACTTTTAATTTTAGATATAATTATTTAACATATAAATAAATATAAATTATAATACGTATATATTTTTCAAGAAATAGTGTTACTTTATTAAAATATATTAAATTATAGAGTTTTTAAGTAGTGGCTAAATAGATCGAACAAAAAATGACATGATTTGATTGTGGTAATTATTCTCTTTAGACTTATCGGGTCGGCCCATTGAATCGAATCAAATTATTTTGACCTATTATAAAAATAATTGAATTTAAATAAAAATAATTGAATTTAAATAAAAATAAATAAAATATATATTATTAAATTTAAATTTTAGATATAATTATTAATGTATAAATTATAAAAGATGTGGGTTGATAAGTGAGGAGGAAATAAAATTGAATGGAGGTTATTTTGAGAAGTGTAAGTTGGTTTAGTGTTGAAACCTTTGGATTGATACATTTATTGTTGTTGTGATTAAAGTGTAACAATGGATAGCGGTGTAGGCTACAAACTGGCAGGAATAAGGCAGATAGTGAGGCTAAAGGAAATGCTGCAGAAGTGGCAGAACGTGGCTTTAGGGCCAAAACCTTCCATCCCCACCATCTCTGATCAAGTGCCCCATGAAGATGGAACCGTAATTCCATTGATAAACAAAAGGGTGGTCAATGTTATGAATTGTGAATCGGACACTGAAGAGAGCTGCCAAAGTCCTGAACCGCTTCCACCACCTGATGTTCCAAAGGGATACTTGGCAGTGTATGTTGGACCTGAGCTCAGGAGGTTCATCATTCCCACCACTTACCTCACTCACTCTCTCTTCAAAGTTCTGCTGGAAAAGGCTGCAGAGGAATTTGGGTTTGACCACAATGGAGGCCTCACCATCCCTTGTGAGATTGAGACCTTCAAGTACCTACTCAAGTGCATGGAGAATGAGCACAAAGAGCAACTCAATCATACCACCCGTAAGTCTCTTCATTTTAGGTTTTGAGTGCTCATGCAAAGATTCCTTAGTGAACTTCACGTACCACTAAATTTTTTTATTTATTTAACTGACCTTCTGACTTGCATGAAACTGCAGAAGCTGAAAGCTCGGGAACTGTGGAAGAGTAAGTAGTTTTCCAAAATTTCTGCACTCCAAAATCATAGGCTGGCTTAAGGTGCAAAAGTGGATCTCCTTGGTACCATATTTTTGTTCTGATTTCTTGTGCATATGATGCTAGTTAGAGATATTTCAAGCGCCTTGGCATCATTATGTCAGTGGTTGTTATTAAACCTCCATTTAGAATCTATGTTTTGGTAAAGACCTATGCATCACATGTTCCACAGAGTCATCAAGTGTTTTTCTAACTGAACTCTCATTGTTTATTCATGTGGAAATGGAATAGCCACTTCAAATTTTTTTGCTAAACCATTTAGGAATGTGAAAATGAGCATTTGTGACCTATAATTTTCGTGTAAGTGGTTTTCAATGCCTCTTACTTATTTAATTGTGAGATGATATGGGTGCTCCAAATTCAGATTTGAGATCCTTTTCGTGAACTTTTCCTGCTTCTCAGATAGCAAGACAAGACTTCCATATGTGCACATCATACAACAAAAGATAAATTGAATCTGATTGTCATGCTCATTGATATATCCTAACTCAAACATTTTTTTATCAGCTTATTAAGTCAGACATTCATGAGATATTTATTTAGTAAGAAGTTGATGCATAACTAAATCTTGCAAAGAAAAGTTTGAAATCTTCATCAATTTTCTTTATTGTCATCAAATCATATGTTTAAAGATGTGACCTACTAGAGTTTTCTTTTATGTCTTGGAGATTTATGCATTGCAGCATATGATATAGAAGTGATATATATTTGCAGGAATATGATTCCTAAGAAGATCTCAAATTTATTCCTTTTAGCTTCTACAGGTATTTTATTAATATAATAGCATAGCAACATATGCTTCCAACTTTGCTTACATTTTCAATGAGTTATTGGCTTCTCGTTTAAAAAAGTTGTAGGGACTTTTCGCATGGAATTATGTTAGCAGTAATAGCAACTGCGATGATAATGAGAATAATTTTTTTTTTATCGGCAAGATAATGAGAATAATTATTTCACGGGATCAATGAAGCGGATAATTTGATTTTATAATTAAAATAAAATAACAAATTTTGTTAATGCTTTAGATACAGAGGAGAAAAATAGATTATATTCAGTTGACGCAGTAGGGAAATGAAATAAAATAATATAAGAAATAAAATAGAAATGAAATGTATTTAGTTGAAAACAAATAGGGAAAGGCAAAGAAACCAATAAAATTCTCTACCAATTATGTTGTTAGGCTTAAAATTAAAATAATGAAAAGTACTATAAAAAATCATTTCGAATAGAGTAAAATTTATGGAATTTTAAGACTACTAATTAAAGTAAAATATGTCGTTGCTTCCAACTTACTAACGGTGGGTAAATCAGGTTTTCATGGCTCAGTAACAATATATTACATGATGAGTTTGAGTATGAGACTTCTTTTTCATTTACAATAGTTTAAATAAAGGAAGAAAATGGAGGAAAGAAAACAAATAAAAGAAGGGGAAATAGTAAAATGTAGAATGAAATTCTTTAACGAGATTATTTGGTTGAAAAAAAATTGTATTAAAATTACCAAAGCACACTTTAATTATTATGTATAATAAATTAAAATTGTTATCAATACAGTCAATTATGCAAACTATAATTGATTAACTATAGAAAAATATAGCAAATTAGGATGTAAATAATTTATTTTCAATCATTTTAGTTAAGTTCGCATTTTTGTTAACGTCATCATTTAGAGGTTAATCAATCTTATAAAAATCATAATTAATTATTGTAAGACATAATTAATTGCGTATAAGATATAATCAATTGATTAAAACTGATCCTCTTAGTGTACTTTCACAAGCATCTTGAAATTGGAGATATTCTTTGATGCTTAACTCAGATATGCTCAACACTTTGTACCAAAAAAAGAAGACAAATTCTTCCTCCAACTCCACGATTTTTCTCTGCACCCCCACACTATGGAAAATACCATTATACCCTTATTCATTTATCTTCTTCTGCCCTTCATTTGAGCACCCCTACTGAAAACTCCACTGCACCAACCCGCCTCAGCACCCCGTTACAACATCATGAGTCAACACAAGGAGCCACCAGATTATATGAAAATTTAAATCATAAATATAAAAAAATATATTATAGATTATACGATTCAAGATATAAATATAAAAAAATATATTTTGAATTACACTATCTACAATACGAATAAAAAATATTTTTTAAATTAACTTAAAATATAACTTTTATATTTTGAATAACATAATTCAAGATATATATATTTTTTTTGTTTTTTGTTATATAATTCAGAATAATTCTTTTATAATTTGGGTTGTACAATATAAAATATAAAATATTGTATTTAAATATTTTGAAAAGGCATTTTGAATATTTTTGAAGTATAGGGTGGAGGAAGAAACTATAGAGGTGCAGGAAGAATTTGCCTAAAAAGAAATGTTGTAAGCGTGACCCAATTTGTTTAAAGTTAATTTACTCTTTAGATTTGGGCTTAACTAATAAGCTTAGATGGCAATTGCTTTCTTGTACCCATCTATTACTTCCTGTATCTCATTAATTTTAAAAAATGATAATTATGTCTTTATAATTATGATAATGCGAGGTATTCTGAAAAGTATTTTCCTGAATATATTTTCTAGAAAACAAATTCCGGAATACATTTTCGAAAAACAAATTCTGAAATATGTTTTTGAAAACTAATTTTTGGCAATATATTTCAGAAAAATAATTTTGAATTATATTTCAGAAATGTTTTTTTGAAAAAAATATTTTGGAAAAAACATATTTCAAAAAACCCTTGAAACACATACATTCTGAATCCGAAAACGTGTTTCGGAATTTTCTTTTTGAAATCTTTCCGCTCGCTCAGAACCATTAATCAACCATCCAAAAGTGCTGGAAGTAAATGATAGGGTGCTGGAAGCAAATGATAGGGTGCTGGAAGCAATTGACAGCTTAGATTCACTCTGCTTCAACTCAATATGCTAACGTTAGAATATAAAGGGAAACTGCAGTAATCTAACCAAGATACTAATATAATTTATATTTAAATCAAAGAAATTGTACTTACAAAAAAATATGATGGTATGTCAAAAGTGTTTTTTAAATTATTTAATTAAAAAAGTGTTTGCAAAACAACCATGCTTTAAAAATTAAATAAGGTTTTGTATTATCTTAAGCAAAACCCTAAAGTTTGGTGCGACAAACGGAGTAAGTTTTTATTTCAATTATTTTACCTTAAAAAAAAATGGACACAATTTTTTATCTAATTATAATTTTATTATGTATATATATTTTCATGATGTTATATTTAATATGTCTAATCAAAGTTTGTACAATGACTTTGTGAATTAATCAAGAATAAATTTGGATTAGGTATATATGTTGGAAGAGTTAAAATTGTTTTTTGTTTTTGTAATAGAACAAAAAAATAAGGATATTTCCAATTGATAGAAGAGACGTTAGATAATAACATTTTGTCTAAAGTAATAGACAATATAGTGATGACTAAGTCCACAAATTAAACAACGAGTACTTTTTCTTTTTTCTTTACTTCCTTTTTTTAGCATTATTTTTAGTTATTGTCTAACGTAAATAATGTTGCAGCTTTATATTATATTCTTAGCATATTTGAATTAATTATACTTGTTGCTCTTTATCTTTATTTAGTTTATTTATCTATTTATTTGGAACAATATATTATTTTCATTTTATAGAACATGAAACGCGATTCTTTTACATTAATTTATTATAATCAATAATATCATTATTATATGTAAATGATTCGACCATGTTGTTGAACAACTGATTAGTTTTAGAAATACTATATAAAGCCTATTTATTTCAGGATTCACTTGTTCATTGAATTAAAATTTCTTATAATTCTTTTGTTTTTCTTTAAAATTATTTTTCTTGTGCAATAAGCATGGTTAGGATTTTAATTTTGTTATGAAAAATATTACAAGTTACCTATAAGGTTAAGCATATCTGATAGATAATTTAGTTACTCAAATATGTTGCCAGGAATTTTATTTTTTTAAATTACGTGTATGAAGAAAATTGTAAGAAACAAAACCGATTTCGGTGATTTCTTGAATTTTGCATCTTGAAAGGAATCTCCTACTATAGGTTAAAAAATATCATTGGTGAAAATAAAATTTTATATGTATAATATATAACTAAAGAAAACAATATGATTTAGTAATTTTTTTTTTGTCCAAATCCAAAACTGACCCATATAAAACGGAAGGAGAGAATTTAAGTCTTATTTGATTTAATTTTAAGATACAAAAAATTGTTGTACTTCTGAATATTAATTCCATTTCAATTTCATATTTTAATCTCTTGATATATTCAGACTTGCCAAAATGGTTTAAGGTGGTCACGAAGTGCAAATATTGTTTGTTATTAAATTTAATAATTTTTTTGTATTGGTCATGTCAAATTATTATATCATTTTTCATATAATTTACTTTGTTACTAATCATACTTTTGACATTGTTTAGTTTAGTCAAAATTTTAAATTTTGTCAAAAGATAATTTAATCTTTCTTTCTGGCTAATATATATGTTTCACGTGTTTATAATACTATTATCCTTTAAACTTTATAGGAGTAGAGGGTATTTTAATTGAAGATGTTAAGAGAATCTTCAAATTCAAAAAATATTTATAGATAATTTTCATTTGACTCGTAAGAAAAAAAAAATCCCAACCTATAAAACCCTATTAATTAAATTCGAAAGACTACATTATTCTACTCTTAGTTTTTTAATGTGCAGTCACCGTAGTACTTATCGTAATATTTTTCAAAAAACAAAAATAAAAAAATAATGGGGATTGGTATAATTTAGGTTGAATATTTTTTTTTCAAATAATTAATGGGTATTTGTATAATTTAGGGTGAATAATTTTTTTTAGTTCTTTGAAAGTGTATACTTTTTTTATTTGATTAAATATAGTTATTTGTCTCCGTAGAAATTAATTAATATAATTAAAAAAAGAAAACAATTAAGATATTTTTTAGAATTACTTTAACGAAGATGAGAATATTTATCTTAGGTATGATCAGAAAACTTTTTCGCTTCTATTTTATCTGGTCCTATGTAATAGTCATTATTCAAATTAAAGAAATAATTTAATTCTTCTATTTTTAATGTAATTTTTAATAAAATATTCAGCACATTCCTTTTGTTTCTTTCTCTTTAAATTTTTCAATATATACTAAAATAGAAATCAGAGTATAATTGAAAAAAAATTATCATCTTAAAATTTAAAAAATGTCAAACGAAAAAAACAATTTTTGCTTCAAAAAGTCAACTATTATATAAGAACAAGGAGTATTCTTTAATAAATACTAACTTCTTATATACTATTTTTTTTATCTTCTCCTATTTCTTAGACTCTAGATTGAAAAATAAGTCTCTAGAGTTTTATATTCCAAAGAAAATAAAATTCTCCAATTCAAAATTAAATATATTATATAGCTTCTACTTATATGTTATATTATTAAAAGGATTCCCTCGTGTTGCAATAATTTTATATTTTTTGGTGGGAAAACAGAGAAATATAATGAACTCATCTACTCGAAGATAAAATCAAAATAAGGTACACGACAAGTTGACAACTCTGATTAAATTCATATGTTCCATCTGTGTCTTGACTCAAATTTTAAATATTTTAATTTCAGTTAACTATATAAATATATATAATCTTACAATATAAATTTAAAAATGACATAAAGGAAACAGACAAAAAAATATATTTTAAAATAGTTTCCATGCATATTTTTTCTTTTGTCTGCCAACTTTTTTTTATTTTATTTTTGTATGTTCATCTTTCGTTCTATTCTTTATTTGCTTTTTGCTTTTCTTTTTATTCTAAGAGTGGAAGGTGGAGTGTTTTCCTGTAACAAAGTTTTGAAGATAGAATATAGCTGGCACTGACAGCCTGCTAAACTCTTTTGTGCTCAAATTCAAACCCACACAAAACTCATATTTTTAGCTAAATCATAGTAATCACAATGGGATGTATACTTAACACTAATACAAAATCTTTTATTTTACACATTATCGCTCATATCTAATAAGGGAAATTAAATTGAAATGTGCATAGAAAATTTAGTTACCCATCAATTTTTATTGTTCATTTTTTAGGCTTGTATAAAGTTTTAATATATACTTTTTTCTAAACCAAATAAGATAGAATTTTTACTTTCTAAAATATTCAAACTGCAAAACAGATTTTTATCTGATATTTAAACTCTTAACGTTAAGAAAAGGAAATATTAAAATTAAAAATACACTAAGTGTTTGTTTTAATTTGTTAAAGTTCCTGTATCGATTAAAATAAAACAATTGATACTATATGTGAATGTGTAAATTTCATCTTAGAAATCAATTTTGTATAATTAAATTAGATTAAAAATTCATATGTTAAAATAATACTAGAATAATTTGATGGTATGATATATTGCAATACTGTTATTAAATTACTCGTAAATGTAAATACATGGTTTTTCATACAAAATATACATATTTCAATGAAAAAATATATTAAATATTTTATGTTTAATAAAAATAAAATTAATTTATAATATATAAATTATGTAAATTTGATCTTACAAAAACATTTAATACTTATTAAAATAACGTAAGTGTAGACCCTTGAGCAAACATGATTGTATTGTGGGAGCAACGGAACACCGTCATAATATGGCAGCTAGGAGACGCGTTATATACAGCTTACACGTTCTCCTCTGTACCGTACAATTTAATTCCCAAAATCTAAAGTCCTCAATCACTTCACCTAAAACCTCACTACCAAAAACAAGGCATCTTCAACAAACTAATCATTGCTATTAAAAATAAATATATCTTTCTCTCGCAGATACTCTAATCTCTACAACTTTACAGAGGTTTAATTACCAACAATATGTTTTATTTTCATAAAAATAATCTCACCAACTTTTTAGATGAACAAACTTTTCTTTTGTGTTGACTTCACTGCTGTCTCAGAATATGGAACTTTTTTTAGCTATAGTTATACCATACTTGGCTCTATTAGATGAATCAGAATGTTCCTTTTGGGAAATTGGTTCGGTGGAGTAGCTAATATAATGCTACTCTCAGTTTCACAATATAATGTGGAGTTATTTGCGTATTATGTCAAGCCACTTAGAAAGTTTATCGATTTCAAATTCTTCTTGCCCACTGTAGTGGGTTGAAATCTATTGTTATAAAAAGTGCTAAATTGTTTATGTTTTTGTCTTCTTTGGCATATCTATTTTACTAAGTAGGCTCATAATTGATGTTACAGAACACATAAGGAAGGGGTAAGAAAATAAAATTAAAATTTCAGTTCATTGTAATTAATTATACTCACTTTCATAACCAACTCGGATTATATATATAAATAAACTTAGATAAAAGTATCTCCAATCAGATTTTAAGATTTAATATGTGATGATATTTAATAAAATTATTTGTTATGTAGGATATTAAATTACAAAGCTATCTGTAATAATTGTTGTTGGTGTGAAATAGTGAGAATATTATTAGAAAATAAGTTTAAACATATATTATAGTCTTATATCTTGTTGATGTGAGATTTTTAATAGTTATGGTGAGTCAATTTGTTGTGTCATGTTGGAACTATGCATGATTTTTATACATTTTTTAAAAGAAAATAAAGAGATTGGTTTATTTTAGCCTAAATGTAAAGAACACAGTATTCAATTAATGAAATATAACGAAAGAGAATAACTATGGCTTTATAACAGAAAAAGTGAAATTCCATCAAATGAATAAGTCCACTCCTTATAAACAATGTTAATGAATTCCTAACATGTATTATATTATTAATTAATATCCTATATGCCCTAATTGCCATTTGTTGCCATGCAAATAGAAAGAATAAATATTGAAGAAAAAAAATATGGCAAGGGCACATAGTGAGCAACGACTCCATAAAAAATATTGATTAAAAAAATGTAACAGAAAAGCAGGAAAATAGTACAATGGACAACCCATCTCTCCTTTTGAAAGTTAAATATTTAAGAAAAAAGAAATATGCAAAAAAAATAAATAAATAAAAATGAGACCATGTACGTGAAATAAAGAAACGTCACGGAACAACCAACCACTCCTTTTGCAAGCAATGGATGTTCCAAAGTCCAAAAAATGAAAAATGAAGAAACCTAGGAGAATGAAGAGGAAGATGAAAAAAGTTGCAAGCAATGGAAGTTGGAAATCACTCACACCAAACAGGAAAAAATTTAGGGGAAATAGAAGTTTACACGATAAATTTCTAACTTTTCAACTTCATGTAGGAATGTGTAAGTAAAAAAAATGTTTTGTTTTGGAATGTGTGGCATATGTGACATGGATGTTGTAAGAGATTTTTTTTATTTTAATAATTATAATAATAATAACAAAAAGTTTTATAATGAATACAAAAATATTTATATATTTCCACTTCTTTTCTACCAAAAACCTCTCTTTCTACTTATTTCTTACATCTTTCTCTTTAGGTCCCTCAATAAGTAAGATGTAGAAAAACGAGAAATAGACAAAATATAGAATAAAAATAAAAATAATTAGTAATGAACTTCATAACTTATAACAAATAAGTACTCAACATGGCGAACAAAGGTTTTAACAATGGTTAAAAAAATTTAACAAAAGGTTGACTAACATTGGTGAAGGTTACATTAAAAGATGAGAGACTCAAGGAAAGTTATTTGTATATCTCCACGTCTCTACATAAGAGAAAGCAGTTTAAAATTCTTGTTGCAATTATCATCTTATACATTATCAACTTTTTTTTTTAATTTTATGGTGAACTTTTGATTACAAACTATCATAAAAACTGCTTCCATAAGAGCAATTTTTATAACAATAAACGTCTTCTATTGCTTGAGTCACATTAATAACCTTAAATGTTTCAAACATATGAAAATATACATATATATATATACATTAATAAATTATAAAAATTAATTAGTTCTTTTTTAAATTTTCCAATAAAAAAATTCAATATTTAATATAATAACTTTTAATACTTCTATATGTTTATATATTTTTTTATATAATAATTTAGTTTGTTTTTAAGTAAGTGGGCTTATTAGTATTACTGTTAGGTATTCTACCAAGTTTTTGTCTTTGTTTTTTTATAGTGGTATTGTTTTATAATCCTTCTTGTTTTTCATTTTATAAGAAAGTTGGTACATCTCTTAAATATTCTTTTTTATTCATTTTATTCTTGACTGTTAAAAAAAAATAAAAACAATATACAAAGATAATTCAAAACCGAAGTAGTAGTTAAACTTTTATATTAAATTTTAATAGAAAACTTATTCACTGTTGTAATATAACACAAATTTATCAAAGTTTTGATAACATAACACTTCAAATCTAATTTTCTCAAAATTTAAACAAACAATTTGTCTGAGAGTTAAATACTCTTAAACTCAATACCTACATTCAATAGAAATAATATTAGTTTAAATAATATTGCATGGTACAATTATAAATATTAGAGTTAATATTCACTCTTGCAATTTTCCACTATCTATAATTAATATGATATCAGCATTGAATTGAAGCAAATTAGATATCTAATATGCATGCAACAGAGTTACCAATGCAAATAATATTGTTTTCTTTACTTCTTACTATTCTACTATTTTATCTCCAGCTCACAGTATTGTGACCAATCGAAACAAAATTAGTGTTGGTTAAAATTATCATGGAAGTTAAATTTTATAAAGAGGAAAACTAGATGAAATATTTTATATTTTTATTGTTAAATTTTTAAATTAAACAATTTATTATTATTATATTCCCTTCGATAAAATTTAATTACAAAACTGTTAAAAAATTGATCTAGAACTAATCCTTATTACACTTTTGTGACAAATTAGGGATTCACACAAGTGTAGAATGATTCCATGATCACAAATCCTATTTAAACCAAAGTTAAGATTCAAAGTAGATTCATTCAAAGTTAAGATTTTAATGTCATAAAATTTGATAATATCAACTTAATAGTGAAAATGAACGTATAATGCTTGAAGCTCATTTTTATAAATAATTTGTATGTAATGTAATTTTATAAATATATATTTTTACTTTTGGTGATTGTTTGATTGTGAGTTTACTATTTGATAATTTGAATCAAATAACTTCTTTAATCAATTTAAATTAGATCAATTAACATATATAAGCTATACCTAAATATATACCTTAAATTGAGATTTGAATTTACAAATATAAGTTTCAAATTTTCAACACAACCACATCCAGCTCAATCATCCAATCAGCAGGTTCAATTCAATCTAATTCAAATCAATTATATCTATAAGTAGTAATTCATTCATATTCTCAATTTCAATTACTATACTAACACTAACACCCATCAATAAGTTTGTCAACATTGGCATACTAATGAAATCACAAAATTATAAAGCCAAATAATTTTGTAATATATGCCAAATTAATAATGAAATCACAAAATTATAAAGCCAAATAGTTTTGTAATATATGCCAGATTAACAATGAAATCACAAAATTATAAAGCCAAATAATTATGGGCGAACAATGTAAAACAAATGAATACAAGATTATGACAACAATGAAAATGGAGACAAAAATGAAAAAGAGAGGAGAAAAAGTGAGGAGTAGAGAGTGTAGAACAAGAGAAGTGATGTACAAATAAAAAAGTGACCAAGAAGAATCTAAAGAGAAGTTTAGAAAAAACATACAAAGATGATTATTAAAAGATTAATGTTTTAAATTGATCTTATTTTCAAAAAAATTACCCCATTTGTTTCCATTGACAATATCTCATTGTCGTAATTGATTTATTTTGTACTACTCATTAGTTAATTTAGTAATTAAAACTGAAACAAATATTGAAGAAATATTAAATTGCATAAGTAAATGTACCCAATATATATATAAAATTGAAAAATAAAACTATACAATGACATTTTTTATATTTTTGGGGAGTAAACTAACTCATTTGGATGAATTTAGTAATTAATTTGGCCTATATTACAATGCTATCACGCATTATTTACATATGCATAATAAATAAAGAGTTTACTATCCTAAACAGAACTTTAAAGAATAAAGTACACTAATATTTATTAATTAAAAAAAACTATTATTATACCAAATAATTATATATTTATTAAACATGCATTTGATTTTACTATAATTTTAAATTGTTTAGAAGAGCCAAATTTGTGTAATAACCACACTATTATTGGTGTGTAGGGTATAGCAAAAGTGATTATAACTGTCAACATATCACATATCACTCGTCACAATACTAAATGTAGTCGATAATACAGTACAATAAAACTTGGTTAACACAGGAGTTTGTTTAAACCAACTTTCTCACAAGAAAACATAAAACAAGATTCTTTATAAAGTTAGAAAGTTAAAATTTTAGCTTATAAATTTAAAAAAGGTTATATGAAAAAAAATTTACAATTTAATTTATATATAAACTAATTTTACTTTGAATAGAATTTAGTTTCCATTTTTTTTTCTAAATTATAAAAATCTCGTCGGAACCATCTTTGAAAATGCCAGGTAGGTTCTTTTTAAAGAGATTATTAATTGTAAGTGAAGTTGGTAAATAGAAAAAAAAAAACCAAATAAATACGTGCAGAAAATTTGGAAGCAGAATTTTAATATAATCATTCATATTAACAGTGGAATGATAACTTCTTAGGTTTTTGTTATTAGTGTTCTTTCAATTTTTGTGGTGCTTCCTGTTAGTGACATTATTCTATTAAGTGAACTTGGGGAAATAAAAAAAAAAAAACATTATTAAAATAAAAATATTTTGTTGTGGTTGATGAAGATGAACAGCAGCACAAATTCAGAATTACAATGGCAATTCGAAACACTGTTTCAGTGGCACGCACTCCGATGTTACCGAAGGAGGAACAATCAGCAGGAGTAAAAATCGGCGAGTTCGTCGAGCGACTCAGGTTGAGGATCGGCGTTGTGGAGCATCCAGAGCAAGTGTTCGAACAGAACAACCTCGCACGCCACGTTGATGCTGTCGTCCTCTTCCTCGGAGCTGCTGTAGCGGGACCGGTCCACCAGCTCCCGGAACAGCGGGTGTCCGACAACCTCCGCGCTCACCAGGTACTGCCGCCGCGTCTTCCCGACGTACACGGGGCGGAGCGACGAGGAGTCAGCGTCGCTGGCTACGGAGGTGATGCTGGCTTGGCTTTGTTTGCTGCTGAAGGAGTTCCATTTCTTGAGCACCGACTTCAGCTTCGTTAGTTTTCCTCCTTTGGACATGGTTGAGTTGGGAGCTTCGAGAACAACGATGTGGTTGTTATGTTATGTGACTTGTGAGAGAACGTGAAGGGGTGTTCTGTTCCTTGCTCTTAAAAGGGTGAGAGGGAAGGGCGAAATGGTCATAATTAAGAATTGGGAATTAGGAAGTGGCGAACATGAAAGCTTGGCGTTTGGACTTTGGGGTTTGGTTGGTGTGAATTGTGCACTCAGTTTGTTCAAGTCTTCTTCATGCATTCTTTATCTCTACTAGTAGGTGTCTTTTGGTAGGCTCTTTTGAACTTTCTTTTTCTTTTATAAATTTAAAATTTAATTAAGTTTTAATTATCTCTTAAATAGAACCTCTATTATAAAATGTTTTATTTGATGGAGTGTTTAAAGTATTTTTTTTATTTTATTTTAAGTATCTTATCATTTGATTTTATCCTTATTAGAATGATGTATTTATTATTTTTTTCCATATCTTCAATTAATCTATTAATTAGTGTTTTTTTTCTATCTTTTCTAACTTGTTAGTCAATTTATTTTTCAAAAGAAAAAGAATTAATTATCAAAGATATTAGAAAGAAACGAAACAAATTAATTGGTAAATTATAGACGAGAAAACATTTTTAATGAAAAATATTTTATTAATATAAAATAATTTTTTTATAAAGACTCAGTTAAAAATATTTAAATTTATGATATTTTTAAAAATTAATTAAACCTAACTTTATATTTATTTCTTTTTAGGTCTTTAATTTTCAATCAACTCGTATTTTTTCTTTTCCATCTTCTCTGACTAGGCAGTGTTTTTTTCCTTTTCAATCTTATCTGATTTGTCAGTTAATTCGTTCCAGAAAAACAAACTGACTGTTAAATTAAAAAGGATAAAAAGAAATGAAACGAATTAATTGGAAAAGATAAAAAGAAATTAAACGAGTTACAAAATCTTTTACCAAACAGAATTAGAAAATCTTGTCCACCTTTGAAAATATAACTTTTTTCTTGGGCCTATGTATCTTCAACCTTAACAAGCTACCCCGAAAGAGCTACTAGAATAAGAGGGATTTCTTTTAGATCCCACAATTTAAAACTTAGTTTCTATAAATAAATAAATAAATTCATTTTATGTAATCAGATATTATTTTAGATTTTACAATCTAAAAACTTCTTTTTTTTAAATAAATAATTTCTAAATTACATAATTTTTATACTATCCGAAAATGTCTTTCCAATTATTTCCCTACATTAAGGCGGTGAGAAGGGGTAACGACTAGACGTGACGAGAGTAACGGAGCAATTTAGTCTTTTAACTATTCCGTGGTGGTGTACATGAAAACTACGTTGGTGCATAAAGAAATGGCCTGAACCAAATTGGATGTTGTTTGGACCTTCATGTTTTTGTTGTCATTACTCATAACTAGAGATAAGTATACCCCACAATTGTAAAAGCACTTATTTGTACACACGTGGTTGGCTTCGCAAGCACAATTCATCAGAATAAAATGGCTTAGCCTTTTATATCTCCTCCCGAAATGGATGGCAAAAAAGGGAGAAAGTTGCAGCAATATTTGACCGAATTGAGAAGTAGCAAGAATAGTTAGCTTGTTGGCTTTATTTCTCCATCAGAATAAGGTTGTATACCACGCACCTTAAAAAGGTGCAAACCTAAATGGCCCAAACAACTCTCAATCGCTCAGAACTACAAGACGTGTAACATACATAACCCAACACATAACATAACTTCTATCTGAAAAGTACTTTTGTGGATTGCCACTAGAGAGTTCTACTAATCAAAAGCCATGTTCCATACAGCTTCTATCAATTATTCTATAGAAAAAAGTTAACTAGATAGTTCATAATCGAAGAGGTAGATTCTTAATTGAATTTGCAAAGGAAAAAAATTGTTGTGAAGTATATCAATTGTTTTTAGAAAAAGATTAAATTTACTAAGTCATAATTAAATTATGACGTTTGTGATACTCTTTAAAAGATATAATTTTTGTGTTCATATATGATTGAATCCAACACATTGCTCAAATGAATAAAAGGGTATAAATGGATCTCGAGTATTCATTCGAGGGCCATAGAGAGGATTTGTGGTAAAGTAAATGAGATTCACAACAAGACATTATCCAACCATGTTTGATGGGACGACAAATAAGATTGAAAATAACAGTATTCTCATAATGTATGTTGTTACCCACTTTACATCGTCTTTTGAGTAGTGTAGATTCTTTTTACTTTTAGTTCTGATATTTTTCTTTGTTTTTAACTTTATTTCTAATTTGTTACATTGATCAAATTCAAGATCATTAAATGAACAGAATATTTGCTAATAGAAATAAATTTCCAATTACAGGTCTAAAATTACAAAAGAATTCTGAAGATGGTATCTTATTAGATTAAAAACTAATCAAGTTGGTAGTCCAAATTAGAACGAGTACATTAATTTTTTAATTAGTTTCAATTCAAATATCTGACATGTTAAAGTAAGAATCGTGAGACTCATCAAAAAACCAGAACAAGGAAATGATAAAGTGAAGTTGGTGGGGAACTGTAGACCAATAAGCACTGAAATTGAATCAGAAGGCACATCTTTAAGTTGAATTGATGGGGTTGAACACACAAATTCAATCATATTCGATACTGCAACGACAATAAAGAATAAAAATGACATTTTTTTCTGACCCAAAACCTAAGCAAGATATAAAAACAAGACACTCTTTTTAGACTCTTTAAATCCAAAAGCTGATCACAATCAAAATCAACGGCGTTATTTATGAAAGCTCCATAATACCAAAAGCCGGTTTCTCCATCGATTTTCTCTTCAACAATGATTTTACTCTTCAATGGCAAGGGGAACAGACTCCGCCTGAGAGCACAAGAATCACATAATGCATTAGTAAGTTCACATTTAAAGCAAGGGTAACAAAATTGGGTAAGTGTTGCAGAAAGTTTTATGGCTTTATTTTCTGATTAAATTACAATTTTATCTCTATAATGGGTGCCATCTTAACATGTTTGACAGAAAAAAATGAAATTTGAAAATCAGTAGAAAAGAAAAGTCCAAGTTCAATTCAAGGATAATACTAAAACTCCTAATAATGAATTTTCTCTTTGTTCTATGGCATGATCTATTTGAGTTTAGGGTTCTATGGCATCAAATTTAGTTCATAAGTGAAACCATTGCATTAATAGTGTAATGAGAGAAGAAATATACCAATTTGCGGTACTTAAGAGCATAGAACATCTCCAGGTAACGTTTGCTCTCACGGCGTTCAAGGTTGGTGACATGCTTCCAGAAGCCATAGACACCAGTGAGTGTCAAGAGCCTGTCAGAGTAAATCTGCCATGTGTACCTGTGGAGCAAAGGGAGAAAAACAGAAAGCTTAATAACAACCAAAACAAGTGCATGTTTGTGATGCTTTTCTGGTGAAAATTTTGGTGACAAAATGAATGTATTGATGAAAAGAGTATAAAACAAGAGAGCATATCATGTGAAATCAATGCAATCACATGATATATTGATTTATAGTCTTTTTCATCATGTATGTGAGTATTGTTTAGTGCATTGTGCATACTTCTCCCGAATACGCTTGAGTCCTCCCTGGGAGATTTTGTCCCAGTGAGATGGGTCTGCTTTGCTCTTCTCAAAGAAGTCAACAAGGATCTCAGCAGCACGGTCACCATGGTAGGGGTCAATGTGGTATCCAGATTGTCCATGGACAATGATCTCAGCAGGACCACCATTGAATGTGGCAAATGTTGGCAATCCACAAGTCATGGCCTCAACCACAGTCAACCCAAAAGCTTCATAAACTGCAGGCTGCACAAAGGCACCCTTTGTGTCACAAATGACACGGTAGAGCTCTCCATTCCTAACTCTGTTCATCTGAGAGGAGATCCATCTGAATTGGCCATTCAACTTGTAGGTCTCAATGAGGCCATACATCTTCTTCATCTCAGCCTTCTCTTCCAAGTCCTTGGACTCCTTCCTCCTGTCTCCAGCAACAACAACAAGGTTCACCAACTCGCGGAGGCGGGCGTTCTTGCCATACCACTCAACAAGTCCTGTGATGTTCTTCACACGGTCAAGTCTTGCCATGGTGAAGATGATTGGCTTGTTGCGGTCCTTCAAGACACATCTGTTACAATGGCATTGCATTAAACAATGGTTAAATTTAGTTTCTGACCAATTGGGAGATGATAAAGACCATAAGAGAGAAATTTCATTTTCCTGATAGAAAATAGTTTCTCTAAGGATTTGGTCTTTAACTGACAACAATGTGTTGATCCATGTTATATATGTAGTCAATGTCATCTAGCCGGATAAGGTTTTTGTTATTGTTGTTGTAATCGAAATAGATTTTGTACTAAACAATGGTCTCCTTGAAAAAAATGTCTATGACAAGATTCAGGAAGGGGGTGGGGTGTTGAAGGAATAAGGAAAAGAAACTTACATGTGTTCCTCATTCTCCACTGAGCTGTAAAGAAGCTCTTCAATCTCAGGGTGGAAATTTGTTAACCTACGCTCAGTTTCGGTGTATGGGAAGTATATGCTCATATCAGCTCCTGGAGAAACAATGTTGAACTTTGGATCAAAGACATCAATACCGTGAACAACTCGGTAAAGACCAGGAAGGGTGAAGGCAGTGTGACTCTCGTACTGTCCAACAGTATCTTTGCTGCAGAACAAAAAATACATATGCGAGAATTAATTTCAGTAAGCTAATCAATAAATAGAATACTGCATTTAAAGCATAGTAAATAAATGGAAAAGATAGCCCACCTCCCAGCAATCTCTTGGAATGTGCTAGTGATGATAAAGTCTGTGTGGTTCATTGCAAAAAGATCAGCAGTAAATTGGCATGAGAAGTGATATTTCTCTTCAAATTTTTTCCAGTAAATGTCAGACTCAGGGTATTTGGTCTTTTCTAGAGCATGAGCAATGGTACACTGCATTTGAATTAGATTAAGGAAGAAGCTTAATCAGGCTCCAGAGTAAAGTGTAAAAAAAAGGTTTTGCCAACATTAACTAGAAAGTAGGTGTCAATATAGACAAACCTGAGTTACTCCTAATTTATGTGCCAACAAAGAGGCAACAATGTTTCCATCACTGTAGTTTCCAACAATCAGATCTGGCTTGGCTTGCAACTCCTTAGCAAGTTCAACAGCAACATCCTAAAGTTGACAAGAAATATAGTTGGATTGGAAGTTACTTTAAAGTGAAACATCAAAACCATTTACAGTTTTAAGTAAAAGTTAAAATTCACCTCAGCATAAGTCTCTAGGTATGGCCAGACTTCGAATCTGGAGATCCATTTGCGAACAATTCCCTTCTCTGTTCTGAAAGGAACTCGGAGAATGTCACAATATTGAGTATCATATACCCTCTCTAGACGTTGGCCACAGGTAGTTCCTACTGCATCAGGGAGAAGACGAGTGATCTGCATTAAACAGAAATCACATGCTCAAGTTAGAGAAATTTCCATAAGTTAACTTGTCTTAACAACAACACTAGGACATACAATTAGAATACGAGGAGTGATATCCAAGCCTTGTTTCTTGATGCGGTTGAGCATCTCATTCTCCAAGGCACGAACTTGATCCAAGATGTAAACAACCTGGTTTAGAGAAACAAGTTAAAGCATGTCACAACCTTAATAGTTACCAAAATAGTATCCAAATTAGTAAAATGCTGTCTCAATTCAACTAACCTGTCCACCAGTGTCAGGGTACCCCAAGACATTATCTTGGGCAAAGTAACCATGGGGAGAAAGGATAACAACATTGAAGACCATAGGGACTCTTCCAAGGAATGTCTCAAGGGTGCAAGGATCAGGTGCCTCCAGAAGATCCAAGAGAAGCTGGATCATCTCGAGGACACGCTCGGCGGTGTCACCCCACCCCCTCTCCAAACCAATCTCCCGGAATCTGTTTTCAAATTCTGAGTAGGGCGTTGCAGGAGCTACCGAAGTTAGATACTCTTCTGCTTTTCTCAAAACATGTTGGAGAGAATTCAGGTTCTGAACTTTGTCATTCAGCATCATAGTCTGTAACAAAAACAAATAACCATTTTTCATTATTGTAAAGGAATGATCAATGCATATCGTCTTTTACATAGAAAAGTTACATTTATCATTTGATTTTCACATGATCCAAAGTCTAAAACATGGATGAGGAAACACTACTGGATATCCAACTAGTACCGAATGTGGATCGAATAAATACTATGCCTATGTCTAAAGCAGACTATTTTGGACAATTGAAAACTCCCAAATACACTTAAAAAAGAAGCATACCGTGCCCTTATAACTGTGAAGCCTGAGGAATTCAAGCAATGGCTGCATGCTCTCCTTGTCATGGAAGAGTTTGGCCGAAAGATGGCGGTTGAGGAACTCCACGCCATTCCCAATGGACTTGTTCAGAGTTGGACGAGGGAAAGACGCATTAAATGGCTCAAAGTCCAACTCAAGCACAAAGTTGCCATTAGAACTGCATCAAGAGTGAGAGAAACTGTTAAATTGTCTTGACATGCTCAACAAACAACAGAGTGAGGACGAAAAAACTCTGAACCATACCTTCCCTCAACAAGCTCCTCCTTGAAACGCAGATACTCAGCAGGACGTAGCTCATCAACAACAAGCATGTGCACATTCACACGCAGATACTCCCAAACACCAGGCCTTGGTCGAACAGCCAGAGCAACAAAAGGTGGCAGCACTATGGCTTCCTACACAAAACAAAAAACCGATAAAATGACAAAAAAAAAAAAACTTAAGACAAAAACGCACAAAACATATCCTGAATATAACACCCCAGATAAAGAAAATACGAAAGGGGAAGAAGTTACCTGTGTAGATCTCAAAACTTCTCCAAAGGCCCCATCTTGTAGCTTCTTCCTGTTCTCCTCAGGGATTTCTTCAAGCTCTGCAACGACCTGGTGGTGTTGCAGGATTCCCTTGCCCTTGGCTTCAAGCCTTTTATTCCAACAAGATTGTTAGTGTTAATTTACATCCTTGAACTAAATCTAATTATTCATAGACAAGTTTTTTGTTTTCATTTTTATTTTTGGATAAGCTACCTTGACAGAAGGGCCAAAATTTCATTCCTGTTACCCGAGAGAGTTTCATCAATCCTCTCGCGGAAAGAGTGAGAGTGCGTCAAAGGATGATGTGCCATTTCTTCAGGGGCAAGACTTCACTGCACCAATAAGAACAAGAGCATAAAGAAACTGATTAGAATTGTATGCAACAAGCCACCATAAAAAGGATAAGTTTAGTCACCAAAAGTCAAAAACAATGTGGAATTCTTTCTTCTTCTAGAAGAGTGTATTGGATTTCAACAAGTCCTACCAGGTACCCTCCCTCCCCAACCTTGGGTCCAAAAAACATTAATCACAGCACAGATCCTGCACTTCGTTTAAACTAAGTGTTTCAACTTTAAATTAATCATTGCAGAACAAAGAAAATCTTAGTTCAAGGCCAGGTTGCAGACAAAAATATTCCTTTTCTATTTTTATTTTCATATGTTGATGATTTAATTTAATTAAAAAGGGAATCCTACAAAACAACGACTGGACTGTCATGAAAAAAAAAAAAAAAAACTTGAGAATGGAAATTCCTAAGAAACTGAGCCAAAGCTCATCAGAGACAGCACCCCAGAACAGAACTAGAAAACTCTCCAACATGTTCTTTAAGAAAACGGAAAGTACTAGACACCAGGATCATGTTACAGACTCTGATCCAAAGGCTGAAACACATCACCATGCTAGATCTTTCACAGTGAAAGCTGACGTGGCAGTGTGGAACACCCAAAAGGGGAACGCAATGAAGGAATGAAGATGAACAGAATAACAGAAAGAAGAGAGAAAAGTAACAGAAACAGAGGAAAAGAATACCTATGGAAATAGAATGAACGCAAAAAAATAAGGGGTGAAGGAGAAGACGAAACGAATGAATGAAAAACGAAATGGAGGAGGTCTTAATTTATAGGCAATGAGCGCCAAACACAGAGAGACGTACAAAATAAAAAAAAAATAAAAAAAAGGAAACAAGTTTCAACAAATTCCATAAAGGTCAAAGACTTTCTCTCTCCACCAAGGACAAATGCGTAAATGCAAAAAGTATATAAACTATATTCTACACGTAGCTTCAATATTTTGGACTATCCTAAATTAGTCTCATCTTTTTCTCCTCACATGACTGGATTAATGTACATTTCAGTTACCGAAAGGAAAATATTGTTGTACTTTTATCCATCACTGATTCAAGCTTATCTGCATAATGTACTTATGTTCTGTTTTTTCTGAAAATTTGAACTTTATTTTGATATTTTTTTTATCCCTTTGATTTTATCTGTGATGAACATAGGGGTAGGTGCATGTTGTGCGGATATGAAGTAACAATAACTTCGTGTCGTTACATACACTGTTACCTATACCCAATCTTTACTTTTGCTGTAACAAGGGTTAATAAAAATCTGGTCCAGCTCAATTTTTTGTTTGAACACGCTTGACCACTTGCATTTATGCAGTGTTCGGCATTACCAGTGCATGTGATCGGATCATAACACTCAGAAAGAAAGAGTAATGGATAATTGGATATGGTGGAGGGGATAAGGTGTAGATATTGCATGTGGGGGGAGGTACATATTTTGCCATGTAAAAAATAATGATAAAAAAGAATGAAAGAGATGATTTTGACATTGTGATGGAATTTACTCACCTTGAATGTGAAATGCCAACACCCAGAGGAATGAACAGAGCAAATGGAATGAGACAAGTGAAGCGAAGCTGGTGAGGAAAAGAAAGAAATGAAAATATGTCAATTGAGGAAATGAAATGGGTGAATTGAATGGTGAAGAGTGGTGGGTTGGGAAGCCCCTTTTATAGTTAAAAATGGAGAAAGGGTTAGCTAGTCATAAAAATAAGAAAATTATGATAATGTTAGCAAAATAAAAATAATTAAGGGGAAAATAAAATGGACATTATGGTAAAGCAACACTTGTTAGGAAATATTAAGATTGAAGGTAAAATCAGTGCCTCTGTTTCCGTGAGAGAAACAGTCCATTATAGTACAGCTAACCTTGCAGTGGTTTCGTTGTTGTTTTCACAAACCACTCTACTTCTTTTATTTTTTTCATTTATTACTTTTATTAAATCCAGCCATTATAATTAATTATTTATCTGATAATATTAATATATACTATTTTTTTTTTACAAGTAATTACTTCGCTAATGTGTTGTGTTGTATTGCAGTGTGCATCTGTCAGAAATGGTATTTTAGTTTTTCTGTGGTGCCCATAGTATCTGACTAATGCCATCTTTTGCCATTTGCATGTTTTCTTTTATTTAAAAGTGTATGCAGTGTCGTCCACTTAAACATTGAAAAAAAAAAAAACAGGTCTAATATTATTAAGCAATAATACACCATGGGAAGAATTTTCTAAACACAGTTTCAAAGGTGTTATATACGTGCCTGTAACAAGTCAAAAGTTACCATTTCTATAAGAACTTAAAACATCACAAGCAATTAGGTGTTTGAAATTTACTATGACTCATGTTATCTACACACACATAGTTGCACTAGTTAAAAAAAAAGTTATCTTTTAACTTTTATTTAATAATCTTATCTCAAAAGTGATTTTTCAAATCTCAACATTTCATCACATAGATTGTATTTAAAATAGTTAATTTAAATTTTTACATCTTAAAGATATTAACATAAAGTGATCTCAGGGTTAGATGAGATCAAGAGATAGGACGATGATGGTGGATTGGTGGGTATGGAAACAAATTCATTGTGTCGGGAAAGGACATTGTCATATACAAATTATAATATCTCTTATAAAATGACATCTCATCCTTTTCTTTTACGATGAAGCCAAGATTCATGTCATCATGAGAATTAAAACTATGCATAACATCAATAGCATATAAAAATAAATTAACTTTTAACTTAAATCAACTTTTTTTCTTTATCTGTAATACTGTAATTAATTATTCTCTTTTAAAATAAAAAATTAATTAAATAATTTTAGTAAGAGTTTAGGTTGTTGTTTAAGTAATAATAGATATTATATTAAATGAAATATTAAACACTATATTACCTGAATAAAGAACTACCATTATTATTGTTAACCAATATTAGAATTTGAACAACTAAGCATGTTTTTCTAAAAGCAATACAGTGCACTTTATTTTGCTCAATTTTTTTTACTTCCTTGCATACTGAATAAAACTGAAGAGTGAATGTGTAAAATTTCAGATGAAATTAATTATATAATTTTACAATAATTATTCTAAAAACTGTGTGGCGTCACAATCAAGATCCATTTGTTTGGAGAAGCATTGTCAGTGGGCTTTAGGTTTGACATGTCACAGATGGTCCCACAGAGTGATAGGTGGCGGAACCATCATTGTCTGTCTACGTGGAACAAAACTACCTACATCCTAACTTGAAAGAATGTTATTATAAGATAATCAATAATTAAAAATAATATATATATATATATGATTATTAGTGATAAATAATCTTTTTATTTATTTTAATATTTTATTTGTTTTTTATTTGTTATTAACAGATATAAATTTTAAAGTTTCAAAAGCTATATGCAAACATTTATAACATTTATGTTTATATAATTAGAAAAATTTAAAAACTATTAGATAAGTTTAATAATAAATGAGGTGAGAAAGTAAAAAAAGATAGAAGAATTAATCTTAGAAAGATTGTGATTAAATTAAAAAGTAAATCTCAATAATTTTTTATTTATTTATATGTATCATTTCTTTTAATATTATAATATTTAAATATCATTTTTATTTTATAACTATTTTATAAATTTTAAAATTTATATTTCATTTGATTTTTTTTTACTTTTTCCGCCTTTTTATGAAATAAACAGATTTAAATTGATAGAGAAAAAAAATTAAAAGTCCGACGTGTAAAGAAAATAATATGAAAAGTAGAGAGCGCTGAAATAATATAAATAAATAAATTTGAAAAAAACAAATATATATATATATATATATATATATATATATATATATATATAATTTATACTAACCCTTTGAAAAGAGCATTTTTTAAAATGTTTTACTCCGTATACTTTTTATATAATTTAATATTTATTATTATGGGAACTATTCTTTTAAGTTTTTATTCTAGTAATTATTTTTACTTTTATTTTAATTATTATTTTAATTAATTAACAAAAACAACATCTTTATTTCCACTTGCTTTATATAACTATACACTAATAATTATGTTTTATTTAATATGATTTCAATTATTTGGTATATATATAAAATTCAAATGTTATTCCATGACATTTACTTTTCTGCTATAACAGTAGATAGAAGTTCAATATATTATTAAATTAATTTTTTCACTGTATAGTTAAAAAGATAATTTTAACTATAATTAATCATGTATACCTTCATAATTCATGCTTTAAATCTTAATAAATATACTTTTATTCAAATAATTATTTTATTTATCAGCTATAATATTATATTAATTACATTTTTTATAAATTTTACTTACTTTTTCCTATCTCTCATTTAAATCCTATCACTTCAATGCTGATCAATCAATATTTAAACCGATAAAATAATAAACAAATACATCAATCAAAAAATTGTATGAAAATGAAAACATCCTATAATTAACATCACCCACAAGAGAAATAAAGGTGATGATTGCATCATCAGTTCAATTATATATGAATTAATCCTTTTTTTAGTTAACCACTAGTTATCTTAAGTAACTTATAAAAACTAAAAACATTACTTTTAATAGTTAGTTACACCTTCATCCATCATCACATAAATGATTTTTTTTTTTTTTACAAAAAGTATTAACATGTTTTATGTTACTGGTGAAATTATATATTTTCTTTAAGTATAGGCATTTATATATGTTTTTTACACAACTGACTTAGTTATTAAATATTTAAAATCTTTTAAATAAATATAATCAATAAATGATTAACAATGAGATATACAAAATAATATCATCAAAATATCATTGAAAATAAATTTTGAGCTTTTCCTATAGAAGCTTCTATCTTAGTCTCTTATTTTTTTCCTCTAGAAAAGTTTTATTGGCTGTCATACACGGCCACAATATGTGACAGACACCATGGTCAAAGTCTGATGATGGTTTTCTGCGAGGGTTCCTTAATTTTTGTAAACCAGAATAAGGAGTTGGAAAGAAAGAACCTGGTATTTGATCTGAGTTCCTGGTAAATCAGATTAGCACACAAGGTCACAAAGACGACTCAGCAATTACGTGGAAAGAGAGGGCAAAATGGACTTTAACATTATCAAGTGATTAACATTTCACACGTAGACAAGTTTACGACATTGAAATTTACGAGCAGAGGGTCCAATCCAACTTGTCTCCGAACCCACATATGTATTTGTTAGTTCCAAGTGTTCTTTGGAACTGTTAGGTCAGCTTCACTTATGTCATTGTTTGAAGTTTGGTTAGATATCTGAAAGCCACAGGTCTTCCATTTTTTCATAACACTTTTTTTTTTGCATTAATTTTATTGTTTTAATTTTTCTTTCTCATTTTTATTCCTTTAATAAAAAAATTTAAGTTGATTAAGTTTAGTGGGATAAATTTAATTTTTAGTTATTTATTATTTATTAATTTCAGATCTTATATTTCAAATTTTCAATGTAGATATTTTATTATTTTAAAGATAATTTAAAATGACTCTTACAATAGGGTAGAGATAACATCTTTAATAGTTTTAATATAGTGGTGATTAGAAGTTGTCATAAATATTTAAAAAAAAAATGCAAGCGGGTATTAAAATTTTAATTAAAATTACAAGTGAAAAGAATTGAAAAAGTCAAAATCAATGAGAAATAAAAGGGGGAGAAGGTTGTTTTAAACATAATGCAACTCAACATGGAATAGAGGAGATTATCCCCTTTGTGAACTTTGTGAATAGTGTCTCCATTTGCATTAGCATTTGATGAACTTCACAATTATGTTCTAATTTGTTTATATATTGTGTATGTGGTTTACTCTTAGCGAAAGCTACAATAACCTATAAAATATTAAGCCTAAATAAAACCAGAGATATAGAATAAAAGAAAATAAAGTTTTTCATTCCTCTCCAAAAGTAACAAATATATAAAAAGAGAAAGAAATATAATACCTTATATAACTATACATCTATTTTTTTTCATATACATCTAATTTTATATTTATATCATTTTCTATTTTAAAGACGATGATCATAGAAGGCAACCTATTAATTCAAAAAGTTTTCATAATATAAAATAAATAAAATTTGTCAATAAATCAATTCATATAAATCATATTTTAACACATTCACATTAATAAGAATTTTATAATATATATTACCTTAAATGTATATTTATATATAATATTATTACCTATAAACATTACTTAATACATTTAAGTAAAAATCATACTTACATATTTTATATTCATAATAAATGTACATATAAATGTTTTGGAAAGACTCATCAATATTAAATTTATATTATAGAGAGTTTGTATACATTATATTATTATCATTTTCAATACTTAACAGAGATAAAGAATATTATTCACTTATGTGATAAGGTAATTTTTTATAATACCATATCTAATTCTATTTCAAATCTAAGCGAAATAAAATCCATTAAGAAAACCCTCTTGATCAACAAATTATGTGGAAAAAAACCGACATACAAAACTTAACAAACACTTTCACGCTTCAATTATTTCAAATGATTATAAAACATGTAAATATAAATTTGAGTACCAAATAATATTATGCAATAACCTATATAAATTCATATCACCATTGCATATCCCATTAACCAAAAACATTTCATATTATTTATCTATTGTTCAACTTAATTAAATTTAATTTAAACATTCTAAATTCATTTTGACCTAGATGGTTCACACTAAAACATTATACACAGTCGATCATGTAAAAAGATTTTATTTTGTAATGTTGAAGAATTAATATGATATGAGCTTCAAAACGATTGTTACTAAAATACACTTATTTTTAAGTTGTATTTATATTACTGCAATTATAAAGACTTGATTCAAAAATAAATTAAAAAATATAAAAAACATAACATATACTTAAAACAAATTATTTTACACATAAATTTATATTATTAGATTAGATATTAAAATCTTCCAATCTCCAAGTTAAAAATAATATTAAATGATTAGAATGATAAGAATATATATATATATATATATATATATATATATATATATATATATAAATTATATTTGACCTCAACTTTTAAACTACAACATATATTAAAAATAAATAAATCTTAGTTAAATATCTTATATATAATTACTATAAACAACTTATACTTAAATTTTCCAAAAATTACTTAATTAATGACAATATAAAAAAACACATGTAAATGGGTGTTCCTATATATTTTAAAATAAAGTAGCATGCAAAAATTACAATGACTATTTCACTGTTATAAACCAAAAAATAGTACAAGGTAAAATGAAAATGAAAAATAGATAAATAAAGTCAGTTAATAAAAGAATTGACGTGACATGTCCGTTAAAAGGGGAATAAAGAAAAGTAAGTCTCATGAAGTTTCTGGAATCTTAGGGAAATTTTGATATATCCACAATTTTGTGGAGTGATATGTTTTGATGTATTTGAAAAGTAGTTCATGGCTTGTCCTGTTTCTAGAGAGTAGAGAGATATTTCGGAGCTCATTAAAATATTATTAATTAAAAAAGTAGTTAGTATTCCAGAAAATTCGAATTGATTACGTAATTAATCTAAGATTTGATCAATGATCAAAATAACATATTTCATAAATAAAAGAGAAATTAATTTACAAAGCATAATAAGTTATTGTTTAGAATTTTAAGGAAATATATATACACACATTATTTTTTTCATCCATTTTTTATTTTTTTATTTTTTTTATATTTCTTATTTTTATACTTAATTTTTCTTTCTAATTTATTTCTCCCTTTTATGATAATTTACTTCAAAATGGACTGAATGTTTTATTTATTTAAAATCATCATTATAATATTACTAAAATTATAATATACAGTCATTTGTACAACTTATATTCTAAATACATTTCAATTAAATTCAAATACTTTTCTTCAAAAATAAAAACTTAGAAATAAAGGGATATTTAATTCTTAAGGATAAACTTTGGGTCAAAGTCACTGTTCCTTAATTACGTGTCATGATGAAGTGTCTTAGATTCAGTGAACCACTTTACCAAATAAAATTCCCTTTATCTTCTGGAACTTTCTTCATCAATAAATCCAAAATAAATAAATAAAAAATACACCAATAGACTTTTCTATGCAGGTTTTTCTTTTCTTTCATTTTGTATTGTATTTCTAAAATCTCTATTAAAATTATAAAAAGTATTCACTCAATTAACAACAAATTTTAAGATTATAAAAAATTGAAAATTGTCGTTTATAAAAGTTATATTAATAATAATGTCAATATAAAATTAATTTAAATACAAATTAAACATTAATAAATTTTTTCAAAGTTAATACCGATGTCTTTATGAAAACTCAAACATGATTGATATTAATAATTAATTTTTCAGTAATTTAAATATATTTTGATATAAAATATTACATTTAAATTTAATATAATAATTTTAAATATTAATAAATTTTGTAAAATTTTAATAGTATATTTCGTTGATTTAGTAATATTATTATTATCAATTAAAATTTATTAGGAAAATGTATAAACATTATAAATATATTGAAAAACATATTAGAAAAATGAAAATAAATTTTGTTTTAAATATAAATGCAAAATAAATTTCATAAAAAATTTGAAAAACTTGTTAATAATTAATATCTTTAATATAATTTTAAAAGCATATATGAATTTTATAATTATTAGAATCTTTTTAATAAGAATGAAGTGGTTGTGATTAATAATTATTAATATTTAGTTTGAATTTATAAGTATTATTAAACACTAATATTATATAATTATGAGTAATAACTATTATTAATAATTAACATGAAATTGTGTTAACATTAAATTCATAAAAAATTTAAAAATTTAAAATTTTGTTTTAAAATACGAAATAGAAAATGTTAATTTAAATTATTATATAATTATTCATTTAATCCACACTTACATTTTTTAATATTAATAACTAATATCAGTAATTTCGGTATATATGGATACAAATTAAAATTAAAATATTAGTTTACAACTGGATTTATTAATAAAAAATTTAATTATTTATATAAATTATCAAATTAAAATTTTAATTATTAATAAAAATATATGATAATATTTTTATTATAATTTTTTTTATAAAAAGTGATAAATGTTATAATATATGGATTGTGAAGAAGGAGAAGAATCAAAGTGGTTAATATATTATAATATTACCAGAACTCCATATTCTATCACATAAAGCACATATTATATCACCTTTCATACAATTTATGTTTTCCAAAGCAATCATCAAAATTCTAATAAGGGTTATTAACTCTTGTTAACTATATTGAAGCGTGTCTTAATTCAACAATCTCTTAACACAATGTTTTCAACGATACAAATGATTTAGATAAGTTTTTAAAAACTCTATCCTACATAGTTGATATCCCCTCTTGAACATCTACTTAAAAAGAAAAGAAAAATAAATATTTAAATATCAATAAAAATAAAATCACCTTTTATGATCAATCCAAATTGATCTCTACTTAATTCGTTCGTGAGAAGTTTAGTTTGCTAATAATTCAATAGTCAGAAACTCCGCGATAGTGAAAATAATGTAAAGAAAGAAAAGAGTTTTATAAACTATAAATTTTTAAATTAGTTAAACAATAATGTATAATTTCTATTTGTAAATTTTATAACTAATTTATTTTAAATTTTATCAATAAAATAATACTGGATCACGTAAGTATGATAATGATTTTATTCTATATACATATCACAATCTAATACTACATTAACAAATTTCAACTAGTAACTGAAATTTAATAATTGTGATAACTAAATAGCCTAATCAGAAGAATTAAATATGAGAGACTAAAATTGTATATTTTCATTGATTGAAAGACCCAATTTATTGAATTAGAACTTAAAAGATGAAAATCGCATAATTATGATACACTAGATTAAAACTACCATTAAACCTAAAAAAAAAATGTAATATATATACACACAGGCATTCCCTTTTTTTCTTCTCTATCTTTTTCAATCTCTTAAATGCAGTTAGTTATCTTGTTTAGATTGAGGGCCCTACAAATCTTGGATTACTGTATAAGAATAAGAAATGAAGAGAGGTATTTCGAAACTACCTATGAAAAAACTTGCTAATTTATCAAAATAACTTTTGCTCCAATATTTAAATTTCCAATAATTCATTTGTTATATTTTAAAATGTAAATAAATAAATAAATGTTATAGGTATACATCTCAATCAAAATTTAAGTTGGAGTTTTCAGTAATAGTTGGACAATGAAAGCGAGTACATTTTCTATTATCTGCTTTTACGTAAGCTCCAAGTACTGCTTTACATTACTCCAAAAAATGATAAAAAATAGTATACTGTGACGCCATGCATATTAAAATGCTTGACTAATTACTGTGCTTGACTTAAACTCTTGCGTAGGTAAATAACATTGAAGGAATACACGTGTTACTCTTTTGAACATCACTAATCGTAACTTTACCTAATCATCATCTTAACTTTGAGAAATTAATCTCATAACAGTGTTTTAGGAGATCAACCAAAGACCACGGCAACAACTACAAACAAAAACACAAGAACCACATACTATATATAAAAAGTAGATATATTTTCAATGTAAATATTTTTTTTATATTGTAAAACAAATGAAAATGATAATAAATATGTTTTTAATATAATTTGAATTTATATCTTTGTAATTGTAATGTGTTCACACTTAATATCCCTATAATTTTAGTATATATTCTTTGTGAAAACAAGGCAACTACTCCGTTTCTAGATTTGGATTATCCAAGTTTGAAAGTTTTAATATGAACATGAAAAATGTTGCAAAGTGAACATGGATCATGCATATAATGATTAGATTCGTGTGCGATTGAAAAGTTTAAATAAATAAGTATAAGAGAGCATTGTGCAGGCAACAGTGGGTGCAAACAAGGTGAGAAGTGCCACAAACATGTCAGGAAGAAAGAGAAAAAGAAAAATACGACAGAAGAGATGCATGGTTTGAACAATTGAGATAAGGACAGAATAATTAATAACTATATATAATTCTATAACCTTTTCATTCTATTTTATTACTCTTTAATTGGGGAAAGAAAAAAAAGTAGCGTAAAGCTCTAAGATTTTAAAACGAAACCGTTTTATACTTTGTATAATAATGCATGTATTTTTTTTTTAATAAGGAATCTTTCTATATTGGAAGTGAATAATTAATCTTCTCGTATATTAAGGTCCATATAAGGAGTTGTCTTTTTTTAGTATTTATTGTCTAAACATTTAATTAAAAAAATTCATAACTATATGATTAAGGGTCAATTATATGTCAATATATGTCTCCCATCTAAAGTCTAAAAAATAGTTTGAATTTTACATTTGTTAAGAATATCTATATCCCACTCATTCTTTTGAGGTTCTTAAGTGGATTGCACATGTATACATCCCTTATCTATTTTTTTACTTCAAAAGTTTATGAGTATTTCAATTCTCCAATCACACACCTGTCAAAAATAAAAAAAAAATTACTGAATAAACCTTATAAATAACTTCACATCTTTACTCTTTATTAACGAACATTTTTTACTTTTGGAGTTTTAACTTCATTTAGTTAAAAATTTGCAAAGGTAAACTCACTCTAAATATTTAAGTTATCTATCAATACGTTATTAACACTTGACATTGAATATTCTACCTTGAAATACCTTGAGAATAAATTATATATCAACTTGCATGATGTCAATCTCAAAACAAGCTTGTTTTGTAAAATCTTGAATTATTTTATGAAATTTACAACATCAAACTTTTAATTGTGTTGATCTCCTTGCTAGCAAATGACCGTGAAAGTCATTCTAATTATTTTTAATTCTTAACCAAAAATAGTTATTTTTTTACCATACATTCTTAGAAATATTTAGCAATGTTAGGATAAAAAATCTATCTTCTTCTAATATATGTTGACTTAACTCTTTTTTTTCTTCTTTATAGAGAAGAATATTATTGAAGATATATGATCGATGAGATTAGTTAATGGTAACTGAATATGAAAAATTGACACAGTAAAAAGATATTAAAAAAAAATTAGCCACATTTTAGATTATTTTATGAGTTTGATGAATACGAAGAAATTTGATAATTTGGATTAGTAAGAGATTGCTAATTTGATATCAAATTTAACAAAGTATTTATTTGGTCTGGATCCATTAGTTAAACATAAATTAAAGAGGATGTCGAAAATTTGGTATATACGAGTAAAAATAAAATAAAATATATAAAACTTTTAGAAAACATACAAGAAAGAGAAAGAAATTTAATGAAGAATAAATAAGAGAAATAAAAAAGATTGATTTATAATCCTAATCCTATACATATACCTGTAAAATTATTACCCAAATTTATTAAATTTTAAAATTTAAACTAGCATGTTTAAATCCCAAGGTATATTTTCTATCGTCTCTCGTAACAATTTCAATTTTTTACTATGCCTACTTTATATTTCTAATCCAATTTATATCATGTTTAAATGATATTTTGTCGATAATTAATGACAGTAATAGAGTTATAATATTTTATTAGAAGAACTAAAATATAAAAATAAATTATAAATATAAAATATTGATTTTATATGTAAGTAAATTAAAATGGTAACAGAATAAGACAAGTTTTGCATAGAAGATGTAACTGAATAATAGATTGTAATGTAAGCGTAATTTAATAAAAAAGTTGACATCTTTTTTTAAAATTTATTGAAAAATATCCTATTAATTTTATGAACAAAATCTATCATTTTAGTAAAATTACGAGATTATTTATTTATGTAGTATATATTTCTTATTTTAAAATGTTTCAATATAATGAGTCTCATTTGTTTCATATTTGACTCGTTAAATCATAACCGATACTTATTTGATATTAAGTCAAAAAATATAAAACCAAATAAAATTGGTACTTGTTTGGGAAAATTTTATGTTATCACTTCCTTTCTAATAACAATAAAATAAACTTATATCCTAATTCCTCTTAAATGAGTAAATACTCAAAATGATCATGATTGATTTTTAATTAAATTTTTTATCGAAATAAATTTTTAAAAATATCTTTTTTTATATAAGTCTATTTAAATACACAACATAAATTTGTTTTTATATTTCTCATGGAAAATACATTCTTTAAAATGATTTAAATGAAAGTTTAATTAAAAACCTATAAACAAAGACGTGTAGACTTAGGATTTAGGGTTGAGGTTTTAATTAAATATTTATTCAGTTTTAAATTAAAGTGACACTTTTAAATATGATTAAAGTACCTTGATTGGTAAAGAAGATGAGATCTAATTGAAAAAATAACACATGTGTGTGCGTGCATTTTAAGCAAAAGGAATTGGGAAACATAATGCTAAAAGATAAAAAAGTACTCTAAACTTAACTTCTGAAACAAATTGTGTGGAATTGGGGTGGTTGATCACCAAGTGTATGATAATTTTCCTAATCAAAATCAGTGAGTTATGAAGATGATTTTGTGGGACACAGATCTCCAATAATGCCGCTCATTACTAGTTTAGCAAAATCACTTTTCTTACAATTAAAGCGTGTCACCTAATTACTGATTCATATTATGAATTAATGTTATGCAAAGTCAGAATTATCTTTAATTTATGGATATTACAGGTTTTAATATATGAACTATTCAATACATTGTCTTTGTGTGGAGAATCAGATATCTTGAATGTAAAGTTAATATGAGGGGACATTTATGATTAAGGTGGGTTAATGGTTCATGTAGCAACAGTTAGAAAGTTGAATTAATTAATGGGCACGTGATTCATGAAATTTGAGGATAAGTGGGATGATTATAAATTATAAGTTATGAGGGAGGGTACAGTGGTGATAGTTTGCAACCAATAGCTACTCTTTTTGTGTTTTTGGTTAGGAGAGATGAAACGTAGAATCCAATTCCTCATTTCAGATTGCGTTTAAGATAAGTTGTTTTGAATATGATAGTTGTTTCTTCTTTTTAGCTGGTTGCCAATAAATTCTTACTTAACAACATCCACACATATTTTTCAATCCTTGCAATTCGTTAGATTTACTTTATTTAGGTTTGTTTATACAAACTTATTCATAAAATGTTTAAAAAAGTGTTGAGATAATTGAGTGAGGATGGGTTTGGGTGAGCACAGCATCAAAGTCTTGAGATGCTCTAAAATGGAAGAATTTATGATGATGATGATGATGGACAGCTAGTATTTGAAGAGGTTGTGATTCCACAAATTCCCAATCAGGATTTGGATTTGGATGAGATTAATCGTTCCTTTTTATTGTTGGGATAAACCCTAATGACACAAAGGCCCAGAAAGTGTTTTAGGTTGTATGTGACATTTGTGCTAGAAAATAGAGATTCGGGTTCTTTTAGAGGTTTTGACCAATTGGTATCGTGTAATTTGTTCCATCTTTTGTGGCCTCCAAAACCCAATGAATGTTACAATAATCAGGATAGAAGCTGTGTCCATGCAATTTGGTTGGGCAATTGTTGATGAAGAATATTTATTTGACTTCCTTTTTCTGAATTTTAGTTCCTTTTGGTATGATAAAATCATTTGCAATTTGAAAAGTGAAAAGAAAGAGAGAGAGAAAGAGTTGAAAGTTGTTGGGGGCAATGATGGGGTCTGGTGAGTTTTGGGTCTCTGATTCCCCCAAAAGATACACACACCAATGCCACTTATCTGTTACCTTCTCTCTCTCCCTCCTTTTTCCTTTTCGAATATATTTCATATATTAGACAATTAATATTATTTTATGTTTGTAAATTCTGGTTTTACTCGGGTCAATCCTGAGTTTGTTTTCTTTAGTTACATATTTTAGTATCATACGTCAAAATCTACTGATAGTATATATAAAGAGATTTTTTTTTAAACGGTAAGCGAAGAGATAATTCTTCATATTTTATTATTTTATATAAAAAATTATATACACAATTGTGTTAAGATGAAAATAAAAATAATAATTTATGACTATTATTTTAAAACTTTAAATCACATTTCACTCCAATACATATCAATTTGACCAGAATTGATATATGTCTTCCTGGGTTTTTGGTTATTCAATCTTTATTTATTTTTCGTGCTCTGTTTTAAGTTTCATTGAGATCATAATGCACAGATGCATATAAAGCATGCTTATATAACTTTCAAATGTATGCAGAGTTACATAATGTAAACCATGAAGCAATTTTCTTTATGATTTTTTCAGGCAACCCTTATAGGCTGAATGATTCTTTTATAATAAAAACTTATGTTTTGCAGTTAAAAAAACCTAATATAAAAGAAACCGTGCTCACATGTGAAGTATACATATAACTAACAAGAGTGTTTCATACATTTTTTTTATCAAAAGGAGTATATAACAAGAAAACATTGATAAACTTGATGATTATGGTGCTAGATCTCTCGTAATACTTTATTTGTAGGTTCGTTTTGTAGTCAATTTTGTTTTTTACTTTTTTTTTTCCTTTTATAACAATTGAATTTTGTTTGTGGTGTGAAGTTGGAATAAAAAACATAGCAACTTAATTACACCAACCTTTTAGTTAAAGAAGATAGTACGCTCTGAACTCATTCATTCATTGGAGATGCCTTTAAATGCATCCACGAAAATTGTTTTCCACTATACAAGTTTCTTCTCATCATTTTGTTTATCCATTTAACATGTTTATGATCTGTACCGAATATTTATTATGGAAGTTTCAAAACTTTTATCACACAAATATCTGCTACCAACTCTTTAATGAGTGGAATAAAAAATCATTAACAATCCTTAAGATATGGTGCCCGGTTAAGTTTTTCTTTTTCTTTTTCTTCTCTTTAAGGTGTATTCCAAAGATTTATTTATAACATAAGAGTCACTTTCCTATCAATTCGGAAACCACTTTCCCTATCAATTGGAACACCAATTTTACTATCGAATAAGAAATCACTAACCATAAGATCAATTTGTATATTTTCAAACTTTATAAAATGATTAGTTTGTTTCTTTTTATTGCTAATTTTCAGCATTTTGAAATAGGTTTAAATCCAACAACTTGGATTCCAATTTTTCTTTAACCTAAAATTTCAACTTATTTACACATTCTTTGTGCTGCTAAAGAACATAATAATATTCCACTAAAAGTTAATCAGCTAATCATGTTAAATTTAAACAATTTCTTTAATTGAAAATAGAACACTCATTTATATAACAATTTCTTTCAGCACCCTGGTACTTTTTCCTGCACCTCTACACGTGAGGGAAACATTCAAATTTAGCCCCCAACAGCTTTTAATTAAATAATGTGAACTGTTATAGATTTTGGAGGCTGTAAAATACCATAGGTGTGTTTATTGGTGTTTTTGGTACAACTTAAGAATGATCTGCGACCTGCTGAATGTTGTACAGGTTTTTGAAAGGATGTATTTAAGGTTACATTTTTACAGAGCTGCCAAATTTAAGAAGTTTAGTATAATTATTTTTTGGATTTAACTGAATAAGTTGACAGTCTGAAGAAAAAGGGGAGAGAAACTTCATTAAATTGAAAGTCATTCAATTACTGAAAAATTAGCAAACAATGAATACCTAAACCAATCTTTATAATTTTACAATTTTTCTGTAATATGTTCAATAGGCATGCAAAAAGATAGTGTCCTAAAGGGGATGCAAGATTTAAATTTAAACATTTATTTCAAAAGAATCGAAAAAGATAAACGGCTTATGGAAAAAGGAAACGTATTGTTAGCACAGTAGAGATGAAATGGTTGGAATTGATTAATAAAATGTGAAGAGAAGTTTGCGTGAATTGAAGAAGTTTGATTCAGTATGAACAAAAATACTTGGCCTAAAAGAGGGTGAATGAAGAGAATGAGAATGATGAATAGATAGAATGGAGGAAGGATCAGTGAGAGTGTTTAGGGAGAGGCAAAGCCTTGCACTGTTCAACGGCGTTGAGGAGGTCGTCGTCTCTGAAGCCAATGAGGAATTGGGCCAGGGCTTCAAGAAACAGAGCGCCCTGGTACACAGTCGTCGCGTTCATGATCTCCACCAGAACGCTCCTCCTCACGCGGTTCGCGTCAAGAACCACGCTCACCACCTCTTCCATATGCGTCTTAACGTCCGCCCCCACTGCCACCTTCGCGGCGCCGATCTTATGCTGCTCCCAGCACTGGAACCAGTCCCCCACCACGCACTCCACGAAGGCGCTCTCGGCGCGCTTGAGGCGGTCCGAGAGGGTGGGGACGATGTGGCGGAGGCGGCACTCGATCTGGTCCATGCAGGCGGTGAGGAAGTCGGAGGAGTTGCACCAGGCGAGGGCTACCTGCCAGGGACGGTCGGGGAAGGGGAGGGGGAGGTGAGGGCGGGGGTTGTTTTGGTGAGTGTCGGGGGGAGATGGTTGGTGGAGGAAGGAGCGGACGAGGTTGATGAAGAGGAAGGGGTGGAGGTCGGCAAGCCAGAGGAGAGGTTTTTCGAGGGAGTTACGCCAGTCCTGTGAGAGGAGCTGGGTGGGGTCTGAGGTGGCGGCGGCGTCAAGGGCTCGGTAGTAGGATTGGAAGTGCTGATGGAGCATCTCGACGTGGCTGGAGAGGATGGTGGGTGACTCACCTGCGATGGAGCGGCGAAGGAGGGGGAGGAGGTTGTTCTTCAGGGTGCTGAACCACTCCAAGTAGTACTCCTTGAACGTACGCGACTGCTTCTGCCGCCCCAACACTTTCAGCATCTTCTTTTTCTTTTTCTTTCTTTCTTCCTTCTTTGATCGCTCCAACGGCTACACTTTTCCGCGCGGGAATACTCACCTAAAACTGAATTTCCATAACCTCATTTTTTTCATTTATACTTCACCGCCTTACCATTCAACCAGTTCAAAATTGAAACCGATGTTCTTAAGACAAATAATAAAACATTGACATACAAACACTCCAATATTACAACTACATAATTAACTCCCTCTACTACTCTTTTCTGTCAAAAGGGAACTCACATGCATGTATATAAATATATATAAGAGAGAAAACATTGAAACTATGAATTTAGCAGATTATATGACTTCCTATGTGCATTATTTTTATATTTTCTATTTTTTTCTCTCAAGGTATAATAATATTCACAATTATATTGGTTTAACCTGAAAAAGTCTTTATTCAATTTGAAGTTTACCACAAAATTTAAATGCAAACACGAAATTGGTTGGAGAAGCTGTTCAGAATAATTGATCAAAACTCCGTAAAATTTCATACATTAACAAATTGACAGTTCCAAGAGTGAAGAACGACATGGAAACTTAAATCACCGCTAGTATGATAGCGGGGAGAATTATACATTACAAGAAGCAGAATTATTTAAAAGAATTAATTATTTTGCAATTCTAGAAGTGGAGCTCAGACAAACAAGTTAACAATATTTACAAGAAATGCACCTAATATAATCATCAACTGACGAAAGAAAAATACAATGAGCTCCAACGGAAAAAAGAAAAAAAACCAATTTTACAACAGTTTGCTATTTACTCTGTCCTACTATACCTCAAGATTTGATTGAGATTTTCATGACAGAATTAATGCTGCTGCAAGTCAATACCAAAGAAGCAGGCAGGATTCCTTCTGCTACCAGCACCTTAGAGAGGAGCCTACTTGAAAGCCTGTATATTTCTTTTTCCTGATGCTCGCTCCTGTATCACATATGTTTAGCCCACTCTAGTCTTTCACTAACCACCTTTTGGGCAAGCCAAGTCAATTAAATAAATTTACATTATATATAAATAGGAGGGATCCTTATGTAAAAATTCAATTGCAAAGTGTCTGTCCATTATTCACCCATTGTACAAAAGTATCAGGATATTCCTCTAGAACTTTGGACTGGGCATCACGGTAGGATAACTCTGACCCAGTTCGCTCTCTTCCCTGAGAATATTACGAGTAATTAGCATCCGAAATGTGAAATAAAGACTAAGGCAATTTACAAGTCAAAATCACTTTCAATTATTTCAGGACTAATTATGGACATGGAGCTATTGTGATCCTAAATCAGTAAAATATTATGCACCAAATACATTTCTACTATCAGATTAGACACAGCACAACATAAATCTTGATGTATGTCATGTTCTTGACCTGTCATTATCGAGGAAGACCCTCCCCAAAAACATGAAACATCATTTTTATTGAGATATCATAAAAAAAAAACTAAATGAAAATCATAAACTTGTCAAAATAAAATAAACAATTTTATAAGTATACCACAAAAGTAATTTAATTTACTTCAAATTCAAATAATTGTCCGACCCATTATCCTAATTGTGAATAAAAAAAAGGAAAGTGTCATCCATGTATCATACAAGTGGTATGCCTGTGCTCTATAGATACAATGTCAGAAGGGCCGGTACCTTAGTGTTTGAGTCTAAATCGCTAGTGGAGGGAGTGTCTCCTCCTATAATAACTCCATTGATAACATTTTCTGAAGAATTCCCAGCAATAGAAGAATTGACAATTGAAAACCTGCATTTAATATCAATAGGCCTTACAAAATTATTTTATTTGGAGATATTATACCATGTAACTTAAGTAAATCTACTTCGGAGATATATGGGATATGTGATGAACATCATACACCCTAGAGACATCCAAAATTGTAATTCTCAAATATATTCCACATATACCCTTCCCTACCCTGTTTTGTTGCTTGCTTCCATAACTCTCCCTCCCAATAGAAAAATATTCTAGCAAGTACACATCTCTATAGGTATCTATATAAATGCTTCACTGTAATGCGATGCAGCATTACCTCTCAAATGGCTCTTCTTCACATGAATTTCCTGAAGAAGACAGCCAATCCAGGTCAACAAAGTTGGAACTGCTGAATGAAGCCTCATGTGCACAATAGGAAATATGTTCACTATCAAGGTAGCGTTCTCTTAGTGCGTCTCCAAAAAGCTGTCTATGAGGCATTGAGGGAGTGTACCTATAAAAACAAGAATAACAAACCATTCATAAGATAACTAGATAGACAGAATGAAGCAGAAAATAACTGAATATGTCATCAACCGAGCTAGAAGCAAGAGGTGTTTATTTTCTATTTTAATTTTCAGTTCATATGCTTTTATTATAATTATAAGTGTAACTTTTTTATTCAATATCATGTTATCTAAGCTTTTTAAGAAAATGGTAAAACCACCATACCATTTACACCATTTGCATCACAAGTTTTAAAACCACAAACTAAAACCATTACAAATACTTGAGATGGTCAATGACAAAAGAAAAAAAAAAAAAAAAAAAAAAAAAAAAAATAAAAAGAAAAAACAAAAAAAAAAAAAAAAAAAAAAAAAAAACTAAAAACACCACTAAGTTGGCAGCTTGTACCCGTACAGTTATGAGGTTTTTGATACAATTTAGCTTACATTATGCACCGTAATCTGGCCCTTTCAACATGAATAAAAGAGAAAAAAAAAGGAAAAGCAGAGACTGTCTCAAATAGTCGAACAAATCTACCCTATTACGAAAACATATCTGTGGACAATCTTGATTACTTTAGTTACTTCATTTATCAAGCAAAAAGGTATGCTACGAGAATAAAAAAATTCAAGAATATTTATGTAGTTGCCATCTTGATTCCATATTGAGAATTAGAGGAAAAAAAAAGAAAAAAATGAAATAAACTGAGAATTGTTATTTCTTAGTGAGGAAGTTGTTACAGGAAGATATTTATAGGGGATCTGTTCTGTTGACAGCTGTACAAGTTATAGCTATCTTATAAATAGTAACTATTCAAGAGAAAGCACTTAGAAAGAAATGCTCTGTTTACAATATATTCATAAGCCACATTATGAAATCATCAATCAAGTATCAGCACTTTCTCATCTCAGTGAGATGGATTAGTAACTTAAACCTACAAATTTCAAGCATACATATTCAAAACTAGATTATCGAATGGGTAAACAGTGAGTTGATATTTGAATCTGGGACGTCAACTTCCAGGAGCACCATTTGGTGTATTTTTACTGTGACTAAAATTGTCTCTTCCTACATATCGTAACTAGATTACATATTAACATCCACATTAGTAAGTACAATTACGAACCTTGAAAATGCCATGTCACTCTCAAATGTTGATATTTCAGGCAATGAGTCAGAAAAATCATTGCTTCCTTCTTCTGATTGGTTCTGCAAACCTAGCTTTGAAAATTTTTCAATATTTGGATTTGGGGTTGACGTAGGTGTGGACTTGTCATGAATGATGCTTCCATCTGAGAAACACCTTTTGACAAATGACCTAAAAATTCATAATTCAGACCACATAAGCTGCATCATCAAGAACTTCCCCGCATACATCTTTCACATTATAATAATGATATTCACAAGAGAAGCCCACAATGATTTTGTAGTATCAAATTATATGCTATCTCTCATTTAACAAAAAATAAATAAAGATCATGTCACAGTGCTAATATCCAGCTAGTAACATTCCATCCAAATTTTAAAAGACTTCAACTCCTCAAATTAAAATGATTCACCAACCCTCCATCTAAGATTCAAATGGATTTAAAAGCTATTCCCGCAAATCACCACAGCTACACTTTAAATCCTCGTAGTAAATTATAACAGCAACTTGATGACCGTTATACCACAGTTAAAAATGTCAGGCTTCATTAGCAGACAGATTTGCATACGTGAAGTTGAGAGGCTTATATACAGGTCGACAAATCTCATGCCCGATCTCTTTAATATGCAATGACATGTAAACTCAGATTATGTTTTGGGAGAAATGTGCACAAGGATAAGATTAGTCATACACCCGAGTTCTAACAATTGTTCATGTTTTTCCCATCGAAATTAAATCATATACTCCATTTTCATAACATAGTGGCAAAAGCAGTTAACAACGTAAGTTGTAAAAAGCACTACTAGCATGCAAACCACACTCATTGTTATATTTCATCTTAAAATCATTTGGCATTAAAACGAAGTTCTCCAATAAATATACTAGCCGCACCCCAAGAAGTGAGGTAGGTGATGTCGGACTTCACAATACCCTCCTTCCACAGAGCTTGCCAGAATCAGTCAAGCCTAATTATTAAGTTATTGGTTCCGACACCATGTTAGATTTCACCTTAAAACTTATTGGCATTAAGCGAAAATGTCAAAGAGATGTATAGACCTCATCATAAACCACATTAAGCCGCACTCAAAGAATTGTGGCAGGTGATGTTGGAATTCCTGACACTCATCATAAACCACATTAAAGTGATGAACTATAGAGAACGTTCCAGTCAAGTGAAGAAACCTATACATTTCTTAAGAACAGCATACCATTTTCCCTGTGTATAGATAATCATGACCGATGTAAGTATGGATACACTACGAGAAGGAAGCCAAGTTCAATGCGTATATCATCAGAAAGTTGACACTTGACACTCATGCCAACAACTAATCATCCCACACCTCTATATTGGAAGTACTCTTTCTCTCTTGAGAACAGCTATATGAATAATCACACCAGACTAGGGCTTGGGCTTGCTACCTTTCCATTTCAAAATTTACTCTTAGTTCCATTACTTCATCATTTACAAAGAGAATGTGTAAGGATTTATACCTAAAGTAGGAAATGTATGAAATTTCAGATGGACAAACTCTAACAAAAATCCCAGGTCTTCAATCAAGGACCAATTTTCACAAGAATGAAAAAAGGTGTTCCATTCCCCATATATTAAATCCAAATACCTTGCATCATCATCCCCATGTCTCCCTATATCATAATGTTGATCTGATCCCAAATCCCATAGAGCAGGCTTACCCACTTGCGGCTGAAAATGCCCAAGGAATCTGCGCCAAGAAAAAGTAAAGACTAGCTTAAATAAGACAGTAATATTACACCAAAGAGACAATCTCTGCAAACAGGAAATATATAATAACAATACAATATTAAAATTAAAACTAGTATAGATGTTTTAAATTGGAAATAGGATAAGGTCATGATCAAGTGAAAAATATGTGCAGGATATAAATAAGTTCAGTGAATTTAGACATTAGATAAAATTAAATTTGCTTAAAATTTGGTTGAGTTGTTTAAATATAATATGAACTTACTGTTTGATGATTAGTTTTTAAGTATTTAAATCATACGAATTTTAGAACCACACAATGCTCACATATTCAAGGATTAAGTGATGATATTTTGACAACCATATCATTTCATACAACTACTCTACAACCACATATATTATAGTTTATTCTAAAATTTAGATATTACCCATATAATTTAATATTTTATTATTAAAGTGCAGTTGTCAAGTGGTTGGATAAAAATTACTAGTTGTAAAAAGATCATTTTTCTTAAGGATGTTTCTCTACCTGCAAACAGACCAGTTATGAAATAGGATAATAGAGTGTTCTAATGATGACTGTTTCGAGGGAGATCCGACTTTAATTTTACAAAGATATTAGGCGGCGTTGTTGCATTTTTCCCTTTTTCTTCCTTTTATTCTAATTTCATTTGCTTTCTTCTTGGAGGATACATGCCTTACAGATGTTCTTTGCCTCCTTTCTTTTCTAATTAATACTAAAAAAAATGCTACAATGCCTAACCAAAATCCTAAAAACATTTCCCAGCGTGGAGTTTATATTGCACCGGATCTTAAAAACACAGTATACGTAATGCCAGTGCAACTGCCTCCACAACTCACAACAGACAAAGGAAAATCATTTATTAGAGATACATTATGTACAACCCATAGAGACTTTTGCTGAAACATTTTTCTTCTTTGCGTTTCCCAATTATGAGAATTTGGTAGGGGCAATTAACGGAAACTTGGCTATTAAAGGTACCCAAGTTCCACATCAAGCACGCTCGGTGGAGTATTTAAGTGTCTGCCCCCTCTTAATAGCTAGCTTTTTAGGGTGGGTTCCCCAGGTGCCTGGGTACTTATCAGTAGCAGATTAAAGTTACATGGAAGTACACAAGTTATGTTGCCCTAGCTGTCTTTGGAGTTTGGATGAAGTGTTTTCAGACTGTTTTCATGTCATGGTTTCACTTTGGAGTTCAGGACACAGCTTTTACAGAGTTAAAAAGAGATTCGAAAGCTTTCTATATTAAAATTGTTGTTTCTTTATTATCCTTGGAGAAAATAAACAATTAATAAATACATGACTGTGGCACATACATGTTAATTGCATTTTGCTTCTCAGCATCCATGTAAGCATTGCTGTAATATCGTTGAAGAGTCCTAAAGAACTCCTGGGATTGTGTTGCAGCTTTCCATTGTCCCCTCCTCTCAGAGAATATCTACATTGCAATTGGAAAAGAAGTTAAAGAAAAATACCATACGATGAACAAATCAATTAGCATTTTTCAACTTGTACTTTACCCATTTAAAAATGAAGAAAAATAAAGCATCCAAGGAAGAAAGAAAACGTGATTGGGCTACTGTGAATTGCAGGGTACATTAGAGAGTTAGTGAAGATAATACTTGATTGAAAATCAATGGTTAAGGTTATTATAAAATACATGTCAAACAAATTACACGGTTGTTAAGATCTCAATCATTGATTTCCAGTCAACAACTACAACTCTAGACTATGCCCTCTAAGTTAAGGTACATCTTGCCCTATATAGGAGCCAAACCCAAAATTCAGAAGATTGACTAAGTTTATAATGGAATTACCATTCTGAAAAATGAAAATTTACCACCAATAGGGATAATGGGGTTTCCAATTTTTCATGTACTAGATGATAGTGGTCATTAGTGGGAATCACACTTCCAAGTTTGTTTATGTATTCAGAAACTGATGCAAATACGTATTCCAAGAGATAAGTCTATTCTCAAATCTCAACATAAATGAGAAAACAAACAAGACTAATAATACAGTTGATTACCATCCAACTCAGAAAACATAGCAACACATTTAGATAGGCATTATCGGCAGCAAACCACAATAATTTTCACTGGGCTGATTGATAGAGATTTCTGTTTTCTTATATCTATTTCTTCTTCTTTTTTTCCTGCTAAAATTGTCTTGAAAAAAATAAAATTAACAATGATCTTGTCTAACCCAATTACAAAGTTAATAAAAGCTTTATTAGAAAGATTTTAAAAGGACAGTTCCCTAGCTAAATAATAACTGCTAACTGAAGCAATTACAAAGAACACCAAAAGTAATCACCTTGTTGTGTGCAGCAGAACCACCATACTGGTGTGCAAGTGTGTCACCCATCCGCTCGTAAAATCCCATCAAATCATCACTTATAGGATCATCAAGGTCGATTTTCAGGTGGTCAATAATTCCCAGAGCATGAAGCTGGTGGCCAAGAGCAGCCAACCCATATGCATATTGTGCAACATTTGTGCGATCTAAGCAGTCTATACAATTAGTTCGAAGAACCCCCCTTTGGAACTTGGGTGGCTTGACAAAATGATTTCCGTTAGCATGGTTGTCTTCTCCGCTAGGTTTCCTCTCTAAATTATTACCATCTTCATTGTCAACATCAACTTGTCTTGTGGGTTGAAAGCTTCCCTTATCAATATTGTCATATGCAAAACTTAACATCAATAATATAAACAAAAGATGTCAGTGGATGAACTTAACATCAAATATTAATACATTTTTTTCACATGCATCAACACTTAAATAACACTTCGTAATGCTATTAACAGAAACTTTTATATCATTGTACACTGTCTTAATGCTTTTTCTCAAGATTATCTTCATACTTTCCTCTAGAAATTTCACAAATACACACAATGTATCAAAGAAATAGTGAAAGGTGTTGGAGGAAAATGAAAAACTTACCTAATAGATGGCCATTCTATACATTCTTCGGGTCTAGGGGTTGGTGACAGTTGGCAATATAAAAAACCCGTTAATGTCAAAGCATATGCAGCCACTTTTCCCAGAAGTAGCAAAACATTTGTAGCTTTGCTGGAAGTAGAAAAGATAAAAAGAGCATACAATTAAATTAGCTTACTCAGAGCACAGTTCCAATTTAATTGTTAAAAAAAAAAATTGTATGATAAAAGACACTAACCTCTGAAAATGTTTAAGATCCCAATGAAGAAACCTCAACCTGTTCTCCTCTGGTAAATCTTTGTTAATGAAATTAATTGCATTACCAAACTCAGAACGAAGAATGGACTCGCGAGGCTTCCTCTCATGTGACTGTTGGTTAAAAAGTAACAATACCAATTACTAAAGAGTCTAACCAAACTAAAAAAAGACAGAAACAAATCAACACCTTTCTGGAATAAAATACAAGAAAAAATGCTTATTGAGAAAATTAGACATTTGATAAGAAGAAAAATATAAAACTACCTTTATCAAATTCAAAATTATTATGGGATTCCCGTATCTTTTGACAAGATTTTCAAAGTGAAGTCTGGTGGCTTGATAATTCTGATCTTTCTTTGACACTGACGAAGACCGAGTGATAACATAAGCAAACAGATAGTGCCTCATACATTAAGTGGAGAAGGGAAGATAAGAAAAGCGTAACTCGGAAAGTGCTACAGTATTCAGGAAATGGGAAGACATACGGATAATATCAGGCTTAAGATTTAGACGTGAAGTTTCCTGGGACCAGAACAGAGGGATTGAACCTCGATTCTGGACAACAGAGCATATTTGGACTGGAAGACCTTCAGGAACATCCTCAAATACAATTTGCTCTGTCTCCACGTCATTTGCTACTCTACCCTTGTCATTTAATCCTCGTCTCAAATACCTACATAACAGAAACCACATAATAGTAATAATCAATAAAAGATTATCTAGAAATAGAACAATATCTTTATGTCCTTTATTAATATGCAATGATGAATTATTGATAGGGTTTCTCCATGAGCTTCACTCTATCAACATAATTTAGAACTTAGCAAGAGTGACTCTTCTATTCATATGCCCTCTTTGTTCCAGCCATGATTGTTAGATCATGGATCAAATTGTGAATCAGAAGGCTTGTCTTCCAAATCACGAAGCATAAACATATTGTAAACTTTACAAATCATGATCATCTATTAATAATCAAATAAACCATATTTTTTACACAACGAACAGTGGAACTATGCATAACAAACAATAGTTTCCTTATTTCCATTTTTATGCATATTAATTACTAAGATTTCTCCATGATCTCGCTCTCTCAACATCTCTCTTGAAAAGGCTTTTAGAACCTACCAATAGAACCCCTATGTTATAGCAGCCCATCTTGTTTCTCTCACCTCAGTGGTGATGCATCTCAAATCTCCTGTTTTGTGCTGTGCTTCACTCTCAACTTGACCAACCCAATATCATATCATCTTGTTGGATATCTCACATATAGTCAAGCCAAATTTGTTAGGATCTATCGCGTCACTAGCTTACATGCACACTTCTATTACCATGCTCGAGATGCTCAGTAGTTGGTGTAAGGAGGTGTGTTGAAAATATCACATTGACTAAAGATATGATCCAATTATATTATAAAATTGAGTGTAAACATCACCTTACCAAGCTAATTTATGAGGATGAGTAGGCCGAAAAGTCCACTTTCAAAAATTGTATCAGAACAGAACTACTCCTAGCAAGAGTTGTTGAATCTATTGTGAAACCGATTATTGGATTCAACCACCCATAAATATCTATTTTCATACTTAATATATTCAGTCATTTGCGTAATAGGATGCGTTGGATATCCCATATTAATTGGAGATAGGGCCAAGTCAGATTTTTTTACACCTATTGTGTTATCACTATCAGACCTCCCTCTATTACCACACTCGAAATGTCTAGTACCCGGTGTGAGACAGTGTGTTGGAGATCTCACATCAACTACAAATATGGCCAAATTATAATATATAAGTGGATGTAGATTTACCAAGCCGGTCTGTGAGAGGCTTAAAATCCACTTTCCAAGATATCCTTTGACCTAAGGGTCATCATTGCCAAAGCAGCCACAAGACCCCATTCCTCAGTTGCTGGTTTCTAGCCACTGACTATGCAGATCTCTGCTGAAGAGATTTTGAACACACCCATCCATTATTGCCTCAGTTCATCAACCCAAAAAGGGCTGTTTGGTTCTCATCCTTCGAGATTTGTATCGCCAGAACCACAACGGAATCAAGATTCTTTCATTCCAATACTATTCTGGTGATGCAATATGTTATGAAGCCAAAATTCTAAACACCGTGTAAATTTTATAGACTGGGAGAGGACTAAGGACTCGCTCAGATCACAACTTAAGCAACTTTGACTATCATGTTGCCTGCTTTCTTCTTTTTAACATTCCCTATTATGTTAAGAAGCCTTCCAAAGAGGCTGCTTGCTTGTCAAAACTTTATCACGTAAATTTCTCTTCAAATATTAATGCTACAAAAATTATAGACAAGGATTCCATGCATCATTTCTATATAATTATATATTACTATACTAAAACTCCAGAGTCGTTGCAACAAGTCAAAGTAGGTAGAAAAAACAAAAACGACCAGGGCATAAGGAACACAAACTCAACACAATGAAATTTTCATACCTAGTGCCAGCATAATGGCGAGATCGTCTTGCAATGAGAGTAAGAGTGAACTCCCGCCCAGATATTGCAAGTGTTTCCTAAAGAAGCCACCAAATAGACATTAGAACTTCAAACATGAGTTGACATTGCACAAACTACTTGATCTGAACACGAGATATTAGTACATGACCAAATACTTAGTCCAGCAATGAAAATTTAAGAAGCAATGTCATCTAGATGTGTTGTACACTTGCACTAATACTAATAACAAGAAAATGAAGCATATTTTTACTGTCACTTGAATGAGTCATATCATAATGGTATTCACTTTAATGAGAAAAGATTATTAAATATTCTTGCAATGGCATTAAGAGCCGTTTATAATCACCTGTTTAAAAAAGCCGTATACTAATGCAACTGTCCAAATAGCATTCTGGAGGTGATTCCTAATTCCTCGAGTCAAAAACTCGTTCCAGACAAACATGGTCTCATAAAGAACATGGCCTTTCTCACTATCACACAAATTCCTTTGAAGACTACGCATGATGTAGTATGAGTAGCTAAAATAGAAATCCTTTGTAAGGTCAACCATGAATAGGAGCTTCTTGTATCTAAAAAGATAATGAGAAAAAAAATTAATACAAAACCTCAAAACATTAAGAAGGATAAATTTGAGATTAGAACACAATATTTTGTCTAAATCAAAAGATGGTAGCAAGTAGCAAATGTTAAGAGCAACTCAATTTTATGCCACATTTCTATCAGGAGCAAAAAGTAATCAAAATTGAGATCTGAATAATCTGCAGACATGTTTATAGTGAATAAAAAAGGTCTTTTCACCTTTTGACATTCTTTTTATTATGCCAAAGAGATGGGATGCAATTTTAACCTCAAATTTTCCACAAACTTTCACATTAACTTCAAATATCTTATGAACCATAGGCAGTTAAAATAATTCAAATTGAAATACAACACAAAAAGAATAAATCTGAAGCAACATTCTGTTTCAAATTATTAAATGAGACGCAGGAAGATGCTAGCATTCAGAAATAGTAAATATAAATGCACATATATAATGAGCATTCCTTGGGATAACATCCAGTTTTTCCTTTTAACTACAAAAGTAAAATCAATATAACATCTAAGATTAAAGACCTGTTCTCATCGATGTTAGATTCAACAGAAGGATTTTGCAGTGGAATCATCTCACTCTTTGAGACAGCATATACTCTATGACCACAGATTACACCAATTTGCCTTCTTTTCGTGATGAGCAACATGTAGTATGGCCCTAAAAATTTTATGAACCCTGAATGCAGAATAACATATTAAGATATAAACTGATAACTTGTCAAAAGTCAACTGAAAAATACACGTCAGATCTACATACCAACGATTCCATAACAAGTTGTAACAAATTTCAGGCCACCTGTCGACCTGTTCCCCTCATGTATACGTCTCAACAGATCAGAACATTCACTTTCTGTATATGTGGTGGAATCTTCGAGCACACTCAGCTCGGAGGGATCTAGACGGTCAATCTTTAACACTCTCCAATAAGTCCTGCTCTTGTCCCTTCCTATCATGTAAAAGTTCTGTGGCACAAACAGGGTTAAAAACTTTGGACTAAAGAAACATTTGATAAACACAACTTCAAAAGTATCTAATCATGTAACTCAGCATTTTCTTAAAATGTGATATGCAAAGTTTAACATACACATTGGATTAGAACAGTCATGATAATTCAACTATGCAATTGTAAACACATAATCTAAAGCATAAACAAAGGCCATAGAAGACCCACTTTTAAAGAGAAGACAAATCCCACTCTACTGCAAAATGAAAGCGGAAGCATCAACCACAAAGAAGCTCACACGTATACCATAAAAATTACAAGTCAAATTTATTTTGGAAATGTAAAAAGCCACTATAATAAAGCAAGAAATTAAGATTTTGTTTGGATGAGCTTCTCAAGAAGTCCTTCTAAGAAAAAAAAAATGAAATTAACTTCCCCGTAAACTGAAATTAATTTATGCACAAGTTAAAATAAAAATTTAGAGAAACTATATGGGAGAACTTCTATACATTAACTCATGCATGAGCTAATTTTAGCTTACAGAGAAGTTAGTTTCAATTTTTCTTCTTACTTTTCTCTCTTAGAACAAGAAGCTTGGCCAGATAGATCCTGAGCATAATCAATCAATGGAATGAATTTATGTAAGTAAATACTTATGTCTAGCGTCTACTTCGCCAAACTAATTCTCATACTGTAAAACAGCGAACCAATTGTCGTCTACATCATACAAGAAGTCCACCACATTGGAGGATAAGCTAGTTTCTTGTTTCCTGCACAAACTTTTAACACTACTATTCCAGAATCAAAACAAAAAAGAGTCGCCAATAGGATAATATATCCACCAAAAGCTACAGATCCCCCGAAAACATGCATTTCGTCACAGCATGCGATGGTGAACGAGAAAGAAGCGCATTGACCTTACTTTTAATATCATTAACCAGCGTATCATAGCCCCTCAACTCAATTATAAGCAAGAGGAAAAACAATATCCCACGCTTATCTTCTTCTACAATACGTCAATACAGAACAAGCCAGCCAGCAACCAAGAAACAAACACGCAGCAGTAAAATTTAGTTAAAAATATGTTTCACACGAAGCGATCAATTGCGACAAAAACAACGGGATCTCAGCAGAATCAGAGTTCAGAGTTACTACAACAACAACAACTCATAAACTGAAATCCGAGAGAAGAAGAAAAGTGCATAATAGCATACAAATACGCACCGATAGAGTCTCATAGAGCCGGAACTTTTGCATACAAATATTTTTGGGAGGAGGAGGAGGAGAAGAAGAGTGAGAAGAAGGTTCGTTCTCCGAAGATGCCATGGCTGCTCCTTCGCCCAATTATTCAGATCCCCCGAGCCTCGGGCTCAGAGGGAAACCATCAAAATCGCATGCAAAGTGTAGCCAATAAAATCACCCAACGTTCTCGCACACGACGATCACCACCACCTAACACGAGGAGAAGCCACAAAACCACCAATGCTCCAAGACGAACAACTCCATGCTCTCAAAAACCCTAGGTTGCTTCAAATACAGCATTCTCCTCCCGCCAAATTCATGGACCCTCCCTTCCCATTCCACCGCCTCTTCCTACCGCACCACCGCCACCAACCACCACCGCCCCCGCCATCACACGCGGCAACCCGAGATACTCTCCCTCCGATCAGACTCAAGCTCACACCGAAGAATCGCCACCGCACAGATCGAAACTTGACAAATTAAGGATAGCGTGTTTTTATAGCTACGAAGCGGAACTCGCAGAGAATAAAGCACGTGCGTGTTTTGAAAACGGAAACTCCAAACGCAACGTTTAAAGAAAACGCTAGGGCGAGATCAAAGATAAAGAAGAAGAAGAAGAGATTTAGGAGGTTGGAGAAGGAAAAGTTTGGCAAGCACGGGAACGAACGGGAAGAGAAGAGAAGAAGAACGACCAACAACTAATAATTGATTCAATTTTTATTTACTTTATATTTATATTATTTTATATATTATACTGTATTTAATTTTCTCGAAGTTGTGATTTATTGACAGCTCAGTGCTCACAGATCCAAATGAGAGAGAAGAACCAAAGCCACACATTAAAATGTCAACAAAACAATTAAAAATCTTAAATAAATAACTATGAGAAGTTATTTTCATTTTATTATAGCTATAAATTGGACCGAATTAGATGGAAGAGATTGTTTTACAATAATTGTAAGTATTATATGGGATTTTGGTATAGTATGAAATCTGAATTGTTGTTTGCTTCAACGACCGCGGAGTAAATGTGACTGTGAACTAACGTGTCATTTAAACTTTCTTGCCCACTCCAATGGAAGAAAGTCGCATGAATGAATCTTGTGCATTGCATTAATATTTGTAAAGAAACATCAACTACTAGCTTCTAGTTTATTTGGGCTTCGTTTGGATGCTTTTGAAAATCAGAAGTAGAGAAAAAACCAAGTTTGAAAAATAAGCTTGTATATATTAAATGAATGGGAATCGAAAAGAAAAAAAAAATAACGGTAAAGTTTGTTAATATAAGTGATTTATTTTGAAAAATAGATAATAGTTCGTTTTTTATTCAATGACTATATTTATTAATATACTGTTTAGTTCACACTTTAACATCATTAATTATTTAACAATTAAAGTGGTGCTGAATTTATAAACATTTAGAAAATTTCTGTGTTAGTTGTGGATAAAATAATATAAAAAAAATATTTTTTGTTTTCTACGTAATTTTATCTATAATCGATGTAAAAAGATCTTAAAATGTATTTTTTTTCAAACAATACCTTTTTTGTTTCTATTATTGTTGGTCTTCTTCTTTCTTTTGCTTTTGGCGTCTTCTCGTTCTTACAGAAGTTGCTGCAACATTGTCCATTTCCATTAGGATCTTGTCCAACCACACCTTGAACCTTGCTCCTCTCTTGCTTAGCCACGTTGGTCTGGTCCTTCTTTCCATGTTGGTTTTTGAATTATTTATAATATATATGCTTGTATGGAGTAATGTAAGGATGTCATTGTGTTTAGGTAATATTATATATACGCAACTAGTCAAGATAATTCAAATTAAAAACATGAGTTGAAAAAGTTGTTTTTGTGTAACATTCAAATGTTGGGTATATGTTAAAATGCAATCTACGTATGACTTTGTTTGAATGCCAAAAAAAATGTTTTATTTGTGAACACCAAAACATAAAGGTATTTCCTCGAAATATGGAAAATATACCAAACTATTTATAATTATCCGTATAAATTGTAATAAAGTATATATTTTTTTAGTAATAATATTAGAAAAGGGTAAACATACTAGGTAATAGTAGTTAGTAATAGTATTAGAAAAGGAATCAAAGTTTTTGGTAATAAAAAGAAGAAGATATACCAATAGCCATGCTTAGGTAGTACTTAAGTTTCTTGTGATTTAACGTGCTTTTAGAAGTTAGATTGAGACGCAAAGAACATCTCTTATTCATTATCCTTTATTCATGATTGTTGTTATTTTTATATTAATATCATAAGTGAACCTTAATTTATCTTTTGAAATTTAATAAAATAATTATTATAGTATTAATTGTGTTATTAAATCTTAAGTTATGTGTTGGATAATTTGAAAAGATTTATCCTTATTTACTTGTAGATACACATCAAGTTTTATCTTGGTATACATGGTTGTTTGGATGCAAAATTGATTTTGGTGAATTTAATAATTGTGTACATAAATATCAATGAGAAATGTTGTTAAAATTTTATGAAAATGAAAAATAAAAGTTTTTTTTAATGTGTTTTGATGAGTGCAAAAAGATGTTTTTTAAATGAGATAGAATGATACCTTTTAAACTAAGATGAGATGTAAATTTTCTAAATGAGATAGAATAATACCTTTCAAACTAAGATGAGATGTAAATTTATCGTATTAGTCATTTTTTACTTTGACATTTGAAAAATTGATCAATTTAAGCCTTGTATATGAAGAGTATGAGAACAATTTTATTTTTTTTTAAATTTGCCCAAAAAAACCAATCTAATAGCAATGAAAGATTTTACTGCCCATACATTAAGTGTATAAATATGTGAGTACAAATAGTAAGCATCACACGAAAACATTTCATCTATGACGAGCTTTTAAAAAATTATACGATATAGACATGACTTAGTGAAGTGGTTAATATTCCATAAGTATCTCACAATGAGGAGGAGAATGCCATAATAAAAAACCAAAAGAGAATATGCTTTGTGATATAGATAAAGAGAGTTTACACCAAGCACATGCTCTTGTTTATGATGATAAATTGAAGAGTGATTTAGAGACATCTTTGTATCTCAAGTACACAAGTTTCGCATTATTGTCACTTGTTTTAGGTCTAGTGAGTTTAAAGGCAACATATGGGTGGGCAATTTACTATAACTTTTGAAGGAGATGCTACCAATTGATAACACCTTGCGAAACCATATAAACCAAGCAAAAAAGATACTTTGTTTGATTGGTTTGTGATATAAAAAAATATGTGATTGTTGTAAAGACTGCATACTATATATAAAAAAATACACATCTATATTAGATAAACCGGGCCACATTATCGAAACTCCTTCACCAAATCAATTATCAAATACACCGTGATATTAAAAAATGAAGACCCAAAATATATTTCAATTGACACAAGATTATGATTACTTCATTTTCTAACTCATCTAACATTTGAGGGTCTATTACTTTCTTACTTACAAATGGTATTAAAGAACAAACCTAATTGTGTTATAACACCTTTTACAAAAGTAGGTAAGATGTGACAAATAGTCACTCACAAAAGTTGTTGTATTAGCACATGACAATTATTAGACTTTAAATTAATTAACTTAAAATATTGATTATACACACAATGCTCTTAACATTTGAAGAATATTCTTGTGGCATTTTCAAAGTGCATAAACATTGACAAAAACATCGCTTTTATGATTTAGAAACAGTATGACAAACTGAAAGTAAGTAAGTATGTTTTGTAACTGATTATGGATGTAATTTAATAAATATACTCATTTAACTTAATAAATTTATACATTGTCTAACATTTAGTTTTCACCAATATGAAAAAATAAATAATATAATAAGTTGGTTTCAATTACAAAACTATCACCATGTATTTTTTTTCATCTTTCTATTTTATTCAAAATAAATGAGTTGACATAATAGACCACATTTCCAATAATAACAATTTATATTTAGTTATTTATTGAATCTTAAATCTTAAAACCTAAATCTTAATCAAGTAAATTGTCATACACTAAAATATATTATTATTTATCTTGCGTCTTTTCTTATCATAGACCCTTAAGATTTGTTGTACCAAAAGTTGGTATTAGTTATGCTAATTCTTTACTAATCCACATGTACCGAACTCCTCTATAGGAGCTGCTGCAATGAATAAATATTATAATCACTCTGTCTATTCTTGTACTAGGAAGGTTGCAGTCCCCTCAATACAGTTTTTTATTAATGCGTTGCACTTAATTTAAGACATAAATGACGAGGGCTAATAAATCACACTTTTTAAGATAAAACAAAAATAAGAAGGTTCAAAGTTGGATTCATGATCAACACATTTGTTCATATATTGAATTTATGTTTATCACACAAATTAAGTTCTTATTTTAGTACTTCAACCATTGTCTCTGAGATTCTTCCAAATTTGGTTCCTCTTCTAAGGAAAAAACTAAGTACTGAAATTGTCTTGCTGATTTTCTGGGGCATCAACTACATCAGCTATAATGAGCTTGATCTCGTTGTTGAAGAGTTTCTCCAAATTGTATGGCCCCACAGAGGAGAATGGTCCATTCCATAATGCATCGGCGAATTGCTGATGGATCTTCTCTGTTGGGTGAAAAGAATCCCACCATACATGATCACCAGCATTGTCACATAAGCTGAACTCTGTCACTTTCTTAGTGCCCCCACAGGTGAAGATGCCACCGTATGGTCCACTTCCACAGCAAGCATTAACTCCATCTTTAAAACCTTCCATAAAAAACAAAATTTTCAATTGGTTAGGAAGAGGGAGTTGTTAATTAATACATGTTTTTGTTAATTAATTGTAAATTACATACCATAATTTGTAGGGTTATCTATTCTATCTCCAAGCCAATCATAGAAATTAGAGTTGCTGTACATGAATCCTTCATGAACTTGGTAGAGGCTTGTGAGAACATTACTCAAAGCATTATTATGAGCTAGAGCAAGAGCAGAAGCTGCCTCAAAACAACCACCTTTGTCGGTGTTTAGAGCTCTAAGAGCTGGCAAGCAACCCAAAGGAGACAAACTTAAGAACCCAAATTTTCTTGCTCCTTTCTCATATAGAATCTGTAACACAACACACAAAAGGGATAAACTTGTTATATTTTTCTTATTATTAACCCTAATTAGGGTTTTTAATTTTGCAAGCAAATTAGGCTTACTTGGATGGCCTGTGTCAAATTTCCAATGACCATTCCAATATATTGCTCAGGATTGTAGCTTTCTTGCATTTTGGGGTTACCCAGATAACCACCCATGTAATCGTTGCTTCCTATACTAATGAAATAAATTGCTTCCGAGATAATTTCCTTAGCTTTGTTCTCTCCAAGCTTTTCTGATAATAAGTTCCTCACTTCTTCAAAGTGACTTAATTGTGTTTGGAGATCAATCACCTATTCATATAGCAACTTGTTAAAGAGAAGTGAGGTTCACAAGTTGCATGTCACGAGTCACCGATATAGGTGCAAAAGGTTCATGTAATAATTAATGACGTTAACATCATATCATACGGTGGTAGCAATTTACCAGTCCATGATTGGTTTCAGAAAGAACACCGGCCCCACCAGAAGCAAAGTTGGCACCGTTGCTATAATCGGCATTTGGTTGCAAAAATGGAGGAATTAGTGGAAGCTTAGCATATTCAGCTGCATCAGCACATGATAGAAGTTAAATTAGCACACACCAAGGACAAAGTAATGTGATATTTGCTTCAAAAACAACACCAAAAGCCGTGTCTCGTGATCTCTTTTATGGTCATTGAATCATTAACATTTGAAAATAATAGAGTATATATATGAAATCTTAATTACCTATAAAATCTACAATGACACGACCATCTGAGAATCTTCCCGTTGGTTCATGAAAAAAACCGTTGAGTCCATATGGTTTGTAATCCGCTTTGTTCTCTGGAATTGTATCTATGAAGTTGTTGTTGCCAGAATCTACGGTAGAGTCGCCAAATATGAAAAAGGCCTTAGTTGTGGTTGAACTAATTTGGTTTGTAAGGCTCTGGGATGTGCTGAAACTCGTTGAAGCTATGAACTGGATTAAGGTTATGCAAATAACAGAGAAACCCATAGAAAAAATTTTCTTTGCCATGTTGAAAACTTTTGAATCAATCCCCCTTTTGCCTTCCATTTTGTGCTGTTTATATAGCAGACTATGCTTTCGACGGCGATGCAATCGATGCAGATGTACAGCGTGATTAGTATTAATTTAGCTTATTATACACCCAGTAATTCCACTTAACTTAAGATCAAAATTAAAATATGTTTAAATTTCTTAATTTTTAGTGACTTCTTTTAAAAATAAAACTATAATTCTTAACTCCTGCCTGACTCTAAAGAGAATAATAACTCGAATGTATTCAAAGTGATTAAGCCTAACAATGAATAAATTATATAATAAAATATTAGAAGTTTGCATTTTAATCAAATTGTGGACAAAAGTATAACGGAGTGACTCGATCCCAAAACTTGGAGAGCATCTTTAACTATCCTACCAGAAAAGACAAAATAATAGTGTGTGAATAATAGTGTGTGGGTCTACTTCTGGCTTGTTTTTATTTTTTATTTTTAATTTTTTTTTATGTTTTGTGTGAGTCTAATCTATTCTGTTTTTAATTCATTACATTATAAATAATATTTTAGTGTGCGAATCTTGTTTTCGTTTAGTTTTATTTTTTATTTTTTAAATTTCTTTTTACGTTTTGAATGAATTTTTTATAATTAATTAATTGTAAATAATATTAGTCTATGGGTCATACTTTTATTTTATTTTATTTTTTTTCTTATAATGAGTTAAAATATTTTTAAAAATACAATATAAGTGTGTAATAAAAGTTCGTTGATAAAATTTATTTTTGAGATTGTATATTTTTTTATATTATTTTTCTTTTAGTTCGGATAAGATGATTTTGAGTTTAGTGTCTTTTTCCTAGTCTTTATAATCACATATTAAACTCATCTAAACTTTAAATTATCTTTTTTTCATTCTGAATCTTATTAGTATTTTTTTTTTTTTTGTCTTATTTCTAATTTCAATTTTCCTTTATATATATTTTTTTAATTCATGTTAGTACGGTAAAATGGTATTAGGCTAACTTAAATCTTGAAATAGTTTATTAGGTTAAAAGAAATAATTTGCTAACGTATGATCAACGGTAGAAGATGCCATATATTAAATAACCACTTATCACGTCAAACAAAATTAACATTATTAATATAAAAAATTAACAGACTAATTGCATTAGTTTAACATAAACACTTAAAAAAACAACATAAAAATGAAGATGAGCAGATAAAATGATAGTATATTCTAGCCTTAATTTTATATACTCAACAAGCACTCATGACAAGTTGATAGAAGCATTCGTGTCTGTCTTTATTAACTTTTGTAATTAGAACAAATTCATAATAGAATTTTGCATAAATACGACAATTCTTCAATAATTTCTTAATTAAGCCTACCATATATGAGACAACTTAATTTGGACACATCATTGTAATTGTCAGCCAAAGGAACCCAGGATGGTTATTACAATGCAAATGCTTAGATTAATTCAAAAGAGATAAAATGACCTAAAAGTTATTCAAAACAAGGTGCATCACAAATTTGTATAATTATGTTAATTGAATCCTCAAATGTTTTAATAATTATTATAATCAAACTATTTCATTGATCACTGCAAATAAAGCACAATAATCTGACTCTGCTTATATAAAAATGGATGGTTGATTTTCTGTATGTTTGATTATAATAAAAATGGCATATTAGTTTTTTTTTTAATAATCTATTGTGGGATGGATGGAACAGTGAAAAATATAAATTTAGTATATATATATATATATATATATATATATATATATATTGATAATTTCTTTCATTTTAGAATAATATAAATTCAGTTAAAAATTATAATAATAAAAAAATCGTGGACTGGTAAAATAAATATTTTGCTTTAATAGAAATAAAAGTTTCACAAATGACTCTTCTATTAAAATTTATTATACCACAACATTAGAATATTATTTCTTTTAATATAGCAAAGTCTGGTAAATAATTCTGAGTTGAAAAATTCTTACAACGTGTGGTGTAACGAAACATATATGGCTAAATACTTTCCTTCCAACTCTTGTTTTGGACTGATCTATTGCGGTGGAAAAGAAATTTAATAGTAAGTTGTAATTAAAGTTATTTATTTTTATATAAATATGTAGTGAAAATTCATTTAAAATCATTCATCAAAATAAAAAACAATTGACGTTTATTTTGATTAATTCAAAATTATTCTATCTCACTTACTGTTTATTATTATATATTAGTCAACTAATAACAATTAGTTAATTTACTATACAATTATTATTAATATTATCATCCAGTTTAAATATTAAATATCTATAAATCAGGTAATTTCAGAATATATAATAGATTAAAATATCAATATTTTGTATATCCTTTTAAATATTTTACATCCTTACGTGAGCTTGTTTCTACTAACTTAAAATATTTAAGAAAACACTTTCATATTTTTTCGGATACAACTTACCAATTATTAAAGTACGTTTAAAACTGTATTGTCATATTAAAAAATGAGTTGTAAAAGAAAAAAATTGTTATTATCATAACACTATTATAAAAAAAAAATAGTTGAATTGTATTTTTAAAAGTTATATTCTGTATCAAAATAAAAGAATATGAAAGTGTTTTTCTTAGTACTATATAGAAAAGTTGAATTAATATTTTAATCTATTATATAATCTAAACTTACGTGATTTTTATGATATTATTATGTTAAATTTATGATTATATGTGTATATAAGCATGAGTTTGGTATGGATTCCGGAGTTGTACTTAGAAGAGTGTAAAAATAATTTATGTTTTTTTCTATGTATGTATATAGATTTATGAAGTTTATTGTAGTTACGAGAGGGTTACAATTAGTCAAAAGTTGTAAAACGATGTTAACATAAAAATAAGCTACAGTACACAAACTTCAAAGACCTTATCTTAAGAGTAAGACATTTATAACAGGAGTTTTTGCATGTAGAATCAAATAATAATGAATATAAAAACACATATGCTCTCCTTAAATTCTTACACATAAAAGAAAGTCAAAAAGCTTTCAAGTGTTAAATAGTATTATTGCATCTCAAAAATCACTTATAGAGAAAAAACTCATATTTGGAAATTTTTCGTTTATTTAGTGAAGTTTATACTGTAGTAGTAAGAAGTAAGAAACATGGAATTATTTCGTAAAATAAGTTATTATTGAATAATTTAAAGATATTTTATATAATTAGATTAAAAATACTTTGTGTACTCCAATAATCTAATAAAGACAAAAAAATAATTATTCGTGATTATAAAAATCTTTTACATATTATTAAGATAAATTAATATAAAACTAAAATATTTATTTCTTTTTTATTGCTTGAGTTATCTCTCAGTGTTATTATGTTAAAGTTTTAGAAAAAAAAATTCTCTTTTAACATCTAATTGCATTACCTTATAAAAAAATTTAAAACATTTTTAAAATTCTATTCAAAATTTCTCTTTCTGTAATTTGTTTTAGGGTTGTAAATTTTTTCAGTTTGAACTTTGATTAAATTAAAAAGAAAAATATTTGTGAAAAGAAATAAGTGAATTAATAAATTAAAAATAAGAAAGAAGACAAAATAAACAATATATTTATTTTCCTGCTCTCTTTTCCACTCATCTAAATGAATAAAAAATATAACAAACATATTAGTTTAATTCATTTTTCTCTCCATATTTAACTCATAATCCGAGCAAACCAAACCTATTTTTTGTATATTTACTTTTCAAATTTTCAAATAAAAAAATCATTTCATCATTAAACTTTATTTATCATTTAAATCTTTTACAGGAAAAATAACAATACATATATATGGTAATTATTTTTATACAATTTTATAAAACCAAGAATAAAAAATTAAAAATAAAAAAACATCTTCTTCAACTAAACTAATCTCTGTTTGATTTTCCTCGCCATGTTCTTCGTTTTACACTGTTCCTAATCGTCGTCTCCCTGAAAAACCCTAACTACAAAACACTCCCAATTGAAAATCACATTTCATTTCAGCGTTCCTCGATAGCACATTTCAAATTTCACGAGCAATAGTTTCGATTGCTTCGCCAGCATGACGGCTTCCAACAAGAGAAACTACAAAGAGAAACCGATTCGCCGCAAGTAAGTGTTATCCAATGCCAACGCTTTTCGCAATCTTGTTTTTCTTTTGATACGAACACATGTTATTTGGACAAAGGGTTACGTAATGTTTGGGTGTAATATCGTATTTATACAGAGAAGAAAAACCGGAAGAACCGGAGGTGCCAAAATACAGAGATCGAGCTAAGGAGCGAAGAGAAGATCAAAATCCTGATTATGAACAAACTGAACTTGGGTTTCATGCGGTTGCTCCACCTGGTACTGTGGATCTTCGGTAAAGTTTCGTTTCACCTTTCCCCAATTAAAGCACTCTCAAAAGGAATATAAACAAGCTGTTTTTCTATTTCTGTTTTCTTTTTTGCTCAGTAACTATGTTATGGTGTTTTGTAGGTCATCTGATGCGCACAAATTATCTATTGAGAAGAGCAAGTACCTTGGAGGTTTGTATTGTTCTATTATTTGTTTTCTTCCTCGCTTTGGGGAACTATTAAGGTTTGAAGTCTCTTTTTGTTGTCGTGTAAAGATTGCTGATTGCTGTTGTAGATTTATTTCATGGAGGGTTCGGTATAAGAGATTTATTTTGACTTTTATTGAAACCTAAGCATAAGATGTATTCATATTCAGGATTTAGTAACTTTCAGTTGTCGAATTTATCCTGAACATAGATGAAGGCGAGTATAAATTTCAGTACCTTAGACCTGATATCTTGTGAATAGAATTACAAGGTGCTTCGAACAAAGAATTCCCTGTGCCGCATGCCTCTATATTCTTTTCCTTTTCTGATGTATGTTATTTTATTCTTGCATGTGTTTTGACTTTCTTGCATTATAAAGGAGTGTTTGTGTCTACTATTGCTGGCCTGATTGTGGATTCATTGTATTTGTGAATGATCTTTGCTTTAGCTAAAAATTAAGCTTATATTAGAATGTTGTGCTGATAAATCTTGTTGGCTTTATTGATATTGGTTAGGCGATGTGGAGCACACACATTTGGTCAAAGGTTTGGATTATGCTTTGCTGAACAAAGTAAGAAGTGAGATAGATAAGAAACCTGATGCTGGGGATGATGCTGATGGGAAATCCAGGTAAGTTAGAATCAGAATTTTCAGTAATAATCATTGTGGGTTTATTGAGATTTAACATAGACTATAGATATCGTCAAGGTAGAGCATATATTCTTTGACAATCCTCGCCTCATGAGCTAGTGTCTGGGGTTGTGGTAGGTCTAGGCCAAATTTAAGAGGATTCTACTGCCATGGATTAAAGCATTTTTGTATTTTCTTAAATTTGTCTAATGAATTATGCCTTTAATGCGATAGTGTTTTCTGCAGGTCAACAAAGGAAGATCAACAAGTGTCAATTCGCACAGCAACTGCTAAGGTTCTTTTGCAGATCTGTATAGAATAAGAATTGGATAATACTCTAGCTATTTAAGTTTTGATATTCTTGCTACTAATTTATGAATTATTGGAGCCCATTGGTAGTGATGCCTTTAATATTTGTTTCAGTCAGTTTATCAATGGATCGTCAAGCCTCAAACAATCAGTAAGACAAATGAGATGTTCCTCCCTGGTCGAATGACATTTATTTATAACATGGTGAGAATTTCCATTTTGTTAACAATGTTTCTGGTTTTGAAAGCTCATTTTATTTGTGCTATTGTTTGCTTATACTCTTATATTCTCCTAGAATTGGTGTGGCTGTCTAATAGCATGCCAATGTGCTTTACTTGCGTCCCAAAAAATGAACATTCGGCAGTTCACTAATTTAATGTCCTGGAATGCTTCTATCCCATATGTCTGTCTATAACTTATATGTTATGTGAAATATGAGAGAAGTGAATATTGAGTGTTGAATTTGTATGAACAGTCAAGACTTGAAATTAAACCATGAAGACATTTTTTTTAAAATAGCATACTGGGGTTGTTTTACAAATTTGATAGTCAGGTGCCCATGTTTTTCCAGTATTGTAGATCAGCCAATTTAAAATCATCACGATCATAAATCATGCGATGTTGACCTGTGGCTAGTACTACATGTTGGATCTGTCTTTATTTTGATTTGAATATGCCGTAAGAATGTAATACCTGAACATTATAATGCCTGTAGTAACAACTAAGGAAGGGACCTGAGTTCTTCAGTCCACCTTAGGGATTAGCCATACTAAAATTAGGGTGATTATTTGTTTGCAAGTTCTGGGTTCATCCAATCCTTGTAGAAGATTATTCTTTTAATCCTCCGAAAACAATTTTCTGACAGAAATTCTTATTTCTAATCTGGTAGGAGGGTGGATACCATCATGATATTCCAACAACCTTGCATCGTAGTAAAGCTGACTGTCCAGTGCCAGAGGTTTATGATCTTGCTGATTCCGTTTTGACATTTGTTCTTTTGCATCAGACTACTAGTCTATATATGAACTTTCTCTTTTAACTTTGCTCTTATGTTGCACAGGAAATGGTTACAGTTAATGTTGATGGATCTGTTCTAGATCGAATTGCTAAAATAATGTCATATCTTCGTCTTGGTTCTTCTGGGAAGATCCTAAAGAAGAAAAAGAAGGAAAAGGATGCAAAAGGTAATATTGCACTGACAGATAATTTGGGAGTCTTGGTTATTATCCTCTAGATGCAAGTTCATATTGGTTAACGCAATTTTCTTTAAGACAACACTTTTGTAAGTTGGGGTGCGTTTCTATATTTTTGTTATTTAATGTGTTGATTTTGTTCACAACAATTGTTTATATATTTGCATACATATGATTTAGGTTAGAGTTCAACTGTAAATTTTTTTTGAGTTTGAGTAGCATAGGTCAGTCAGTGGGTGGGGGCATTCCTCCCTTGTTTGTTCTCAATGCTAAAAGACTATGCATAAAACCTTTGCTTTTCATGGAGAAATCAATATATAATTCAAAATGTCCATCAAGGCATCAACTGCACAGGAATAATGAAAATGCCACTGAGAAGGAAAAGAAAAATCATCAGAAAGAACAACACCTGAAAATGCCAGACAAATTTTATATGATATAGATGACCACGAAGATGATGATTGTATCCTTTATTGGTGATCTTTAAAAACTAAAATTAACAGGTTCCTGGAACTCTCCTTTTTATATGCAGGGAAGATTTTGGCTGTTGGTAATGGATATGACAAAGAGGATAAGCCATCAAAGATTGAAGGTGGAGCAAAAAATCAAGCTGAAAAAGAAATAATCCCACCTCCTCCACCTCCCATAAAGAAAAATCCTCTTCATTCAAGAGAGAAACAAGGCCCAGCTGTTGCTAGAGCAGAAGATGATGACATTTTTCTGGGTGATGGTGTTGACTATGATATACCTGGGAAGGACTTGAGCCAAAGTCCTGTCTCTGAGGACATGGAAGAGTCTCCTAGGAACAAAGAAAAGCCTTCATATTTCGAAGAACCTACTTATGGTCCTGTCCCACCTTCAATGCTTCCTCAAGGGTGGCAAGAAACTGTAAGTTAGTACTGTGTATGTGTAGTTTTGAATTGTAGGTATGCTTGGTGAGAATGATTGGAAACAAATTTCTTGCTGTTTCATCATTACATAAAATTTTATATGGACTTTGAACTATTAAGAAAATTTATATTATTGATGCTTCCTCATTTAGTTTTGTTCCGCTTGAATTATGTTTGATGGTGTATTGAGTTTCTATCTTTGATTTCACTTTGTGGTCACAGAACGGATATGATGTAATGCAAACACAAGCCTTGGCTGGCGGTTACCAAGGAGAGTGGCAAGAATACCAGTATGCTGAACAACTGGCTTACCCAGATCAATATCTTCAGCCAAATATGCAGACTTATGATGTGCAAGCAGGTATAAATCTTCCACAAGATCCACGTTTTATGACACAAGAAGAGAAGGACCGAGGTTTAGGATCAGTGTTTAAGCGAGATGACCAGAGACTTCAACAGCTGAGGGAGAAAGATGCCCGTGAAAAAGATCCCAACTTCATCTCGGAGAGTTACTCTGAATGTTACCCAGGATATCAAGAATATAACCGTGAGATAGTGGACAGTGATGATGAAGACGACTTATCAAAAATGGATATGGGTGGAAGGGTAAGTAACATCTGGCTCACTAGTACTTAATGCATTTCTTTTTATGTAGTTTCAAGTGGTGTACCACATACCACAATGACTATTATATACTATTTTTTGTCTAGAAATAACTAATTTGGAAAAAATGATAAATTTGCTTGTCTTGGGTTGGGTTATATTGTTGCCCACTTGGAAAATGAATAAAGTGGTGAAAATTTACAATATTGAAATGTGCGTTTTCAACAGGCGAAGGGTCGCCTTCACAGATGGGACTTTGAAACTGAAGAGGAATGGGCAACTTACAATGAGCAGAAGGAAGCAATGCCAAAAGCTGCATTCCAGTTCGGTGTGAAGATGCAAGATGGCCGGAAGACCCGAAAGCAAAACAAGGATCAGAAGCTCAATAATGATTTGCACAAGATCAATAAGATACTTGCCAGAAAGAAGATGGAAAAGGACACAAATGGAGAAGGGGGACACCAGTATGATGATGAACCAACACCTGGAAAGAAGCTTCGAATATAAGTTCTAGTCACCATATTGTCATGTTAATAGAATGAGATGAGAATTCCGTTTACATCTTAAGAGTAATGTATTAGTATGATCAATTTTTCTCCCTTTAATAGAAACCTTATTCATGTTTTCTATGAAAATAAATAGCACTAAGATCAACCCTATGTGTTAAATGTTGAGTCTAATATTAGCTAATGTTTATTTATGAAAAATGAGAGAACCTTGAAATCTTTATCGGAGGCTTGGAAGGTTGACTTTCGGTATCTACGTCCGGGAACTTTTATTATGGTAATTTTATCGGAAACTTTTATTATGGTAATTTTATCGGACCAAATGATCTTCTAAAAAAAGAAAACAAAGAATCTTGTAAACAAGACTAAATATTAGATAATTTTGAAGATTGATAATATCATAGAGTATTCCTATAATAAAATTCTTAATATAGTACTCCTGTAATAAAGTTCTTAATATAGGTAACATTGTTTACTTGTTGGTATAAATCACTATTTTTTTTCGCTTTTTTTATAAATATTTTTCAACACAAGATTTAAGTTGTGCACTACTTAAGGAGAAGAAAATTATAATGCTAGGAGTTTACTTGTTAACTTACATGCAACTGTATTATTATCATCCAACTTTTTATAATTACATTCTTCCTTGTGTTTAACAATAAAATTCTTATCTTTTATTTTACTACTTCTATTTATTAACTTTAAAAACATTTATTTACTCTGAGTGATAATTACTAAATTGATAAAAGCTATTCTTTGAATATGAATCCACCTATCACTAACATTAATTAAGTTTTAATAATAATCATGTTTTTTTTTTTTTTTGTATAACAACCTTTCAATTTGTTGTATATTTAGGGTACATATCAAAGAGGAGAAGAATTAACCCAATAAAAAGATATAATTTAATAATAAGAAGCCTTAGCAATATCGTAATTAAGAGTATGTCTTAAAATAAATCCTAAATCATACCAGCTTTAAAGAAAGTGACTTAAAAGTGTTTTTTTGTGATATATTTGCAATTACTATATAATTTATAAATAAATTAATTATTTTTGAACTATAATTTGTAAAAATCCTAAATAAAAATTAATTTGCCCAATTAAACAGAAACAGTCATTCATAATAGAATTGAAATTGAAGCTTTGTAATTAAAATTATTAAAGTTTAATAAAAACTTTTTCTCTCTCTCTCTCTCTCTCACTTGTGCCTTGTGTTGGGCCTTCGTTCATAATAAAACCAGTGACCTTATGTGTGCTTTTCTTGTGTCAGCTTTCTGTAACAAAGGTGGATGGTGCACCACAATTGTTAAATTTTAAGAACAGTAGCCAATACATAACTGAAAAGAAAGGAAAAACCTTTTGTTTTGATAAATACATTATTTTTTTAATTTTCTTATTTATTTTTTTAAATAAAATAGATTTGTTGTGTCTTTCCGAAAAAGAAGGAGGAATCTGTGGGGAGATGATGTGAAGAAAGGGGATAAAACTCAGTTAGAGGAAAGGAGTTTACCTATTTATCCTTTTTTTTTTTTATTGTAATGTAAGACTCACATGTTTTTGTTGATAATTATATGGTTAAAAGTGGCATCAAGAAGAACATGATTTGAATTGTGGGAACACATAATCTGTTTATGTTACTTCCTGAGTTTCATACTAATTCTATACACCTACCTTAAAGTGTCATGCATAACTACCATTAAGTAAGTGATCCTTTTTTTTTTCTAAAAGTAACAAAAAGTTTAATTTAATCTTAATAAAATTAAGTTTGATTTTTATCATAACAAAATATAATTCATCAAATTTAATATTGAAATTCAATTTTTTACCTGTATCCTCAATTTTTGAAACTTAAAAAGCCCTTGTGTTTGTGTTAAGCCTCAGGGATAAATGAACCTACAAAACTAATTATGTCCTTGAATTCTTTTATTTATTTTATTCCATGTTTAGGTTAAAGTTTAACAAATAAACAATTTTACACCAATTAAATCAATTATCACTTTAAAGTTGATCTTATTTATGTAACAGATTGATTATAGAGAGAGTATATAATTCACAGTATTGATTAATTTTAATATAAAAATGGATGTATATAAATTTCCTTTATTTTAATTTATTTAAAGAAAATAGTGTTTTCCTTTACTCCTTTTTTATAAGTGGAGATTGGTTTAGAGAATGTTTTAAAATAGTACATTGAAGAATGAAAATTTATGAATAAGAAAGGAAAATGTTTCCCTACCCTAGAATTATTAATTAGCCAAATAAGCAATATGTTTTGGGTTATTTATCTTTTTTTTACCCACTTGTTGTTTTCTTTTACTAGTGTTGTTTATGATTTGTGCCTAGTCAAGTTCCTCTACATTAAAATATTATATGGAAACTCCAACCTAACTTGTTTGTCGGTGGTCTTTGGAAAAGTAAGACAAAGGTTGTCCCTTTTTTCTATCAAAAGTCTTTTCTTTTTTCATTCAATGGTTGGATGCATCAATAAGGCATAACAATGAACAATTCAACATGTTCACACTTGATTCAATTATGACTCCATGTAAACCATAAAAGTTAATTAAACATAATAAATCAAAATTATTTGATTTTTTAATTATTATATTACTATGTATTATTTTTTTAAAATTTTATTTAATATAATTTATTTTATATTTAAATGATATCCATAACAATATACAATAAGATTCTCTTTTTGATAATTATATTTCAAACTTTCAATATTTTAAACTCAAAACTATTATTTATGTTACCTTTAAAAATAAAAGAAATAGTAAACATAATTTAATTTTCTACTTAAAAATAATTTTACACATCACTATTTCATAATATAATTACAGCTTTTTTTCTCTTCCAAATAAATTTATATTACTTCTTAAATGTTGTATTCATTTAAATTATAAATTACAGTACTCACACTTTTCCTTTGTTCTCAATTATAAGAATTGGGTTAAGGAAGGGAAGAGTTTCCTTTTAGTTTAAATAAGCTTGACTTAAAAGCCATGATTTTCTACCCAAATATTCCATTCTATTAGTATTCCATCTTAGAAACACTTAAAATTAAGAGAGAAAAGATAAAAACATATTTCTCAAGAGAGGGAAGAGAGAGAAAAAAAAATGTTATAAACAGAGAGATGTGAAACATTAAAAACAAGTCAACTCAATTTCACTTATTTTATATTAAATTAATAATTTTATAATTCAATTCAATTTCTATAATTAAAAATTAAATATATTAGTTCATTTAAGTATATTATTTTTCAACTTTTAATTTTTTCATAGATGTTGTTCATCTATTCCATTAAAAAAATCACAATTAAAAAATATTATAAAAATAATAAATTAAAAGTTAACTTATATAGTCAAAAAACAATTAAATTAAGTATTTTCATATTATTCAAAATTATTGAATAACACTCTAGTTTAAAAAAAATCAAAATATAAACTTATATAATTAAGAATAATGGGAATAATTAGAATGAAAAAGATATGAAAGAGATTTATTATAAAAAAAATACTTTTGTTAACATATACTAAGGGAGAGAGAGAGAGAGAGACGTACATCCTAAGCTAGAGAAGTTTTGCAAGTACTCACTACTCACTGCACTGAACGTTTAAACTCCTAAAATGTTCAATTCTCAAACCTCGCCACCGCGGCTGCCGGTGATGACTCCCCCGGCAACCCCTCTCAACCACGAAACGACGTCGCACAAGAATAATCGCATAACCACCGGAGTTCCCGTTCCCCTTCCTCACTCAGTGGAAGTCATTGACGTTGACGATTTCACTCCCTCCTCCTTTTTCACGCCCATCTCCTTCCACTCAAACGCCCTCTCCGACGTCGTTTCCAAACCTGTCCACGTCATCGACCTCTCCGACACCGAGGACGACGACGATGTCCGTATCCTCAATTTCACTCCCCTAAACACCTCCTTTGGCAAACGGAAAAGGTTAAAGGGAGAATCCTCCAACGCAGTCCCCTTCGACTGCGAAATCTGCGCTGAAACAAAAACCTCCAGCCAAGCCTTCTCCATCAACGGCTGCAGCCACGTCTACTGCAACCACTGCATTGCTCTCTACGTCGAATCCAAGCTCCAGGATAACGTCGTCAACATAGGCTGTCCTGTGCCGCGATGCAGGGGATTACTGGAAGCGGAAGATTGCCGCTCGATTCTTGCTCCTGAGGTGTTGGATCGGTGGGGTAAAGCGCTTTGCGAGGCCGTGATTTCTGTGGAGGAGAAGTTCTATTGCCCTTTTCCGGATTGCTCTGTGCTGATGATTCGCGAGGGGGAGGATGAGGGTATCAGAGAATCGAATTGTCCGAACTGTAGGAGGCTGTTCTGTGCGGTGTGTAGAGTACCCTGGCACGAGGAGATGAGCTGTGAGGAGTTTCAGAAGCTGAATGCTGAAGAGAGGGGAAGAGAAGATGTGATGTTGAGAAACCTTGCTAAGCAAATGATGTGGAAGAGGTGCCCCACTTGTGGCTTTTACGTTGCCAAAACCTCTGGCTGCATGTACATGAAATGCAGGTATATTCAGACTCTTGTTTTTTCAGTCATGCTTCTCTGTTTTCTGCATTGGGAACTATTGTTTTCTTATCCTAACAACCATGCTAATCAGAACTTTTGTGTGAATTTCAAAGAGAATTAACAGGTTTGGCTTGGCTTCAACCCACCATATATGTAGTTTTTGTTGGGTAAATTTTGAACATCTCATTGAAAAGGACAAAATATGGCATAGTTTGTCCATAGTTATCATTTATAATTGTGAACATCCTCAGGGTACCTGTTTCTTCAGCTTCCTGGTTCATTTCACTCTTTAATCTTGTGTCAAAATCAGGAAAATCAATCATGAACAGATATTTTAACACATATTTCAGGGTTTTAAATTTTTATGTTAACATGTGACCTTGTTCTAATTTGGTATCACATTTTTTAACTCGGTTTTACTGTGGTTCATATTAAGAACCATGCATGACTATTGATCAGTCTGTTTTTGCATTCTTTTTCTACCCATCTACTTCTCCCAATAAATTATTGTTTTAGGGTTTAGGGTTTATTGGTAAAAGTGATTACTTCTTTTTATGTTGATTTGGCTTGACATTCTTTACAAGGAGGGTATCAGCTTGCAAAGGGTTAAGATTCATCATTCATATAATCTTTCCCAAAGCATAAGTATTTCATCTGCTGCTACTGGAGAAGTGAGAAGTGGAAAATTCATGGATTCATGTCAATGGTTTATAATATATTTATGAATTTTTGTTTAATTTTATGTTTCAGATGTGGAAGTGCCTTCTGTTACAACTGTGGGGTTCTTAACTCAACTTCCTCCCATCTCTGCTTATCCTGTAGACGCTAATATTATTTTGACAGCAAGGAGGTTTCAAACACATCATCTCATGGAAACTAATCTAAACTCTTCTCTGATACCTCTCACTTACTGACTTCATTATATATACATTAGTATTATTCTGTACAGTTTATAATTATTAACTTTTTCAAATGTTAGAACACAATTTCTATATGTTTTCAGTGTAATTTATGAATGTGTGAGACCTATGAATTTTTTACAGCTCTAAGGTTTATTTTCTCTTATTTATTTATTTTGTCTAAATAGTTTGAATAGGGAGAGTTTGATCAGTCCTAGTTGTTAAAAATGCCTTCGGGTATTGAATATAAAGTAGTTCTTCCTTTGCATTTAAAAAATACCTAACAGAAGAGCTGTTGAAATAGTCCGCCTTTAAAGAGATGTAATTGACTGAGTATTTTTTTTAACAGAATTATTTTAAATCCATGAATGTAATTGTAATGTGTGTAACTTACTTTAAACTACAACAAGAATTAATTTTGAAGTTAGAACAAACAAATTCTTCCATTAACTTCGGGTTAACCATTAGTTACCTTGCCAAATAATATAATATTATGACTACATTAATAGTTAAGCTTTTGTTTGAAACTAATTTTTAGTTTAATTAAAAGAATAAGTAATGACTTAGTTTGAACTATTTTGAATTAATGTATTATTCTAATGGAGTCTATTTAACTGAATTTTTTATGACTGAAGTTTAAATAGTTGTTGGTTCTCTTTTCATTTTTACAGGAAAGGGGAGAAAGTTTCATGTACATGTTAAATAAAACATCACATTCATGATAAATTAAAATAAAATTTTGAGACAATAAGCACGTTCATATATAAATGAAAAAAAAATAATTTTACTATCACTTTTATTTCTTATCTTGAATCATAGACTTGAAGGAATGTATTATATATGGAGATTATGAAGGGGTTTTACTTATTCTTCTTGGAGATTGTAGGAGAGTACACTCATTTGTAGTTATTATGTTAGTTTTCTGAAGAAAAGTGGGACCACATTGAGAATTATTCGAAGAGCACTATCTAGGGTGGAAGGATTGTGTGTGTACATTTACTTGTACACATAGGTTAAGTTGTACTTTTTTACTTCTAATGTTAAAAATATCTTATAATGCAACTACACATAAATAATTATAAAGATTACATAATGGAATATAAAACTTATAGTTTTCATATTTTAAATATAATAAATGAATAAAATAACAACTAAACCCTAGATAAAAAAATAAAATAATATCATACTAAATATATTTCATTTTAGTTTCTCTTGTTTTTTTTTTTAATCTAAATTACTCTCATTCTGATTTCTTTCTCACTTCTATTTTTTTTTTTTCAATTTCACTTCTTTATTTTTCATTCAAATAAAAGGTTATTACAAATTAACAAATAATTAGAATCATGTTATGATGGTTCATGCAATTTTTTACTCACATTGAAGAATTTAATAATTTTTCTTGTTTGTTTTACTATTACTTATAATTATTTTAATTTAAATTTTAAATATAAATTAAAGTTAATAATAATAATATTGCAATTTACATAAGTAACAGAGATTTGATTGATAAGAAAGATAATGACGCTTATTCTTTTAGTTTAGTTAATAGATACACTGTTAGTATAACAGTAATTAATTTTTCTGACACTTTTTCACCAGATGTCAAATATTGTCCCAAAATATTGAACCCTACAATACCCGTATATTCTTAAAATGGTAGATTATTTAAAAATTATACATAGATATATTTTAAATAAAATAAAATAATTAATTATATATTATCTAATATTATTTGATTATAAGAAAAATAATTATATTTTTGACAAATAATTTTTATAAAAATAGAAAAGATAATTAATTTAAAAATAAATAAATAAAAATTAATATTCTATTTTTGTGAAAATTAATGTGGAACCGAACAAATATCAATTTAACTCATTCAAGCACCCAAACAATAATAAGTAAGTTTCTCCCTTATTATTACATGATACAAATGTTGTCTTCTCATATTAAGTAATGAAAGTCTATTTGAATATTAAAAAACACTCTTTTATTTTAAATAGAAAATAGTTATTTTTGTAATAACAGGTGTGTGTCATGCACAAGTATTAAATTTATACTTTGTAATTGTTTTATGAATTTAACTATGTTTTTAATCTTCAAAATTTGTAATGGCTCCAATTCTAAAATAGTCCCAAATTGACATTATCCACATATAAGTATATATTACAAAAATATTCAAAATCACTTGTTATATGCTACTACTTCTAGTAAAAATCTATATCTAACTTACATAGATTCAGGAGTTATGTATTGAGTATTGTAATATTCAGTGTATAGATGTTACGAAATGTTAAATTATAATTTGTTAGAACTTTTTAAAATGGACAATATTTTTTTCTTCTTAAATTACAAAAATTTAAAACTTAAAAAAAAAAACCTTTTGTAAAAACATACTAATATTAAAGTTTATTAAGATATGACTATTTGGTTAATACTTTTGTATGATAATAGAAATTTAATTAAATATACATAATATATATATATATATATATTAAATATACAGAAAATAAATAGATGGAGAGGTAGTAAGCGAAAAAGAAATAGAGTAAATTGTTTGATTGGAAAATAAATAAAAAGAAAATAGCGTACAGAATAATTTTTAAGATTAGCTATTTTAAAAACTAAGTATAATTATTTTTATTACTATTACTATTACTATTATTTTATTTATGAATTTTTATATTATTTTAAAATTATTTTTAATTTTATTATTTTTGAGAAAATGAAGTTATTATGTTCTGTATAATCAATTATGACAGCATTAGCATTGTAATTTTATTTTCCATTCCATAGATGCTTATTCTAGGACTCAACACTTTTTTAGTATTTACTCACATCTCCACCCCTTTTAAATACCCTACTTTTACTTTTTTTTCCTTCTTCTCCTTCACTAAATAAAACATGAATTTATTGTAATTTTTTTTTTATGAATTTGATGATGATTTTAGATTGTCACGAAAACATTTATAATCATAGGAATTAATAATGTACATCAAGAAATTTGTTCAATCACCATCTTGTCTCAACTCATACTAAAGAAATGTGCAAATTTTAAAAATAATAATAATTGCATTGAATTCCAAAGTGTAGCCAAGGTGTATGAAGACACTCATTCTTTCTAGGCATGGGTACCTTTGGCAAAATAAAATAAAAAATAAAAAAACTCTAAAGCTTCAACATAAGTGAAACAATCTCAGTCGTTAGAACCTAGCCTTATGAATTGACACAGACAAGTCTGAGCACATAGGATATGTAAGTAAATCTATCTAAACACTTGTCATGTACATTTTTTCTCTTACAAAAAAACAGCATCATTTAACCTGTTAATAACCATTTGCAGTTTTTTGGGACTTTTTACTGAACTTTAAGGCACTGCAGCGAGGACATACATATTCCAGTCCATCCGTTTTGGCATAGTCCTGCCATTCAATATAAAGTGGTCAGAAATAAGGATAAAGTTTGCATCTCATATTCCATTCAATTACAATCTGAAGCTATGCACAAAATATATGCATACATTGAATGACACTGGACACAATCTGGGAAATGGAAATCATTTCTTTCTTTACTCTTTTCCATCTCAATTTTACATCACACCCAAAGGAGCAATGGAAACAATTACAAAACAGAAAAGTGTTTTAAAATGTGAGTGATCCAAAAAGCTAAAAGAAAAAAGTCCCTTTGAAAGGCTTTTACCTGTCATGCATTTATTTGATCTTTACACACTATAGCAAAAACTTAGTAATACCTTAAATGCTCCAAGTCCCTGCCGCCGATCACAGCCAAAATGAGCCCACTCACCACATACACCACAGTTCACCCAGTCACCTGCTGCACTACTGTTGCTCCAACAACAAAGGTAAATAATAGTCAATAAGACAAGTTGGTCACCTCCACATCCTACATAGGTACAAAGAGACAGCAGAGAAGGCAGACCTGTGACACATCAAGCAGCACTCTCCGTCCACATCATCGTGAGCTAATTCATATTCTAAGAGATAAGTTTCGTAATGTCTTTTGAGTGTATTGCCAACACCCTGATAGCAAAAGGAAATAATTAATGTCTCCAAGAATGCATAGAATGTGGATCTAAAGTATTTGTAAAACACAACCAGAAGGAAACTGTGATATATCCCTTTTAGTCATATAGGTGTATAAATTTTGCATAAAATTGTGGACAAATTCAATTCAAATTTCCTGTACTGCAAATGGCAGGAGTCACATGCTACTGTTTTTGTATAATTTCCCTACCAAAGCTGAGAATGGGTCATGCAACTTGCATAGCAAGCGATTATAGCATAGGAAGTATTTGTTTACTCATATACATCAAATTTAAGTAGGTGTCTACAAAGAGAGCTTAATACTAATAATGACTGGTAGAATCCAATGGCAAGGTATGGATGGAACTTGAGTCCACACATTGGAAGTATTGGATTCTAGTGTGGGGTCTATAAAGTCTCTGTAGTCTCCACTCCAACTACAATAGCTAGCTTTTGTGGTGTGGTTCACCTAAGTTTCTTATCAATGACACTCACTAGTGCATTAATACAACAATTGCTGCCCACAAGTAATGAGAGAACATAAATGCAAAGAAAAAATGAGAACAGAAACATTCATCTCAACAAAAACTGCAAGATGCCTGATTAGGAAGGGATTGCTAAAGTTCGTACCTATAGAATTTGAAATATATGTCACTAAGATGTATGAGCAAAATATGCCATATCTGAAACATTCGTCTCAACAAAAACTGCAAGATGCCTGATAAGGAAAGGATTGCTAAAGGTTCATTCCTATAGAAAATTAAAAATATACTATCAACTAGCAAGAGGGGAATGATCTGTACTCTAGTAAAATTGTAGGCCACATTTATGAAAATGATCTTAGCCAATACATATGCACATGTAATGAAAGGAAATGTCATGTTAAAGGAAAGACAAAAATAAGTTCAGGATCCATACAGTCATTCTATTTGTCAAAGTGTGATTCCGCATCTTTGAGAAAACTTGCCCTTTCCAATTGATACCATTTCCAACATGAAAACCTCCTCTTGAAACCACCTGAAATACCCAAGTGTCAAGTTACAGTTTGTACTTTTACACTACTATTCTGCACTACACATTTAGCTTTAAGTATTAAAATGTCCTACCTCCCTGTACAAGTTGAACAAGTCAAGGCGTTTCGCATTCAAAATGGCATCAGGGAACTCCGCAAGTCCGCCTTGTGGAATTAGACGATTATGACCCCGAAGGATCAAAAACTGCATTACATCCCTCAAGAATTCCTCCTGCCAGAAAATGCATCGAGGAGAAACAAAAAAAGATAAACTTGGGATTTAGATTTGACATAAAATGCATTAATAATTTGATAATACAACATTTGATGCAAAAACCAATGGAAGTAGCAAAGGTCAACAAGAAAAAAAAAAAGTGTAAACCACCTCTGAGCAAACACGTATAGGAGCTCTGTCACAACCATGCTTTTTCATAGGTAATGGATTCAAAGAAATAATCTGGTTAGCTTGAAATGAGTTCGACACAGATTTCCTATTTGAAACTGAAGTAGGGCCTGAAACATTATGCTTATTAGGAGCAAGCGGCTGACTTGATTTTCCATGGTCTCCATCATATCTTGCACCCCCAGAGAAACCAGAAAAGGGGAGAATCTTTTGTCTATGAGATTGAGGTATTGGCCTCATAGCAGCAAGATTTAATTTCTGTCTGCGAACACCAACATCTTCAATTCCCCGGCCACTAGGATTGATAGACTTTGAACTAGAGCACGGTTCAGATCTTTTCCGACTGGGTGGTGGAGGTTTCAGCCAACTTGGAATTGCAGAGAAAACTTGTTCGTTAGGACAGTTTTCTTTCTCCTGCCTAGTACAAAAGAAAAGAAGGCGCTCAGCATCATCTTTATTAAAAGATGCAACTGGCAATCCCTGAATGCTAGCAATTCCCAACATAACTAGGCTACGGTATGACAAATTGGATGCAAGCTGCCTCAGAACCTGTGCACAAATATGAAAAACCCATCAATCAAAACATAAGGTTTCATTATTCTAAAAGAAAAAAAAAAACTAAGTCCAAATGTTCCAAGCAGCTAAGTCATCATCTAAACAAACTGAAACAAAACCTCCATCTAAACCCCTTGGTTGTTAAAAAACAATTTTTAAGGGCCATTAAATTATATTTTAGAAAGCTTTAACTGACACAAGGAATCTTAAGAAACAACATTTAACCTGTGAAGCCCATGCAGGTACTCGCACACAAACTTCAAACACACTAGATCCACAGGCTACAGAGGCAGATCTTCGAGGCTCCAAGGAATGTGATTTACTTTGTTCATGATTAGGAAATGCCTGAACAAGTTGACTCTTCTCAATAAGCTCTTTCTTAATATGATTCTCCAAAAGCTGAGCGTACAAACAAAGGAGAGAAAAAAGTGATGGGTAAGCAAAAACATTTTGAAGGGCATATATGTAAAAAAGCCAAACACTGACAGCAAATTCACCCGTGCCTGATCATTAAAACAAGTGTCTGCACTACCAGACACCAAAAGTGATATATGAGCAGTACTACATGTGGATATATCACAACGCATAGTCACTACACCACGTGAGAATGTTCCTGCTTGCAGAGGTGGTGGTGGAGCACTATAAAATATACAACAGTAAAAGAAATTAATAAACTGCATAAGATGCTAATAAAAGATAAAAATTAAAAACAAAATATTAGTTCCAAATTAGAGATTAATTGAATGTGGATGTGTTTGACATATTTTCCACCGAATGCTAAAAGGTGATGCAGAAACACATCTCTCTGGAGTCAGAACCTTCAAAATACCTAGTCCTGTTGTGAAGTTTGCATCCACGTATCTGAGAAAAAGCCAAAGTAGAAACAGAAAAATATACATGAGTAACAAAACAATTAAATGAAACGGTTAAAGTAACTAAATATTAGTAAATCTCCCATTCTAGTCCCTGAGATTGTAAATCTCTGTCATTTTAGTCCTTGACATTGCATAGTCCTCATTTAGGATCCTTACTTTGTATAAATTCATTCATTTTAATCTTTTTCCACAGTCATTGGCACTTAGACTTGGTAATCTTGGTTTTGAAGGAGGGTTACTTTGGGTTTGTTAACGGTGAACCTGATCCCATGTATGAACTAAATGGTAGTTGCTTTGATATGAAATGATCTATGCATATCTCTTATGTATTATGTAGATTATATTGTCTAAACAAGGTGAAAAATGCCATAAGATCTATCTACATTCTTTGATATGATAATATACTTTACATGTCGTACAAAACTATATTCAAAACCAAATTCAATACAACATTCCTAAAGCGAAACAAGCAGAATTTCACCACAACTTAGCCTTAGTAATTACTTAAATTGATTGAAGGGTCAACATGCAATTTCGTATGGAATAGTAAGAAAAAAAATATGATCTAGCACCCAGAAAGCAACAGCAGATAAACCAAGAAATCCAAGTAAACACAATCAACAAACTTACTTCTGTAAATAGAAGAGCATTGAGTCCATCCTCTAATGACCCCAACAAGCAAGCATCCTTTTTGGAGGGGGAGAGTAAAAGAAATGGAATCAGTTTATAACAGGCAAATCACATGAGAAGAACTATTAGTAATAACAAAATGAAAATGAACTAAATCAGCTATACAGGCCTACCAATGTACAAGGAACTCCACAAACAAGAAATCTCATGTTCACATCATCATCATATATCTTTACAGCAGAAATAGTCTCAGGTGAACTTTCCTCTTCCTCTTCCTTCATGTCTGCTACAGATGGACTAGTATCAATGTTGGGAGGCACCCCAAGAATTTGTGGCCCAAGCTTACCAGCACCCTTCTGGCTGTTGGAAGGTAAGACATTGTTTTGTATACAGTATAGTCTAAAAGATGCCAGAGCAAGCTGGAAAGCATCCCATGTATGACTGGATGTACTACAAAACATAATATCAACCATTAGAACCACAACATTAAGGGATACATGCATGTTATGGTGATTAGTCAAGTAACTTCTAACCAATACCCAAGTAAATAACAAAAGTAAAAAAGAAAAAAAAAAAACTGCACCCAATTGTTTGAACTTGCTACATTACAATACATAGACCAAAATACAAAAAATTTCAAAACATTTTTGTGTCACCATGTCTCATGTCTGCTTCAATGGTAGAAGACAAAATTAGTAAATGAGAAATGTGATTACAGTCATTAAACCCATTTTTATCCAAGAAAAAACAAAAGCACAACCAGAGTAAAGCATGACACCCAAGATGATAGACGACCATACCTCTGTGCTACTGAGAGAAAAGAATGACGAAAATGTGAAGCTGCATACTTTGAAAAATCATTTTTCCAATAGATAGTGTATGGAACTCCCTGCCAAACAAAAAACCTTTATTCAATTATTCTTCATGATAAAGGAACATAAAAACCAATATATTGCATCGTCACATCTTGAACGTCCTCATTAAGCCAGCTAGTTTAACCCATAATTACAAGGTTCGCAATTATCCAATACAAGGTAATGGATACATTAACAATAAAACAACTTCATCAAATTAAAGATTACATGATCAATAAGCAAATTTGGGAGTACTGGTTCCACAAATTGGTACCCAATCAGCCTTTTCAGTTTGTAGGGATAACTAATGAATTATAAAACTATATTCGGTTTAGTCACCACTTCATTAATTACTTTAAACCAGCAAGCTTAAACCAGCAAACTTTAGTTTTCATATCAAATCTGATCTAAAATAAATAAAAAAATACCTTATTACGGAGTGCCTCCGCCAATTTCTCTCCCTTGGGAGTTTCCAAATAAACCTGCAACAATATCATGAAATATTGAACATCAAAAAATACACTATCTGTGTCAAACAATCACAGAACAAAATCATCCACACAAGACTCACGGTATTAGGTAATTTGGAACCAAATAATCCACACAATGCTTCTGGGGCAGACAGGTCAAAATCCTCCCATACAAGGGGCCCAATTTCTCCCCTATCTTCTTGCAGCTGACCTTGCAGGTAAACAAAATCCGGCTGTAGTTGTTCAAGAGCTCGACCGAGTTCATCAGTACTAGGTTTGATCAATAACTTGACCTAAATTCACACACAAGATTAAAATTCCACTTCAGAATATTTTTCTCTCACACAACCAACAGTGAACAGAAAAGAAAACAAGACTAAAATTTGCATAAATAGAAACTAGATGGTCACCTCAAGACTGCCAGAGGAAGAAAGCTCTGGAAAGGGGTAAGGAGGTTGATCCTCAGAAGCAGCACTCTGCTTCTGCTTTTGCTTAGTGTCTCTTGATTTACCACTCAGGACAGCAAGGAGACTACAATGTCTTGACGCACCCTGAGAATGGAACATCATGTATAACCAAACTCCTCCAAATACATATATAGAAAAAAGACACCACCACCACCACCACTCGTCACAACTAACAAAACACTACTACAATAGCTTCTACTCTCCCCACCCAATGCCTCTTAACGATTCTACATGATAACAAATCCAACCAGAAAGAAGATAGGAATAAAGGTTTTAGCTTTGTCCCGAAGGAATTGGGAACAACAACACAACTCTGAGGAGATTGAAGAAGAAAAGAGAACGACCCAGATCAAATTGAGGCGAGAATCAGCAACCAAATTGGTCAAATTCCGAACTTGGCGAAGAACTCAGGAGGAAAATCCACACCCCAAATCGAATCAATGTCAATAAAGTCAAGAACGAAAGAGTAAATTAGGAACCCTACAAATAAACCTCCCGAATCGCTCTATCATCCACCAAACCGAAAGCCCATTTATAAATTCAAATATTACTAAAAGTATTTAATTGGGAAAAAATATTAAATCAAAATCAAAGACCTTTTTGTGTCTCGGCACAGTCCCAAACTTCTCCACGCCACAACACCAATTGGGTCAGTCAAAGTAAACCAATAACTGAACATATACAATAATATTACAATTACAATAACTATACAAACATTAAATTCGCCCCCTTTATGTACGATCCTAATTAGATTAACCTTTTGACGATTCAAATCAATAAATCCAAGGAAAATAGAATAAGGGGTGGCCAAAATGATAAAGTTTGTTATTATGATTATAAAATAAAAGGAACAGGAAATGTCTTTCACACATGATTCGATAACTTTTGAAAACGTAGGACGATAGAGATGACGATGCCAATTGCATAGGATATTATAATTACTCAAACCAACAGGATTCACAACTTGGTTTGTTTTATCTTTTGGTTCAAAGAACTGAATTATGTTATGTGCATACCACGCGCACACGCTCTTCTGCTGCTTTCTTAATTCCTTTTCTCTTTCTGTTCCTGCTTCTTTCTCCCTCACTCACTCTCTCTCGTGATTCTCTCTCAGCTTAATCTTTATTCTCCCACTGTTGGTTGGTACTCTGACGCGGACACGACATACCAAAAAGTACAAGCAAATAATCTCCGAGGACAAAATAGACAAAATACAGAGGTGGTTGAGTTGTTGTAAGCATAACTAATCTAAAAGGTTTTTACTGAATACGTACAAATTGGAAATGGTTGAACAATTTTTTTGCAGTTAAAACAGTTGGTTCAACTATCTTTTAAGTATTTATTATTTTTTGAACATTTTGTAAATCAATTGCTTTTAAGAAACCTTAAAAATTGTTAAGTTTCTAGCTGAGTAAACTTCCATGTTTGTTATTAACAAAACAGATAAAAAGGATTTAAGAAAAGACAACAAGGCAGAAAGCTCTGCCCAATGTTTCAATACATAACATTTGATAACTTATTCTTCTACATATTGTCAATAGGCTTGAAAAGTTAAATTTTGAAGTTTCTCATGTTTGTGTAATAATATAACCACAAATTGTAACCTTTTCAAAATTACTTGTTAAAATTTTATTAATTGTTGTTATTATTGAAAAAAAAATGTTAATATATATATAGAAAAAGAGTTGTCAAAACATACTTTTTCTTTAATTTTTGTGAAGAGCTTCCCTAATCTTATATTTAAGATTTTGAATTTTATATTGTATATTTCATATTTGTACTTTATATTTCATATGTTATATGTTAAATTTTATATTTATCAAAGTTAAATATTTTTTATTTGAATAAACTTAGTATTATTTATATGAAAAAAATATATACTTATTGTATTTGCTTCATGTCAGAAGGACCAAAACAAAAAGTAAGATTTTGCGTTGGGGAGAATATGACATACTCCTTTACAGAAATTAAATCAGTAGTAGGAAAATAAAATTAGCAAGGCTTGATAGGAAAAATAAAATTTTGAAATATGAAAATCAATTTCTAATAAAGGATAGATTTTTGAGAAGTAAATATCACAATCACTGAAATTTCTAACTTATTTTAGATGAATATAGGTTTATTCTTTCTTAAAAATGGTTGGTTTTAAGGTTTTACATCTTAGATGTGTATTTAGAATGAATTTTGACCTGATACTATTTTCAACATCCTATTTTTAAATTTATAAAATCTATTTTGAAGACTTTTGAGAGTTTTTCCCACTAAAATTTAGATTTATTCTTAAAAAAAAAATAAAAGAAACTTCATTTTCAAATGATTTGAGATTTTTCAGTGTGTTCTAAATCAATTTTGAACTCTCTTTAAGATAAAACCAAAATATATTCATTTTATGTTTCATAGAAATTATTGAATTAGTAAAAAGACCAAATTTGCAGTACATGACTTTTTACTAGTGAGAATTTTTGGTATGGAACATTTTCCCACCAGCATTGTATCACCAAACTCTAGATGTTTATTAAATATAATAATCATACAAATTTCACACCTCTTTTAATATCATTAGGTTCATTTTACTCAAAATTTATTCATCTTAATGTCTAAAAACTTAAATTTTTACTCTAAATTATTTTTGTGGTGAAATTACTTTTGAAAATCTTTCCTTTTTGTTTTTAGGACTTATGAAGTTATTTCTGTTAAAATTACAACTGTTTAATTCCCCAATAGTCTAGGAATATTGGACAATCCTTGTATTAAGAATTGTGATTATAATAGATGTGAGAATTAAAAATGACTATTTTTTATTAAAATATCATGTTAAATATATTCATTATTCATACCAATGACCAGACTTATCTATGTCTTAAAAAAACTATCTTGTTAAATATTCTCAGTCAATATTTACTATAAAGAATCATATTTAATAAATTATTTAACTTTTTATTTATCAAATTAATATCAAAGAAGTTCTATAACATAATTTTTTTCAAACAATTCATCCTTTTACTTTTACTTTTACTCTAAGATTTATTGATTCAAAGTTTGAAATAGTCAGTAAACAACGTGGTTCTCTTCACAGGAATTTACATACTAAGATAAAAAAATCAATTCTCGACTCTACATGTGAAGGGATAATTTAGTAAAAAAAACTAACAATCTATAAACCTATATTAGTTTCTCATATATGAGATTCTTTATTCTCTAAGATATATAAGGTTAAGAAGGATAACGAAGTAAAAAAAAAAACTTATGGGTCACTCAAAAATCGTAACCTAACCATTAATCATCAAGGTTGAAGTTCAAAATTCAAAATCTTCCTCTTTCCTCACTGAACTTCATTTTTTAATGTATTAGTTCAAAGAGAATATAAAACTAGAAGAAAGAAAAATATTTTATTGTAAGCAAAAGCTTTAAGATTCAGTGTTTTAAACCTTTTTTACTCAATTTTTGGAAGAAAATCTCCAATGGAGAAGGAAGGAGAGTTACATTATGAGATTTGTAGAGAGAAGATGAAGAAAGGATGGAAGAACAGAGATAGAGCACAGTGATTGTTTTGGTGGAAAAGAAGAATTCAAGATCTCCAGTGACACCCCTGCGATCTCTAAACACACACCTTCACTATCATGTTTTTATTATTTTATTTTTCACCCATCCCTTCTATGACTATCTGTACAATCTATGTAAAACACATAAACTATATTACACATATCAATAAATAAATTAAAACTTAAACATTCATTAAATTTAATTATCACTTATAGATTAATATCACACACTTATATCATACATTAAAACATAAAAGCAAATCCTGATATGAAGAGCTTTAATTTTTTTTTTTAAAAAAAAACATAATGTTCTGATCATTATAATTTGTGGTGCAGGTATTTAATAATTTTGAAATATTACATATTAGAAAATATAAATATACTTCCTTATTTTAAAAATATGTATGTCCGAGTTGAAAATTAATTATAAAACGTTAATAATGATTAGATATCGCTTATTAGTCACCTTGACCTTAGAGATTGAAATGAAATTAAAAATGTTCTCGAGAGGTTTGTTCGTAGTTGCTCACCTATTCCTTTACACTAAAATAAAAGAAAGTTTAACATATATTGATTTCATGAGATGAAAATGCAATTTTCTGAAATAGGGAAAAAGAGTTGGGGTTTCGTATCATAGTTCACAGAGTACAGAGTAAAAAAAAACTAACTGTTACAATGATTAGATTCACTACACAAAAAAAGACTTCTACACTCTATTATCCTTACAATTGATTTGTTTTGCAATTAAATTTAAAATTATATTTTATTAAATACATGAACTCTAAATTATACATGTGATAGCTTATAAAAGGTTCTCTCATAGGAAAACATTGAACCTAATATAATATGGAAGAGTATGTAAGTTGTTTCCATTTAAAAATTGAACTGCAAGCTAATTGTGGTAACTGATAAAATTGGTTCTATGAAGAAAAACGTTGAAGCTAATATAACGCTATAATTTATTTTATTTATCTATCGTTTTTTAAGTTTTTTAGTATTATGTGTCAACGTCATACATATTAAAATATTGGCATATCTTATATCAGTTACGATAATACATAAACAGTGAATTAATGCTATATTATAAACTGAAAACTAATTTTTTTAAAAAAAAAGGTTAAACAAAATTTCATAAAAAATAAATAAAAAATTAAGCCGTTAAAATTTTAGGAGCAACTCTGATGAAAGAAAAAAGGAAATTAGTTTTCTGCAACTGCAACATAGAACACTAATATCTCAATCAGTGACACAAAAGGGTCCTCTCCTGTTTTGCAGTGAAGTAAAAGCAATATAAAATAAAGAAAAAAAAAAACTAATTGCAATCTCAATGATGGTATACCTTCATGTCCTTCTGAAAATGCTATTCATGCAATCAAGATGAATGAATATCCTGCAACAGTAATCAAATGAAACTTTTATAAAACTCTGAATCAGCACTAACTATTCTGCTTATACATCTCAAACCCCGGAGAGCCATCGAAACATTTCACCAATTTCATCCCCCAAACGGTTGGCCTCCGCATCGTAATCTCCACCGTGAACCACGTCATTTCGGCGACTACTCCCAGTAAAGAAACTTCCAGAACTTCGAAACGACATCGTATTCGAAAGACGATCCACGTAATCCTTCAACCAGCCACTACCGTTACTACTTCCTCCACGCCCTACTTCAGCAGCCAAGCTCGGCAGAGAATCTGCCGCATCCACAGTAGCACCGTCGTGTTTCTCGCCAGAAACGCTTATCCGGATTGCATACTCGAAAGCAATCTCAACCTCAGCCTCAGCCTCCTCGTCAATGAAATACTCAAAAGCGCCAACAGAATAGGACCTCCCGCGCATTTCCTCGCCGGCCTCCATGGAGTGGCGGCCGCTGCCGCTGATGTTCCCTATCTCAAGCCGAAAGCTCTCACTGCCGCCGGCAGACGACGCTCGGAAGACCTTCCCAAGGTCGGACTCCGACGCACCGACGGCGGATCGGCAGAGCGGACACGTGAGGTTCGATTGGAGCCACGTGTCGATGCATTCAGCGTGGAAAGCGTGGCAGCAGAGAGGTAGCAAGCGGAGAAGGTCGTGCTGCTCGAACTTCGATAGGCATACAGCGCAGTCCGCGCCGCCGCCAGAAGCAGCGGAGCGGCGTGTCACGGAAGAGAAGGAGAACGCCGGAAGAGAGCCAACTATGGAAGGCGAAGCGTTGTCTGACGATATCGGATTCCTGGAGGAGGATAGTGAAGCGGATGAGGGAGAGATACGACGGAGGAAACGGTTACGGTAACGGAGAAGGAAATAAATAGCTAGAGAAACGGTAACGGCGAGGAGAAGGAGCGTTAGGGTTAAGAGAGTGATGTGTGATAGAGACGATGGGTGGTTGTTGGGTGGAGAAGTAGTGCGCGTGTATCCGACGACGTTGAGAGAAGAAACAGAATTAGGAGAAGCCATTGAGCGTTAGAGTTTGTGAGTTTGTGAGGAGGAATAATGATGGTGGCATGTAATGTGTTATTGTTGTTACGTGTTTGATTTTGTTTGTGTTGTGGAGAGTAAGGCAGGGAGAGAGAGAAAGAGGAGGTGTTGGTTGTGGTTATAGTGGTAAAGTTGGTGAAGGGTGATGGCATTGGTGTGTTGTGGTTTGTGAGCAGGTTGTGTGGGAGGTTTGTGCTGGATTGGAGGTCTTTGAGTTCTTGTCCTTTTCCCAAAAGTGGCCACATCCTATATTTGTTCATTTCCTTCTCCCATATCAATGCTCCCATTTTCTTACATTTTCTTCACTTTTCCCCTCTAGGTTTGTTGTAACATTTAAAGCTATTTATTTCACCAATTTAAAAATTAAATTGTGCTTAATTAAAATGCTCTATAGTGAAGTGACTGAAAATGTTTTTTTTTTTTCTGTAGTTGAAAATAATCTACTGCAAAGAAACAGTGTTTGTGTGTAATATTGTAATATATTTTTTTATTAATTTATTCATGCTTTTAGCATATATTTTGTTTATGTCTTTATCATTTTCATCATTTGAGGCATGTCTTTCTGAATGCAGAGTGTTAGATAAAAGAAACATATGTATTAAATTACAAATTTAATTTTCACACGTTGTTGGCTAAAGATCTTTACATTGTCAATGGAATACAAATTACTCTCTATATTAAATTTAAATAATTATTATAAATTTTAATATCCTTATCATATGTAAAAACTATATTACTCTGTAATTGGATAAAAATGTAAAAGAATTGAAAACTTTAATATGTTAATTATAATTAAATTCCTACATTTTTTATAAGGACTTTTTTTATGAAATATTTTAGTAAGTTTATCAGAAATTCATTAAATAAGCATTTATTGAAAAACATATCCCTAGGTTGACAACAAACTTAACTTAAATCCGCCTAATATTATTATCAATATTAATAATAATAATAATAATAATAATAATATTATTATTATTATTATTATATTTATTAATAATGTTAATGATAATAAATATAATAGTTATGATAATAATAATAATAAATATATTATTCAAGGCTTGTATATATTATTAAAGGCTTCTAGATGTCATCAATACTAAAATGAATTAATTATTATTAGAAAAAACGAATATCACATTTTTTAAATTTTTCAATAATTTAATACATAATTTAACAACCAATATTATTTACCAAATATTATAAATTTTAATGTTATTTTATTTAAATAAAATAAATCCCTTTTAGATTTTCTCCTCGGATTATCTGGTGTTTTTTTCCTCGGATTCTCCCATCAAGAAGACCCTTGTTGAATAATTTAAGGGGGGGAAATTGGAGAGATCTCGTAATAATGAGAAATAAATTAAACCACATAAATGGAATGACGTCACCTTCAACCCAAAACCTTAAGGCATTAGGTTTGTGGGTCTTCTTTCTTATACGTTGCTTAACTTTCTCATTCCTACTCAATGTGGGGCTTAGACTCACACTTGAATACCTAACAATCTCCCCTTCAAGTGAGAGTCTCTCCTCCACATTGATACACACTCCCCTTTGAGGGGAAGCAAACCACCTCTTACTTGTACCGCCGTTCACACACTTGAACGGGACACGCTTACCTGAAACCTCCATGAGGAAGACTTTCAATACAGGGTCAAACTATACTTGCCCAAGTCACAAACCAACAGCTCTGATACCATTTGCTAGGAGAATCCGAGGGGGGGAACCGGGAAGATCTCATAAGAATGAGACAAGAGCCAACTCATACAAGGGAATGATCAATGTGGAACTTAGACTCATACTTGAATACCTAACAATCTTCCCCTCCTCCACATTGATACACACTCCCCCTTGAGCGGAAGCAAACAACCCCTTACTTGTACCGTCGTTCACGCATTTGAACGGGACACGCTTGCCTGAAACCTCCATCAGGAAAACTTTCGATACAGGGTCAAAATGTACTCGCCAAAGCCGCAAACCAATGGCTCTGATACCACTTGCTGGGAGAATCCGAGGGGAAAAACCGAGGAGATCTCACAAGAATGAGACAAGAGCCAACCCATATAAGGGAATGATCAATGTGGGACTTAGACTCATACTTGAATACCTAACAATCTCCCCCTCAAGTGAGAGTCCCTCTTCCACATTGATTACACTCCCCTCAAGTCGAAGCAAACAACCCCATACTTGTACTTATATGGGACACGCTTGTCTGAAACTTCCATCAGAAAGACTTTTGATATAGGGTTAGACTGAGTCTATCCGTCCGGTGACAAAGATGAACCATCAACTCTGATACCACTTGTTGGATAATCCGAGGGGGAAAAACCAGGAAGATCTCACAATAACGAAAAATGAGCCAAACCACATATAAGGGAATGACGCCACCTTCAACCCAAAACCTTAAGGCATTAGGTTTGTGGATATTATTTCTTATATGTTGCTCAACTTTTTTATTCTTACTTAATGTGGAACTTAAACTCACACTTGAATACCTAATAATCTCCCCCTCAAGTGAGAGTCCCTCCTCCACATTGATACAGTCTCCCTCGAGCGAAGCGGAAGCAATTTCAAACACGAGTACTGCACTCACCCTCACTTGTACCACCGTTTACACACTTAAACGGGACATGTTTGCCTGAAACATCTATCAGGAAGACTTTCGATACAGGATCACCCAAGCCGCAAACCATCGGCTCTGAATGAGTACCACACTCACCCTCACTTGTACTACTGTTTACACACTTATACAAGACACGCTTGCCAAAAAATTTCATCAGGAAGACTTTCGATACAGGGTCAAACTGAGCCTATTCGTCTAGTGACAAAGACTAACCATCGGCTCTGATACCACTTGATGGGAGAATCCGAGGGGGAAAACACTGAGAAGATTAACAAGAATGAGACAAGAGCCAACTCATATAGGGAATGACACCACCTTCAACCCAAAACCTTAAGGTATTGGGTTTGTGGGTCTTATTTCTTATATATTGTTCAACTTTCTTATTCCTACCCAATGTGAGACTTAAACTCACTTAAATATCTAATAGGTTAGGTTGTTATAATGTAGACCAAGATGGATGAAGATGAATTTATAGGAATTATAAGTATCTGAATCAAATGATTTGTGTAAATTTGGAGGAAATGATTTGTGGGAAATACATCATCTCATATAACAAATATAAGTGAGAATTGAATGTGACAAAAAGCAAAAAACAAGTTACCTATTTTATACAACTTATAACATAATTCATTAATACTCAATTAAAATTATATAATATAATATAATATATATATAATAATAATAATTTAATAATATAAATAACAATAATAATAATAATAATAATAACATTTAAAATTAAATAAAACAATAATAAATATTAAAAATAATAATTATAAAAATAACAATAATCAAAATAAAATTATAAAATAATAATAATAATAATATATAAATTAAAAATAATAATAAATTTAATAAAAATAATAATTAAAATAAATTTATCAAAATAATACTAATAATAATTATTATTATATTTTATTTTAAATTAATTTTACTATAAGAGTAAAATTATAATCTTACAATTTTATCAATTAAAAAAATTTAAATTATCAATCTCATTACAAGTTTTCACAAATTTTCTCCTCAAATCTTACTTTCTATTCCTTCGTCCAAACAATTTAATTCACTTTTTCAAATCCATTTAAATTCTCCTATCTATCCCAACAAAACATTAGAAAAGTTGTTTTCATAATAAAATAGAATATTTTTTAAAGTATTTGGTCACAAATGATTGTTGACAAATTTATAGTTTATTAAAATTTTATATTTTAAAAAATGGATGTAATTTTTATAGATGAGATAAATTAATATAAGTTTAGTCTGCTATGATATTCTTAAAAAAATATTGACCATCTAAACTATGATTTAAAGTAAAACAAAAGTTTTCGAAAAAAAAAGTTATATAAAAAATTTAATATAAAATATGTATTTAATTAGACTAACTAAAGAAGTCAACTTAAAAGTGTACACGAACCCAATTCTACACCACACAAATGTAACTCCTTACTTACTTCTACGATTTAGCATTGGTACTTGTAAAAGTGTCGGTTAAAAAAGAGTTCAATGGCTTTCCAAACACGGTCTACAGAAAACATATAGCAAACCCTAAAGTTTAAATTATTTTAGTTGATTCATACACGTTAAGAGTAAAATCTTGATTGGCCTAAGCTATCTTCATTTCTAATATAATATATGCATTAATTTTTTTTTCTATAAAAGTGTATATTCTAAATTACTCATAGTCAATTAATGATATAATCAATATTATAAACTTAGAATTTAACACAACCACAATGTTTAACAATTCATTAGCTAAAATTTAAAAATATTAAATAATTTACAAAATCAATATAAGTATATTAAGGAAATTGATTAAATCAATTTAAGAAAAAAATGACAACCAAATTAAAGTGAACAAAAACATTTATTTCATTTTTAATGTTTTTAATTTTTATCCACTTTCAACTTTTTAAGACATTTTTAATGGTTTAATTAACACCCTTTGGATGTTTTATTTTCTCTCTCTATTTCTTGAATGGGCGATCCGTTTGACAGTTCTCACGTATTATAAAACACAAATTGAATACGGCTTTTATAATATTTCTATATTAATTATTATTTTTTAAATATTTCTGATTATAAATTATTTTTCTTAGTTTAATGAATAAAAAATGAAATATATTATTATTTAACATATTTTTTGAAACTTTAATTTTTTGAGAATATATTTTAATTATTTACTTTAATCATTTAAAGATTAAAACAATAACTCCAATATTAATTATTTTAGCCGTTGAAGTTTTTTATGGTTCTGGTCAGTCTAAATTTGAATTATTTTTTCTCTTTTATCAGTCTTTTTTCCTTTTAGTATCTCTAAGGTCAGAATTTCATTCTATTATCATTTATTTAATCCTTGAATATTAACTGATTCATTTATCAATAATTTAATTTTTATTCATTGTATTGAGATATTTGACCTTCAAACTCAAAAAAATTAAACCATTTTACTTTGCTATTCACACTCCTTATAGGTCCAGTTCTTACCCCTCCAGATCAAGAGGAGACATAATATTAGTGATGGTTTTTTGTTGTAAATATATAATTTACTATAAATTTATATAAACAGGGTTTAATTGTTTAAAATTAATTAGGCCTGGCAGTATTAGGTTACAAATATGATCTAGAAAATTCATACTTTAATTTCCATTGTGTAAGAAAACTCATCCAATTAATGATAATTATGTTATCGTGAGATTAACATAGGACATAGTAAATGAAAAGAAACATCTTAAAAGAAAAAAAATATTATTTAAGAAAAAATATTATTTATTTATATTCTTCATTTTTTTCTTAATCTAAGAGTTATAGTAAACAATTTTTTATAATTTTGAGATTAAAAGAAAATTAAGTGAGAGAATTTTTTTTTTAGAGAAACTTATTTATTTCATTTAATATTTTTAATTATAGTTTTCAGTATATTTTTAGCCCTTCTATATAATGTAATTATTTTTAATTTTTTAACAAAATTAGAAAAAAATGTTTTCCAAAAACGCAGTTGCTGTTTTAGTCATTTGAAAATAATATACAAAAGTTAATCTTCATCTACTCGCTACTGTTACTTGGATATTATCAAGTGATACATGGAATTAGTGAATTAACTCTAAAATAAGATATTATACGTGTTGGTTTTTATTTTTAATTGATCCTTATAAATTACTATGATTAAATCCTTAATTTTGACGAGAAAAATAATTATAATTTATTTCATTCATTTGAGCAATAAATTTTGGTTGGAAAAGCGAAGAGATGTGAAAATAATCTTCTCTTTTTTAACTAAAATGTGATCACAAAGGATGTATATGTTTTATTTTCTTTTTTTAAGAAATGAAGTTAGTTTAACAAGTGAGAGTATGCAAATTATCTTCTTTATTAGAAAATGTTATAATAAGGAGGATGAAAGAGATTACATTTTTTAAATTATTTTTTTAAGTTTAATTAAATTTTAAATTATTCATAATTTTATATATTTTCAATTGAGTTATTATTGAAAAATTTAACTTTTATTAAATGTAAAAAAAATTAATATTTTTAATTGAATTATTGTTTGATTGTATCTTGAAGAGATGATCTTACTGTTATCTTATATTGTTAATTCTTATTGTTACGTTAAATTTTCATCTTCTCATAAAAATAGAAAATAATATAAATAGTTTTTAAGCTTATTAAAAATTTAAGTATTTCTAATTAAATATTTATTAAGAATTTGCGTGTGTAAATATTTTATACGTTTTAATTGAATCATATAGTATACTTTAAATTTGTCATCAGACTTATATGAGATTACTATGCGTGAACTCTCTTCGTATTAAAAATAAAAAATATTATAATATAAATTTTAAGTTTATTTTAGTTTAAATATTTTATTAATTAAATTTTTGTTTAAAAATGTATTTTATTAAATATGTAATATTTTTATACTTCTTAATTAAGTTTCTATCATTAATTGGGATGATATAGTCACTGTACTAGAAAAAAACTTCGATTGTTTTTACAAAATGACATTATTTTGCGTCCGTTGATTTAAATTTTCTTTTAATATTTAATTAAAAATTCTTGACAAATATAATTAAGTCTTTATTTAAAAGATAATTATATGTCTTAGAAGACAAACTTTTACATATTTTAAGAAAGGCCTAAGCAACACTTACATTAAATTGAGGAACGAGGGATTAGAAAGATATTAATTAAACCGACGTATGTTAATTTATTTGACGGAAAATATGGGTGCACCTCGGACCACTGTTACAAATTGAAATTTGAAAGACAGAAAAATAAGGTTTTATTTTTTAATTTATTTTTATGGACACTAAAATCAAGAGTTGATGAATTTCATATGGAGAAAAATAATATTTAAGGCGTAAAATTATTTAATTGTCCTCTGTTTCTCTGCTGCGATCTCATCTCCCTCACTCCTGTGTTCTGAGGTTCCATCTCCTCCAATTTCCCACCCCCGTCGAAGTTGACCTTTTATTCCATCTTTTCCAATCCCAAGACCCAGGTCTCTTTCTCTCTCTCTGCATGCCTTTGCGTTTTCGATCTCTTTCATTTCGTTTCGATTCGCTTTCCTTGTTCTTTCAATTCGATTCGGCCTCTAATTCCCTCAATTAAACCTCCTGATTCCCTAATTTGTTGCTGATTAGGTTTTTCGAGATTTTGAAACCGAGCATTTTCACTTTCTGCCACCTGTGACTGTCTGAAACGTATACTATTAGTCTTTAACTGAAATTGAAGCTGCTTTGCATTGTGTGTGTGTGTGTGTGAGGAAAGGGGAATTCGTTTCGTGTTGCTGTTTCGATTAGAATTTAATGATTCGTGTTTTTCCCTTCGCACATCTAATGCTTTTAGAATCCTTTATGTGGAAACCTAGATTGGGGTTCTCACGAGGGACACTGATTGATAATCTCAATTTTTAGAGTTCTGTCAGGTCTTCTGCCGACAGTAAACGTTGTTGGGACCATTTTGTGTGGGTTCTGATTTTTTTTGTTTGTGGGTTGGTACTTTTTTTTTTTCTGATGAAAGACTGTGTCTGAAGGTTGGGGTGTGACTAATAACGAGAGATTTCTTTGCAGGTCTGGTAACTATCGAGGTTGTTGGGTTTAGAAGGGAACGATGGCTGCTTCAGAGGAGAATAGTGCACTGTTCCCAATATTCATCTTGACTATAATGGCCATTCCTATAGTGCCATATACAATAACAAAGTTGTGCCGAGCCGCCTCTAAGAAATCCAAGAGCATACATTGTCAGTGCTCTGAATGCTCGCGGTCGGGGAAGTACCATAAGTCGATATTCAAGAGGGTGAGATTATTTAATGCTATGTTTATTTCATTGTCCTAGATGATTGCTTTGTTATTTACTTGTGGTATTGAATCTAACTCTAGTGTTATGTCTTGTTTTTCCTTCTTACTCGTTCTTTTCTCTTTGATTTTTGCAGATTTCGAATGTCTCAACCTGTAGTAACATGACCTTGTTACTGCTTTGGGTGATTATGATTATTCTGGTTTATTACATAAAGACCATGAGTCGTGAGGTAAACAATTTATTAGTTAAAAGGAATTCAGCTATTCTACTGCTTGTGATTTGAAATTAGTATTGAGGGATCTTGTATTTGTGGTATAATATTTTGCTCTTTGGTTGAGTGCTCCAATGGTGCAAATTTTGAATTTTTTTCCTGTAAATTTTGTACAGATTGAAGTATTCGATCCATTTAGTATTCTAGGATTAGAGCCTGGAGCGGCAGAGTCTGAAATAAAGAAAAAGTATAGGAGACTTTCAATTCAATACCATCCGGATAAAAATCCTGATCCAGGTTGAAGGTGTTTCAATTGTTTATTTTTGTGTTGTTGCATTGCAAACTTTAATGTTTGCTGGGATGCAGGCTTTCTCCAATTAACCATGTAACTGATATATTTTTATCCCTTTCATTTAGAGGCACACAAGTACTTTGTTGAGTACATTGCCAAGGCTTATCAAGCTCTTACAGATCCAATAGCTCGTGAAAATTATGAAAAATATGGCCATCCTGATGGCCGACAGGTAATAAACACACAAGGTTATGGAAAAATGTTAAGACGCTTTTATCTTTTTGTTTTACACTGTTGAAATATACATGATATTTTATTGCAGGGATTTCAAATGGGTATAGCTCTTCCACAATTCCTGCTAAATATTGATGGGGCATCTGGGGGAATACTTCTGATTTGGATTGTTGGTGTGTGTATTCTCTTGCCATTGGTTATTGCTGTTGTTTATCTCTCCAGATCGTCAAAGTATACTGGCAACTATGTGATGCATCAAACACTTTCCACTTACTATTACCTCATGAAGCCTTCTTTGGCCCCCAGGTTTGTACTTTGTTTTTCTAGTTAAACTCTGTCAGTCTTTATTTTCATCAATACTCTTTGAGGATTCGGAGAAACGAATTTTATGCAGTCAGCCATTAAACTTTTCCATTCATTAGGTTTTGTTGTTGATGTATGCTTATCTATTTCTTTATATATTTAAATTAGCTTGAAGTTCAATTAGAAATATCACCAGTGTTAGTTTGCAAAAGGATGTTTATATAAAATAAATAAGATTTTAAAACCCCTTTCCATTTCATACTGAACTTACAAGATTAAATTGTGCTACAATATTGACGGAACATTGGGATTTAAAATATCACCTATCTGAGACTTAAAATAAAACACTTGGGTTGTTTTATTTAACACGTTCTAAACTTTCAAGTTTATTATTTGTGATGTTGTACAGCAAAGTCATGGATGTTTTCATCAAAGCTGCTGAATATATGGAAATTCCAGTTCGTAGGACTGATGATGAACCTCTTCAGAAGCTTTTTATGCTGGTAAGAAGTGAGTTGAATCTTGACCTCAAGAACATCAAGCAGGAACAGGCTAAGTTTTGGAAGCAGCATCCTGCACTGGTTAAGGTATCTTCTTGTATGGCTAAGCCTATTGAAGCTTTCTATTTTTTTTTTCCTCCTGGGATCACAAGTGTCCTATTCTGATCTTTCATTATGAGCTAACATCCTTCACATATTCTTTCAGACAGAGCTGTTAGTTCAAGCTCAGTTGACCCGGGAATTTGCAGCCTTGTCTCCATCTTTACAAAGTGATTTCAGAAGAATTTTAGAAACAGCTCCCCGCCTTCTTGAAGAATTAATGAAGGTGAATGACATATTATTTTATCTTATTTATGCTTATGCTTCTGCAAAGAAGGTATACAAGTAAGTAGGGTAATGGGTTACTGAGATTTACAGTACCAAATCTGAGATCATACCTATCTTGAAAATGTGCTTATTATACATACTGGTTGGTCATTGTAATATTTAGTTTTGCTTGTCATCAATCTATTGTATGATGTATATGACATCCCCCTTTTTGGATTTTAGTCATGAAGCTGTGATATTTGTATTTCTGTACATTCTTAATGCGCTACTTTCTTTAAAAGATGGCAGTTATACCCCGAAATGCTCAGGGCCATGGATGGCTGAGGCCGGCGATTGGTGTTGTTGAACTTTCTCAATGTGTCGTCCAGGTAATGAATCTAAGTTCGAAGTTGTTACATACAGTTGTTATTTTCTCCAATTGCATCTTCTGATATGTTTAGTTTTAAGCAAGTCAGCTTTTGGGTTAACATTTACAGAATACTCTCACTATGCTGAATACTGCGGGATTGTGTTCATTTTATTCTTATTGTAATTTGTTTGTAAGTTGAGTTATAATTGTTTGTCATGTCTCTATACCGTGCTCATTTATAAATGACCTTGGAATGGCATAACTTTGGCCTCCCCTATACATCTGTCATAAGGAGAAATGGAAATACTATTTAACTTACGTTAATTAAAGCGACAAAAAAAACTACTTACTAATATATCTATATAATGTAAAAAGATTTCACTTTTTCTTTTCTATCTCTGTTAGAATATAGGAGAAATATCTCAATATCTTGATTCTCTGTATCTTGGTGTAATTTAGAGTATTTTTTTTTCTTAGGATTGGTGTTCGTAGTTCCTTGCATTTCATGATTTTTTTTTCTTTATTCAATTAGGATTATGAGTCTACTAATTTTATAAAGAAGGGTTAGTGCTTTATCACATTCTATCTCATTAAATTATACTGGAGAATATTATCGTGATTCGCTTTTCCACCCTCTCCACATAAAATCCACCGTAGTCTCAACAGTTTTTTTGGTACAACTGGAGTATAGAATAGAAATAGAAATACCCAAACAAGAACGATCAGAGGATTTATCAAGTATGGCCAATATTCAATCGAATTCCTGCTTTCCTTTACAGTCTTCTGTTGTAGGAAATGTATAGACTTTCTATTTGTTATACCTAGCTAATATGATTTTTATTTTGTAAAAGTATTCAAAATGTATCTGTGCTTGTTGACGTCACTGATCTTCCTCCAAGTAAAATGGGAGCCAAAAGTCTTTTTCATTTTTTTCCTCCAGCATCTTTTGGTTCTTATGTGGATGTCTATTGGTGTAATGTCATCTCTTCAAGAACAACACAATTGGGTTATGCTACACATTGCGCATATAGATATGTTCTTGGTGTAGTTTGAAAGGATATTTTATTGATATACTTTGATGATATATGGAAATTGGCGGTTCTCATTGTTTTTCTTGTCTTGTAATAGCCGAGCATTGTAACTGAATATATCATCAATTAATATTTGTTTGCTTTGCTTTTATGTGTGGAACTATATTTATAGGATGTGCTTTTCATGATTTATGACCTCCTTTGCAGGCTGTTCCTCTCAGTGCTAGAAAGTCTACTGGTGGATCACCTGAAGGGGTTGCACCGTTTCTGCAGTTGCCACATGTTAGTGAGACTATTATTAAGAAGGTGGCCCGTAAGGTATGTCAACATTATACCTAATCTTGCCAACCAATTGTAAATGATTGTTTACACATACTTTCACGGTTTAAAGATATTGAGCATTGGCCTGAGTTAAGAGATCAACAAACCTTTTTACACACATTTGTCGAGGGGATCTAACTGTAGCTAATTAGATACTTGCTAGGTCCAATTTAATGGAAATTTATTTGTCAATGCCAAGTACTCTCTAGATTGACAAATGGATAGTATTCAAATGAATAATAAGTGTAGAAAAAAGAACACGTTAGTGAAATGGTGATTAGTCTTTATTGAGAACTAGAGTAAGGAGTACATCTTGATATTTTAGATTTTAAAGGTTTTATAGAACTGGAAAGTGGAAACCATTTAATTTAATTTAGTATAACTACTTGAGCTAGATGAGAGGAAACCTTCACATCCAATTTTTAAATGGTGAAATATTATTGGATTGGATCCTATCTTTGGTGGCAGAATTACTAATTTAGATTGATGAGTTATCTGTTTTTTTTTTAAATGCATAGATGTCTTTCGGGTGCACAATTATCCAATAGTTGTGTATACTTTAGTGACTATTGTTGGTTATTTGAAATGAATATGTTGAATTTCTTTTTTTCTGTTTTTACTTGGTCATTGAATTTCCCAATTGATCTCATGACCTTGAGTGTTGGACCTTAGTATTTTCCTTCTTGATATGCAGAAGGTGAGAACATTTCAGGAACTTCATGACATGGATTCTCAGGAGCGAGCTGACCTGCTTATTCAAATAGGTGGGTTATCTTCTGCTGAAGTGCAAGACATTGAGACGGTACTGGACATGATGCCTTCCTTGACACTTGAGGTAACTTGTGAGACTGAAGGTGAAGAGGGTATACAAGAGGGTGACATTGTGACAATTCATGCTTGGATAAATGTTAAAAGGGGCAATGGCCTGATTGGTGCTCTTCCACACGCCCCATACTACCCATTTCAGAAAGAAGAAAATTACTGGTTTTTGCTTGCAGATTCTGTTCCAAATAATGTGTGGTTTTCTCAGAAGGTTAGTTTCATGGATGAAGCTGCTGCTCTAACTGCTGCATCTAAGACAATTGAGGAATCTATGGAGGGGTCAGGAGCAAGTGTGAAGGAGACTAGTAGGGCAGTCGCAGAAGCAGTTGAGAAGGTGAAAGGGGGCTCTAGATTGGTATTGGGCAAGTTTCAGGCCCCTTCAGAGGGTAACTACAATTTGACTTGCTATTGTTTGTGTGATTCTTGGTTGGGGTGTGACAGAAGGACAAATTTAAAGCTCAAAATTTTGAAACGGACTAGGGCTGGCACCAGGGGTGCTGTTTTGGCTGATGAAGGACCTATCACGGAGGATGGAGTTGAGGAGGATGAGGACAATGAGGAGGAAGAGTATGATGATGACTACGAGAGTGAGTACAGCGAAGATGAAGAAGATGATCAAAACACAAAAAATAAGCATCAAGCTGCCAATGGCACCGTGAATAAACATGGTCAAGGTGCAGAAAGTTCAGGCTCAGATGAAGAATGAAAAGCCTTTTCCTAACTTGATAGAACCATAATTTTCTTCTTTTTCCCTCTTGGATGGTAGAACTATATCAGCTGTAGAAGTTATAGTCTATTGTTCATTTTGTTTATCAGTTGGACTGCGTTGATGCTTGGACTCCTGTTCGTATTCTAGTTCAGCTGATATCATCGTGATTAAATTGTCATATCATCTGAAAATTTCGAGTATGGTAATTGAGAGTAAGGATATAATTTTGTTTTTACGCCAGTGTACAACTTCTATTAAATGTTTTATTGAGAAATTTTGGTTGACATATTTGGTGGACAATGTGGTTGTTTTGTTATAATTTATAGAATTGTAAAACTAGTTAAGGGATATTATTAAACAAAACCAAATAGTAATTCTATTTAGAAATTATTTAAGCTTTAAGGATCTTTGGTAGGTTTAATCATTGCATTTGAGAAATTTACAGTTTTTAGTTATCTTTAAAGAGCTTAGTGGGATAGGAGTGTTTGTTTTTAAACTCTCATTTGTGCCCTCGTATAAGACACCAATATTGTAATTTCAAGATTGTTAAGGGAATATTATTAGACTATATTTAAAATATTATTTGTGTGAGTTTTATGTTTTAATAGCTTAAGAAAGAAAGATGTTTAAAAAATACTTTTATTCTCGATTTTAAATGACGTGAGATTTTTAAAAACATTAGAACAATCGGTTGATATTATCAATGCTCTTTTATTCTAGTTCACTTATTTATTTAAAATAACTATTCAAATTTTAAATTTAGATTAAATTAAAAGTTGACATTCAGGTATTTATTTATAAATGAATACATCTTAATACTTACTTATTATGAAAAATTTCTATATTTTGATCTTTCACATTTAATCAAAAGACTTTTTCTTTGTATTTGTACAAAGACACCCTTTATTGTGTATAGAATAAAAATGAATAAAAAAAAGCTAAAGATAAAGAAAAAACCTCTTCATTTTATAAGTCAATGACCGTACTTTTTATGTGGGGCTAATGATCTTCATATTTATCTTTTACAATTATAGTGTTTATTAGAAGTAAATAATGAGTCTCATTTCAATTTCTTATTACAACATTAGTTTTTATTAAAAGTTTATATTTGTTTGGTGGACTTGAGTTATGTACTTTTCATATTTATCTTTTAAAATATCACACATTAACATTCATCTATATTAATGTTTTTTATGTTTAATCTATATTAATGTTTTTTTTTTTTTATGTTTAGTCCATTTAAGGAGATGAGATTTTTATTTCTCATCATATCTAACATGTTTACACATGATTAGAATAAAACAAGTATCAATTGCTTCTAATAGTTATATCTTAGATATTTGAATATTGTGGACAATTAATGGTTGACTACATATATTTTATGCATATATTTATAATTTTAGTGTATATTGAAAACACTTTCATTATACTTTATTTTTAGTTTTAAATAAATTCCTTTTGGTTGTAAGATAATTTAGAGTCTTATGATATTTTTTATAATTTCTGACGAAGCAGAATAGTTGAATTTTTATATATGAACCCATACATATTTGATTTCTTTTGTGTAAGTTTGAACTTTTGTAATAAGGAAATTAATGAACCTAATTTGAATTTTTAGAAATTGTCTTTTCTTTTTCTTTTCTCTCAATTTCAGAATCATCTCTTTATTTTCTTCTCACATTTTTTTTTTATTCTTTATCCATGGAGAACTGATTCTTGAGGTTCAATTCACCAAATTAAAAGCATATAATTCAAATTAAGTTTTACATTCATAATTTAACACTCTGATCTTGTTCTTCTTCTCTCCTGCATTCTGTTATTGTAATTTATGTTTCAAATTTAGAAATTAAATTAGAAATCAACTAAATTTTGATTTGATAATTGTACATCAATTAAGTAACATGATATTTTGATATGATTTATATTTATCTCTTTAATGACATTGTTGTTAGATTGAATTAATTAATTAAATTAATCTCGTTAATTTCCAAATTTAGATGGATTAATATGTTTAGAGAAATATGATAAGTGAAATTGTATGAATGCTAAATTTATAGATTGACCTTTTATTTTCGGATTTCTTTAGTCTTCTAACTTTTTGCGTTTTTCTTAATTATGTTTCATTTTAAAATTCTCAAATCAATTTATAAGAGAAAAAAAATTAAACATTGAATACAGTAAATATATGTCATTTGAGAATTGACCTATGTTATACTATATATTTTAAAATTTTAGAGAAAACTTATTTGAAATACCCTATATAAATTTTTAAATACTAATTTTTTTATCCAAACAATTAATTTTATTTTAAGGAATTTTGAATTATTCAAATAAATGAATTATCCTTTTTAAATTACCTCATTAATATTTTAATCTCATGGAAATATATATTTTGAATATCAACCTTGAAACAAATGAAAACATGCAATTATAAAAAATTGTTAACTAGAATAATCTACACAATAATAACACATATCTACTTTCAGTCTAATAAATATATTTCACATGCCTAGAAACTTTCTCCTCTCATAAAAATTTGCGAAGTTTGACACTTACGAAAAAAACCTTTTTACACATTTGTTATTTGGGTAAAATTACCTTACTTTTAGACCTGGCGTAGATATAAGAAACATAAAAATAACATGTTTTTCCATCGATTAAGACATGATACAAAAGAACTATTTTTCCTCAGGAAAAACGTCTCAATGTGTGAGAATAATAGGAAAATGTTTCAACCTTTTCTCTTTCTATTTTAAGTGTCTCTACCACTCATACTTGCTAAATTTTCTCTCTTACTCATTTCCATGTCCCTCTCCTCTCTTCACCTACCTCAAGTTTTCAGTAATTTTTTTTCCCAATTCGCAGGTACAGAAAAAACCAGCCACCATCTTTCTTCAGTTTCCTTTTCTCTTACGTGTCCATGGCTGACATTACTAACATTAAATGAATACGTACAAATTTCCATTGGGTGTAAGAAACATTAGTGCCAAAATCTTTCTCTTTTTTCACGTTGCAATAACTTTTTCAATGTCATTCATTTTGATATGTTAATCACGTTCTGAATGGATGTGATTGGAATTGGGTTGTTACTTTTTTTTTTTCTTAATCTGATATACTATACTTTATAACTATTAAGAAAAAAAATGAGATAATCAAATATTTAAAATAATATTTTATAACAACTTTTTCAATCTCAGTGTGTTATTTGTATTTTAAATAATAAAAATATATTTGAAGAAGTTTCTCCATGAAAACTTTTAGAGGAAAAAAAAAAACTAACCTCTTTATACATTAAATACATAAGTTGATTTACAAAAACTTATCACATATTTTTTCCTAATTTTTTAATTTGTAGTTGAGCTAATTTTAACTTGCAAAAGGAAATGATATTAATTTTTTTTCTCTTACAAATATTTATGAAAAAATCGTTTAAACAAACCCTATATGTAAATATATATATATATATATATATATATATATATATATATATATATATATATATATATATATATATATATATTGTACATATATTTAGTTTTTTGTGTTAAAATATCCATAATTAAACGAATATTATATAAATAAGATAATCCCTACCAAACGAAAAGGAAAGGTACGATTAACTGTGGAATATTCAATCCAGCTACTCTCACCACTTAAGCATTTTGATATTTTTGTTTGATTGTTAGGTAATAGTAGATGACCACAACATGTTAGTTGATACAATGCATTTAATAACACATTTAAATTAATTGGATAGGTACATCAAAATTAGGTACTCAATAAAACCACATTAAATACAAGTAGATTTGTTTCTTAATTATGTCAGAGAGGTGGTCAATTTAGTATTTAAAAAATCTATGTATTGATTTTAGCTATAAAAAAAATCTATAAAGAAGCTTTATTATTATTTTTTTAAATTTATTTTACTATTAAATTATAATATTACGAATTAATTTGATGGTAAATCAGATACTATTTTATCATTAAGTTATAATATTATGGATAAACTTTTTTTTATATATATATTTAAAACTAATTCAGATTTTTCATTTTTTAAAAAAACTAAATTGGCAACTTAATCATTTATGTTAAATACATATACAGACACCTTTTATTTTAATAATAAGTAAACACGTATTAAATACATATTACTAAACAAGATAAACGTTTTAAACACTTCTCTTAAAACAACTGATGCTTAAATTTATTGGACATTACATTTTGATTTGTCTTATTTCTTATTGAATTAATCTTATTCATGATTTGAAAATTTTCAACTAAAAATAAAGTTTAATGAATTTGTATGATCAATTTACGTTATCAACAAATAAAAATTATTAATAAACTTATTAGACGTGTAATTTTTTCTTGGATGATTATAATCGTACTTTATATTGTCAATGCATATTTTATTTTCCATGGTAAAAAGTTTAAGGGATATGCATTGTGGGTGAAAAAATAATTACACTTTTAATCAATTACCAAACATGTGTTGATATAACTTTTAAGTTAATTATTATTAAACCTAACAAAATTATAATACTTAGGATTTTTTTATATAAACTTATTTATAAAGACTTTTAGAAGAGATAAATATGAAAAAGAAATTATTATATGTTAAAATTATGTTATACATAAAATAATTTATAAAAATTATCTTATATAATCTTTTCAAAAATTTATTTTTAACTTGTATATGAATTAGTTTTAATTTATTGGGACCAGTTTTATTTTGTTTTGTATAAAAATTCTTTTGAAGTAGTTGGTCCAAATTAGGCATCTAATTTAGACAAACTTTTCCATAAAAACTTTTAAAACAAAAGATAAAAAAAAAATCAAATAAACTTTCAATATTTAAAAGTAGCTTATACGTAATCTAATTCGTATAAACTCTATTATATAAATTCTTTAAAATTTAATTTTTAATATGTACATAAATTTATTCCATTTTTTCGTTTTATAAGTTTTTATAGAAAATTTTGTTCAATGAAATAAATAATATAAAGATATTTTATATCATCGTTACATATCTCAAAGTAAAGAGTTTAATATATATAAAACACCCTTTATATAAATAAAATATCAATAATATCTAAACATAAAACATTAAAACTAAAACAAAGTAATTGCACCAGTTGCCTAACCTTTCAATTTAGCTTTTTCATTCCATGTTGCCCTACCCAAAGCCTTCATTCCATAGACAAAACAAAAATCTCCAATGTCACATTTTCATGCATTTTGTCTAGTATTAATATAGTTCCAAATTCTATCCTATATATATTTTAAGGTACAATGGAAAACTTTCTTCTTTCTTCACTTCTTTCACTTTCTAAACCTAAACCCAGAGTTCTAGGAAATTCAATTTATTAGCCATAGCATTTAATTTCACTTATCCAATTCAAAAGTTCTGAACTTACTCCAATGAAAATCAAACTTTAACCCTGAAATCATTTCATAAACTTCATAATGGCCTTAATAGTTTTTACATTATGTCTTAAAAAAAAAAAATGTCATCAACAAGTTGTAAGGTATTGGTATTCACTTTGAAACTTCTCACCTTATATCCTGCATATAAGTTATTAGGTATAATTTTCTTCATTAGATCACTTAATCCTTCTCCTATAATAGTAAATAGAAAAGGAACAATAAATCCTATGTCACAAATTCCTTTAAATTATAAATTCCTCAATCAAACTATCATTTACTAAAATCAATATTGAACTTACTAAAATCAAATTCCTCCATAAATTTGTAAAAGCCAACACTTACATTAGTTTATAATTTCTTCAAAAATTAAAAAAAAACCATTTGGGTCAGGAACTTTATTTGATTCGCACTCCCACACAACCTTCTTTATTCCCTCCATAGAAAACATTGATTCCAAATTATTTTATGTGTTTGAAAACAAAATATTATCACGAGTCTTCCTAATAAATCTATCCTCAAAGTGTTTTTAGCTATTTCTTAATCTTAAGAGACTTTTATTCCCATATCTTCATTAAATTAAAATTCCCCTCAACATATTTTTATTCAGTAGCACTGATATAAGAGTAGTAAAACTTAATACTTTCATTATTTTCTTCTAACCACCTTGCTTTAGCTTTCTTTGTATATAGATTCATTCAAGTCAACTAATTATCAAAATTACTGTTGAAGTAAACCTTTTTCCTTTCCCCGTTACTTGAAGTAACCTTTTTTCTTTTCCTTCTTATTTGAAGTATTTTTTTTTTTCTTTTATCCTTGTTTAAACTTTACACTTTTCTAAATCTAGCTCATCCATATTGTTTATACTTTTTCTGGCATCGCACCTATGTTTCCATAATACTCTTTATTTCACTATTTCAATTTTTGTTTAAGACTTTCCAACTTTTATTTCAAGATAAATCTTGATATCTCTTGTACCTTCACCTTCCCATCCTTTTATTACTATTTTTATCTTTTAACCAACAATTTTTTTTAAAGGTTTAACTATTAATAATAATCACCTAATAAAATAAATGCTTTTTATACCAATTGCAAATTCATAAAAGATGAACAAGAAACGACCAATAAGTGAAAAATTTGATAGTTTGTACACGGTTTTAATTTCAAACATTATGACTATGATAATTAAAGAAGTTCACAATAGTTTGAAAATTTTTTACTTTTAAATTTTGGGTGAAACAATTACTACCTTTTAGTTTCTATGAGAATAAATTTTTAATTGATAAGACTAAAAAAATATTTTAAAAAAACTATAAGAACTCATATGAATAAAATATTGAACAAGTACTTAAATAATGAATGTGATGGATGATAAGTTCTTAATTAAATTTTTTAAATAAATAAATTATTGGAAAAATAATCTATTTATCAAAAAATCATTTATTGATATTTAATTGGCCTAATAGATTTTTTTTCTCAGTATCTCATTTGAATATGTATTGAATAAACTCGTACATTTAAAATCTTACTAATACTAAGTGTTATTTTCATGGATAATTTTAGTCTATGTATGTACTTTATGCCACATATTATCTTAAAATATTATGTACTATTTTTTTAACTTCTAGATATTTTAAAATGAACTAATATTTATATTTATAAAGTTCAATTCTAAAATTTTGATTCTAAATATAAATTTATAAACAATTTTACTTACAATAAAAATCAAACTGCCCTTTTTAAATAATTTATCGAAACAAAATATTTTAAAAAATAATAAAAGTTAAATTTTAAACATTTCAAATTCTCACCAACTTTAAAACTTCCAAATCCATGTAAATTTTGAACATAAAAGCAAGAAGCAATGTGCAACATGGCTAGCTCTGGGAGCCATACACGTGTGATACGCCACCCTATAAATGTCGTTTAGTCTCTCATCCCTGTTTTCCACTCTTTGAAATTAATTCCCCCCATACCCACACCCACACTGCTTCACTTTCAATGTCGCCGTCTTCCGCCGACCACGGCGGAGACCACCGCTGCTCCGGCAATGAAATCAACGGCTTTGCCAATGACCACGCCAAAATGGCCGCTCCTTCCACGGCATCGTCGGCGCTCGGCTCCATCATCGACGCGGTTCCGGCAAACGAGCGGGAGAAGCTCCGGAGAATCCTCGTCGCTTCCGCAAAGGGTTTCTCAATCGGCGCCGGCCTCAAGGGCGGCCTCGCTATCTTCGCGATCTTGGCGCGGTTGACGCGGAAAAAGCCGCCAAGGTAAGAAAAATAAGGAAGTAACAAAAACAGTTTTCGTTCAAGCGCTTTGTGGGTAACTGTGCGATTTGTTGGTTCAGGAAGGGGATTGTGGTGACGAACAGCGATGCAATTGTCGCGGCTCTGAAGGAAACATTGAGATACGGTCTTTTCCTTGGAACCTTCGCCGGAACTTTCGTGTCCACTGACGAGGTTATCGGTGCTCTCGCTGGTCACCGTAGGCATGTTCTCTTTCACTCTTATTAAAATGAGTGTAGCACTTTAGCGATGTAGGTTTCTGTAGAACTGATTCAAAACTCGGTGTTACGAATGTTGCATGTTATTGGTTGGTAATTGTGATTTGAGTTATGTAATTGAATTGAGCTGCGTTTGGATGAAGTTTCTACTAAGCACTTACTTATGGTAAGTTAGAATCAACTTATCTACTTTGTTAAGTTATATCAGAGACCTTTTATGAACGTTGAAGTGCATGAGTTGATTTTAATTTATGGAAGAAGAAGTTTTATTTGTTTATTTTCCCCCTTTTTTCAAGTTCTTTAAAGCAGGGTGTTAGTGTGTTGTTCTCTAGAGTAGTTGTTGTCTGGTTTTGTGGAGTGGAAGTGGTGATGATTGGGTTTTTGTTGTGGTTCAGGACAGCGAGGTGGAGGGCTCTGGTAGCAGGGGCGGTGGCCGGGTCTTCGATGCTTCTAACAGGGTTAGAAGATCAGCACACCAGTTTGGCGATTTACATTCTCATGCGTGCCGCCGTCTTGGCGTCTCGTTGTGGGATTAAGAGCAAACGGTTTGGAAAAATTTGTAAGCCTCTCACGTGGAAGCACGGTGACATTTTCCTCATGTGTCTCTCCTCCTCACAGATATTGTATGTGATCATGTTAAATACCCTTTCTCTTTTCTTTTGGTTAGTTAATTTTACTGAGGAAATTGTTCTGCTATTACTTTTATGAAATGACTGACCCTGTTTATTCTATTTTTTAGCTTAGTATCACCTTTGAATATGTCATCTAGTCTTTCAAATCTTATGGCCTGGTTTTGTGATTTCTGTAACATAGTCTGTGTTTGACTTGTTCACTTAACACAGTTTAAGGTCGTTGGATTGTGTGGATGGATCCAGTTGTTTTGTTCAGTTCATGGATAAAGCATGGCTGTAGTTAAGTACAAGTGTGATGCATTATTTTGATTATATAAACCTAGTTATATGCACAATGTGAGGGGCTGAATAGTTGACCCAGTGGGCCCTAGCTATATATGGACTTTGATTAGAATACTCAACAGTTTTGTGACTAGTAATCAGTTTTGTGACTAGATATCCATGCTTTGTGCTATGGGAGACTGAAGGTGCGGGGTTACCTTGCCTAGTTGTCTTACAATTGGATATATATGTGCACAATGGTTTTTACAAACCATAAAATACATGTCCTATAGTAGTCTGGTAAATAAAATGTTATTCGATAAATAGGAACAAAATAATGAAAGGAACTGAAAAGAAATAAACCTGTTACCCACCTTAAAATTCCGCGTCATAACCCTTGAGATTTATGTCATGTAGTGTAGATGATGCATTAACTTTGATATTGTAAGAAAACTTTGTATGCCACTTAAATTGATGTAGGTGAAAATGTCTCATTTTACAGCTACGATTGTGTCCATACAGATGCACCCTTGATAGTTTCGTTTTTGAGCCATGCTTCTGCAAATTAGACTCTTTGGATCCCTCTTGCCCTCTCCCTACTTTTGTGTTTTAATAATGTTTAGATTTTCTTTCTCCAAAACGGATGAATGATAATGGAAAATATTTTGGTTTCAGGTCTGCTTATATATTAAAGCAAGACAGTTTACCAGCTTCATATAAATCCTTTCTCAATAAACATGGTGGAAAGGATCCTGTTATCTTACAAGGTGTAAAAGATATAGCCAGTGGCAAGCCTTTCACTAATTTGGGTGCAATTAAGAAATACTACAAGACCATGGGTGTTGATGTGAAATTAAAACCAGATATGAAAGTCCCATGCTCGGTATGAAATACAATATTGTGATTTTTTCCTTTTCTTCCTCAATAGTTTTAATTAGCCTGTAGCAAATAAATAAAGAAAAATTTGTTTTTGAGCATCTTGTTCATGATGAAATTTGTAGATAAGTTGATATCATGTTCATGATGAAATTTGTAGATAAGTTGATATCATGTTCATGACATTTATATTTTTTCTTCTGGGTTGTGTTCAACTTTACCTTCTTGTCACTTGATGCGTTATATTGAGCCATGCATTCTGTAATTTTACTTTGAACCATGTCTTCTAGATCTGTTCAAAATTTAATAATTAGCCAGGATACTAAATTGTGATTTTTGTCTCTTCTCTAGCATTTAAAATCAATGGTACTTTGCAGATCGTACATGGGAATCAATCATGCACTGGACATGTCTTCACTTTTCTCCTTCAAGCTTACCTAAGAGCACTACCTGTTTATCTTCCAGTTTATCTGATACCTGCACTTATAGTTCATAGAAAAGGACTTTTAAAAAGGTGATGATCTAAAAGGAATACACTGCCACCGATTTACTCTTCACCTGATCTTATGCGGTACTTTTATGAAACATGTTATATCAGGATTAAATTTCCGAGAGCCATGATAAGTTTTATTGTAGATGGTAGCTTTTTGAAGTGAGTATATTATCAGTGGCACATGTGCTGGTTTTTTCATGAAAACGGATTGCTAGTAACACTCTTCATAATTGGTTAAAATTTATTGAGAACTACAAAATCAGGATAGGGAGGCATTAAATGAGAAGTGGGACCCACCGAAATTTGGTGGTTCCAATAAAATTTTAGTCAATAATAGTAGTTCAAAAGAGGGTGTTGTCTCTTTGCACAATATAAAGATCATACTGTGTCATGTAGTTATGACAGATTTAATGCGATTATATTGTTCTGCTCTTATTCCCGTTATTAAAATGTGCAGGCCCTGCACAATTTTAACCAAGGGTCTTTTTGGCACGGTGAGATCAAGCTTGTTTCTGTCTGTGTATTGCGCTTCTGCTTGGTAAGCATCAAAAAGCTTGTTCGTGCACTTCTATGTTGTTACTGGTTGTCTTACTACTAAATTTGCTAGTTGAGTTTGATATCTCCAATCATGTTGAAAAATGAAATAACATGTTGCCCCTGTGGGATAAGAGTAGAGCTGTCAGAATGGGCTTGGCACGATGTCACACCTGAAAAGCCCGGAAAATGGGTAAGTCCAGTTTAAAAGAAGGGCAATTCTTCCTGTACCTCCATACTTTCTTCCTGCACCTCCACAGGGAAGTAAAAGTACCATTTTACCCTTTTTATCTTCTTAGCTGCAGCCCTCTTCACCTTCTTATATTTTGGATTGAGTAATTTGGAATACAAAATCCGGATTATGCAATCTGATATACAAATTTTAGACGTGTATTTTGGTATTTTTGGAAATATGGGAGTGCAAGAAAAAAAGCATCGACGAATACAAAATCCGGGTTATGCAATCTGGAATACAAATTTTAGAAGGGTATTTTGGTATTTTTGAAAACATGGGGGTGCAAGAAGAAAAGCATGGAGGTGCAGGAAGAAGCGACCTTAAAAGAATTGTGGCCTAAATTGAATCGGGTAGGCTTGTGGTCTGCCTGTTTTCTAAAATAATAATTATACTTAAAAAAAATGAAAGTATTATAGCAAAAATATTAAAAACGTTTGCTATCAAAACATGTACATGTATCACAATTTATATATCAAATTATTATATCTAAAATTAAAATTAATTTCATTAATATGACCTAAATTTTAAAAATACATATTTCATTTTTAATTTGTTTATTTAAAACTTTTTTTTTTTTTAATTTTTAAATTTTTTTAGAATGGGTCAAAATGGTTTATTGGTTTGACATAAGGCCTGAATCGCAGTCCCTTTAGAGTATGGGCCGGGCAGGGCAACATGTTTTTGCCACCTCTAGATATGAGGATCAACATGCTCGCATAAAAGTTTTTGTTGAGTTGTTCAAGTTTAATAAATACAATTACTGATAAATAAAAGGCTCTGTATGTAGTTCTGATAAAACAAACAGATTCAGCTGTATAATGGTGAAACAGATACCAGTATCTAATCAATAGCAGTTTCTCGACTGTTTTTGTTCAAAAGATTTTCTATCATTGCTGTACACAAGCTTCGATTCAAGTTATATGGTTCTGTTGAGAGAAGAAATGAGAATACCTGGTTTTAAATACTTGTTTTCTTTCCTATGTTCAATTGTTTGTCTGTGCTATTAGAGAAGTTTTGTAAATGTAAAACCATTATGTCCAAGACATAGCAATTGGATTCTAACGCCCCCACCATGCTCTCCAGCCTCACCACTCACATGGGCTTGCTGTGCACTAGGCCCAGGCAAACACTACAATGCTGGTGTCACCACCCCTGCTGCTCGGTTGCAGTTGAGAAACGTGGTGGAAGGCTTTGATACGAGTTGATAAGAATCTTGGGGAAACCACACTACAAAAGCAAGCTGCTGTTGTAGTAGAAGAGCCCAAAGCCTTATGAACCACATTAGAATCCCATATTTCCAATGTGAGACTCAAATTCCATACCTTACAATTGGATCTTAACTCATTATGTTTCTTTCTCAAATGGTTCATGATTGATACCATGTTATGAACCATCTAATCACCTATTAATTTGCTGATAGCCCACCATCAAGTGTACATTTCTAATATGGTTAAAATACTTCTTAATAGTAAGATTTTAACAAGCTTCCTTCCTTAAAATAGCTCGAGGGTTCATTTCTAATATGTTATCAAATCCTCTATAATCAAGTGGTCTAAAATGTTCATCCTTGTTTGCTATATCTCTAATAAAAAGTTGAATTTCAGCAAAGGTAAGTGGGTCGTTGTATCATCCACTATTCAAACAATTAGGGCTTTTGTGTTTGGGTTTGTTATATATTGTAAAATCATTCATGATTCTGTAATCTGTAGTAAATGGCTCAAGCTTTTGCATTAGATGGCGCATGAGATGCATTTACTAGCCTTTTCTTTTTCCTACTCTTCTTTGCTTGGGCTCATTATTTACTTAAACATGATTTTTTTCATAAACGTAAAGCTGACATGTATGATACAAAATGACTCTGTTCTTCTTCAGGATGTGGACGTGCTTTCTTTTCAGGATTTTCAAAAGATGTAACATTCCAATGGTGGCCATGGGAACGGTATGTTACTAAATGCATCCATTTTTTTTGTATGACTGTTTGAAGGTATTTCTAATTGTATTATTTATTGGAAACAGTATGTAATTTCAATTGCATTAACAATTTATATGTTAAAGTTGAACTTTGCATTCTCGTGCAGTTTCCAACTGGCCTTGCATTGGCCATTGAGAAGAAAAGCAGGCGAATAGAAATATCGTTATACTGCCTTGCCCGGGCGATTGAGAGTTTCTTTACATGTGTAGCTGATGCAGGATATCTGCCACAATCAAGAAGGATCAAGAGGGCTGATGTGGTGGTTTTCAGTTTGTCAACAGCCATCATAATGCATTGTTATGCAGAGGAGAGGGAAGTGTTTAGATCCAAATACTTGAATGTCCTTGATTGGGTATTTGGTGTACCTCCTCCTCCATGCGAAACCCCACGATGCAAAGATAGGTAGGTGCAAGTGCTAGCATATCAGGGTTTTTTATCTTGAAAAATTGCCCTTGTCTTGATTTTGCTTTCAAAATTTCATTGGTGGCCTGCAACCGTAATTGTGATCCAGTAAACATACATTCTAACGCATTATTTCCACCACATTGTTTATTCTTGGGTATAATTCATGTGTTCCTGAATAATAAATGAAACTCTTTAAATTAAGGGAGACCCATATCATTTATCGGAACTCATGTGATTTTTACTCAATAATAATGTATTGGAAAGAGTGTGTTAGAAAGTATTCTCTTCATATCAAAATAAGTGAAGTGTTAATTTAGTAATTTTTTCTGAGTCACGATTTAGGATTTTAATAAACATTTACTATTTTATTCTAATTTCCCCTTATCAATTATTAATATGGTAAAACTAGTCTTTGTTACAGAAAATAAATTACAAGGATAAATGAGGAAATTTGTTCAACTTTTAATTTATTAGTTTTCTTAATATTTGTAAAACCTTATACGTCACTATTTTGAAAAGAAGGGAGTATGGTGATTATTTGTATGTTTAATTGGTGGGTTCAATTGGATTCTTGTCATTCAGAAGATATTGACACTGCATTGGCTGGTTGAAGTTTCTCACATTTTGTATTGAGTTGAGAACTATGAAGGATTATTTCTTTGATACCGTGGAGGGTGCCAACGTATGTAGGCAAAATGTATATGTATATTATATGTATATTTTTTAAATATAATGTTATAACTTAGATTCAAATGTACTTTTGCTCCTTATAATTTGGTTTGTGTAATTTTGTATTCTTAGGTATTTTGCCAAGTAGTTTTATTTTAAAACAGTAAATTCTCTTGTAAATTTACCAGTCAGGTGCCCGCAGGTTGCAACCAACTTGGTAGTATAATTTCGGCTTGTAAAGAACATAAGGAAAACTTGGGATTGGTAGGATTCCAAATTTTCTGCGGGCTAAAACTTCCTGCACCACATCAATTCGAACCTCCATTCCAATTTCAAAAATACTAAAAATGTTTTGATATTTTATTTGAAATTCGTAAGTTTTTTGAAAATAAGTTTTGAAAACGTAAATTTTATGTTACGGAAAACGTTTTGTAGAAAATATTATCTAGAACGTGAAATTTATGTTTTAAAAAGTACTTTTTAAAATTTATTTTCAGAAAACATATTTTAAAATATAAAATTTATGTTTTGAAATATGTTTTCCATAATCTATTTTTGAAAAATATTTTTTAAGCTATTTATTATAAATTCAGCGAACGTTTTAGTCATTTCTGTGTCAAATGTAGAGGTGCAGGAAGCTTTTGACTTCTGTGTGTTCTCTCAGTATACCACATCATGGCCACGTAATATTTACACTTTCACTTTCAAGGTGAGTCTTCAATATCCAAAATACTTAGTCGGGTAATAATTTTAAGCAACTAACTGTTTAATTATGAATTTGTTATCACACTTACTTCCTTCATAGATATAATTATCTACGGATACGGATTACGGATATGAATTTTTATAAATAAAAATTATTTGTAACAGGAGTATCAAACTAATATTTTTCAGTCCTCAACGAGAAACTATTAAAAAATGGCCCTCTTAAAGTCCAATCATCACATGGTTTAGCAACGATTGGATAGAAGTTGAGTATCATGGGTGATACTGCTAGGAACGTATCCATATATTTTTAGAGATGCTCATTTTTCTCCCTATTTACATTGTCCAGGGACATAAAGCTAGCCAAGTCTAGTTGACTAACAATGGATAGTGCTTTAAAATTATGGAAAAAGTTTGGAACAAATTGATTGGATTTGGTGGTAACTTAGAGTACCACTGCAACTTTGGCCCTTTGAGTGTGCATGGCAAAGTTCTAGAATGACTATTATCATTATTTGAAACAAGTTGATTTGTATCTTGTAGGCTTTTAGGCATTCGTTTAGATTGGTCGATCCATTGTATCTTTTAATTTTTGGGCATTTCCACATGGAGGGAAGGTTGACAACCACAAGTTTGCGAGTAAACAAATGATCTTCATCAGTACCTTTGCATGAGAAGGAAGTTGTCGAGTTTCCACAAGAAAATAAAAGCTATCCTTAATTGTTGGATATTTTTTCTTTATCGATGAGCACGTGTGTTGCTGTTTTTTTATAAGCAATAAAATATGAATAAATAAAGGGAACACTTGGAGTGTTCCAACTCTTTTACAAGATCACTTATATACGTATAGTCTCTAAACAAACATCTGTCACAGCTAATACAGTACAGTCTTGCAGGTTTATGAAATCACCAAAAAGAACATCCCATTATAGCTGCTAAAACATTAATATGCTACTAAAGTATCAAAGACAAATATCCCGACTAAGCTACTCGCCCTGTTATGTTTTATAAGTAAGAATTTTGATTCTAGAGCCAGAGGACCTAGGTAATTGATTCTCTAGCCAAGATCAAACTAAAAACTCTATTATCATGGTGCTATTGGTAATAGAGGAGCACTTGTGTTATTGCTTGACAAACTCAGGTTATTATTTTTTGGTATTGGCATCACCTCTAATTTGGGATTCATTGACAAGTTCAAAGTAGTCAGGATCATGACTTCATCGGTTGTTTCCAATATTTTGTGGCTGTTGGTCACAAACTAGTATGTCTGGTAATGTATATATCATCTGAAACTCTAAACTAGTATTGTTGTTGGAGGTTGGTGTAATGTTGTTATTGAACAAACTCTAGGTCTTTAACGATTTGTTTAATATCCTCTTTGCTTTATTACTACATGACTGTAATTTTATTTTATATTGTTTCGTTATTCTTTTAAAAATGGTTCTTAGTATATGTTTTTAAATTGTTCACAGAAACATCTCTTTCATCCTTTGGAAAAAAGAGATTTGTTTTAACTTAAAACCACAAATATGAGTGGTTGTAAAAAATATTACCCAAATGTCCATGGTAATCAGACGTTGTTACCAACAGAAGAATGAGTTGCTCTTCAAAATTGGTAATCCTACTCTAATTTTAACAATTTAATCCCTTGTATAACAATGGTTATAAAAGTACTTCTTTTTATATATATTTTCACAACAAAGATAGTAGACTTGTCCGTGAAGTGAGAACCTCAAGCAATATTTTTTTTTTCACACGCAAATCTCTGACAACAAACACAAGTATCCAAGACAACGTGCATAAATCCAAAAATATTCTTAAAATGGTTTTCAAAGCCATCGTTTTCCCTGATAATTAGGCAAATCTAATTCCAAAAACACTTTTTTAAAACCATCATTTCCTCTGCAAATTAGCACCATAAATAATTTTGGCTGAAGAGACAGTAACAAAATTAGCAAAAGTTTATAATCTCAAAATTTCCAAATCGTCATCGATATAGCTCTCGGCATGCTCTTCCCTCAAGATCAGCCACGCTATCCATGGCTGCTACCAAATCCAATACCACCATCAACAATCTCTTCGACGATTCCCTCACTGATATCTTCTGCAAACTCCCATGCAAATCCCTTTTCTCATGCAAGAGCGTTTCAAAGCATTGGCTCACACTCATTTCCCATCCCAATTTCCATTCCCTATACCTCACTCGCCAACACACCCACTTCCAGAAAATTCAATCCCAAGGAGAAGACCCCGATCAACCCAGTTTCATTCTAAAGCCATACAATGCCCTCGTCATTGCACCAAATTTACCCTCTCTTCAACTCGGCCCTCTCGAAAACCAACTCTCTCTAACCTCCCTAGACCCAGATTTCGAACCTGCCAACATCGTACCACAACTACGGTCTGTATTGAAGTTTGTTTTCGCATGTTCCAACGGTTTACTCGTATATGGAAACCCTCGTCCACGTTACAAATGCATATACCACGTACGTAACCCACTTACAAAGGATTCTTTGAAACTCCCTTGTGCCCTGACTCTCTGTGACCACGCTGGGGTTCTTGTGGGTTTCATGTGCGACCCTTATTACAATCTTGCAAAAAAAAACGACACCGTATCTGTTGTTTCCAGTTCCCAACGCAGGTTCAGGGTGGTTCGCATCCCCGCGTTTAGTGACACGAGGTTTGCGTTTGATGTTGAGGTTTTCTCGTCCGAGACAGGCAAATGGAAGCGGTTTCTCGTGTCGTGTCCACAGGGGTTTGCGTGCGGTTTCTTTCTGACGTCATCGAGCGTTGAGCATGAAGGGAAGTTGTACTTCATGGGTGGAGGGAGGGTCCTTGTGTACGACCCTTATGACGATGAACGTGTGGCTTCTGTGATTGAACTTCCCCGTGGCTTCGGCGAAGCGTATAGAGGGTGCCTTGGGGTTTCTTGTGGAAGGTTGCAGTTATCTGAGTTCCCTATCTCACCCTCTAATACCTTTGAAGCTTATAGTGGGAGGGTTTGGGAGTTGCAATATGGTGGGAAGGGAGAAGAAAGAAGGTGGGAACTGGTGCATGAGTTTTGTCTCCCTGAGATTATTGGGCCAATGTTTCAAGAGTTGAAAGCCTCGGAGGTTGAGTATGTGAGGGGTTGTAGTAGGATTCTGGCTTTTCATCCTTATGTTAAGGACAATGTGTTTCTGAAGTTTGGTGATAACATCATTTGCTGCAATTTGTTAACTCGTAGGTTTAGGGTTTGCAAATACGGTGGTTTATCCTTGCTTTTTTATCCGGTGATCCCAGTTGTGCTTCCTTGGTGGCCAACTCCGATTCCTTCACCACCCTCATTGGTTGATCATTCCGTTTAGCTTTTTCTATGGATGAGAGAGTGTGTTTGAAACTTTTATATAGATAGAGTTCTGCCATTCTTGTTCATTGAGAGCATTTAAGAAAAGTGCAGCTTTAAATTCACAAAATTCTTGTGTTTCTATGTACATAAAGAACTAGGCATTATTACCATGTTAAATTCCTGGGAAATTGCTTTCTTCTTCAAATGTTCCCTGGTAACTGTTAAATTCTTGTGAATTAGTTTTAGAATAATTATATATTGGTGCAATTTCTTTTCAAAATACCACTACTTAACCACTTCCATTATTAAACTAATATTAAATAATGTAAATAAAAATTTAAATACAATAAAAAAAAACTCAAATCAATCTCTCCACTTAGTAAAGTAGGCCACTACTAACTGTTGTTAGACTCATGCTAATAAAAATAACTCAGATGGCCATCCAATTTTATTGAAGCACGCAAAAATAGAAGGGTTTTGGTTGGGTGAGAAGAGGAACTCTTAAGATCTTAAAATAGGATTTGCCATGACAGCTTAAGATAGAATTGTTGAGATTAGGTTGCAACAAAACCACCACTTCCGAAATCTAAAGATGTTCTATCTGAATCTAACTGATCAATTGTTAAATTGGGCCTCTGTTCCTACAATGTTTGGGCGACAAGTTCTTCCTGCACCCTAATAAAAAAATTTCATAACATAAATGCCCTTATATAACAATTGGATGACACTTCCATCCGGTTGTTAATTTTTTTTTAAATGACAACCGAATAAAAAAAATTGACAACCGGATGACACTCCATCCGGTTGTTATTTTTTTTCAAATGACAACCGGATGAAAGTGTCATCCGGTTGTTAATTTTTTTTCAAATGACAACCAGATGGAGGTGCCATCCGGTTCTCATTTTCAAATCAAAATGATAACCGGATGAAACCCATCCGGTTCTGACCTGTTCATCCGGTAGTCAATTTTTTTCAAATGTCAATTTTTTTAATCTGGAAATTCCTTTGTGAATTGGACATGATTGGTGTAACATCATAACCTTTTGACAAATGGAGAGTGGGATTTAAATGGAGAACTGGTGAACCCAACCCTTGCTATATTCGTTACTGTTTATTTTTTATTAAACTGACATTTATCGAATGCAGTCACTTTTTTTATATGCAGATTCAATATATATTATTTTAATTTTTTTAGGATTGAAGTACTGCAAGTACTCTATCATTTATATATTCCTTTTACCCGATTAAAAAATATATCTTAAAAACATCTTTAGAATAAGCTTAGTTGACATAATCTTTAATTTTAAAAATTTTTACAATCTTAACGTCCACTAAACAATGCAAAGTTTTACATAATTAAAAACTAAAAGTTATAAATTATTATTGTCAATTTAATCAACCGATGTATTTTTATTTATTTAAAGGAATATTTAAATTTTTTATGTCATTTTAGAATGGATTTACAAAAGGTTAATAACGTTTTATATTTTATTAACAGTATCTTTTAACAATTAATCACCTAAATTCTAATAGTGTGTAGAATTTCTAAAATAACTTATATAAAAAATTAATTTAGAATTTGGACGGAGATTTTTATACTAAAAAAATTGCCAAGTATTACATTGTTTTAGAAAAGAAGCAGTGTTGTAAATTTGTTTTATAGTAATAAGTGCATCTTTAAGGCAAACATGTTAGAGTGGGAGTGGAGTATTTTATTTTAAGATATAGTATCTAAATTTTTTCCTTATTAGAATAATAATCTACATGAAAAAAGATGTTTCTTAAATTTTCTTGCAGGAAGTTTCTTATAAATAAATTATATAGCTGATATGATATGATAGTCTCTTAACCTATTTTAATATAAGAAAAGGTACTGAAAGTAGATATACTAAAATGATGACCAGAATTATTCTAAGTCTGATTAGATCAAAAGTCATTATAACAATATGAGCAAGAATTTTCCTTAAGGTAATTAAATAGGAAAATTATAACACATTGGTTATGTCATTTTCATGACCATATGCACTTTTTGCATCACTTTATTAGATTTAACGAAATAGAAAAAGTCAATTAATCAGCCCCACCAGAAGAAAAAAATGTTAGCTATAATAGAGTGACGGTCAATTGTAATAATTGAAAGACAATGAGTTGTAGCAAACAAAAGGGTTTACGTGGATCTTGCACTAAAATCTGATTCTTTTTCCGTTACATAAGATTGGTAACTAAAATTATCCAAAGGAATATGCTAAAATAAACATAATAATTAATTTTTTAATCTCAAGTCGGTTTAGATAATATTATTAAAAATTATTTTAAAAAATTTAAATTTTCTTTACAATTTTGTTTTTAAAATTTTTTTGGAATTATTTCTTTATTTTTTTTATATATGTCAATATTTTCATTAATTTATTAAGATGACATTATTAAAATTAATTACTATATTTAAATTGTTATCTGTTTTAAAATTAAGAGATCTATCAATATTGTTTGAACTAATAAATACTTTTTTTTAAATTCCACTTTATTAGTTCTGTTATATAATAAGTTATTTTATATTTTTTTTCAAAAACATTAAATATATTTTTCGGCAATATTTCCTCTGAAAAGGTTAAAAGAAAAAGCGAGGAAAATCATAACATAACATTCTATCAGTCGGCAAGTTTTTGGGGAATGATATGACATAAGCAACAGAAAAATAGTGAAAAGAATGTGAATATCAGATTGGATACTTTAAAATAGATATTTCTTCATAATTGTAATAATTTATACACATATTGATTTTGGTGACATATGGTAATTAATTTAATGTCTGAACTAAGAGTGTAATTGACTTTATAAAGTTGATCCATATCTAATAATAACTTATTTTGAATCTTAATGTAGGTCTAAAAAGTTTATAAATATAGTTTAATCTTTCAGGAATTGTATACTCAATTTTTCCCTTATTTATTAAACACTTATAAAATATCTTTAGTTCGTACTAATTTTATCATAGAAGAATTCTTTCGATAATCATAAAGTTCAATAACCATTTTAAACAGAATTCAGCTGAATCGAAGTTCAATTTCTTCAAAACCTCAGTTTCAAAGAATCACATTCGACAAGATGTAGATGGATAAATACAAACACATATATTTACATTTAACAAAATGTAGATGGATAAATACAAACACATGTTTCTTTCTTTGTACATAAATGCATGTGAAGTAATCAAATATTAATCACACATTTTTTTCTTTCTTTCTGAAAGGAATGATTACACACAATTCAATCTCTTTCTCTCTAGTTCTCTTTCTATATCATATATTAGAATTTATCTAAAACCATAAAATCAACTAGTCTTAACAATTTTCTTACCGCTACTATTCATCATCATCATCATCTTCTTCTTCTTCTGATACTGCTACTGGTGCAGAGTTAATTAAGCCCTGAAATGAAAGTAACTCCAGTGGAGGGAATCCAAGAGTTTCCAGCAATAAAAGTAGCAACGGTGAATTTCTCAGCCTCTTGCGGCTGAAGAACATGAAATCCCTGCCACTGCACCCTCCTTGCAGTTCCAGCACCAGCTCCTTCATTACCGTACTCAGCGAAATACAAACTCTTCAACACAGAACTTCCATACCCAGGCCACTCTACCCACCCTCTCGCAGCAATCGCATCGTCGATTCTACTCTCCATCACCACCGATCTCGAATACTCCTTCCAGGGTCTCCCCAGAAACGAACTATACGAGTGCTTCACAGAGGAAAACTCTGAGGTGGGCGATATGCTGCACTTGTGAACGGAGAAGCCGGTGTTCTGGCCGGGGTCGCTTCGGCCGTTGGCCAGAATGGCGTTGTAGCTGGAGCCGCGGGGGCGGCGGAGGAGGAGGTTGCAGCGCTGGAAGACGGCGACGGCGTTGCCGAAGATGAAGTCGATCGTGCCGTAAATGTCGCATTCTGCGTAGAACTGGCGGAGGGCGTGGGCGTAGAGGGTGTCTTGGTACCCTGCTATGCTGCACCGGTAGAGGACGGAACGGTCGGAGGCCAAGTTCAGGGCCACCGCTTGCTCGCCTTGTGGGCCGGCGTTGTTCTGGAATCCGATGTCTCGTGCGATGAAGCCATCGCCGGTGATCGCTGCGAGTGGTGGCAACGTTGGTGTTACTCAGTTCTTAGTGGTCAACAACATTATTTAGAAGACTCTTAATCATTCATTATTTGAGTCTTCTTTTTAATTTGTGTACTTACAATAAGGTTTATAATCTTTGGGATAATCTTAAGCATACATTTGTTATTGTTACATCGTATTTATCCAGATTGAGTACGAACATTATTTATGTCGATCGGAAGCAGTTAGAGATGTTCATGGCATATAAATTCTTATGCACTTTTTCTACTCCATTCTCTATTATTAAATGATCATGCATATGAAAAAATGTTCATGCAAATCGGAAAAGTCTATTTGTGAGTGATTGACTTAAGTATAGAGCATCGATGGTATCGTTTGAAGTTTACTATTGATGAAGGTGTTGGCATCATCCTAATGAATTCAGACCAGTGAAACGGATAATTCATCTATTTCCTAGGCCCTATGCTGTCACTAATCATTCTATATTATGACTCCTACACTTTAAGATTCTTGTTAAGAATTTTAAAAAATATACACTGCAGTTATAGTTTTAAGGTTGTTGGACATTAAAAGTATATTATATTTATATGATTTTTTTTCAGAAGTGTTATGAGAGTATTATGTGTATATAAATTCCATATTTATGGTAAATAATTGGAGCAAATTTACAACCAAATCTTAGCATCAAAATTACTTGCCTACTTTACAGATGACACAGTTATATGCAGAGAAAAGCACACTACGAGGTAATTAGTTGTCTACAGCTCTAAGCACTACAAAATCATCCATCTATTTTGTAACAAAGGTTTCTAAAATTGCATATTATGATATTAAATTAGAGTTTAATTTAAGTTAACACTTATAGTCTATAATATTTTAGTTTTTCTCTTTTATATTTCTTTATTTTATAGGTGTGAACATGGTTGTGCCCATCATTTTCTAATTATTATATGTCATAGTCATTTTCTTAATTACAAATCAATAATATATATTACAAGATATAATAGACCACGGCAAAAAGTAGTATGGGGGAGCCCAAAGTCAATTTTTAAGGATAAGTTTGATGTTATAAATTTAGTACCAACTAATTGGTAATGTCTCCTTCTATGATGAATTTCCCATTCAGTCATAAAGTTACTATGTTTTTTTGAGATTTTAAGAATTATATACGAGGGAAGTGAGAGTTAAAAGAGAGGAAATGGATAAAGAGAACTCACTAAATGTGGCTGAGTCAGGTAAGGTAGCCCCCTTGGCAACACTGTCATCTCCAACAATAAGAGTAGAGTATTTTCCATCTCCAATCAAGGTGATACCATCCTTGCTGCTCCGAATCTTCTCTTTATAAATCCCTTTCTTAACATAAATCACAAACCGTTTCCCTGATGCTGCCTTAATGGCGTCAGAAACTGTCTTGTAGTTTCCTGAACCATCTTGTGCAACTACTGCATTTGCTTTTATGGTGCCTCCTTGAAGCAGCTTACGTCCTTTGGCTGATACCCACTTAGGAAATTCCTGTTCCTCTCCATTGGTGCCAGCTTTGTGGCTAGCTTTTGTGCTCATATGGTTAACAAGAGCTAATGAGTTGCTTCCCAGTTGAGAAAGATAGTCCATCTTGTTGGACATCCTCTGCATAAGGGCACCTGCAGAGAGTAGTGTGGTGTGTGCATGTGCATAGTCTTTACAAGATTGTTGGAAAGTTAGGGAAGCACTTAGCCATGTTTGGATGTCATTTTTGTTTCTTGTAGGGGATTTCAGTGCCATCAGGGATTGGTCTAACCTTTTCAGTGACATGCTCAGTAGCTCTTCACAGTAATCTGTGTGTATGATCACAGTGCAGAATTAAAAGGACATAACACAATTCATTTCCATCTATCAATATTCACATGAATATACCTATGTGTGTGTGTGTGAGTTATGTTGTAAAATAGAACAATTCCTAAATAATGCATGAAATGGAGAATTTTCAGTATTGTTTGTGTTCATGAATATGGTCTTAAATGGTCACAATTGTGGTCACAGATTTTCAAATCACCACAACCACAATATTAATCACACTTTTTCATAAAAATTACGATAAAACTAATAGATTTATGTCCATATTGAACGTGAATGGTAACAAAAATGAGTTTAACCAAATACAATTTTCTTGTTACCATAAATTTAGAAAATGCACGACATTAAATTGCTCTCAAATTCGTAAAAACTGTTTTCCTAGATCAAAATATATGAAAAGATGTTAGTTACCTGCAACAACAGAATGGGCTACATGAGCATCATCAGCCTTGAATTCTGCAAAATATGAACTTGGCAAGTTGGTTTCTAATATGGTTTTGTTGACAAGAGCCAAAATGTTATCAACAGTGTGATTGGATGAACCAAATGGCATCAAGGTTTTATCACATAGATTGGGATATCTAGTAAGACTGCATTCATTATGAGCATCAGAAATGGTGACCCACGACAGTGCACTTCCTAATACTAAAAGGGTTACCACCAATTGTTGTGTTCTCAGTCCCAGATGAAGAAAAAGACAACAATGGCTCATTTTATCCATAATCCTGATTAAAGAATGCCCCTTGTTTGATACATTTGAAAGAAAGGGGTTATCTATTTATAGTGAGAAAATGGAAGGGTAGAACTATAGTAACTTGTCATAATTTCACATTAAATAAATAAAGGTTTTGCATGAAATTCTGTAAGATAATCACAAATAACTTATATAATAATGATTTAATTCAATTTATCCGTATATTTAATTGAAACATAATGTAAAAGTTTTCTAGTCATTCAATCATCGTATACCTAAGGATTGTTAATTATATTTAGAATGAGTGTTAATTATATAAATTTTATGTTGATATTGCATTAGAACTAATCTTGTTATGATTATATATTAACATTTTCTTGGTTTTTCCAATAGAATTTATAATGTTAAATGGCATGGCATATGCCCAGTAGCATGGTTTTAGTTTGGTTGTCTAATAGGCTTGTCAATTGTTGTGGTCTATTCGACCTAAATAGTAAGAGGTTGGCCTAATGCAGCCTGTAATTAGTTAGTTAAGGAGTATTAGAAATCATTTATTCAAAGATGTGAAAATGATAGTTCTTTTTGGAACAAAGGTTTTCAAAATGTTGATAAAAATTAATAAATAGTTATTTATATAACAATATTATTTATCCACTATTTAGCCAATCATTCAAACGAATTATTAAAAGTGTTACTTTAATTTATATTTCATTCATTTTATAATTAATTTTAAAGTATTAAATATTTATTTTAAAATAATATAAAGCGAGCTTTACGAAAATATGTAATAAAAACATGCGAAGTTAATTTCTTACAATTCTTTCTTTTTGTACGCCAAATTCTACAATAAAATTTTGTAATGCATAGCTATCTGTTATGAAGATACAAAGCAATATTATATTGACGCCAGATAACACAGGAAAATTTCTTTAATAAGGTTTGAAATGTATTTTTTGATGTACAAGTAAACAAATTCTTCATGTGTATTTCAAATACACATAACTTATAATTGTATTTTGTAATTTAAATTTATATTTCAAATTGTTAATAAGCGAAAAACCTCACTATCTGACTTGATAACCCACACACATAACACAATGCGAATTGCTTTTTATCTATAAAATAAGCCATTTAAAAGCTTCATAGCAAAGAAAATGACATATCTTTATGTTGTCCATTCCATTGCTTTCCCTCTGCCACTTTTAATAGCTAAGGGACCCTCATAATCCACTTTTCATCAATGTACATATACGAGTGTATAGCTGTCGGTGTATGCTTCTCATTTTGCTCAAACACTGCTACGTACCTCCAGTACTGTATGGAACAAAGAAGGGACACAATAATACTACAACTTCGCTTTTAAGATAATGTTCTATATATGCATACATATAATGAATAACACAAAAAATGGGAAAATGAGTAGATGAGATCAGGTTTGTGGGGTTTCTATGCTTCAAAATTTAGTATATAGTAACAAATACAAATATTCAATGTTATTGCATAAAAATAAACATCACATATAATGATAGATGAGAAAGTATCATCCCAAATTTGTGTTTAGAAATTATTTTAACATTAGGTTCAAATTCGTGTTTAGATAATATTGTTGGGATTAATCATATTTAAGAAATTATGTATTTTAAAATTTCAAGTTATATTATAGTTTTATTTTTAGAAGACATCTCAAAAAAATTTAAAAAGTAATATGTATTTAAATTGTTTTTATTTTTCACTCTTAATCAATGTATAATTATTAAGTGTATAGAATAAGTCCTTTAGTTGAATTCTAATATAAAGAACAACGAGAGAGTTAAGAGAATAATATATATTCAAATTATCTTTAATCTTGATTTTTATGTGATATAAGACTATTAAGCATAAAAAAAAAATAGTTCATAATTAAGGTCTAAGGATTTATCTTTAAAATTACTATTTATAACAGAACTAATTTTAATCTATCCAATAATTCAATTATAATAATATATTATTTTGATTCTATATATAAACAACTAAATAACATCTCTTCAATTTTTTATATTAAAAAATTTATTTTAAAATTTTAAATAACATAATTTTTTTTTGCAATTCTACCCTTATTTCTATTTTTGTTATGTATTGGAAAATTATTTAAATATTAAATGTAGAAAAAAAATAAAAGAATATAATAGTTAATTTATTTTAAAATGTATTAAATGTAGAAAAATCAAATATTTTCCTTAATTTTAATTAAAAAATTAAAAATCTATTATATAAAAATAGAGAAGAGGAACTAATAAATAATTCTCAAATCATTAAAACTTTCATATATAATAACTTCTTAATATATATATATATATATATATATATTATCAAATAATTTGCAAATATATATAAAATCTATAATCAAAACTTTCCTATATGATTTATATTATTATTATTATTATTATTATTATTATAATTATTACTCATAATAATTATTATTCTTATTGTTATTATCATAGTTACTTTTATTATTATTATTATTATCATAATAATTATTATTGTTATTATTTTTATCAAATTATTTCACCCACATATTAAATCCGTTGATAATTATTCATGAATACATTAATAATTAATTTACTGACAAATAATTAATAATTTATATAACATCTAATATAAAAATTATAATCTAACTTAAGTAGTATTTCTTTTCATACTCTATCTTCATGATTATACATTTTATTACTTTTTTCATCTCACCTCTTCTACTACTACTTCTCCTATACTACAAAACCATCAAATGTATTTCTTCCCTAATAAAGACCAATTAAGAAACACCAATCCCCATATTTTTTTTTTAGTTGATTTGATAACACCTTTAATATGATTTTATGTATTATTCGAAACAATAATAATATAAATATTTAGATACAAGTAGTCCAACTAGTCTATTTATTTTAATATTTATTTTATTTAGTGTTAAGTAGACACTAGTCTAATGCTAATATAAATATTTTTATTTACTAAAACAGTTAAAAATACTATCAACTTAGGGTTGGTTAAACCTACTCTATTAACCTGCAACATTAAACGAATTATATCTAACTTTGACTTAAAATTATTTAACCCGAATCTATCAAGCAACTAAATCATTTAAAAGTAATTTTACATTTTTTAACTTCTTTTAAATTAACTTTTTACATCACTCTGATAGCAACACAATTTAACTAGCACTAATATTTAGAAAGTAATTTAATATTTATTTATAATAATTTTAATAATGTAATTCTTAAAATTGATTGTGTAAAATTACTCAGGGTACTTGTTTCCTTCCTTAGTAATATTTATATAAAGAATATAAACAATAATATGGATATTATTATTTGTTCCATTTTATAATACACATTATAAGCGCCCAAGATTCATTATATATATATATATATATATTATGTAGAGTGTTTATAATAATTGCTTAAATTTTTAAATTCTTTATATTAAAAAGTTAAAGTGGGTTGAACCTTTTTTTTTTAATGTTTAGCTGGAGAGTCTTAACATATAATATTATTTATATATTTAGCAAATTATTGATATTATTGCATTTAACCTTATTCGATTAAACATTTGGAGTTTTTATGTTCTATTTTAGTATCGTCATTCTATGTATAAATGTACTTTGTATCTCTAGTCAACAACACAATAAAAAAGTTACACGACTGAATAACCAATATAAAATAATTATTAAATATTTCATTAAAATTTAAATGTAAATAGTTGTTCTAACTGTATTATATAAAATATTTATGAATTTTATCTATGGATATTTTTATCATACATATTTTTTTTTATTTTTTATTTATGTACAGAGTTTAAATTTAAAATGTCTACCTTCAATTTCACTCACATCAATTCTGTGGGTAAAATCATGATAAAATGAAAGAAACGATTTTGATATATAAGTTGTAACCCAACAATCCATTCGCGAACTAACAAAATTAAATTCTTGCATTGACTATTCTCTGCGACCATCTTTATCTTATCTATATCCTAAGCACAAATTTAGTATACTGACCAATGTTCATACGATTCAAAATCAATAATTAATAATTGCTTCTATTTTAAATTTAATAACTTAAATATGCTTATATTTAGAGATTGTTATAACGTATATTAAATGATTGTTTAAAATAGTCGATTATTTTTCGACCATTAACTAGCTTTGCGGTTCGTTTATTGCAATGAATGTTTTCCTTTTACTGTATATGGGGTCTGCTTTGTCTCGTGGAATGTATAATCTTTCTAGTTTTATAGTTAGATCTGACATTAATTGCATTGTTTAAAATTGGACAACCTATTATAAAATATATTTTTTATGATAAAAAGGGGGAAATGGTTTTGTTAATTGCAATCACTTATAACGACTTATAATTGTTGAAGATTGAAGTGTAAAGGAATCAAATCATTTTTCTGTACAATTGGCAATTTTGTCAATTTGATCAAATTGATCTATTGAAGAATGAATTCAATAAATGTTTTGCTTACAAATATGAGTACGGGCCAAATTTTCTTACTTGACGTGGCCAAATAACGTAGTTTTCCAAAGATAAAAGCGAAATATGAACAACCTCATATAAAATATAAGCTATTATATTTTAAGATAATAAATATGTGAATTTTTTACTATTTATTGTTCATCTTATTTATTTTTATTTAATATAAAATTTTAACTCACTTGAAAAAAAAATTTCTATCATGTATAGCATGTCGTGCTATTAATTAATTAAAAATGTTAATTTTGACTTTATATACATACCAATTGAAAAGTTAAATCCTACTAACTTCTGAACTCTTAAGAGGGTTGAAGCATTTTTTGTATTTTTTATTAATTTATTTTTTTCCTGATAAAAGAAAAGTAGTGAAAACTTATAACGGGGATTTTTTTTTTCAAAATAAAAAAAAGAACTAACAAATAACTCATTTCATGTTTCTATCCACTAATTTGTATCAAATTATAAGTTGTTTTTGGGTACATTATATTTATCTTTAAATTGTTCTTTTAATTATTTGAAGTTTTTTCTTATTATTTCTTTTACCTTATTTATGCGAATAATCAAAGGTAAAAATATGATACTTTTACCATTGCTCTTAAAACTTTTCGTTTTGAATTGTAATTTCGAGTAAAATGTTTGCAATTAAAAACTGTTATTTAAAATACTTTGCGTCATAATACGATTAGTATGATCACAATTACAAATAGAAATTAAGAATAAAATAATTATTAAAATTAGTATATAATCATTAATAATATAAGAGAATTCCACATCAAGCTATCATTTACACAAAAATATACATATAACATTAACATTAAATTTAGACTGAAAAACTAAAATATTTAATTTTATGATAATCTATCCCTAATATAAATATCATCTAAGAGTCTCATGTAACAAAATAATTTCTTACACATCTCATTTAACATAAGTGAATTTAGTCTCAATTTAATATTAAAAGTCTTCATCATTTTACCACATGATATCTTTTTTTATTTGACTTAACAATATATTGAAATTTGGATATTTTATCAAATCTCTTACCTTAATACTTACATCACACATCAATAATTTAATAATGTCTCTCTTTATTGTTAGTAGTATAAATACATATTCATTATAATATACTATTATATACTTACAACATCATTCATATATATATATTAAATTCATCAATCATGTTTTTAATACACGTGCATTTTTATAACATTAACATTACTCTGGTTATCACTTACAACATTAATTATAAAATATTTATATTTTTACAATTTTTCATGTCATCAGAAACATAACATTCATATATATATATATATATATATATTACATTTATTTGGAATTCCAAACCATGTAACTTGTGACTGTAATAGCATATATATAATATGTCTGTGTGGATGAACTAATCTAAAAATGTATACAGATATACATACATATGTGTGGAAAGCATATTAATGCTAAGTAGTGGTCACAGATATATTGATTAATTTGGTTAATAAATTAAAAAGGAGGCGTTTACATGTGAAAAGGATCCGAAAGCATGACCTTATATTCCCATTTAAGAACAAAATCATTGAGCATGCTCGTTGTTGGCAACTACAGAAAGTGATCCAAAAAAAGTGCAACTGATAATTAAAAGAGGGTGTTAGTGGGATATCCTCCATTAGTAACTTGTGGTAGGATACCTCACTAGGTGTGCTCGTAGGGCCAAAAGGACTCTCCTCCACTAGAACACCAACACACTACGAATTTTATAACAAAATAAATAGAATTTGTGAGGCTTGAAAAATTACTCTTCATCTTCTTTATTTATATACACTAATAATTTTATTTTATTTTAAATAATGATAGTAAAATTATATACTTTATCTTTAACATAATAATCCAAACGCATAGTTATTACAAAAGCTCAAAACTTAAACATATTCATATATGTTAAAAGATGAAAATTAAAATGTTTTAAAAACGTGCATAAAGAGCTTCTTTATTATTATTGAAAAGTCTATTTTACATTTATATTTATTAGATGGATCCTTATAATTCAGTTATAACTTAGTTTATTTCGTCTATATTATGAGATAATTGATGTAATTTATAATAAACTTTTCTTCTCTTATATTTTTATAATTGTTTTACTGGGTATCAAACAGGGACCTTAATTTTGATTAAACGCTCGTTACTAGATTAAAAACTATAGTCTTTAGTTAAGACGTAATTCTTTCTATAGTGCTCCGATATATCAATAGTTTCACATTGCGTAAGAGTTGAGACTAACGTCTATTTAAATATATCTTTTTTCTTTAATCCACCGAAATGTTTTTAAAGACAAAACCGTCATGGAGTTCTGAGTTTCAAAATAGATAACACCTCGAATGCGTAATGATTGACCCTTAACTCTAATTATGCTTAATTTAACACTAACATATGGTTAAGCTTATTGTGATGTATCTTTGCACAATAATATAAATATATTTTGGTAAGTTAAAAATATAAAATTACTTAATTTATAATTTCATTTTTAATATATTAGTTTTGATGGTATAATTATAATGTTGAATGATTGTAACTTAATTTTTTTAATATATCGTAATGAATTTATATTCAGAACAAAATAACAAAATAATTGAAAATGTTTAATATCTTAAAATTAACTATTAAAATATATTGAAAATAATTATTTCTTGTTTTTTTATTTCCTATCTTTACACAATATAAATTATATTTTTATTTTTGTTAATATCGTTGTGAAGACCTTTTTGCTATTATCTAGATGCATTATAACTTAATAACAATTATAACTTTTGACTGTGATAAATTGCACACACACATAATTAACTTATGAACCCTATATAGCATAAATGTTGAAAAATTCAACACTATCGATATGATTCCATTTAAGGTGGCACAAAAAATAATTATAAATGCAATAATGTCTTTATTTGTAAAACTGTTTCCCTTTTTTTTTTGTCTAATTTATTTCTTAGTTGTTATGACTTGTTCAATTATTTAGAATTCACATCTGTTTGATGTTTACTTCTGATTTGCTACATGGATATATAAGTCTATTTATGGTCCCATTTTCTCCTGTAGCATTTATATTTTATGTAGTAATACTACAAACACACTTCCATCCTCTTAAATCCTTTATTTGTTCGTACAAATTATACATCAAACAACAACTAAATTTTACTATACTTGTGGCCAAAGGCTTTGATGACTCTTATCTTTTTGTCTGCTTTGGGTTGAAATAATCACTATCACCGTAATCTAATTAATTTTGATTTCACAATCTTACATTAGAAAAAATAAGTAAAATAGAATAATATTATATAAAAATATTCATAAAGATATTATCTTAAAATTTTAGATTAAAGATAATGGCATAATATTTTACATCGTGGTATTATACCTTTTGTGTTGAATTTTTTCTATATTCTATTTGAAAGAATCCAATAGAAAGTTATATATACTATTTCAATATTTTTTTTAAAGTTAAATATGATTTTATAGTTTTTATATATAAAAGAGGACTTGTAGTTTTCTCTTTTAATTTATCCTTAATATTATCCTTTTTGCTGTTAACACTTGATATATGGATGACGACTTTAACAAGTCAGCACCAGTCACGTGTACTTCTTAAACATGATGTTCTAGTCACCTTTTATTTTATTTAAAAATAATGAGAACGTGCCTAGGTTTCCAAATTCTTAATCTTCCTCAATTTCCCATCCTAAATTCTTGGTGGCGGTGACTCAAATGCTATACCATTCTCTGTGTAGTCAAGAGTGTGCATAAGTCATATTGTTAGCATCAAAATGGTGATCATAGTTTTCTTCATAAGCTCTTAAAAAAAAAAAATAACTTCTACATAAATCATTAGTTTATGCATAGAAGTTTTAAAAGCTATACAACCGAGCCGTTTATACATAAAATGATTTAAACTTATGGAGTAAGTTTTTTTCTCCTATAAGAAGTTAATGATGAACTATGGCCAGAGTTAAAGCTTGTATAAATTACCTCAAGATGAAAATACTCTTTTTCTCCCCTGGAATCTTATGAAGAAATTTGTGAACACATATTTCAAGTGAACTATTCAATTATCTAAATCTTAACCGACTAATAACCTTTCACAACCATTAGACGTAAATATTTGACGATCACAGAAAATTTATCTAAGACAAATGATTGAACAACAACCAGTTGTGAGAGGTTTCGATTACTCTTAATTTACACTAAAGGTTGGGAAACATGAGTATCTATAAAATATTTTTTGTACTGTCGAAGATATGTTGGAACTTTGTGATGCAGAATTGTCATCTCACAAGCTTCGAGAATAAGTGGCCCAAAAGTGTACGTGTAAGTATTAGCTAGTATGAAGGTAGAAACCTACAAAATTTGTTGGCTTAATTGCAGAACTTTGTTGTTTTGTTTGGTGCACTTTTGAGCATGATCATAAGGGGGGATAATTGCCTGTGTAGTGTTTCATGTCAATTATTGGCTTTGTGTTTTTCTTCATTCGGTTGCCTTTTTACATCAATCCAGAAATCTCTTTACAACACCATTTAATTTAAGGATTTCACATCACATAGATGGTGGGCCATTGCACTTTGTACTATATTGTGTTAATTACAATATATGTTAGAGTTATAATTAAACATTATATATTAATTGCAACTTGTGGAAACTACATTACACGGACGCGTTCTGTAAAATAGTTGAGTTACATTTAGATTTAAATATGTTTTGAATTATGTAAATGTAGTTCCGTTTAATTTTACTTTCTTGATATTTTTATTAGGTTTAAATCCCATGTATTTAATGTTTTTCAAAATAGTTTTAATTATTGTTTATTTTTAAGATGAAATACATTTAAACATATCATATGAGTTGTACAAGGAATCTATTTAAGTAACTAGATATGTATATCGAGGGAAATATGAGAAAACCACAATATTCCGTAAAAAATAGTAGATAAAATAGAGATAGACTTATTAGATACAAAGTTAAACTATTATAATTTGTTGATCACTATATCTCATTAAGTCAATTATCTGAGGTCTACCATTATTTTTTTTTTCTATTTTTCAAAACACAAAAGTTGTAGGTAAAAATATTACTAATATTTTTATTAAAAATATTATTATCATTATTATTATTAATATTATTGTTATTATAAATATTATTATTAGTATGATTATTATTATTATTACTATTATTATTATTATAAATATTATTATTATTATTATTATTATTATGAGTTATTATTATTTTATTTATATTATTATTAATATGTTAAATATTACTAATGAAATAAATATGCTGTTAATTTGGTGGATAATTATTAGATATAATCTATCGATAAATTGATCATTAATCAGTACTAAACTATGAATATTTTAATGATTTTTTTATAGATAATTATTGACAAATTAAATTTGTTGATAAATTTGTCATTCTAAAATTTTCGATAATTATCTGGCGGTACGTTACTTTGTTTTTATAACAGGAGTGTGTTTGTTCATTCTTATTTTTTAAAGTTATTTTTCAATAAAATACTCAGTTTCCTGTTTTAAAATGTAAATTTGATTTTCTTTTTAAACAGGTAAATTTTTAAAAATTGTTTATTCTAGAAACGGTTACTTTTAAGTTTAATCATCTCATATATATATATATATCTATGCGTTTTTAGTCTTTTATTTTCATTTTTTTATGAACGAATGCATTTCATATTAACGAATAAAACAAAAAAGAGCATGAATAGTCTCCAAAAAATTGATCATAAATATAAATCAGCTGAAGCGTTGGCATTTGAAGGTATATTCATGATTGATGAAAAGAAAGGATTTAGGAGTACAAGCCTAGGTGTGCTGGTACCCCAGTACCATTGATCCATGTCCCTTGCAAGAAAGCCTCAACCGTGTACCTAGTAGCCTCATCCCTGTCAATGACCTTGCGGTTAGGCCAGTTCACCCTAGCGGTGGTGCTGGAACCTCCTCCATTGTTGTTGAACTCACCGTAGTACAGTGTGTTCAGTGCAAAGTCCCCTTCCCAAGGAAGCCACCCATCGGGGTGAATCAAGTCATCGATTTGAGTCTCCATGATGATGGTTCTTGAGTACTCCTTCCAGGGCCTTCCGAGGTAGTTCCTCACTGTGTCCTTCACTGCCACCAAGTCATCAGCAGCCTTGATCACACACTTCTGAAGAACGAAGCCAGTGTTCTCTTGCTTGTCGAGTCTCCCTTGTGCGGTCACAATGTTCTGCTGGTTTTCAAGGGGCTTCTTCACCACCATGGTGCAGTTCTGGAACACTGCTGATGCGTCCCCGAAGATGAAGTCGATGGTGCCGGTGATTGTGCAGTCGCGGTAGAACTGTCTGTGGGTTTGGGCGTAGAGAGTGTCTTGGTAACCGTCAAAGACGCAGTTGTAAAACATTGCTTGATCGGCTTGCACTCTTGCAGCCACTGCTTGATGCTTCTCTGCTCCAGCAGTGTTTCTGAACTGCATTTCCTTGGCCATGAATCCATCTCCAAGTACCACTGCAATGTTCATGTCAAAATGGTGTTTAGAATTACACCCTTCAATGTTCATGTCATAGAACTGCTCTTATTTTTAAATAAAATGTCTCAATAACATTTTTCATCCATGCAAAATTGTGTTGGTTGAGGAGAGATGTTGGACTTACCAAATGATGCAGTTTGGAAAGTTCTGACTCCATCGACGAAATTTTTGTTGCCAGTGATGATACTCTTGTCACCTCCGTCACCATACATGGTTAGGTTTGTCAATTGCTTTGTCACTGTCACGGTCTCATCGTAAATTCCAGCTTTAACATAAACCACGTACCTGCCATGCATTGAAAGTAAATGCTTTGCATGAGCATCCATAGATAACAAATATTACCTTAAAATAATCGAAAGAGAAAAAAGATTGGTACCTTCCCTCGTACGGTGTTTGGATGGCAGCCAAGGCTTCAGAGATGGTTTTGAAGTCTCCGCTGCCATCTTGTGCGACGGTGACATTGGGGGTGGGTTTCTCAGCTGATCCCAAGAAATCAGAAGGACCAGCCCAAGCCGGGGTAGGCACTTCTGGAAGGGGACCATCCATGGGAGGCATTGAGACCGGAGCCCCACGAGGAGAGGAACCAGGGGCAAGGGCAGAACCTGCAGGGGCAACACCAGGAGCAGAAGCAGAAGGAGAAGAAGGGGCAGGTGCATCACCACCATTGGGGGTTTCCCATGGAAGGTGAATGTCCCCAGCTCCTTGGAAGATCGAAAAGAACGAAGAAAACTGCGACATAACGGCAAGGGAATTGCTCACAAGCTCCCTTGACTCGGCGAACAGCTTCTCGAACTCGGTCTTCAACTTTCCTTCGGGGATCCCGTCGATGCAGGTTTGCTGGTAACTCATAACCGCGCTGAGCCAGTTGTTGATTTCCGCAGCTTTTGTGGAGAGAACTTTGGCATCGGTATCTCCGACCTCGGCGATGGAACGTTTGAGCTCTTCCTTGGCTTCATCAAACATCTCCTTGCAATCACTGTACGCGCCTTTCTCCTCAGCGGAGGCGAAGTCGAGGTTCGCGGTGGCGTTGAAGGCTTTGTTCACCTCGTTCTCGGCCAAGATCATGGACACCATGATCAAGTCCTTGGGCTGCGACAGCTTGGGGTCCTTCTTCAGAGCCTCGCCGAGGGTTGCCTTGCATTTCTCCTTGTACTCGGCTGAGCTGCAGATCATTTCCACGAGCCTGGAGTTTTGGTCGACGTGTGGCGTGGCGGAGGCTCCTGGCATGGGGGTTCCGGTTTTTTTGGAGGGACCGGTTCTCTGCACGACGACGAATGTGGCGGCGCCAACTACGCATGCAAGAAGAACGGCGGAAACGACGCTGATGAGGATCTTCTTCCTCATTCTGAGTTTGTTCTCATTTCTGCGGCGCTCGGTGATGAGTTCGAAATCCTGGAAGGCCATTGCGGTTGAGAGGGTAGTTGGTGTCTAAGGCAGAGGGTGACTCTGCCCTAGACTCAAGGTACAGTGGATATGGCGAAAGGGAAAAGGGAACCGTTGGGGAGTTGCTGCTGTGGAGCAGGTTTATTGTGCGGCTCTTTACCCTCTGCTTTTCCTGCTTCAGCTTTCCGGAATTTATATACTCTTCCTGCATGCATGCACGTGTGGACCAGAGATTTTTCTGCTCTATTTTCGGAAGTTCCTCATAGGGTTCATCGATTAATGCGGTGATGAGTGGTACGAATTAGTCTCTTCTGTTGCCAACTTCTACGCTTTCGCAACAGGTTTGCATGAACCAGGTTCCACCATGGAGACTGCCAAAAATAGAACAACGTACATGGTAACAAGACAAGGAAAAATTAATAGATTAACACCAAATAACACATAGCAAAAGAAAATAAATTTATTGACATTTTCTTATGTTTTACAATATTTGTAATTTTGTTCCCTATTTTTTTTTTTTTGCAGTTTTATTAATTTTTCTGTAATTTTAGTCCTTTGAATTTCAATAATTCATAATTTTGGCTTTTAAATTACTTTTTATATATAATTTTCATCCTTTTAAATATTCATAATTTGATATATTTTCAATTTTAAAAAATCAATTGAATTATTATCGAATTACCTTTTATATCGATACAAATAATTCAGCATGCAAGAATTAAAAATGGGTAAAATTTTGATAAACAAAATTGCGGATAATTAAAATTATAGTAAAAAGAAAATTCGAAACCAAAAGTTTAAATTTTATAAAATATAAGAATCAAAATTAAAATAAAGTCGAGATATTACAGATGCATGTGATGAGAAGAAAAACATAATAAAAAATTATAAATACTGATTAAGTGTAAAAAAAGGCGCGGTTTATAATGAATAATATGTAATAATTATGTTAGTTTGGGCATTTTACTTCATTCTTCTTCCCAATATAGTAATTTTAAAGTATAAGGTTTGGAATAATGCTTATTGATTAAAATAATCTATGGTTGATGCTGTAATAACTTTATAATTTACTTAACGTACCGTCCTAATTTTAATTATTAGGGTTTTATTACAGTGTCTCAAACATGTTTTATTTTTTATCTTACGAAGAATAATATATTATTATAAATGAAGCATTTGGATGGTCCAATTCTTTTATACAACTCAAACTATTTACATTGTATGCATTTTAAAATAGTGATGCCCCATGTTAAGATGGAAAAATTAGATCAATCAGGATTCAGACTAACCAAACGAATTAGTGGTTTTGTTTGTAGATTTAAGAAGAGAAAATGATGTTTGATATAAAAGGTCTCTATATTGCATAATTAGTGGAGATTCAAACTCCTTGAAAAATAGAAAGGAATAACATTTCACTATCTTCCCCAAACTCGAACGAATGATTTTTCGATTAAGTAGCTAACGTGGGGTATTATGGGTCCTGAAAATTGGGCCTTAAGTAAGTTCACTATGGAGGCTTTTGGTTCCTACACCCCATCATTATCACCCACACCTCCATACTAACCATTAAAAGACTGAGTCTCCAATGAAACTGACAATTATAGTCTTCACTGAAACAGACTCTGTATGGAGCCCAGGATGTGCCCCCTTTGTTGTATCCAGCTGTGCAGAAAAGGAATGGGGTGACCAATCTAGAGCGCGGTGTGAGGAAGAATTTGGTTTTAGTTGGATTGGAAGCATCTAATATGGGATTTTGGCTATGAAACTATCAAAGGAAACAGAAACAACTCTTTCTACAAAGCACTTAAACAATGGAAAAGGCATTTGGAAGAAAAAAAATAAAAAAAAACCCTTCTAAATATAATGAACGAGAAGCAATAAGAGGACTATTCTAGCAAAACATGGGGTAATGTAATCCATAATGCCTTGAGTAACGTGTTGAAAATTTTAGTATCTTTAAATATAAAAAATATAATATATATAAAATTATATATATATATATATATATATATATATATATATATATATTGTTTATATTATTTATAGAAGACTTTATTTTGATATGAGAAATAACGTATGTATATTGTTATCGTGAAATGCGGCGAAGATAGAGAGTATTTAATATTTTCAGTTTAATTTGAAGTCACTTTCTAAATTACTATAAATTACTAATAGACCAAGATAATATAACAATAATATAAATAAAGAAGAATTTTGAAAGATAAGTATAAAAAATAAATATATATGAACATTTAATGCTATATATAAGAAATAATTAAGTGAACTCTACTTCTCACAATTTATTATTGTCAAATCAGATTTTATTTCATAATAGGATGAAATTAAATTTTCTATAATTTGATGAAATCATAGTTATATAATTCAAATTAAAATTAAACTATAGGTAATGAAAACTCTAATCTTATAATTTTTAAAAATTTATATGAATGAAAAAATATTATATTATTGGTTGGAAGATGATATTAATATTACTTATATATTTTGACTATTCATTATAGAAGTTATTTTTTATATTATTTTTCATGTTATTTTTTTAATGATTCAACTATTGATTGGATGTTGTATATATCTCCTAAAAATTCTTCTAAAAATAAGAGAAAACAGATTTTATCTACTATTTGACGTAATATATACTTTCTAAAATTTTTAATTCTCGTGAACTCATTTCATCTTATTTTTCTTTTTTGAGGTAATATTATTTTAACATATGTATGTCTCACTTTTTTTATTTTCTTTTTTGATACATATATATAAATTCATCATTAAATCTAAATATTTTAAATTTAATTACGAAAGGGATCCTAACTTATTTTCCAAAACACATTTTGGACTAGGAGTGTTGCCGAGAATTATATCACTTTTAGGAGCATGATTTATTCTAATCTCACATTCATTAAAAGCTTAAAAATATCATTTGTGTTGGATGGTCTAACAACAACTTCCTACTTATAACCTATTGTATTAGACCATAAACATAAATCGTATCTTAAACTAAGATTGTTGTTTAGATTTGGTTTAACATATCATTCTTGCCTATTCTATACATACATATATGGATAGTCTATTATATATATATAATTTAAGTTCTACTGCTAACTTATCTAAATGAATCTTTGCACTAACTATCCAATTATTTTTCCTAAGGAAAAACATTTACCATAATGAAATCATGAACAATAAAAGAAGAACGAGTGTAACACTAATTACAAATAATAAATGTATAAGTATAATACTAATTGAGAAACACACTTTGGAGACGAAAGAATAAACAACAAACAAAACAAAATAGAAAGAATAAATTTGTCTTGTAGTAGCAAAAATTCATCACCCTTAGCGTATTAGTGAGATAACAACTCTTCGGAAGACTTTTATGAGTTATTGATGTTACAAATATATGCAAGCAATTTTCTAAAAATATCTTAAGAAAATAAAAACAAGTCTTCCAAGAACAAACGCAAACCAACAAACTTGACTGGAATGGAAAAATCATAATGAAGGTAAAAAACATTAATTCCAGCTAATAAATTAGCAAAAGCACTATATTTCTCTACATTTTGATAACCAATGTCCCCACACTCCTCTATTTAAGGGAGTAAAATACTCAACATCTTCACCTCAGCTTTCTTTCCATCGCTTATCTCCTTATTTTATTCATGGCTGATTCATCTCATAAACTCTTCTTCCTTCTGTTTTCAATCTTCTTCTCACATACTTGTGCTTACTCTTACCATGCTCCCGTAACAGTTGAAGTTGATGTCTCTTTCATAAGATATTTGTGCGCAACCACCCCATTCCCAGAACTTTGTTTAGGTTCATTGAGTGTATCCATCTCAAAAGACGCCTCTCCAAATCCAAACATAAACCGCTACCTCGTTCTGTCCCTCGAAACAGCAATATCTAAAACCACGGTGCTGATAAGTCTCTTCAACAATGTTGGATACCCAAGAATCGTAGAGAAGCAAAGAGGAGCAGTTCGAGACTGCCAGGAACTCCATCAATCCTCATTGGATTCCCTGGAAGGATCCGTATCAGGGATCCGTTCCTCCAACCTGGACACAACTGATGTAGCAATCTACCTCAGTGCAGTCCTCACCAACATGAACACATGTCTAGAAGGTCTAGATTCAGCTACTGGCACCATGAAGCCAGCTCTGGTGAAATCTGTGGTCGACACTTACAAGCATGTCAGTAACTCTCTGGCAATTCTCTTTAACCCAGAGATGAGGACTCCTGAAAACAACCCTTTGAAGGCTGACTCGAAGTGGCCACCAAGCAGTGACCAAAGGTTCTTTCAAGACTCAGATTGGGAAGACTATGACCCAAATGAAGCCCTAGTTGTGGCTGCAGATGGAACTGGGAATTTTCGCACCATCACTGAAGCCATCAACTTTGCACCAAATAACAGCGATCTCACAACAGTGATCTATGTCAAAGAAGGGATTTATGAGGAAAACGTAGAAATCCCAAGCTCTAAGACCAACATTATGATGCGTGGCGCCGGAAGTGATGTCACTTCCATAATTGGTAACAGAAGAGCTGGTGATGCTGGCTGGACCACTTTCAGTTCTGCAACTCTAGGTGAAGCCTTGGTACCCCTTTATGATTTTTGCGCAATTAACTATTTCTCATGCACTTAAATGACAATGTTCTGTGTGTTTTTCAGCGGTCCATGGTAAGGGTTTTCTTGCACGTGATATTACAATTAAGAACACTGCAGGGCCAGAGTCCCAAGCAGTGGCTTTGATGGTAAATGCAGACTTAACTGCTTTCTACAGGTGTGCAATTGATGGTTACCAAGACACTTTATATGTTCACTCCAATAAACAATTCTATAGAGAGTGTAACATTTATGGGACCACAGATTTTATATTTGGAAATGCAGTAGTGGTTCTACAAGAATGTAACATTATATCCAAAAGACCATTGCATGGCCACTACACTGTCATCACTGCACAGTCCAGAGATAACCCACTTGAGCCCACTGGCATCGTAATCCAACAATGCAACATCAAAGCTTCCTTCGATGACAGAAGTGTTAAGAGCTACCTTGGCAGGCCATGGAGGCCCCATGCTCGCACCGTTTACCTGAAGTCATTTATTGATGACTTCATTGACCCAAAGGGTTGGATAGAGTGGAATGGTAATAAGACAGGATTGGAGCACTTGTATTACGGAGAGTATGACAACTATGGACCTGGTTCCAGCACAGACAATCGTGTAAAATGGTTGGGGTACCATGTAATGACCGATGTCGATGCCTTCAATTTCACAGTTTCAAACTTCCTTAATCTTAATGCAGTTGACTGGCTTAAGTCCAATTCTATTCCTGTTGATTTATGGATCTGATCACAAAATAGCTTTAGTTTGGTAATTGTTATGCTACTTGAAATTGTCACCCTCATAGCTGATTACTCTTAAAATCACGCTGCTACCGTTGAATATATGTAACACTTATCTTACAATGTTCCATGTTGACTAATTAATTTAGTGTCTGAAACAGTCATATATTCATAATCAATATTACAATCAGTACTTATTAGATTTTGTAGCCGTATTGTAATATAATATATTTATATTTAGTTTGACGTTTATAAAAAAATATTATATTTGAAAATAAAAACAATTATTATAATAATTTATAACATAATTTAGAAAAACAGAGACATATAAGTAACACATTATCATAAAATTTAAATATAATGATATGCTAAACAAGTCCATATAAATGCTATGCACGGGTGAGTTTTATAATATAGTTTTCCTTATATATAAATTTATAAGACTGTGTTAAAAAATCAGTTAAAATAAGACTATCTTTATGTATAATATTTCTTTCTCCAAAACTTAGCAATATTGCATAAATGATTTGTTTAATTATGATAACGAACTTCGTATATGCTATTGTATTCTTAAATAAACATTAAATGAAATTTGTTTGAGTTTCATATATTAGAAAAAAAAAATAACTCATAAACTTAAAAAGAAAAGATAAAGAAAAACTTAATGATGTTAATCATTAGAAACTTAAAATCTTTGTGATTGTAAAAAAATATCAACACAACTTTTTGTTATGTTGTTTAATTTTCAATTCAATAATTAAATGAATTTTTATTAGTTGTCTTTGGTGATAATGTATTATATTGATAGGTTAAATATAAGTTCAATATATTATACAATGTCTAATAATCATTGAGAAGAAAAATCATTAGCATGATCATATGATGGAAAGTGTCACTTGAGGATGGAAAGAACTTCATCTTCATGATAAATTTAAGTAAGAATCTATCACTTATTATATTGATACGTTAAATGTTAAATATAAGTTTAGTATATCCTTATACGATCTTTATGATATATGTAAGGGTAGTCCGATAACAGACTGACAGTGAGTGACCTGATAGATCCAACAACTTTGTTAGGATAGATACCATATCAGAAGTGAATTTTAAGTCTAACTTAACCTTACAAAACCGACTTGTAAGGTGAGGTTTGCATCCACATATAAACTATTGAAAGACTTCATCTCTAGTTGATATGAGATCTCTAACAATTCATACAATAGAAGCAAGTTACAAATGGTGATGTAGATGGTTTATGAAATTGAAGAAATTTCTAAAAGCTTTTTATTTCTATTGATATGGAAAATCAATTCCAACTTTCTTCATAACACAATTTAGTGAATTTAGAATGCATTTAGACTTATCTTCCTGGTGTGTATTTTACAAGAATTTTTGAAGATTCAATTTTTGTTAAATGTTTCTTAGCAATCCTTAAAATTTTGAGTTCTTTCTTAAAAATTTGATTTACAATTGCAAGAGAATTTTTCATAAATAATTTCTATAGGAATAATATTGATTTTCAAATTGTTATTTTCCTTTTGCAATTGAGTTAATTTACTTTTTTTTTCTCCTTTAAACTTATTATTTTAATAAGAGGGAGTTTTTGCTTTATCATGTAGTGCATTGAATGCATCACAATTGATCATAGTTTTCGTCAATTTCAAAATTAGAACTACTTAGATTAGTTTTGTGTGATTCAACGTCAACCATGAAACAAAGATTTGTCTGATAAAGTGTTGCTTGATGTGTTGGAAGCGTTTCCTTTCCTTGCAACATAGGCCTTTTTCTTCTTGTGGTACTTCTTTACTTCCTTCTTCTCCTCAAGCTTTTATTTCATTACAAACAATCAGATTTAGTATGACCTTGTTTACTATATTTATAGCATGTATAGTTTGATCCTTGTTCTTGTTTCTTAAAACATGTTTGTCCTTGTTCTTGCTTCCTAATATTTTTCTTGGCATGACAAATTTGTTCCTATATTATTTATTGTATTTAAAAAATTGAGAATTGTTTCACCAGGAAATTCAGATTTTGATTCTCTGAATTGTCCATATTTTTCTCCTCCATGCATATTTTAATTTTTTTTTTATCAACTTTGAGATATATGCCTTTTGTTCTTCTCTCCTTCTTCTTCCTCCTTAAATATTCCTAGTTTAAACTCATGCTTTTTCAGTTTTTCAAACTACATGGTCATATTCATATAGAGACGTCTCTTAATTTAGAGATAGCAGTTTTACAGAATTTTAATATTAAGTTCTTTTTTGTTCGAAGTCTTCCCAAAAGCAAAAATGTGATTTATCATGTAAGTAAACCTTCTTTTTATAATCATATATGTTTTTTCCTTATAGCATTATGAACATGACATGAGAGAATTTTTCCTTGTTCTCTTGGCTTCTTTAGTATTAATCTCTAGAACATGCTACATTTTTTTAGCTGAAGAACACATAAAGCTATATAAAATTAAGTGTTAATCTAGATGATATTATATTCTTTCTTCTTACATCATAATGATGATGTTAGACAAATAGTAAGTCTAAAGAAGAGTAGTTACATAACGAGATTTGAATAAGATGAGTGACAAGTTAAACGTATATAAGAATTTGACCTGTTTCTAACTCAACCTCTACTCATCTTCTAACCACGCGAGTCTATAAACGTTATACTTGAATTCATAGTTTAACTTTGATTTTGTTAAATGGTGGTCATGCTTATTTTAAATAAGCCCACCCACTAAATAAGAGTTGGAAAAAGGCCTTAAGCCAGAGGAAATTAACAATTGTAAGAAGCTTAACAATTAACAAAATAACACTAATTTTATTTGCTCAAATCCCATTATCATAAGGTACCGAAGTAGTATCAAGCCAACCATCTCCATTGATGAACTCTGAAACTGTGAATTTATACGCATCAGCATAATCCATCAAATGGTAGCCTAACCATTGTACACGATTATCTATGGTGGAACCTGGTCCATAGTTGTCATATTCTCCATAGTACAAAGTGTCCAATGGTTGTTCACTAGACCACTTTGTCCAACCCCTTGGATCAATGAAGTCATCAATGTAAGACTCGAGATAAACAGTGCGAGAATAGACCCTCCATGGCCTCCCAAGGTAGCTCTTGAAACTACTGGAGTTGGAATACAGATCAAGGGTAGCTATGATTGAGCAGTTTTGGATTGAGATGCCAGTGTCCTCATCAGGGCTATCTCTGGATTGTGCAGTGATCACAGTGAATTGGCCAGGCAAAGGCTTTCTGGATATGATGTTACAATCTTGTAGAATTGCTGCTGCATTTCCAAATATGAAATCTATGGTCCCATAAATGTCACACTCTCTGTAAAATTGTCTGAAGGAGTGAACATATAGAGTGTCTTGGTAACCATAAATTGCACACCTATAAAATGCAGTTAAGTCTGCATTTACCCTCAAAGCCACTGCTTGGTGCTTCTCTGGCCCTGCATTGTTCTCTATTGCAATATCACGTGCAAGAAAACCATCACCAGATACAGCTGAAAAACACACAGAAGTTTGTAATGTAATTGCCATTTTGGTCACATTCAATAAGGATAAATTATTGTATAAATTTAATATTATATGGTTTATACCAATCTCAAATACCCCTTCAATTTTTTGTCACATCTTGGTTTTATCAAATCTTGTAATAGTTCATCCTAAATTTCAAAGACAAAGATTCATCAATTTTTTTGTTCTGTTACTTCTCTACTCAATGCCAAGTGATAACCAGTGGATTAGAAATAATTAATTGCAGAAAAATCAGAAAGGGGTACCAAGGCTTCACCTAGAGTTGCAGATCTGAAAGTGGTCCAGCCATCACCAACGCTTCTGTTACCAGTTATGACAGTGACATCGCTTCCATCCCCAAGCATCACAATGTTAGTCTTATAGCTTGGGATTTCCACGTTTTCCTCATAAATCCCTTCTTTGACATAGATCACTGTCCTACCCATGCTGTTATTTGGAGCAAAGTTGATGGCTTCAGTGATGGAGCTAAAGTTCCCAGTTCCATCTGCAGCCACAACCAGCACTTCATTTGGGTCATATTCTTCCCTATCTGAGTCTTGAAAGAGCCCTTGCTTTCGGCTTGATAACCCCTTTGGAGCATTCATCAAAGGGTGGTTATTCTTTTGGCCTTGGGGAGTTCCCTTCTCAGGCTTTGGTAGCACAGAAAGAGAGTTACTGACATGCTTGTAAGTGTTGATCACAGATTTCACCAGAGCTGGCTTCATGGTGCCAGAAGCAGAATCTAGACCTTCCAAGCATGTGTTCTTGTTGGTGAGAGCTGCACTGAGGTAGGCTCTTGCATCAACTATGTTCATGGAGTTGGAAGAACGGATCCCTGATAGTGATCTTTTGAGAGAAGCCAATGTGGATTGGTGGAGTTCCCTGCAGTCCTGAACAGCTCCTCTTTGTTTTTCTATGATGTTTGAGTGGCCAACGTTGTGGAAGATATTGGAGAGTTTTGTGGTTTCAGATATTGCTACTTGGAGGGACTGAAGGAGGTAGTTGAAAATATTTGGACTTATGTTTATTGAGATGGATAGCTTCAATGAATTGAAACAAACTTCAGGATATGGGGTGGTTGTGCAGAAAGATCTTAAGGAAGAGAGATTGGAATGAAGTGTTGTGGAAGCATTGGAGGAGTTGAGAGCACAAGTGTGTGAGAAGAAGATTGCAAACAGAAGAAGAAAGAAGAGTTTATGAGAAGAATAAGCCATGAAAATAAGAAAAAAGTGATGGAAAGATGAAGATGAAAACTGGGTAAAAAGTAAAGGAAGGATGAAGGTGTTGAATATTTTGACTCACTTAAATAAGACACTTGCTGGAGGAAAATGGTGATGGGGACACTCATAGGCTCTAAAAGTAACACAGGCTTTGAACTAATGCATTGGAAGTATGCATGCCACTATTTATGATTGATATCAAGTGGGGCAGTGAGAAACTTTTTTGTCTTTATTGAAAGACTTCTTTTTATTGGAATTTATCAAATGAATTTTATGAGAACAATAAAAAAGTTACAAACAATGCTTTTGGGTTTAGGGTACTATAACAAGTTGCTCTTGGAAGATAATGCAAAAGAAAATTATATTTCTATGGAAGAGGGTATTATGAGTCTGAGACAAGAAGACATTGTCTGCATGTTAAAGTAGCAGTGAAAATAATGCAAGACATGGTGTGCCACAGCTTCTAATGGCTTTAGAGACCTAAGGGTAATGTGTTTTCTGAAGGTGTATGCAATTACCCGTTGGAGTCTTTTATGCCTCACCAACCATGCTCTTAAACTTACAAAACTTAGTTAAAAAGGTTCATATTTCTATGGTAACAATAACTAAAATCAGTAATAAATTAAATTATTTTTGTGATAATATTAAAATGTCAGTGATTACATTTAAAACTTTATTTGAGTTATAAAATTTATTTTGAATTTATTTAATTTTAAAAATAAAAATCTAAAAAAATTAGTCTTGGGGGACCAAATTAATATAATGTTTTTTAGTTGGGGTGACCGTGAGTGAGTGATGGAATAATATGATAACCCGTGAAGCTGTTTCGAATACTGGATCACAAGCCATATGGGTTACTTCAATTTTGCTTATTCTTCTTCAACGTGATGTTCATCACTTCCTTCTATTCTAATGTAAATTATTTCTTTGTTTTCTTTCAAGGTTTAAGAGCTTTGTTCTTCTCTATTGCAAAGACTTTAAACTTTCTTTCTTCTCACTATTTTTAATATTCTAGATTTGGTTCTTCTTTCTTCTAAATCATAATATTTTTTTTTTCTAAAATTTAATGCTTCAATTGTTTCCAAGCAGTTTCTCCAATTAGTCAACTTTACTATGATTAACGATATATAGTGATTATTCATACCACATATTATTGTTATAAAGTTGTTATTATTAATTTGATGAAAGAAATTATATTAATTCATTTTTTAAAATATAACTAAATTGAAAAAAAATTCATACTAATATTATGGAATTAAAAAAAAGCATATAATAGAATTTATATTAAATTTTTTCCTAAAAATTAATTATTATAAAATATCCTTATAGATAAATCTTGTTCAAAAAAATTGGAACATAAGTTCATATTTAATGGATTGTATCTAAAGTCATAAATTTGATATTTGAGTTTTACAGTTCCTTTCATGTTAAATTATGAATGAAAAAATAAATAAAATAGAAATTTTACAAAACTTTTATATTAAAGTAAAACTACATGAAAGTCTAAAAGATGACATGGGACTTTCAAACCTATATAAAATAAATGAAAATGGATATATCTCTTTTTGGAATGAAAGTAACCTAAACAGATAAATCTTTAGGTAATGATTTAATATTCATTAATAGTTAATTAATGGTTTGTATATAACACCCTCAGACAACTTGACTTTATCTCGTGAAATTGTAAGTCAGAATACTCACGTGTGGAGATTCTTTGTGTTATAAAATATAATTACTTTTTCCTTTTTATTTATTTATTTATTCTATTTAATATTATTCTGCTATTAATAAAAAGCAAACAAAACTATTTAATAAAGTAAAAAATTAATAGGAAAAATATAATTAAGTCTATTTATATTTACAACAAAATAAAAAATAACTTATTATTGCTCTTTTCTGTTCATACTTCACGTGAAAAAACAGTTAAAAAGTGATGGAACCCCCCACCCAAAAAGAAAAGGAGGAGTTTTATTGTCTTGTATATTTCTGAGAAGCCATTAACTTATTCATATTATTTGTGTAGAAGTTGAACCATTTAGTCAAATAATTGAATTTGTAATATGATGCTTGCTCTGCTACTTTTTGTGAAAATTATTTAGTGTTTCTATATACTATTTTTCAAATTATATGAAATATAGATTGACGTTAAAATGTATTCATATTAATTTTTTATATTTTATTTTATTTCACAAGATATTAATTTATTCTCTGTAAGTGGATATATATATATGTAACACTACTAGCTATTGGAGCAACTTTTTGCTTTTAGAGAATTATTGAAAGAGAAAAAAAGAGAGAGAGAGAGAGAGTCGTGACTTGACACTAAAAATGAATGGGATCAAGGAAAAGTTTTTTGTGAAAATAATTTCAATTTTAAAAATAAGCTAGATGTTACAGGAAATAATTGGGATTTTATTTTTTGAAAAGTAAGTTAATTTACGAGTTCAAATAAAATTATTTAAAAATACTGATTTTGATTATATAACCTATTATTAAAATAATCTAATTTTAGTAATAGTTTCAAACACGCCCATAAATGTAATATATAAGACACTACATAATTTATCTAAGTCTCCAGGTAATATCTGTAAAATAAAATTTATATTTGCGATGTTGTTAAGTTAGATGATATAATTTATTTTAATAATTGTTTACCTATTTATTATAAAATGAAATTAACAATAAAACAAAACTTTTGGTCTAAAAATATATTGTGAGACTCTTTCATCTCAAAATGTTTCTCTTTAATAAATAATAAATTACAGAAAATAAAAAATAAATAAAAGAAGTCATACTGCTTAAAAAACTCATAAAATTTACAAAAAGAGTTTCAAAAATAAAATAATCCTATTAAAAGTTTTTAATAATATAAAAAATAATCAAACTTCAAAATAGAACTAGTAAAAACTAAAATAAACACTTTTTTTATCTCTATGTCACATCTAACAGATTATCACATACAATAAAGATAACACAAACTTAAGTTCTGTCATTCACAATTGTATTCATGTTTATCAAATAGAAAATTACAAACACAAAAGAGAATAATAAAAAATATAGTTCACACATATTATGTATAAGAATATTAAGATAGAATTAACCAAATTCAAACATCACACATACTTCATATATGTTTCATTTGTCAATATCAGACTTACTCAATTAACTCAAATTCATTAATTGTTAAGATAAAAATATTAAGATAAAAATGAGTTAAACCATACAAGATAAAAGTATTAAATATCATAAATTTTGTTGTTTGATACTAAAGTTTTGATATAACAAACAAGACAATTTTGATATTTTGATATAAAACTTGTAAGAATCCAGGAATACTTTTTAATATTTTGTAAACATTAAATAATATTATTTAAATTATCTTTTATAATGTAAACTTATATATATATATATATATATATATATATATATATATATATATATATATCTTAAAGTATAATATAAATGAATTTGCATCAAAATATCAGTAAAAGTTTAAATAAAATTAAATTAAAAACAACTTAAATTTTATAAGTTTAAGTAAAAAAAAAAAAACATTATAATCAATCTATAAAGTCAAAGTTTAAACAATTCTTCGTTTACTAATATTAATATTTTTATTATCAAAAACTTTACTAAAGTTACTTATATTATTTAATAAAAAGATATTGTGTATTGATGAGAATAAACCTATTTAAGAAATTATGATATTATCCATAAATGCAATCATGTTAACCTACTAAATAAATCTACGTAAGAAATTGTGATGTCACCTTTAATCTACTTAATAAATTTGTGAGATTTTTTTATTATACGTCGGTCAATTTAATTATTTTGATTTATCATAAAATTAAAACTTTGATATACCTTCTCTTCTTGGCACAATATTCCAAGGGGCATGAATTGTCTTTCTCTTATGTTCCATTTGTGGCCTAATGTGGCCCGTGACACCCAATCTATTATAACTTAACCATTATTTTGGTGCTGATGCTATGTCTGTCTGTACGTCCGTCGTCTGTCAAAAGCAATTTATTCTCTGGGGGAAGGTATGTACTTTGGTGGGAGATGATCTTATTGGTGAACATGTTTTTTTTTAATTTTTTTGTAGGTATATTTCAAAGGCAGTGAACTACGTTCTTTTCTCTCGTTTGGTGAAGATTGACTAAATGACACTAATTAATTCACCAAACCTCGTTTAGCATGATAATGAAAAGTTGAAGGAAGGTAAGATAATGAAACAAAAATTCTTTTAGTGGTGACTCAAAATGTCTCCCCATACGTCTACAATGGAGTTGATATTAGGTAATTTGATTAATACTTTTCTTTCACGTGGTAGTACGTAGACAAAGAAACATGTCACCGGAATAGTGGGAGAAACAAGAATGGACTGCATGTGATATTAGGACTACTATAAAATGAGACATTTATATCTTTTTTTATGATGATGATATAAGAATTATAGTTAAAAAAGATATTGTGACTCTTTTGTAACTAAATAAATTTAATAATAACAGTTATATCTACTACGTAAGAAACTATAACAATCATCAAATGTAGGAGATGATGGTCACTCATTATCATAAGGATGAAATGACAACGATTATTAATATGGACTTAATCTTGCTACTCAATCTCTGATCTTGAAGTAATTGATTTGGTAAGTTAACTTTAGTAAATATTTTTCTAGCTTGTAGACCTTCTCTCAATGTTTAAAAATTATTAAAAAGTTTTATCAAAATTAATTTGATTTGATTATATGTTGACTGACATAACTCTTATATAAAGTTATCAATTGTAATAAATTAAAATATGTTTTAATCCATTAAAATAGGAGTTGATGTCTTATTCTACTTTTTTTAATCCTAAAACAAGTTTTAACAAATTAAAAACAATTTTAAGTTATTTTAATATATTAAAATGTTATTTTAATCAATTAAAACAGTGAAATCATCAAATTGTGAATTGTTTAAGTAATTTTAATCAATTAAAATGTTCTTCCTTACAAATACAACAAACCTAAGAACATTTTAATATATCGAAGCACTTTTTTATTGTATTAAAACATAAATCATTTCATACATTTATTGTAATATGTTGACTATACTGGTTTTGGATTCCAGAGTATCTGACCCCGACTAATTGTATTGTTTATATTGTTGGGTCATGTTTGAGATAAAGTCAATATAATTGTTTAATTTAAAAATATCATATCGTTGAATCAACACTATATTATGCTGTAATTGAAGAGATTTTGAAGGTTGGTTGTTTTTGTGGAGTAGCCCTTTAAGAGTTATCTTGGTATCTTGGCTTGCAAAAAGATTTCAATATTTACCCGGTCTTAGAATCATGTTACTCAGCAAGAAAAGAACAATATATCCTTCTGTTTTTTTTTTTTTTAAATATTATATAATTAGATTCAAAGAACTAATATATATTTTGTTTATTTTTACAATGAAGATGCATTATGATAATGTGAAAATATTGAAATCAAATGTTTTTTCTTCAATCACAACAAATTTTTGTTAGTTTAACGCAAGTTATGTATTTGGTGCATGGAAATGTAAAAGTCCTTGTACCCAATGCATTAGATATCAATGAAAAAAATTTAGAGAGCTTCTTTCCGCACCTCCATTATATCAGCTTGCACCTTTATCCTTTTTTAATTCCAAAATTAATCTTAGTAAAAAGACAAAAATGCCCCTTTAGTAATAATTAGGACTTTCGGATTAATTCCTAAATCATTTGAAATTGATTTTCACTTTTAGATTCTACAATCAACAAGTCTTAACAAATAAATTTTAGACTTTCCCATAGAATTCAAAAGTTAAGTGTTGTCGCTCATATTAAATGGCGCACCATTCGAAAGTTGCTGACTTTTGATTTGTCTTTCGAATTATAAATCCTGAACAGGGCAACGAAAATGTAAAGGGAAGGCAGAAGGACGCTCAGAAATTGTGAAGGAAAAACAGTACTAGATATTGCAATTAGAGATGAAGAGATGAAGGGTAGTTTTAAATTTTAAATTTTAAATTTAATTTCATGAATAAATTTATCTTTTTATGAGCTACAGGGTGATATGATAGAGGTGCAGGAAGAAGCTCTCAAAAATTTCATAAAATACTCATTTCCTAAATATTCCTTTTAGGCCCATTTTTATTCATTGAATTAAGGATCAGGAGTGATTCTTCCTGCATTTCCATGACCACTTCTTGCACTTCCATAGTTTTTTAAATTTTCATTTTAAATATAATGGAAAGACCATAATGTCTTTCATCTTGAAAAAGAGAAAGGTTAAGGCCCAGGAGATTTGGAGGAGGTGCTGCATTTGTGACATTTGTAACAGTTAAAACTTTGATAAAGGTGGGATGTGAGAGCAATGTAAAGAGATTGTAGAGGTGGAAGAAGATCGTTGTAGGGATTGTTAAGAAAAAAAGTTGTTGTTGGGAAAGAAAGGAGGTTGCTCCGTTTGTCCATCGTCTACAGTACGTTTTAATTTTTTTTTTCAAATTGCAAGTTCTCCAACCCACAATGTTAATATTTTATGAAAGGCGTTGCGGGTTGTACGTAATCATAAATTAAAATTTTCTGAAAGTAATTGCGAGTTGTACAACCCGCAATATACAAATTTTATAAAATTAAAATTTTCTCCAACCTGTAATATTTTTTGGAAAATTTCTGAAAATAATTGCGGGTTGTACAACCTGCAATATACAAATTTTCTAAAATTAAAATTTTCTCCAACCTGCAATATTTTTTGGAAAATTTCTTGTATTGTGGGCTGTAAAACCTGCAATTACTTTCAAAAAATTTTACTTTGTGGTTTGTAATAATGAAGAGATAGGAAAAAATATTAACATTACGGGTTAGATAACCCGCGAATTAAAAAAAAATGTTTTTAAATTTTTTTTATATTACGAGTTTTGTAACCGTTAATGTGTTTTGGATATTTTTGGGAGAGTTTCTCTCCATTCTTAGCTGCTGAGCTTAACCATTGGGTAGAAAAAATATATTTGTCCATCGTATGTTAACGTGTTTATTATATTTTTTGGGACAGCCGGAGCTTGAATTCCGACCACCAATGTCAGAAGTGGTTCAAGCACTGGTACGATTAGTGCAGCGAGCTAACATGGGCAAGCGAACATTTAGCAATATTGATCATGGAGGATCCCAACGAGGAAGCGAACATTAAGAAAATTCGGAGGTGCAGGAACGTTCGTATGGAGGTGCAGGGTCGCCGGAGGTGGGAGGATGGAGGTGGGAGAGAGAGATCTGCAGAGTGAAAGTATAAAGGATAATATGGGATTTTAAAAAATTTGAAAAGGGTAGTTTTGTAAAACCAGAGTTAGTATGAAGGTGCAGGAAGTCGTGATGGAGGTGCAGGAAGAATCACTCAAGAATCAGTTACTCTAGGCCTTGCACTTTCTTGGATTGCTCTTGCCTTTGAATCTCTAGCCACTTGTTCTTTTTGTTTCCCTCTGAAATTATATCTTCCATGTCCTTGTATTGATTATACTCACGAAAAACTATGCTATCGACTTGGAAAATGAGAAAAAAAAAACTTGAGTAAGCTAAAGAGACAAAGTACTTAAAGTAATGGTAAATTTTGTTTCAAATTTCATTAATGTTCATATAATAAAAATAAGCTAGGTTAACTTATAATCAAATTGTAATGGATTATTATGCTATTGAGTAGGAAAAAATATATTTTAGTTATAGATTATAACTCTATATAACGATAAATATTCGATTAATTATTGTCAGTGTTACTGTTATAACTTTAATTTTCAATAATGCAAATTAAAATACTTGCTCTTTTCTCTAAATGCTATAATTGATAACAAGAGGAAGAAGAAGGGATATATAGCTTAAAGATTGCGTGGGACTTCAACGAAGTACACTAGTTGGTAATAGGACCAAAACTTACTTCATTTGTGTTACCAACAAGTGACAAATTAAAGCAAAGTTGGATGCAACTTCAATGGTTTATCAATTATAACTGACCAAGACCCTTCACCCTCCAATGTGAGCCTGGTTCCAAGAAGTCCTTGTCCATGGCTACTAAGCAACAAAACTTATCAATTGTCAGAGCTGCAATGGTTATTTAGTTCGAAGCTTGTGATCATCCTTTGATCTTGACCTTTAGCTTTGTTTCTTTTCTCTTAAATTGCTTGACCTCTTAACAACACAACAAAGTTATTTTTCACTCAAGTTAAAATAGATCTAGGACTTCTTCATCTCCATAGAAATCATATGTAGTTGAACATAATGTATATATATGACATATGTGATGTTTTTTTTATCAATTAGTTTCACTCTTACTCCTACCTTTTGTCACTATTACCATTTAAAGTGCCAATTAATTAATATCCTTCCATTTTACATGTGCTTCTTACTTTCTCTTTCAAGCTGTATGCTAGCTTAAATTGAAAGATGATAACTAATGTGACAAAAAAGCAAAGTCTATGGAAGTACACCTCATTGACGATGAGACCCAAACAAAAGCACAATATAATTCTCAAGTTAATTTTCTTTTTTAACAGCGAAATTCTCAAGTTAAATGGTAAAACTGTTAAATTGTTTACGACTCTAAATAGAAAAAAAAATGAGTTAATTTGCTATTTTGGATAAATTTAAGTGAATCTGTATAAACTATTTTGTGTATAAGTGAGTTTAAAATTAAATGTAATTTTTATTCTCGATTTACCACAATGTTAGTGTTTTTCTATTATTCAAATACTAGTTCATATATATAGGTTATTAGGATACTTTTAATATTAATTTATATAATAAGTAAGCTATTGTAATCTTACAACTTTATACAAATCAAGCATGCGACAATGAAAACTCCGTAAATGTACATAAATTTTGAGTTTGTCGAACTTATAGGAGTGAAAATTGTCAAATGCTTACGATTTCAAGATCGTATTGGAAAACGGTAACACAGTGTTGAGATTGGCTTCTATAATATTTGAACAAAAAAAATAAAATAGTGTATCTTTCATTCCTTTTCTCTGAAACATTTTCTTCTGATAGGAAAAGTTACCTTATATTAAGAATAGGAAAAAAAAGTAGATCAAGCTTATAAACAAAGATACAAAATGCGAGAACAAATGATAAGATGAGAGATATTTCTTATTTTCTTAATAAATTTAATATGTTGTACATGAGAAACACCTGATAGATGGTTAATGGATTTCAACTATTATGTAAAAGATTGTGAAATTAATTTAAATGAGTACGTGAGTTTTTTTTAATGTATTGTTCAATATTTTTATTTTTATTACTTATTTATATTTGAATTTATAATTTTAACTTTCCAGTATTTACTAAATTACTTGAAGTTGATTTGGAAATTAAATCTATATCTGAGTTGGAAATTAAATCTATATCTGAGTGTTCAATACAACTTGACAATAAATTATAGATTTAGTATTCTAGGTCAGTTTGAAAAGTTAATTAAAATTCAACAAATTTTGTCACAACTTAAACATGACATAATAACTTAAAATAAGTGTTACTCTAAATAATTAGTAAAAGTCACCTTAGATAATAATCATAGACTCTAAAAGAAGATCCAAGTCCAATAGCTTCTTGGTAAATAAAATTAGTATCTCATAGATTTGATTATAATTCCTACACTTATTTGTTTGTATCTATTCTAACTTGATTTTTGAAATATTTTTCCATTGAATCTTAGCTTGAAACGAAGAATCTCGAGTCATTCTCATATTTACTTATTTACTTCAATTTACTCGCTCATCTCAACCTACTGTTCGCAACACGAATCGTTCTCATATTTACTCATTTATTTCAATCTACTCACTCATCTTAACATACTATTCTATTCGCAACATGAAGATCTAATCTAAAAAAAAGTCATTTATACATATATTTAGTAATCAGGCAGCAATAGATAAAGTAACACAAAACTATAATTTCCGCAGTTATTCTAGAAGAACTATTGTTCATTTGTTTAATCTACATAATGACTTAGCAAGTTATGAACACAGGGAAAGTGTAGGAGTAGTGTTTCAGTCTCCAAATCCAGGAGTGTATGTTACACCAGTTGAAGGTAACCAAAGATCCCCCAAAATAAGATTGGCCACAGTGAAGTTAGAAGCCTGGCTAGAATCATTTAGTACATGGTACCCTGGCCATTTCACTCTCTTATCTACCCTAGCTCCCGGTCCATAATTCTTGTACTCTCCAAAGTACAAACTGTCCAAATACTGTGATCCATTCCACTCAAGCCACCCTTCTGGCCTTAACACCTCACTGATGTAAGACTGCATGAAAACTGCTCTAGAATAGTTCTTCCACGGTCTCCCAAGGTACGTTGAGGTGGTGTTAACTGAGGGCAGAAGGTCATAGTCTGCTGAAATGTTGGAGAATTGGATGGAGAAGCCAGATGATCGAGAAGGGTACGTTTCTCCTTGAGCTGTGATTGTGTTCTTCTGTCCTTCTAAGCCCTTTTTCACCAGTATTGTGCAGTTCTGGAACACTGCACTGGCACGTCCAAATATGAAATCCACAGTGCCACTTATTGTGCATTCTCTGTAAAATTGGCGCAAGGCGTGGGCATAGAGGGTGTCTTGATAGCCAAAAATCCCACATCGGTGGAACACAGAGAGGTCAGAGTCTGATCTCAGTGCAACAGATTGGTTTCTTTCGGGTCCTGCAGTGTTCCTGAAGGATATGTCTGTTGCTATGAATCCTCTCCCATTCACAGCTTCACAATAAAAGAAGCTAAAAGAATTAGAAATTGAAGTTATTTTTAGTTCTTAGTATTATCAGTGAAGTCCTTACCAAAGGTAGGTGTTCTGAATGTGGTTAAATTTTCAGTACGGCTGAAGCTGCTGGAGATAACAGTAGCATCCATACCCTCTCCAATCATCACAAGGTTCCACTTGTTCTTCTGAATCTCAACTTTCTCACTGTACAAGCCCTTCTTTATGTGTATCACAAAGTGTCTCATGCTATAGTCAGGAGCTGCATTCACAGCATCCATCACCGTAGTAAAATTGCCACTCCCATCAGCAGCAACTACAGCATCCGCAGGCATCGTTTTTATCTGCAGAAGTGGTTCAACCCATGAAGTGTCGCTTCTGAAATTATCCGAAACAACCTGGTTCACCAGATTTTGGAGCAACCATGTCGATTCCTTAATTTCATTGGATATCAAATCCTTCACATTCCCACTTGTACCTTCAAAACCATCCATGCACGTGTCTGTGTTCGCAAGTACAGCACTTAGCCATGTCCTCAAATCAGAGCTCAGATTCCCAGTACCGTTATGCTTCCCTGCCATGCCACAGATATTATGTTATGTATATACGTATACCCTTTCTGCTAAATAACACAAATGAGATTATATATGATAGAATCATGGAGAATTTGTTTGGTTTTATAGAACCTTGAGATAAAGATGATACCTTTGGGACTTTCAGCTGCCGAAATGGACCAGCTGAGTTCATCAGCTGACAAGTCCAACAACTCGAAACATGCCAAAATGGCATCAGAACGTGGAAACTCACTCTTGACATTGTTGAACTCAGATTTGAGAGTGGAGGTAACGTTTTGCAAAACATCACCTACTTTTCTAACGGCGCCTATGAATTCGGAAGGAGAAACTTTCAGGGTATGAAGTATCACCAAATCACAGGGAGCAAAGAAGAAGAAGATGAAGATGAATGTGGCAGATGGAATTGGAGCCATTTGTTTTCTCCAAACAGCCATTGAAATGAATTGCACAAGACGAGGGACAAAACTTGTGTAATACTTATAGACAATGAAACACTGTAATATCTATAATCTCTGAAATTTATAAAAAACGATATCTATATTTGTAATATCACTATTTAGGTTGATAATTAGAATTTGTATATTAAAAGTAATTTATAAGTCTGTTATTGTAATATAATATTTTCATAATATATTATTACCTACTATAAAAATGGGTTTAACTAATGCCTCTAAAATGTAAAAGTGAAAGAAATATCTAATTCATTTAAAATATTTTATCTTTTTACCATCATCATATTGAAAAAGATATAAACTTCAAGAATTTCAGAGTAAAGGTAACTAAACTCAGCTCCGGTTGCCTCTCACCTTTCTTATTTTTTTCACTTCTAAAGAACATCATTAACGCAATGTCTGTCGAACACAATGATACTTCGTTGAGAAACTTTTTGTGCTTCATTCTCTACATAATAATTTAGTGATAAAGAAAGAAAGAAAGAAATATAAAAAAGAGTTTCTGTACTTTCGAAGGTTACAAGTTTTGCACAGAATGAAGAATAATTGAACCACAAAAGAAGTGTTATATGTTTGCAAAAGGATATGAAATTTGAAGATGTTTGGTTGATGTATGAAAAGTTATATCATTTTAGGGAACTGATTCATTAGGTACAGAGACGAGGGCATTTTTAGAATGGAATGAAGTGATTTTGCAACTATTGAAGAAATTCCAAATTGCATTGGCACTGACTAAAGCATTGGCAGATAGCAGAATTTGACCTGGTTAGTTAAGAGGCTAATAAAAGGAAGGGAATACTGTGCAGAGTGAGAATATGTCTAGTTTGGCTGACTCATAATTAATTAAAAATTATGAATATTTTCTCTTTTATTTGGATATATATTTCGCACACAACTTTTTTGTAAAATGAAAGTAATTATTAGAGATTAATTTGGTCTAATAAGCTTTTATTGCTAATAAGACCAAAATCACAAGAGGAATGTAATTTGAAATAATTATTAATAAAGATATTTTTACTAATTACATAATGTCAACTGTAAAAGAAAGAAGAAAAATAGTATTGAAATTGTCTAATTGAAAAGGTGAGAAAGTGGGAGAGTGACAACCACTTTTCTCTTATGTATTATAATTTATAATATAAAAGATTAATAGTATTTTTAAGATTTAAATATGTTTTTGTCACTTAAATATAACTATGTTTTTTTGAAGCTGTATATTGGTGTCCATTTTTCTTTATTTTGACTTTTGATCTGTAAAAGTTTATTCGTTCCTCGTTATTTGTTTTAGCTTTTGTAAAAATATTTCATCGTAAAATTTAGCAGATAATTTAATTTTAATTTTTGTAAAATATATTTAAAGAAAATGATGAACTTATAAAAACATTATAAGGCTAAAACAAATTAATAATGATTATTATTATTTTGAGGCTAAAAGTTAAATAAAATTTTACGAAGACAAAATATAACTATATTTTAAGAACAAAAATATTTTCAGTCTATTTTAATTAGTTAACCAATAAAAGAAATTGTTTCTTACGTATAAAAATACACTTATTAAACATTTTTCAAATAATCGTATATTTATAACTTATAATACTAATTAAATGTCCCAATAAATTTGCAATCAATATTACTATTTCAGGGATATAAAAATACTTAATCAGATTTTTAAATATTTTCTATATATGCTGATAAAAAAACTGATATATATTACGATACATATTCATTTGTTAATAATACTTATTCAAACTTTATAAGGATTTTTATGCAATTGAAAAAAAAGAAGTATTCTCTTATTTTTTCAACACAAAAGTGTTTTACACTTTGAATGTTTGGTTGTCAATTTCCTTTCAAACTGAAGAGGGATCTCAATACATATATAGGGCGACATAATTCACTAAAACATAATTCTTATTATATAGAAAAAAAATTGAAAGATAAAATAAAAATAAGATTATATAAGGATATAACACACTTTCAATTCAAAATCTTAAAATATTGATTTTATAAGTCTTTTTTTATATGTTATTCAACCTTCTTATTTTTATTCAATGTAGAATTAGATTCACACTTGATTACCTAATAAGTGAATCACTCTCATAAAATATCAATTTTAAAACTCATACTTTTATATATCCAAAAGTCATTTATAAAAATAATCATTAATTTAGTTAGTCTTATATATATATATATATATATATACTTAGAATTCTCTTTATTCCACTCATGAAAGGTGACTTTTCTAATCCTTGGTCATGACACAAGTTTATTTAATAAATCACTTTTGAAGAACATATGAAATCACCAGTGCTTTACTCTTTTTTTATTTTTATTTTAAAAAGCTTTTTCAAGTAAAAAGTATTTATTGTACTTATCCTTTGGGAATTTCACAAAAGTAACATATTTTAATTTGAATTCTCTCTTTAATCCATTTTTTATTTCTTTTTGCAATTTTGCTTTTGCTTTTTTTTTTTTTTTTTTGTT